>OCVV012853986.1_pt1 | contig 32307 bp, 51 predicted proteins | sample 1539721 | NCBI WGS metagenome assembly OCVV01 (sample SAMN02144230, study PRJEB22623) | gut metagenome | biome: sheep rumen | host: Ovis aries | place: New Zealand | reverse complement strand
AAATATCACAACCTCTACCACTACTACTTAAACTTTCTACATATTTGGTAGTTCTATTTATGATATTATTTAGTCTTTCATTTTCTTCTAATAATCTATCTATCTCTCTTGGCATTTCTTCTATTGATATATTCATATTTACTCCTCCGTTTTTATATCATTTATTCTTTTCTTTATTTTTTTTAGTATGTTAAATACTGATGCTCTACTATAACTAGATATCCTAGCTGTTTTTTCTATTGTTAGTCTATCTATGTATCTGCATCTGTATATCTTGTCGTAAGGGTTATTACTTAATCTTAATTCTTGCTCTTTTAATTTAACTAGTTTTTCTCTATCGTCTAATATAGATTTTACTTCTTTTAGTCTTTGATCTATATTTTTCTTTTCTTTCTGGATCAAGTATTCGTCGAATGCATTTACTCTTTTTCCTCCTGTTGTCTTTTCTCCAGTTATTCTAGTTGCTTTCGGCTGTGTCTTTGAGAATAAATCTTCTTTTTCGGTTAATATCTCGTTATATTTCCTTTGTACTTCATAGTGCTTATTTTTATATATTTCGTATTCTTCAAATAACAATTTACCACTCCCTTTTATTTACTTTTGATTAACAAATACATTATCAGTATAAATAGTATTAGTATCGTTAATATATCTATTTTTTTTATTCTTTTAAAATGTTTCATTTATCTGCGTCTACTATGATATTATCTATAGTCATTCTTTTTCTTATGTTAGTCTTTAGTCTTACGAAGTCTTTTACTGGTATCTTTTTATTGATTATCATAGTGCCTTCTGTAATTTCTACGTCGTATTTGGCTATTAGTTCTTCTACTGTTGTTTCTCTTAGTAAGTTTTTAATTTCCTCTATCATAACTCCTCCTATTTTATTCTATTTTTTAATTCTTTGTTTTTTTGTCTTAATTTTTTGTTTTCTTCTCTTAATCTTTGTACTTCTTCTTCGTTTTCTATATTATTCATAAATAGATAGTATAAACCTTCTTTTATGCTCCATTGTAAATACTCGTTTTTATTCTCTAGGGTATTTACTTTCATTCTTAGTCTTACTGGATCTAGTAGCAACCCTAATTTATTTTTTATTTTATCTTTCATTATTTTTCTCCATTGATTTTATTATATTATCGTAGAACTTATACTTCTTATATATTTCGTCTTGTTTATCTCTTAGTTCTTTTCCTTTTTCGTATTTTTGCATCGTGCTTAATTCTCTTAGATTTTTTGATTTTATCAGAAGCTCGTATCTTTTTTTTCTTATATCTTTATTCATATTAACGTTTCTCGCTTATGTCCTTTATTTTAGTTTTTGTATACAATAGCTTCTTGTATATCCTTCTTCCGTACAGTTTGTTATCTCGTTTTCTGTTTCCTCCATTAGATGCCATTGTATAGCTGACAATATTATAATTAGTATGATAACTACTACAACCTTAACCCACGCTCTTAACTTTCTTCTTTTCATTTTTTATTCTCCTTTTATAATTTAATTATATGAAAGCGTTTACTTAAAGTCAATTATAAATTGTTATATTTTGGTATTTTTTTATAATATAAGTGTCAAGTGTAAAGAAAAAAGACTAGATTATCTCTAGTCTTATACCATTTCGTTATTTACTACTTCTTTTACTTTGATCTGCGTATCCTTAATTGCTTCTGGTCCTATTACAAATAGGTCTATTCTTCCTGTAGTCATACAAATACCGCAACTATCTAGTACTATTGCTTCGTATTCTACTCCGTCTATTTCTAGGATCAATACGTCGTAGTAGTTATATAGTCTTACTCCGTTTGAATATCTCCAACCGTAATTAAGTAGATAGTTTGTAGCTGTTGCTACTACTAACTTACCTTTATAGGTATACCAGCCGTACTCGTTTACTCCGAAGTCTTCTATACCTAGTCCGCACCCAGTCGGGCTTACTGGTTTCTTTGGATAGTAGGAAGTTAGCCTAGTTTCGTATTCGTATGTTACTGTATATCTGTTTTCCTCCGCTCTAACTTCCTTCACTCCTGACATTAATAATAAAGCTATTAAAAATAGTTTTTTCTTCATGCCTTTATTTCTTCTTTCTGATTATTATTTTATCTCCTTCTACATATACTTCCAGATCGTCGCTCTCTTTGATGCCTGCTTTTTCTATGTGCTTCTTTGATATTGTTATTTTATAACAATTTACTTTAGCTTCTCCTGATGCTGTAAAATATTTTTGTTGTACTAATTTCAAGTTATCACCTCTTTTCTATTTGAAACCTTTTTTACATTTCTAATTCTTTAAGATCTTCGTCAATATACATTTGTATATTTTCGAAACCTTCTACTTCTTCAATGTCTCCATTATAGGCTATTAAAATATTCATGGTTTCGTCTTTCTGAATCTCCCAGTAAAAAGTATTCTTGATTATGTTATATAATTCAATAGCCTTTAATTCTTTGTCTAAATGATAATATCTTTTTAAAATTCTTTTGTATTCTTCATACCAGCTATAGTTATTCATTAATTGTAATTCAAACTCGTTTATAGCGTGTTCTAATTGTTCCTTCATATTTTCACCTCTTTTATTCCTCTGTGTCTTCTTCGTCTTCTTCTGGATCTTCTTCGTCTCTGATGCATTCCCAGTCTAACCTACCGTAAGTATATCCGTTATCGTTGCTGAAATATACTGGAGTGTCTTCGTCGAAGTCCATTAACATTCCGATTAGTTCTCCTGCTGTTAATGTGTGTCCTACTTGATCTGTGCTATAACCACTTCTATTAGTTTCTAATAATATTTTTTTCATATCCTTTTCTTTCCTTTCATGATTTAATTATTCCATATTTTGTCAACATTGTCAATAAAAAAAAGAAAACGTTTTCATAAAATATTTTTCTTTACGTCAATTAAAAAAAGACTAGAGAAAAGCTCTAGTCTTCGTCTGGCTCTACTGCTATAGCATAACTTGTAAAGCATGGTCGTTCTGATCCGTATAAGTTGATTTCATAAACTCGGTGCTTATAATGTAAGTCGTATTCTAGCATGAAGTCGTCTGTTACCGTATAAAAGATAAATACGTTCCCGTCTTCGTCTAATTTCACCGCTTCTAATGTTTCCAGTCCGTCAATTAAATTAATCAAAATAAACCACCTCTAAACTGATAAAAAAGGTCTCTAAAAGGAAAAAAGGAAAAATGAATAATGAATGAATACAGATGCCTTCTTAAATTGATGTTTGATTAAACAGATGCTTTTTATCACCTCCTCACAATACAATATATGCTGGTTATTTCCGAATAGTACTTATTTTTGGCTTTTCTTTTCTTTTTGAAAATAAAAAGACTAGAATAATCTAGTCTTAATAGTTCTCTGGAGTTGCTAAATATTCGTTTCTTGCAAGTTCTAAACCTAACTTTAATCTTGGATCTTCCATGACTTCATTTATTGTTAAGTCTAACGCTTCTAGTGTGTCTCTTAAATCATAAGTGATACAATACTCGTGATTTGCAAGCTCGTATAAAAACATATCTTTTATGAAGCCTTCTCCTGTTTCGTCTTCTGCTATTGCTTCCTTCATTCTTTTTTCTTTTCCGTTGATTAGTTCGTCTAATGCTTTTTCGTCTGTCTTTCTGATAAAGCCTCCTGCTCCTATACTGATTAATTCGCTGTTGTCTTTAACTCCTAATTCTTGCTTCATTTTTTCGAACTGTTCGTTACTGAATGCAAAGCCGAACGGAAACTCGTCAAACTCCTTTTGTAATTTGTTTTTTAATTCTGCATATTTATTCATAAACAATATCTCCTATCTTATATTTTTCTGCTCTTTCTTTTGTTAGTCCGCCTTCTATTATTTGTTGGCTTTCATACCAGTACATTTTAATTCTGACTGGGTTATATAAATTGTTTTTTTTCATATATTCTTCTGATACTTCGTAAATGTCGATTATTTTAAACTTTTTCTTTTTCATATTTCCTCCTTTTTTTCTTTTTGTAACCTCTTACATTTTTAATTTTAACTTAAAAGTTCCTAAAATGCAATAACTTTTTTTACAATTACAATAACTTTTCTTTTTTATATTAACTATTTGAAAATAAAAAGCTAGAATGATATCTAGCTTAATAATTTATTTGTTTTGTTTTCTAACTGGCTGTGGCGCATCTTGTTATAATAATATTTTAAATCTTCTTGTAGCCAGTCTGGAATAATTCCTCTTTCTATGAATGTTTTTACTTTTAAATAGTTTCTAGTAGCGTGTTCTTCGTCTAACTTATGCTCTGGTCTATATGATAAGTAAAAATATCCGCATTCTTTCATATAATCTATTACTTCTACTCTTTTTGCTTCTTTTTGCTTCTCGCAGGCTTCTATAAGATCCGCTATCTTTGGTAAGAACTTCGAAGTCCTTATAATGTCCTTAGTCGCTCTGATAAATGTCTCGTAGTCATACTCCTTTATGAACTCGTAAACTTGCTGAGCTTCTAGCTGGCTGTATTCTTTTCCGTATGCTAGTCCTAAAAAGTTTAGTCCTTTTATTGCTTCTTCTATTTTCATATTCTTTCTCCTTTTCTTTTTGAAACTTTTTACTCCGTATAAAAGTCGCTAAAGTCTGTGTATGGTGTAAGATCTTTGGTAGTTAATTCTTTTACTGGCTGATTTAAATATCCTTCGAACTTTGTACCGAATAAGGTCTCTGGTCTTATATATCCCTTCATTTTATTATCGTTGATCCATTCTCTGACTTTTTTATCTATGACTAATTGAAAGTCCTGTAATGTATATCCTTCGTTTATTCTGGCTCTGATTAGTTCTCTAGTCTTTTTACTAGATGCTCTGTAGTTTGTTCCAGCCATGCTATTTAAATGGCTTACAATTTCCTGATACGGAATATTCTCTTTAATAATTAATTCATTAGTTGTTAATTCATTAGTATTTAATTCTTTAGTTATATTATTATATTGTCGTTGATTTTCTAGCGGTTGATTTTCAAGCGGTTGATTTTCTAGCTCTTGTTTTTCTGTCTCTTGTTTTTCTGCTTCTTGTATTGGGTATGGTTTTTCGTAAATATCGTATAAGTATTCTATTCTTCCTGTCTTTGTTTCGTTCGGCATGAGTTTAGTCACTTTTAAATATCCGAACTTTTTCAACTCATTCAAAGTACTTTTAATTGAGCTTTCGTTCTCTTTATTGATCGCTACCAGTCCAGCTATGGAATAGTCCCAGCTGTCAGGAAGTGATAGCATCTGACTTAAAAGTCCTTTGGCTTTTAGTGTCATTTCCTTTTCTTTAAAGTGATAATTACTCATAACGGTATAATCTTTTGTTTTGTTTACTCTTAATACAGCCATGCTTCTTCTCCTTCTCTATTTTAAGTCTAGAAACATTATAGCATTTTTTTATACCATGTCAGTAATTTTTTATAATTTATTTTCTTTTTGTAACTTTTCGTCGATCATTTTAATTAACTCTGGCATATATTTTTTTTTGTTTGTATGTACTAAATCATGATGCCTTTTACATAATGGTATAACGTTTCCTAGGTATGTTTTTCTCCCTCCCTGAAGTCCTCCATATCTGATATGGTGTAAATGGATATTTGTATTTCTACATATAGCACATTGTCCGTTATATAGTTCTATGGTCTTTTCGTATACTTCTTTTTCTTCTTTAGTCATTTATAAAGTCCTCTATAGTCCTTCATTTTTCCTCCTATCTTTTCTATTTGAAACCTTTTACTCCTGATCTATAAACTTTTTAAAGTTTGAGCTTCTACTATCGTCTATAGCGTATCTGATATAGTCGGCTTCTTTATTTATTCTTGCATCTTGTACTTTCTTTTCTGGTTTTAGATATTCGTATTCTTGTTGTAGTTTTCTTCTAGCTCTTGATACGCTTTCGAATACTGGAATATCGTACTCTTTTCTAAAGTTCTTGCTATAAAATAGCTGTACGAATGCTTTACTATTTAGTACTCCGTATTTAGTACAGTAAATATAGTATAGGTACATATCGTCTTTTCTAGCTAGTGGCTCTTTCTCTAGGATCTTCTTTACTTCGTTTTCTATTGTTTCTAGTCTTTTCATATTTATATCTCCTCTATTTCAATTTTATATTTATACTCGAATAGTTTCTTTTTAAGCCTGTAAACGTCCGTTCTGTAGCCTTTTACGTCTATTACGTGCATTTTATTGTCTTCGGTTGTTTTGTACGTGAAATCGGCTCTATACGTGATTTTTCGGCTTGTTTTATTATTTAGTTTATAGCTTGGCTGGAGTTCATACTCTTTTTGTAGCTCCAGTTCTTTTATTTTTCCTGCTTTCTCTAATAGTTTTAGTTTTATATAGTAATTCTTTTCTCTGATGCTATCGAAGGTATAACCGTCATATTTAGCTTTTTTATTGTGATACTTGGCTACCATACTCTCTTTGTATTTGGCTTTCTAGTAGTCTTAGTTGTAGTTTGATGCTATTTATCGCTTCTAGATTTGCTTTATAAATAGTCTCCGCTACGTCTCTTTTAAATCTAGCCTCGGCTACTGACGGTATTCCGTAGCAAGTTAGAGTTATTACTCCTATTGCTTGTCCTTCGTCTCTTAGTTTTAACACTTCTTTTCTTAATAGTATTTTATAGTCTCTTTCTGCTTCTGCGTAGTTATTTCCTGTCTTACGTAGTGATCTGATGCTTATCTCTAACTCTTGTATTTTATTTTCTAATTCGTTATATAGGTCCATATAGTACCTCCTAGAATGGAAGTTCGCTATCTTCTATTTCTATTTCTTTTCCGAACTCTTTAAATGGATCGTAGCTATCTTTCTTTTCTTTTTCGTTATTATCTTTTTTTCTTTCTAGGTACTCTAATTCTTCTACTAGTACATAGTTAATATATTTAGTATTTCCTTCTTTATCTTGATAAGCATCTACCTGAGTTCTACCTATTACTGCTATTAGGCTTCCTTTAGTTTGATACTTTACTAGGTTTTCGGCTAGTTTATTCCATACTCTACAGTTTATAAAGTCCGCTACTCTTTCTCCGTCTCTAGTTACTGGTCTATTAGTAGCTAGTCTGAACTCGCATATACTTTTACCTGTGCTAGTTGATCTTAGCTCTAAATCGTTAGCTATTCTTCCTGTTATGATGCACTTATTCATTTACTTTCTCCTTCCTATTAATGTAATTGCTATTAGTGTTATACAAATTATTAATGTAATTGTTACTGCTGTATTCATTATTTTAATTCCTCCAATGCTTTTAGTATTCTTCTGATATCTTCTTTAGTTACTAGTTTTACGTAGTCGTCGTTTTCTTCTATAAGGTCTTTTAGATAGTTTACTAGTATTTTATATTTTTCTTCCATATAGTACCTCCTATATATCAAAGTCTAAGTCGTCTAGGTCCTGTTGGTAGTCGCTTAGATTTTCGTACATATCTTCTTTTATGTCCGCTAGATCCCAGTCTTCTGGTATTTCCATTTCGAACTTATATTCTAAATACATTCTACCTTTGATAGTTTTAATCTTTTCTTCTGGCGGATCTGGATAGTCGTATACGTTCCAGCTTGTCTCCATATTTTATCCTCCTACCTTTTGTTTTAGTTTTTCTATTGCATCTACTAGTTGCTCTTTATTTAAGTCTTTAGTTTGATAGTATTCGTAGATTTGTTCTCTATTGAAAGTTTCGTCTTCTTTTTCTGCTTTACTTACTAGTTTTAGAAATACTGTAAGTAAATCGTATATTTCTTTTTGTTCTTCTTCTGATAATACTTTTCTTCCTGTAGCTAGTTCTATTAGTTTTATCATATATTCGTCTTTAGCGTTTCCTAGTAGCCAGTCTATATAGTCTGGTTTTTTTTCTGATACTTCTTTTAGTGTCATTCCTTTAAACTTACCGAATGTTAGCTTATAGTTATCTGCTTCTTCTTGCGTAGGCTCTTTTTTTTCGCTTAGGCTTTGAGCGTCGTCGTCTTCTGTAGCTAGTCCGAAAGCCATTAGTAAACTATATCTTCTGGCGTATGTTAATGCACTTCCCTGTTGTTGTGCTGGGTTATTTACTCCTATTAGTGTAGCGTCTACTACTCTAGCTCCTCTTAGTGCTGGTTGTTCTTCTCCGTTTATGATCTTTACCGTCATTATATAGTCGTCTCCGTCTATCCTATCTATATATTGATAGTAGCTCATATTATTAGCTTCTAAGTATTCGTGTATTTGTGCTATGTCTACGTATTGGTAGCTATATTTACCTACGCTAGCTGTCTGATTTTTTGTAACTTTTGTTTTCATTAAATATCCTCTTTTCTATAACTTTCTAATTCTTTTATTTCTCTTTGTAATGCTTCTATTTCTTTTTCTTTATCTTTTTTACTTAATAATTCGCTTAGTAGTACCAGTGCATCTTGATATTTTTTCTCCATATTTAAACTCCTTTTTTTAATAGTTCGAATATATCTTCGTATTTATCGTGGAAGTTAGTATATATTGCTTCTGCTACTCTAAAGGACGGATCAGCATTTCCTAGTTCTATCGCTACGTAATAGCTTTTAGATATTCCTAGTTTTTGAGCCATTTCTAGCTGATTTAGTTCTTGTTTCTCTCGGAAACTTTTTAGATTAAATCTTTTCATTCTCGTTACTCCTTTCTATTTTCATTATAGAAAGCGGTTTCTATAATGTCAATAAATTATTGTTATATTTTGGTAATTATTTTCTTATATTTACACTTTTTTATTTTCTTAATGTAACTTTTTTGATATTATTGTTACATAATAAGATAGGAGGTTTTTTATATGATAAATCATAAACGTATAGGTAGACAAATTAGAGAACTTCGTATTCTTCGTGGCTGGAAGCAGTACGAACTTGCGGATAAGGTAGGTTTATCTCGTCCTGCTATTTGCAATATTGAGGCTGGTAAGCGTAGTCTTACGCTTAATACTTTAAAGCGTTTCTGTGAAGTCTTCGAAATAGATATCTCGTACTTCGGTATAGAGACTAGTAATTTTGACGACGCAGTAGACGTTATCTCTCGTATTGATGCTCTTTTTAATAGTGATCTTCCTACTGAGAAAAAAGAAGAACTCTATCGTAAAATTATGAAAATATATCTAGATAGTATAGATAATTAGCTATTTGAAACTTTATCGTTATTTTTTAAAAGTTGGTATTCTATTTTTACTTGCTCCTGTTCTGCTATTAGCTCGAATAGGATCTTAAAGAACTTATCTACGTCCATATTATTACTCCTTTCTAAATTGTTAGTAATATTATGTACTTTATTTTCTATTTGTAAACATTAGGGGGTTTTCTTTTTGAAAAAAGTTATACGTGTCGGCGGATATGCTAGGGTATCTACTGAGGAACAAAAAAAATACGGATATTCTATAGACGCTCAGGTAGATAAAATAAAAAAGTATTGTGAATTAAAAAATTATCAACTTGTAGATATGTTTATAGACGAAGGCTTTACTGCTTCTAATATGAAACGTCCTAGACTTCTGGATCTTCTTAATAGTTTAGATAAAATAGATGCTATAGTATTTACTCGTCTAGATAGATTTTCTCGTAATGTATTAGAAGCTAATAAAATGCTAGCTACGTTACAAAAAAATAGCGTTAGTATGATAGCTATAGAAGAAGAAGATATAAATACTACGGACGCTGACGGTCTCTTTATGTTTCAATTAAAGGTATCGTTAGCTGAGCGTGAAATAAAAAAAACGTCGGAACGTATCCGCTCTGTATTTGAGTATAAAATCAAAGAAGGACAGGTTATATCTGGAGTTACTGCTCTAGGTTATAAGATAGCTACTGTAGACGGAATAAAACGTATGGTTAAAGACGAAGACGAAGCTCCAATAGTTATGGATATTTTTAATTACTTTCTAAAATACCAGTCTATACGTGTTGTTACTGATCTTATAAATAAAAAATATGATATAAAAAAGAGTTATCAAGTATACAACCACTTATTAAAAAACGAAATATATATAGGTAAGTATCGTAATAATGATAATTTTGTAGATCCGTATATTGATAAAGATACTTTTGATAAAATACAGAAACTTATAACTAAAAATATCCGTACTGGAGATAAAAAGTTTACTTATATATTTAGCGGTCTTATTCGTTGTCCTGAGTGTAAAAAGCTACTTACTGGTACTAGAACTCTATATAGAGGTCGTTACTACTATTATTATCGTTGTAATAGGCACTACATTTCTAAATGGTGTAGTATGAATAAAAGCTGTAGTGAAAACTTGATAGAAAAATATCTACTAGAAAATATAGAAACTTTAGTATCTGATCGTATAGCTTATATTAAATCTGTTGAGCCTGCGGATAATGTAAATATTGAAAAAGAAATAAAGTCTTTACGTGCTGAGCTTGATAACTTAAATTATATCTTTATGAAAAAGCGTATTTCTGTAGCTGAGTATGATCGTCTTTATGAAAAAACCGAAAGTAAAATAAAAAAGTTGGAGTTATCTCCTTCTAAAAGTGCCGATACTTCTCATTTAACGGCGTTTTTATCTAGTGGCTGGAGAAACGGCTACGATATTATGAATAGAGAAAATAAGCGTACTTTATGGCGTAATTTAATTAAAGAAATACACTGTGATAGAGACTATAATATAGAAATTATTTTTTACTAACTTATGTTAGCCTGTAGGCTATAGTATATTAGTAAAAATAAAAAAGGCTAGGATAATTCCTAGCCTGTTCGTATTATTTATTTCTGATTAGTTCATACTATTATTGCGTACGCACCTCTCATTATAAAATACTCTTTCTTTAATGACTTCCTGACAAAGACTAGGCTCACCACCTAGTCTTTTTTATTTTCCTCCAAAATAGTTACTCTATTTTCTATTTTATACATTCGGTCTATTAAGTTATTATGTTCGTGTACTTTCTGATCTAGTTCGTTTATTCTAAATAAAACTAGATCGTTATTTCTTTTGTTAGCTGATACAGTGGCTATTACGCTAGGTACTGCTACGCATAGTCCTGATATTACAGCTGTTATTACTGCTTCCATTTATCCTCCCTTCTTTTATCTTTAATTTTTTCACTCTCCTTTTTTATGCTGTTCTTTCCCATATATTTACAGCTAAATAAGGAGATAATGTAGCGTGGTATTCATTATTACCAATATCCATTTGAATTTTTGAATATTCTCTTGAATTAGAACTTGTACCTGTGTAATTGTCTGTTCCACCGCTAACTTCTTTAAACACACCATTAGCGTAAGTATTTGCGTTTGCCCAGTGTGCATTCCAGAATTGGCCTGTTAATTTAGGTAATTCATTATTAGTTAATTTATGATAATATTCTCCTCCAGTTTCTCCAAGTGGAAACCAGTTACTATTACCTATATCACTATCCCTTAATGTTTGAACTCCATTATTATTTTGTTCTTCAGCACTTCCACCAGCACCTAATAAGTATCTACCTTTAATTTGTTTCCAAGTGCCACCAAATAAAGTAGCTGGGCTTGTTGAATTTGTACTAATGTATATTGATCCTACTGGATATATCAAATCAACTATACTACTTGTTGTAGGTACTTCGCTCATAGTTGCTATTTTATTTGTACTTGCATTATAGTTACCTTCTACTGATAAATTAGCTACGTCGTTACTTATTATTGAATTACTATTGATCTGAACGTCTATAGCTGTTCCTCCGCCACCTGATATATGTATATTTCCACTACCTAGTAGGCTTTGATTATTTATTGTCTTGATATTTGTACCGCTTACTAACGCATCTTGTTTAGTGCTGTCGTGGTATGAGTTGTCTATAAAACCACTATCGTTAGTTAAATCACTAGTATTAGTAGGAATATTACCGTTTACTTCGTTTAATGCACTAACTAGGTTAGTTTTGCTTATAGTTGATAAGTTATTTAAATCTCCTGTTGTAGTATTATCTACAAAGTTACTATCGTTTGTTAAATCACTTGTTTTTGAAGGTATAGAAATACCTAGATCACTTGCTGATTTATTTCCGTTTAATTCTACTCCGTTAATTTTTGGCTTATTTACTAAGGCTGTATAGTCAGAAGTACCGCCTCCGCCTCCACCTGCTATTGTAGTCCACGTATTCCAAGTACCGTTATTTTGTATTCTTGTATATATTTCTGAGTTATTTAGAAAAGAGTAAGCTATTTGTCTTTGATATTTGTCATTGTGTACTATATGTATTACCCACCACCAGTTAGAAACTGTGCTACCGCTTGGGCTGTGTGTTAGTCCGTTTCCCATATAAATACCTGATGCGTCTCCGCAGGCTGTATCCCAGTCTCCTGTTACTTGGTTTGCTATCTGTCCGTATCCTGCTATTCTTTTTAGAATGTTTTCGTCTGATACTTCTAGGCTTCCGTTATCTGCTGGGAAGCAATTTATCCCTACGCTTCTCTTTAGTCTATCGAAGAAAGTTATCGGAATACCTCTATCTAATACTAGGTTATATGTAGTACTTCCTATTTTATCTTCTAGTAATACTTGTACGTTCCAAGCGAAATTATTATCTAGCGTTAATTGTGTTGTTACTTCGTCTTGTAGCGTTGTATAACTTCCGTATGTGCTTTCGTCTACTTCTTTATATCTTACTTTGATACTTATCGTGTTTTTATTGTCTAAGCTGGAGTATTCCGCATTTACGTTTATATTAGTTTCTGAATAGAAGTTGTTTTCCCTTTGTAAACTTATAATCGCTGTCGGTAGTACCCAGTCTAGCACTGTAATATTTAGATTTTGGCTTGTAGAAATACCTCTACTATCTGTTACTGTTACTACTGCTGTTGTATTTGATGCTATATTTAATGTACCTATATTAAAAGTAGCACTAGTACCGCTAATAGTAGCGTTATAGGTAGCACCGTTTATTAAACAAGTTGCAGTACTTAGTGTAGCGTAGTTTTTAGCTTTTGCATTTGTTATATTTACTCGTAATATACTATTATTCCTAATTATTTGTTGATTATTACCTGTAATAGCTGTAGTAGTTGAGTTTGTATCTAGATATGCTGTATTAAATGTCGGGTTTGAGTTCGTTACGTTAGCATAAAATAGTACGTTTTTGCTTCCTATCTGAGTTGATCCGTTATAAGTTACTGCTGTTACGTTTCCTACTCCTACACTTGCATTCGGTATTTGTTGATACATTTCGTCCGCTATAATAGAAGTATCAAATGTTATAGTATCTGTTACTCCTGTTCCTATCTGATACGAATAGTTTCCAAAGTATAGCGTTATTGTATGAGTAAATGCTGTACTTTTTCTATTTGTGTTGATAGTGATAGTATCTCCAATATTAAAAGTACTAGGTGTTACTGTTGGCTGACTAGCTCTAGCTATTGTAGTTAATGCGGTATTATTGGTACTTACTGAACCACTTTTTGGAGTATAGTTATTTGTATCTCCTTTAGTAAATACTGCTTTAGCATATCCTGATAGTGTACCGTCGTCTTTATGCGTTACTGTTATTGTAGCTGATGCTGACTTTGATCCACCCTGTGTTATTGTTTTTAAGTTTATACTTGCTACTTTTCTATCATAGTTTTGTTTGTTGTCGTGCCAGTAAATAACTAGCGTCGAATTAGCACTTGAACTCCAGTAGGCGTTAGTAGATTTTAAAGTAGCAGTACACGTAATACTTGAAGTATTATTTGATACACTAGTACTGTTTTCTTTAAAACTTGCGGTTAATGTATAAGCGTTACCTCTAGCGTTATATAGTGTTGTACTTTTTGATGCACTAGCCATTAACTATCACCTCCTGATACTGATACTAGTCCTATTCCGTCATTTACTAGGTTATTATTGCTATCGTAGATTTCTATAGGTATAAATCTCATTTTATTACATAGTGTAATTTCTTCTTCTATTACTGATTTTTTCATGTGGAACTCGTCTTTACTAACCCAGTATATTTGATTTCCTAGTCTATCGTATCCTGAAAACCCTACGGTGTTATTCATTAGTATATATGATCCGTCTACTCCGTACATTTTTAGTCCGTTTTTATTTAGTTCTGCTATTAAAGAGTTTGCTTCGTCGTATACTTCTATTTGTCCGTTTTGGTTTAGGTTACTTCCTAGTTTTAATGTACCACCTTTTATTAAATCTGCTGTTAAGTTTATTACGTTTATTTGCTCCATATTTAATACGTTATCTATGGTCCACGCACTATTAAACGGTCCGTTTATTCCTGAGTTAGAGAAACCTATACCTCCGTTATTTATCATTATTACGTTTGTAGCTGTTTCTTTTGGTAAGCTATCTACTACTAGTATCTTATCTCCTTCGTAGATAACGTAACTAGATCCTAAAGCGTTCCATATTTTATCCTGTGCTTCTTGTAGTTCTTGTCCTAGTGTTATTTGTAATGTAGCTGTGCTTTCGTCTACTATTTGTTGCGTTTGATTTGCTATAGAACTTACTAGTCCTGATAGTGTCGGTATGAAGTTTCCGAACTCCAATTGAGTATATTTATCTAGTACGCAGTCGTACTCGTATTTAATTATATTTGTTTCTAGTTCTATACCTAGCTTTTGATCTATAACTTGTATAGTATCTCCTATATCTGATACTTTCTCTACATTTGCTGATAATGTGTAGTTTACTACTGGTACTGAGTTAGTATCTAAGTAAGTTTGTCCCTGTTCTGCTAGGTCGTTTACTAGTGCTTGTATATAAGCGTCTTCGTCTACTTCTCCTGTATCTTCGTCTTTATAGTCTTCTTCTACTATTTCGCTTTGGTCGAAGGTTACAGTTTTAGTATATGGTATGTCGTACTGTGTTTCGCTTTCTAGATATACGTCAGCTGTCGGATCATTAGCGTTTAGTAATATTCCGTCTTTTCCTACTGGCATTAGTTTTGTAACTACGTTATCCCAGTTATAAGTAGCTTTTATATCTTTTAAGTTTTTTCCGTATTGGATAGTAACTCCGTTATCTTGTCCTATACTGTCTCTAATTCCTATAGTCCAGTTATCCCTTACTAAATGTCCTCCGTATCTTTCTAGTAATACTTGTATAGCTTCGTATAGTGATTTTCTTACGCATCTATAACTAGCTATTTTAGTTATATCTGATATCGTAGTAAAAGGGCTTGTAGTATCTGTAGAACTGTTTAAGTGATCTAGTGCGTCGTTACAGTTTTTATCTACTACGTAACTATCCTGTATTAGATAGTTTTCACTATCATAGAATACGTGGTAGGCTTTTACTTTTATTTTAGTTCTTGTATTTTCTACGTTTGTTATCCTGAACGCTTGGTCTCCCTGTGGTGTATTGGCTACTATGATATTATTAGGAACTAGATAGTCTATATAAGATAGTGGAGCTTCTATACTTATATAGAAGTCTCCGTTATCTTCTTTATGTACTTTAGCCTTTGTAGTTTGTAGTACTATTTCTCCGTTGTTTGTATATTCTTTATCTGATGCTTCAAATATTTTTATCATTATAGCCACCTCGTATAGTTAGATATAGTAGCACTCGTTACGCTTCCTGTTATTTCTACTGTATTAGCTCCAGTTTCTATTTTAAAAAGGCTATAGTCTCCTGTTACGTGTCTATTCATTAAAGCTGTAGTGTCTGGGTTGTATGCTTGCATTTCTGTAGTATCTATAGTTATTTCTGTATCGTTTTCTCCTAAGTCTATACTAAATATTTGTATTCCGTTTAGTTCTACTTCTATAGTCCCTGATCCTGATATATTTAGAACTGGTTTAGCGTATATATTTCCTGCGTTTGTTACTGTAGTTTCTCCTGATATAGTTATAGTTTCTTCATGTACTGGATATTTGAAAGGTTGTACGTGCATTCTTACTTTAGCTGTTTTAAATCTGATTAGTCTTTCAAAGTCTATTTGTCCTAGTATTTGATAGTTATAGTATTTATCGCTTTCATTAGAAAAAACTACAGTACCTTCGCTATTAAAGTATTCTATTACTTGATCTATATCAAAGTCTCCATATAAGCCTATTTCTATTTCTTTGTCGTATGCTGAGTAGCCTAGCGTAGTTACTATATCTCCGTCTCGTCCGTCTATTTCTTCTGTTTGAGTTCTTATTTTAGGTTTTGTGATAGGTGGTAGCTCTGATATTAGTAGTCCTGTTATTGTATTAGAGTTTACTCCGTTTAGAATTATATAATTTCTCATTTTACCACCTCCTATTAATTATATATTGCGTTCGTTACGGTTGTTTCTACGAAGCGTCCTACTGTTTCGTCGTCTAGTTCTATCTTCATTTCTGATAGTGCTTCTTTAAATGCTTCTACCATATTAAAATAGCTACCTGTTTCTGATGCTATATTGCTTCCTACGTTTAGATCCGTATCAAAGTTAGTAGGTATAGCGTTTTGCATTTCGTTTGTTACATTAGACATTTCGTCTGTGAAACCTTCTCCTATACCTAGTGCTAGATTTTTTCCTACTTCGTCTCTAAATACTGTACTAGGTGAATGTATTCCGAATATTTTCTTTATTCCTTTTAGTACTGATTTACCGAAGCCTTTTATTTTATCTAGTATCCAGTCTGTAGCATTGTTAATACCTTCCCATAGTCCTTTTACTATATTTTTACCTACGTCTCCTAGTTTTCCTATTCCGTTTGTTATTCCTTCTTTTACTTTGTTTAGTAAATCTTTTCCTATGTTTATCATATTTTTAAAGTTTTGCTTAATTCCGTTTATTAGTGAAGTTATAATTTGAGGTATTTTTGCTACTAGTTGCGGTATAGCTTTTATTAGTCCTTCTGCTAATTTAATTGTTAAAGTAATACCCATTTGAATTATTTTAGGTAGATTATTTACTATAGCATTTACTAGTTTATCTATAATAACTGGTATTTTATCTATTAGCTGTGGTAGTGCGTTTATTAAACCGTCTGCTAGTCCTATAATTAGTTGTATTCCTGCGTCTATTAGTAGGTCTATATTATCTAGTAACGTATCTACCATAGTTAGTACTGCTTCTATCATTTGCGGTATTAGTGTAGGTAGTTGCTGAGCTATTCCCTGAACTAGTGATACTATTAGTTGTATACCCATTTGTAGTATCTTAGGTAGATTTTGAATAATAGTAGTTAGTAAAGTATTTAGGATCTGCATAGTAGCATTCATTATAGCTGGCATATTTTGTTGTATCCCGTTTATTAGTCCGTTTATAATATTTACTCCAGCGTCTAGGAATTGTGGTAGTATAGCTATTATTCCGTTTAGTATTTGCGGTAGTGCGTTCATAATTCCTTTAGATATATTCTCTACTGCTGGCATTACGTTTCCTAGTAGTCCTAGATTACTTTCTGATCCGTCTCCTGCTATTGTTAGCATTAAATTACGTACTAAGTCTTCTATATTGGCGTTGTCGTCTGCTATTCCCGTTAGTAAGTTACTCCACGCTGATTTCATAGCGTTAAATGATCCCTGAATAGTAGTCCCAGCTTCTTTTGCAGTAGTTCCTGTAATTCCTAGTTCTCCCTGTATTACGTGGATAGCTTGATATACGTCATTTAGGTTATTTATATCGTATTTTATTCCTGTTATTTTTTCTGCATCTGCTAGTAATCGCTCCATTTCACCTTTAGTACCACCATATCCTAGTTTTAGGTTATCTAGCATTGTATAGTTTTGTTTAGCGAAGCCTTGATAGGCGTTTTGGATCATTTCCATACTTGTACCCATTTTATTTGCGTTATCAGCCATATCTGTTACCGCCATATCGCTGACTTCTGCTACTTTTTCTGTATCTCCGCCTAGACTTTGTAATAATGATGCTGAGAAACTAGTAACTGTACTCATATACTCGTTAGCGCTTAGCCCTGCTGTCCTGTAAGCATTATTTGCATAGTCTAGAACTATATCAGAACTATCTTTGAATAGTGTCTCTACTCCACCTACTAACTGCTCGTATTCTCCGTAGCTTGCTAGGGCTTGCTTACCTACGTTTACGAATGCACTTCCTAGACTTTTTAGTCCATTTATAGCTGAGTTTATAGCTTGCGTACCTAGATTAGCTAGAATATTTTTAAATACTGTATATCCTTCTCCTGATTTCTCGGCTTTTTTTCCGCTTTCTTCGGTTTCATTACCTAGCTCGTCTATTTCTTTAGTAGTTTTATTTACGGTAGCTTCTGCTTGGTTTAATTGTGTCTTCATTTTGCTTAGTGCTATCTCGTTTTCGTTCATATTTTGAGAACTTTTAGCTACTGCAGTTGCTAGATCGTTTACTTTTGCTTGTTGATCTTGATAAGCTTGGCTATTTTCTCCTGATGCTTTACGGACGTTTTCTAGTTCTTGCTTTTCTTTCTCGTATTCTTGAACTAATTTATCGTGTGCTTGGGCTTGTTGGCTTACTTTTGCACTAAAAGTATCGTATGAGCCTTTTAAACTGTTGTAGGCTTGTACTTGTTTAGCTAGTACTCCGTTTAAATCGGTAGTTTTTGCTTTTAAAGTGGATAAAGAACTATCATTTTTATCGTATCTACTTGCTACTGCTGTTAGTTCTGATCCTGTTTCTCGTAAGCTTTGTGTTATTTGCTTTAATGCGTTTTTATACTCGTCTGCTCCTGTTAATTTTATTGATCCTCCAAAGCTAGCCATATTTCACCGTCCTTTCTATGTTTCACGTGAAACATTTTTTATTTTTATTTTCTTTTTGAAAAGTTATAGCCATTCTTCTTCCTGTTGTTGTCTACTATATAGCTGGCTATATGTTACGTTTTTAGCCTTCATTTGTAGTTCTAGGTCGAAGTCGTTCTTGTAATGCTGATATAGTTTATTAAATAGTCTATACGTTAGCCTTCCTGTCTCTTTAAATGATAGATTTAGTTTTGTTTTCCCGACGAAATAAAAGAAAGTAAAATCTATAGGTTTACTTTCTTCGTCTATAACGTCAGGAATTATGCGTTTTTTCCTTCGTCTGTCTTAGTGCTTTCTATTACGGTATCTTGTAAACTTTTAGTCATATTTTCTAGTCCGATATCTGTAAGCATTCTACCTACGAAAGCTGGAGTAACTGGTTTATATTCTGTACCGTTTTCTTCTGCTTCTATAGATAGTCCTTCGTTTAGCATTTCAGTATATCCGAACTTTAACGCTTTTACGTTTACTTCTTGATCTAATCCAGAAGTTAGCTCGGTCCATTTCTCTAGTGTTCCGTATTCTTCTTGGATAGCTTCCATTACATTTAGATTAAATACTATTTTATATTCTTTTTCTTTATATGTTATTTTTCCTGCATTATCTTTCATTTCATTATTCCTCCTATATTAAAAAAAGGGGTAGGCTTATCTACCTACCCTGTTATTATTCTCCTGAAGCTTCTCCGAATAAACCTGATAGATAAGTTCTGGCTTCTTCCATTGTATCGAATGTTTGAGTTTTACTCCAGTTTCCGTTAGCTAGTGTAGATACTATACCTTCGAATGTAGTAGTACCGAACTCTACACTTTCTCCTTTTGTTGTATTTTCTTGGCTAGGCTCTGAGAATTTAACTTTACTTAAGAATTCTACTTTGTATTTATATACTCCGCCTACCATTTTAGTTACGATACGTCCTAAACCTACGTAAGGGGCTACGTCGTTAGCGTTACGTATCATTTCGTCTCCTGTTACAGTATGTCCTAGTAATTCTGCTTGTGTACTTATATCTGCGTTATCTAGTTCTATTGATACTGTTCCACTTTGGAAGCTTGTATCACTTTCTGCTAGTCCGTCGTCTGCGTATAATTTAGCATCATTACTAGATATACTTACACTACAACTTACAGCTTTACCAGGCTTTTTACCTGCTCCGTATGTAGCTGTTCCGTCTGTAGCTTCTGTAAGTATTCCATATAAAAAGTTTTGTACTCCTATTTTAGCCATTGTTCTCCTCCTTTATTTTTGCAAAGCATAGCGTCTTATGATAGTATCCTGTATCGTCCTCGTATAGATCCTGAGACGTCATACTAGGTTGCCATTCCCAGCCGTTAGCTTTTAATATTTCTTTTACACTTTCTATTATTGTTAGATAATTACCTTTACTATATATATCAAAGTCATAGTAGGTTACGTAGGCTTGTAATTCGTCGTCTGCACTAAAAGAAGTATCGTCCTGTATTTCTTGATATGTTATATAGGTAGTTGCTTTACCTGTATATTTTAGAAACGCTACAGGAATAATTACTCCTGATACTGCAAAATTAGTAAATATTGTTTGTAGTTCGTTATTCATTTAATAGTCCTTTACTAAATTTTCTTTGAGCTTCTAGCATAGCTTTTTCTATTTGTGCCTTTTTGAATGATCTTCTAAAAAAGGGTTGCTTCGTAAACTTACTTGATCCGTATTCGAATACGTTAGCTACTAGCGGTGCTGGAGTTTTTACTCCGTCTTTATTTGTGAAATATCCGAAGAAGCCTACTTTCGTATTAATTCCGTTATCTGTTGGAGTTTTATATACTTTAGTTACTTTTAAGCAATTCATTATATTACTACTTGCGAAACTCTTAGGTATATTACTCTTTACGTTCTTAATAGTTACGTCTGCTCCTGCTTTAGTCATTTCTCCAAATATTTTATCGCTATTTCCGTTAATGTACTCTATATCTTTTAAGATCTCTGTAGGTAGTTGCATTACGAATTTAGCCATTAATGAGTTACCTCCTTAGCTTGTAATTCTAACTCTACGTTAGCGTAGTCTATATTGTTTAGATATTCTATCTTATAGTCTTTATCTCTGAACTTTATTAAAATATCTCTATTAGAGTTTTCGCTATTGTAATATGCGTTTTCTACCGTTTGCGAATATCTTATAGTAAAGTTTACGTATGCTTTCTCAAAGTCGCTATTATTAGTAATTAGGGTATAGCCACGTAGTGTCTTTACCTCTGCGTATGTAGTTAGGATATCCTGTTCTACGTTTGCTGGGAAGCCTGCGTCGTCTATACCCTCTACTATTTTATATATAACTATTTTACGATTATACTTACCTGCGTTTACTGTTTTAGTCATAGTAAGTTTATACTATGCATTCCTAGAATTGTCTCTACTGGATAAGATAGAGACGCTTTATCTACATATAGCGTCCTGTTATCCCACATATCCTGACAAAGTATCAATACTACTATTACGAAGTCTTGATAGTTATCTAGGTCTGCTTGTCCTGTATAATTTGATATAAAAGTCTTAGCAATTTCTAATAAGTTAGATAGTGTCTTTTCGTCGTCTTCTGATACTTCTACTAGTCTGATATATTCGGCTATATCGTTAGTAGTTATATCGCTTACTTTTGAAATACTATTCATTTTCTACCTCCTTCTGTTTGGAGTTACCTAAGCAACAAATAATATTTTTTAGTCTTCTAATTCTTCTTGTACTTTTTTTTCTTTTTTTGCTGGTTTTACTTCTTCAATGTATCCAGCGTTTAGTAAATCTTTTACGATTTCCTTATCGTTAATTTCTTTTACTTCATCTTTTCTCATTGAAACTGCTCCAGCAAATGATTTTAACGCTTTATACATTATTTAGTTCCTTTCTATTAGCTAGCCATTTTTACTGCTACGATTTTTTGAGCGTTTTCTACTTTACTATCGAACTCGATCCAACCTACTACTCCTACTGCGTGCATAGTAGCGTATTTTTCTCTTAATACTTGGATATTTAAGTCTTCTGAGAATTTAGTAGCTAGTCCTGACATATCTCCGTAGTAAATAACTGTCTTTCCTGCTTCCATATCTGGCATATTATCTGATACATATACAGGTTTTCCTAGTAAGCTCTTTCCAAATGGTAAGCTGATATCGTCTTGTAATAAATATCTTCCCATTTTGTCTTGTAATGAACGAATAGCATCTCTTGTAGCTGGAGACATAATCCAGATAGCGTTATCTTGATAAACGTCTTTTACTTGTCCTTGAGCTAAGATTAATTCGTCTGCATCAATAGCTGTAGCACTAGCTGTAGTTTTTACATTAGATAAATCTGATAAACCTGTTACTGATCCTTTTCCGTTTAATAGTACGTCTTCTATAAATCTAGAAATATCGTAAGCCATTACGTCTACTACGAAAGCTACGATATCGAATTGAGCGTTATTGATTAAAGATCTAGATACTAAAGATAATGCTCCTGCTAAGTATCCTTCTAATGTGATGCTATCTAATTTTCCGATATTGCTTTCTAAGTCTGTGAACTCGTCAGCAAATGCTACTTTAATAGATTGTGTACTTTCGTCATAGAATGGTAATTCTAATTTTCCTTTTACGTTATATTTAGTTGATCTTTCTAAGATAGGTGAAATATCATATACTTTTTTGATAATACGGTTAGCTATTGTTGTAGGAATAACTGCTCCGTTATCTGTTAAAGTCATATTAGTAGCTCTTTCGTTAGTTACTACTCCTCTGATATAATCAGCGAATGCTTTTTCTTCGTTTAATGCTCTTTCTTCCTTTTCTACTTCTACTTCTGTTTCTTTTTCTTCCACTGGTTTTCCTCCTTCCATTTTATCAAAGTCTTCTTTAATTCCTAGTGTTTTAATAATGCGTCTTACATTATCTCTGATTTCTGCTAATTCTTCTGCTTCTGCTTCTGTTAGCTCTCTTTTTTCTTCTTTAGCCTTATTTAGAACTTCTTCGGCTCTAGTAATAAGATCATTCTTTTTTTCGTTTAATTCTTTTTCCATAGTTATTTTTCCTCCTTCATTTCTTTTATGATTTCTTCATATTTTGAATAATCTATGTTTTTATCAACAATTTCTTGTTGCTTAGGCTCTGCCTCTGTTGATACTTCTTCTCGTACCTCTGCATCTTGTGTAGATGCTTCCTCAGTTTGAATTACTTCTGTTCCTTCTTGGTTTACTGGTAATTCTTCCTGAGCTTCTTCTTTTACGTCCACTTCGTCTATGAAGTCTTCACCTCTAAAATGCATTATATCGTCTTCTGATCTTGCACTTATTAGAGTACCTTCATAAGCTGGGCTTTTTCTTTTATCTAGAATTGATACTTCGGCTAGGTCTAGGTCTTTTACTGCTCTATGTGGTATTCCGTCTCTTATAGAGTTTACTACGTCTCTATCTGAGAAACCGAAACTCCAGCCTACTAGTTCTCCTGCTCTAGCTTTTTTAATTACTTCTGGATCAGTTATAGTAGCTCTAGCTTTTAGTCCTATATTATCTTCTTCTAATTGTAGGTTTCCTGCTTTAGTGCTTCCTAAGTCTCTGTTCCAGTCGTGATTTAGTAAGATATGTACGTCGTCATTTCTTTTTAATGCTTTTTTAAATGCTCCTTTACATATCCTTTCTATAAATTGTCCTACTCTACTCCATAGCGGTTTACTATCACGCTCTATAGCGTTTACGTATCCCTCTATTTCTACTTTATCAGCTCTGATATTTACTTTCACTTTATCACCTCCTTCTATACATCTGAACTATTTCCGCTTTGCTCGAACTCTGTATCTAGTTCTTTATCTAGTAATAACTTTTGTATTTCTGCTTCTGCGTTTTCGTCTATTGCACTTTCTGGCTGGTCTGTTATATTAGCTGTTGTATCTGTATTAGGTGTATAAAATTGATGCGTATTTGTATCGTATAGTACTGCTCCTAGTCCTACGTTGATTACGTCTAGTCCTTCTATATAATTCATATTTTCTTGTCTTCTGATTTCGTTTAGAGTTATCCACCCAGTTTCTTTAGCTGTTTTATATGCTTCGTATCTTTCTTTTACGTTTGCTTTTAGGATCTCTTTAACGTCAAACTCGAAGAACATTTTATTCTTTTCTTTTTCTAGTAATAGGTCTTTATTTAATGCTGTTGTAAAAGCCCTAACTATTGGATATATTGCTTCTTTAAATGTTAGATAGAAGTCGTCAGGGTGTATGTGAAATATATTATTTATTTCGTCCTGTAATGTCTTCTTACTTTCGTTTAATTGCATCTCCACTGAGCTATTACTAGCTTCTTGGAACTCTAACCCGTTATTTAATACTACTACGTTATCTGTACTATTAGCGTATAGGTTGTTCCACGCTTGCTTTAATACGTTTATTTCTTCTTGTCCTAACTTTCTTTGTGATTTTAGAAAGCCTTTTTTATTTCCTCCTGATTTAACTATATTTAGTTGATATAGTAACGTATTGAAGGCTGTCTCTAGTGCTGTTCCTACTTCTTCTGTTAGTCCTATTCCTGTAGCTCCGTCTTTTGTATTACGTAGCAATTTTAAAAACTCGTATTTTTGATAATTTTGTCCTTCTACTATCAAATAGAAGTCTTTATATATTGGTTTGAAGTTAGGTATAGCACTTACGTATATATCTTTTACGTAGAATAGTCCTGTTACGTCATTTCTATTTCTTCTGATATATGCGTATCCACCTTTTCCTAGTAGATAGTCTTCTACCATTGCTTTTTTCATTTGAAAAGCGTCTAGTGTGTCTCCTGTATCTCCGTTTAGTAAAGTTACTCTCGGATCGTCGTCCTTACTTTCTACTTTACCGTCTTTATACTTATATAGTTTTACTGGCATAGATGCTATGATGCCACTAATATAGTCTACTGCTCCTGATACTGCGGGTAGTGTTAAGGCTTGCTCTCTTGTTATTGGTTGGCTATTAAATAAAGCCTGCAATAAAATATCGTTAGCTGTTTTTTCTTCTGGTGTAGTTGTTGTAGATGCTTCGTCTACTGTATTGTCTCTCTTTCTAAATCTATCGAATACTCCCATTTTCTCACCTCCTTACTATATAACTTGGATAGCGAAGTCCATTTGATTTAGGAATACGTCTTGTTGTAGTAGATATATAGCGTTTAGCATTGAAACTACCATATCTACTTTTCCTGTTGATTTCTTCTTATGTACGTACATATTTTTATTTGTGTCATACGTACAGCGTGCATTCTGGAAGTTAATCTCCAGAAGTGTATTATTTTCATATTGGAACTCTTTCGCTAGTATCTTTTCTTTTAGTAACTTTGTAGGTGGGTGTAATACGCTAGAATGCTGTCTGATTTCAACGCAGTTATATCCTGCTCTTTCTAGTTTCTGAGCTGTACTAAGTGCGTTCCACCTATCGTATCCTATAGCTTGGATCTGTACTCCGTATTTATCCTCTAGATTTAATATAAAGTCCTCTACTACTGCGTAGTCTATTACTTTATCTCCGCAGGCTATTACTTTTCCTGATCTGATTAATTCTCTATAGTTTACCTTCTCTGTTACTGTCTTTTCTTCTATTCTTCCTTCTGGAATAAATGCGAAGCTGTCGGCTAATACGTTGTTATCGTCGTCTACTGTTACCATACTTACGCTGGTATTATCGTTACTTTCTGATAAGTCAAGCCCTACATAAACTATTCTGCCTTTCCAGTCTATTTTAGCTTGTTTGCATTCCTGCAAGTCTTTTACGTCTATATATGTTTCTGTTCCTGTTCCCTGATATATGATATTACAATGTTTTGTTACGAAGTTTTCTCTAGCACTTTCTACAGCTATTGCATAGGCTCTTTTCTTTACTAGGTCGTCCCAGATCTCTGGTATTTCTAGTGCTACTGGGTTGCTTTGTTTTAGGATCATATCGTCCGTTTCCCAGTCCTTCGCCTTATCTGGCTCGTATAATAAGCTAAAGCGTGTTTCGTCCTTCTCTAGCCCGTCTAATACTTTTTTTGAGTACTTTACTTCGTCTTCAAACGGGTTATCTATTGTCGGGTATTTTGTGCTGATTATAAAGCCTAATTTATTTAGTATATTTAATTGTCCTGACTTCATACTCTCGATAGCGTAACTTGTTGGTAAAGCTCCTGCTTCGTCTACTATGAAGGCGTTCGGTAATCTTCCGTCTAGTCTACTGGTAGAATAACTTAACGGAATGTACGTTACCTGAGTTGGCTTGAAAAGAATATAATCTCTCAGGATCTTAAATCTTTTCGTATCTTTGTATTCGTATATTAACGGTGAACTCCTGATTATTTCGCTTATTGCTTCTCTGACTTCTCTAGATAAGGCACCGTCTGGAGCTACACTAAAGAACTTACTAAACTTCGGCTCTGTTAAAAATAGAAGTATAAAAATAGTTGCTATTGTGAATGTTTTAAAGTTCTTTCTACATATCTCTAAAAGCCCTATTTCATATCTTCTTTTCTTTTCATTGTCTCGATACACAGTACAAAGAATAGCAATATAAAAAAGCCATTGATAACCTGCGGTACATTCGTATAGCGTCTGTCCTGCTTTTAGTCCCTTCGGCATTATTAACAGCTTTAAAATGTTATTCACTTGTTTTAATTTCTGCTCGCTAATTTTATATTTGCTGTCTTTATCTTCGCAAATGTTTACGAAGTCCTGCATCTGCAATTTAACATATTTAGGAGTAGTCTTTTTGCTTATTGATAACTTGCAATATTCTAACGCTTTATTATGCATAGTCGTCACTACCGTTTATAGCTTTTAGTAGTGGATCTTCTTCTACTTCTGTATCCTCCTCGTCTACATTATAGTTCTTGATAATTTTCATTAATGTAGATACAGTTCGGTTAGCACTATCTGTAGTTGTATTGTATTCTCTTAATGCTGGGTTAGAATATAAGTTTTTTCTTCCTTTTACATATTCCTTCGTGACTAGCATACCGTCGTCCTTCATTCTTTTTTCTAATTCTGTTAGCATATTTAACTGAACTTGATACCTCTTGAATGTAGTAATAAAAAAGAAATTGCTTTGTACTCCGCTTTCTTCTGCTATTCTAATTATCTCTTGTGCCTGCTCGCTTAAACTCATTTTTGCCATGCTTCTACCTCATTTCCTTTTATCTCATTTTTTCTAATGGTCTTTTAAAATAAGCCGTACTCTGCGAACTTCTCGAAACCTCCAATATTATTTATATATTCTCTGGCTTCTTCCACTATTTCGCTATATGGCTTACCGTCTATTTGATTATCTCCGATAGCGCAGGTTAATTCTATTGTTTCTCCTGTCTCCTGAGCTTTTTTAAATGCGTAAATATTTACTGATACGTCAGCTTTGGATAAGTCTTTTCCATGAAGTCCACCGCCTGTAACACTCTGAGCCATATCACTTCCTAACTTTCTATTAGTAGCTCCTGTGTCTACGTCAGTTCCTCCCGTCCATTCTCCTAACGGGTTGATTATTACTTCTGGTCTCATTCCTTTTAAACGTTCTTTTAGTTCTTCGCTGTCTGCGTTACTTTGGCATACTATCAGTTTATCGTCTGTTAGAATGTATTTTCCGTCAGATTTATATTTATTATATAGTTCTCTGGCTAATACGCTAATCTGTTTTTCGTTTGCTGTTAATGGAACTCCTTTGAATATTCCATTATCTCCGCATCTGATCTCTTTACTCTGGTTTTCTGCTAAGTGTTCGTCCTGTGGCACTTCTAAATAGTCTAGTAATACCGCTCCTGCTATTCTTCTTACAGCTTTTAGTACTTCCTCTTTTTCTAAATGTACGCTTGTTTCATTTATTACATGACAAATATCATGTCCTATCAGAACTTCCACCGCTACTCTCGGATCTTTTTCCTTCTGATAAGATAAATCTACTATAGCTCCTGCTATTCGATCCGCTATCTTGTCTGGGTGGCTAGGGTTTACCTTTTCTATCATTTCATTTCCTCCTACTTCTTTATACCCATAATTTTATCTACTGAGTTTTTATGTTCTTTGTAATATTGTAGCATTGTATAGTAAAAACTTTGTTTCCTGATCTTTGATAAAGACGCTGTATTTGACATTAAAGTTAAAAAACATAATGACGTTCCAGTCTCTAACATTTTCATATTTTTTTCTGGTACTGCTTTGTCTCCATTCAAAATATGATTTAGATTATATCGGTTAGGCTTGAAACCTTCCAAGCCGTCAATACCGCAACACGTTAAACTATCGCCATGCTTTCGGATCCTGTTTTCACCTGCATATATTTTTAAACCTAATCTGTGGGCTTCTTCTTTTAGCTTTAAGAAGTCACTTAGAATAGTTTCGTATTCGTAGGAATAATCTCCGCCTATTCTTACAAGTCCTTTTACTTTTTTCGGGAACTTCATACCTTCTATAATTACTCCGTAAGCTCCTGCTTCTTTGAACTTTTTCAAGTTATCAAAGACTAGGTTATACTTTTCGCTCATGTAAGGCTGTATTCTTACGATTACTCTTTTTACTCTCGGTGATATTTTTTTAATTATTTCTAATCTTTCTTCAAATGTAGGACAGCCAGCTTCTAAGCTGTCATAGTCACTACATACTAAACTAATCTGAACTACGCAGTTACATTCTTCTAGCAAGCTAAGATATTCTTCTTCGGCTACTAGTTTTCCCTTCGTGCTAATGATAAATGGATACTGCGTTTCTTTCAATATCTTTAAACATTCGTAAGTAACTCTGTATTTTCTCTCGCATGGTTGAAAAGGATCACTCATACCGCCTATATGTAGTGGTATATCCCAGTCGCACCAGCTAGTATCTGGAGTTCTTTTTCCATTGATAAAGTCTTTTAGCTTCTTTGGAGTTTCGTCTATTTTTATTTTTGAAATATCTTCGAACTTTTTAGCAAAGCAATATTTACAGCCATGAGAACAGCCTACATACATATCAAAGCGAATAGGCACGTCACATAAATAGCATTGACTACCGCACTTAGGCATATCAATTCTCCTCCAGAATGTCTAGCACGCTTTGTACTATCATTTCTTTTCCGTATTTATTTATTGCTTCCTTAACTTGATCTTCGTACTTCTTCTCGAATGTTATTTGTAAACTCCAAAGTTCTTTATCGTTTCCTTCTCCAGCTATTCCGCTGTCTATCATTTCGTCGATAAAGTCTAGTGTATTTTCTTCAAAGCCATATTTACTCATGTCTAAAGATATTTTATCTAATTCTTCTTCTAATGTCTGATAGTCCCACTCTGCGTAATCATGGGTTTTATTATCAATAATTCTAAAAGCGTTTTGTTGTTGTTCTGATAAGTCGTCTGCAAAGATTACAGGCACGTTCTTTAAGCCTAGCTTCTTTGATGCCTCATATCTTGTATGTCCGTTGATTATGACATAATCTGAATTAACAACTAAAGGCACTTTAAAGCCGAACTCTTTTATACTTTCTGCTACTTTATCCACAGCATTTATATTTACTCGTGGGTTATTCTCATAAGGCTTTATCAATTTTATATCAATATTCTTAATCTCCATTGTCACTCATTCCCTTTATTACATTCAAAAAAATAAAGTTTAAATCTTCCTTCGAATGTGTCTTTAAATAATTTTCAAAATAAGGCTTTAACTCATGTTTAAGACTAAATGTGATAATAAAGCTGTCTTTTTCTATATTTTCATTTTCATTCTTTGATAAGCCTGTTTCGTCCAAAACTTCATAGACGCTATAATTATCGAAGCCAAAAAAGTTTAAGTCTACGTTAAAGTCGTCTATGTGATCCACTTTAAAATTATTGATCTTGTCTATTTCTACTTTCAACTTTTCATAGTCCCATAATGAAAAGTCTGTTACTTTGTTATCAACTATCCTAAAAGCCTTTATCTGCTCCTCTGTCAGATCGTCCGCTACGATTACTGGCACTTCTTTTAGTCCTAATTGCTTTGATGCTTTTAGTCTCGTATGCCCTGCTACTATGACATTGTTCTTATCTATGATAATTGGAACTTTAAAACCGAATTGTTTAATACTTTCGGCTACATACTTGACAGCATCATTATTTAGTCTCGGGTTTTTGTCATATGGTATTAATTCCTCGACTTTTCGGTATTCTATCTTCGTTTCTTTCATTTCATTATATCTCCTATACCTCTTTAAATGCTATTTTTAGGCTTCTGGAGGGGTTTTAACAGTTTTCCTAGATAATTTATACGTTTTTACCTGTTTTAACTCCATTTGAGCCGTTTTTATATGTTTTTTCCAAAAAAACTTTGTATTTTTTTTATTTTTTGTGTAGAAAGGTGGCGGGTGGGTTTTGAAAAAAGTTTTTTTATTCCTTCCTAAATGTCGGGGGGTGTTAATTGTCTTCTCGTTCTGATGCAAGTCTATATAGATAGTCTCTATCTATCTTACCTATCTCTGCTTGTTTGTGGTGTTCCTGACATAAACATATTAGGTTATAGCTATCTAGTAGTCTGTCTTTGTTTTCTTTTACTGGTGTTATATGATGCACCTCTAGTCCTTCGTAGGTGTATCTACCTTCTGCTCTACATACGCTACATAGATAGTTACTAGCTTTTCTTATCTGATTAGCTTTCTTATGCCACGCATTCTTATTCCTTAGCCTTCTTGCTTCTGTATCCTTTTTATCTCTATTATGGTTACATTTATAGGCTATATCGTGTACTTTACCGCATCTACTACAGCTTTTATACATTATCCTTTAAACCCGTACTCTTTTAGCTTAGCTAGTGTCTTAGGTCCTACTGATCCGTCAGCTTTTAGTCCTGTTCTCTTTTGGAACTCTGTTATACTTCCTTTTAGATATGGTCCGTAGTAGTTTCCTAGTGCTTTCTTGCTTGTATATGCTGGAAATGTCTTATACATAAAGTCTGCTATCTTACCTATATTAGCGTTTGTATCTCCTGAACTAAAGTATCCCTTTTTACCAAAGAAAGAAGTATCTGATTTAGTTTCTTTAGTAGTAGTTTTAACTGCTGGGTTTACTAGACAACCTAGATATTTATAGTTATTAGCATTTACGCTCCAGTTTCCGTTAGTTCCTTTTTTTCTGGTATAGTTAGCAAATGCAAAGTGATTATATCCGCTTTCTGAGGTTAATACTTCTGTACTGCTTATAACCTTTTCTACAACTGCTACGTGTCCTGCTAGTGATCCTTTACCTTCCCATACCATTATTCCACCAGCTACGGGTTTAGTGGATACTGATAGTCCTATAGATTTACCTCTTTTTATAAAGTCTTCGGCGTTACAGTTTAATTGCCAGTATTTCATTCCTTTATATCCTGATAATTGGCTGTATATCTCGTTAAATCTACCGCAAGCCCACCCTACACAGTTACATAGTACGTTTAGTCCTGCTTTTGTAGGTTTTCCTTTGATACAGTGGCTGTATCCGTTATTACTTGTTGTATTATAGAACTTATTATTCTTCTTCGGTAGTGTCTTCTGTACTGTAAACATTTTCTACGCTACCTCCTTCGTTTAATTCTTCTACGCTGTTGTCTTCTACTGTTGTTTGTGCTTCGTATTTTTCTTCCATACTATTTACTCCTTTTCTTTATTATAGTTATAGTTTGATACTCCTAGTAATGCTCCTAAAAAGGTTGCTACTAGTGATATAGTTCCTACTATTAAAGTTGGATCGAAGTTATATAGTTCTCCTAGTCCTGTTATTAGTGCTATAGTTGGAGCAACCGAAGTAGCTAGTATCCACTTTAGTACTGTAAATACTTTATTATTTAGTATCATTCTTTTCCTCCTTTACATAACAAAAAAAAGACTATCGCTAGTCTTCTGATAAGCTCTCTAGAAGGTATACAGGATATGAAAAAAGTTATACCCTCTAGACAGCTCGTCGCTGTCTTCCACCGTTCGTGTCTTAGGGGTTGGTGCTTTATATGGTACTAATACGTACCTTACTAGATAATAAGCATTCTGATAGTAACAACTCCTAAAAGACTAAATGAGTTGTATTCTTTACCTACTATCTAGTAAGCTACTTACTAGTATCTTTGTAAGTATTTTCTTTTTATAAGTAGCTTACCTTTACTTCCTTTATCCCATTTATGCTCGCTTTCGAACTGTTGGAGTAAATATTCTATAATTTGTCTTTGATCTTCTGTAGGCTCGGCTCTTTGTTGGTTTATGTATTCAAATATTTTATTTATTGCTATATATGTATCTATATCTTTATATTCTATCAGGTGTAAATATTGGTGTCCTATTGGCATTAGTAAAGCTCCGTTGCTTATTTCTTGCTTACCTCCGTCACATCTTTTAACTATATGGTGGAATGTTAAATCTTTTTTTACTAATTTATAGTTAAGCCAGTCTAGATTAGAGTATGGCTTGTAGATTTTTAACATTTCTTTCGTTATATTCTTCATATTTCCTTCGTTTTATATTATCCCTCAATAATATTATTTCATATAAATAGTCTAATTTAGTCTAATGTTACAATTTCTCGTCTATTTTTTCTTTTTTAGTTGTTTCGCTCTTACTCCTGTATACTCTGGATATTTTAATAGATATTTTTCTAATTCTTTTAGACTTTCTAGATTAAACTTTATATTTCCTTTTGGTGTTTCAATTGTTATTTCATACATTAATTATTTTCCTTTTCGTTAGTAAATCTTGGTTTTCCCATTAAAATACT
>OCVV011306075.1_pt1 | contig 32309 bp, 31 predicted proteins | sample 1539721 | NCBI WGS metagenome assembly OCVV01 (sample SAMN02144230, study PRJEB22623) | gut metagenome | biome: sheep rumen | host: Ovis aries | place: New Zealand | reverse complement strand
GGCTATCTTCTGCTTGTCAATCTCTTCCAGGACCATGCCGGAAGCCTTGTTGACATCTGCCATCACGGAGACTATAAATTTTGGATCTTCACGCAGTGTGGTAATCCATCCGTCAAGATAGGCTGCATTGTTGTCCAGAATACGGGCATCAAAGCCCATGGCATTGCCCATCATAGCCGCGGACAACTCTGCCACGAGTTCTTCCTTGGCATATTTCTCGTCACCGAACTTGTCACCCTTGGTACGGTTTAAACGCTCCGGGGTTCCTGTGGAGTGTGTCATCTCATGCAAGGCTGAAGAGTAGTATTCCATACCGTCCTTGTAGATTTCCTCTGGCGTGGAGCTGATATTGAACTGTTCTTTCTTAGGGAGAACGATGATGTCCCTCGACGGACTATAATAGGCCGAATCGGACATCTTGTCGGTCTGTACCTTACAAATCCATTCCTGTCTTTCGAACATCCTGTCAAGGGCTGCATTGACATACATTCCCTTCGTGTCTCTCAGCTCCGGAGCCTTGAAACGGTCAAGGATCTTGTCGTAGTTCTCCTTGTTGACCTCTTCTAGATTGGTCTGGTCGATGTTGAAAACCAGGTATGACTTCATGAACGGCCTGACTTCACAAAGCTGCTGTTCGGAAGCAGTCATGTTCCTGTAGTCATCGCGGGAAACCTTATGACCGTTCTTGTCCTTGATGGTCAGATCCCAATAGATGACAGGCATGGATGTGGAGCCCTTCTTGATATGAAGTCCCTCATTTACTGCCTGATGGAACGTCAGATAGACGGGCGTCCTGTAGTTATGCAGGGCTGAATCCAGCTGGAGAAAAAAGGAGTTCGAGCCAGAATAGTTCCGGCCTGTCAGGTTCTGGGGCATGCCCATTACGGCACCGCCCCCAATCCAGCCTTTCTTCCAATCACCGGCCTTCAGCCTTTCCATGCGGTCTATCATCATCTCGGTGAACTTGTCTATGGCCTTGTTTCCCTGGCTCTGATGCTCAACAGATGGTGACGGATTAGTTACCTTATAGTTTCTCATACATCCTCTAATTCCTGACCATCCATCAATGTTGTGTCGGTCATTTCAAGGTAAAGCTCCGCGTTGTCATCCGTCGGCTCTACACCATGGTCTTTACACCATTGCAGATAGTCTTGTGCCTGCTCACTTCTTTTTACAAACTCCAGCCAGCTGATTTTTCCTTCTTGTTTGAGGACAACCAGCTCGTCATAAGAATACTTCTTGCTCATGTTTTTATTTTTTTATAATGAATAATCAATCAGGAAGGTAGCCATGGGACACGCCCATGACCACCTTTGCCAAATCATAGTTTCATGGAGACACTGCGCTCCTGCTTTTGGCTGAGCAGGGATGTGATGTCTTTCGACAGGTACTTTGCCGCGAGCTGTTCCCTCGTCGCTGTCTTGGCAGTGAACAGGGAATAACCGTCATCAAAGCTGAGCGGTTTCTTCTCGGTGACTTTCCCGTCGCCAAGGTCAGCTGAGATTTTCCAAACGCCATCCTTGCCTTTAGCGACACGAACCTTGACATCTACACCTTCAGGTAGCTTGTACTGCTCATAGGCAGAAGCAAGATGAAGCTTTTCGCCAAAATTCTTCTCCACAAGCCTGGCAGGTGTGGTCACCCGGTCAAAATAGGCATTGAGGTCTTTAAAAGACATCAACGTGGACATCTTCTGGTCTCCGACAACGGCATAGAGCTTGTATTTGCCGAATTCGGCACTCTGCTCATTGCTTTCCTTGTAGACATTCATCTTGTCGATGACACGTCCGTCAGAGAGCTTGTTGTCTGCCTTGAATTCCTCCGGTGTGACTTTCTTCTCTAGCTTCGTGGGGTAATAGGTCTGCATCAGCTTCTCAACAGATGTTTCCTTCTTCTGATACGCAGACAGGTCCTCCGCAGACATCCGCATCGGACGAAGCTGCACACCGTCCAGCTTGGCCGTGAAATACCAATGATCGGGATTCTGATTTGACTGGAAGACATGGCCATGAGACACCTTCTCGCCATTGACGGTTATCATCTGTGGCTCACGGTGTTCCTTCTGCGCCGTTTCCGTCTTCTCTGCACCAGCCTGTTCCTTGACACCGGCTTTCACTTCCTCCTTTGGCTGTTCCTGTTTCTTGTCATCCAGCTTGACATCAGTAACCATCTTCTGCTCCTTCGTCATGGATATGTCGTCAATGATGGCAACACGCACTCCAGCCCGAATGAGCTTGGGCAGGTAAATGTCAAGGGAATGATGGGGAAACATGGCAAGGCTCTCACCTTGCGACTTGTCATGCAGTTTAGTAAGGGTAATGCCAAGGACATCTGATGTCTTCCTGGCATCTTCGTTCAACGCCTGGTAGAAGTCTCCCTTACGGAACAGCAGCAAGGCATCAGGATGCTTCTCCTTCAGCGATTTGTACTGTTCTGCCATTGAGGGGACTTTCTTTCCCTGGCTTTTCGTTTCTGAATTTGCCTTGACTTCCGTCTCGGCGTTCTTCTTCGTAGCAGTCTTTTTTTCGGGTTTCGTCTTGGACTTGACCTGAAGGGCTTCTTCCTGCTTCACCTCCTGTTTTTTCTTTGTTACCATAATTCTAAATCCTATTTAGACAGGTTTTGAATTCTGATACCAAAGCGCAAATTGACCATCAGTGAGTGTGGTGGGAAGCATCCCATGTTCACTGACTAAGGGGGACGGTTAAGATACGACGGCCTATGAAGGCCAGGCGTTACAATTTATGATTTCACCCATGTTAAATTTACCCTTTGTACTCGAATGCAAAATGTTCCAGATCTCGGCTTTCAGTAAAGGGCGGGCTGATTACGGGTTAAAGCTTCAGTCCTGAGCTTCGTTTTTCTTCTTTCTTCTCTTCCTTGTGGGAAAGGCGGTCAACAATCATCTGGTACTCCCAGCGGTTCTCATCGGTCTTTACATAACCCATGAATCCCTCATGGGCATCATCATAGCGGTACTCCATCTGACGTTTCCATTCTTCCATGTCGCCATTGACAATCTTGAAGCCTTGCGGTTCACGCAGGTCGAGTCCGACAGAGACTTTCTGGTCTCCAACAGTCAGTTCAACGGGCTTGCCCTCGACGGCTGCCTGCTTCTGGTTGGCACCAAGTTCTATGTCCTTTACCTTCTCAAATTCCCGAAGCTGTTCCCTTACCTGAAGGGCTGCGACATCGCGACGGATGAGGGACTTCGTTTCCGGATCCATCTGAAGATACTTCTGACGACGGATTCCATCGACATCCTTGACTTCCTTGCGGATGACATCACCGTTCTTGACACGCTCCAGTTCACCCGGTGTAAGGTGAAGGGAATTCTCCACCTCCTTCCTCATGGGATAGGTATAGAGCTGCACACGGTTCTGGCTGTCTCTGGCAAGCTGGATTTTCATGGGCAGGTCAATGGCTTTGCCATTCTCTGCAATGAAATGTCCTTGTATGAGCGGTGTAACCCTGCCGTTAATCAGAGGGCCGAGTACTTCCTTGGGCATCAGCAGGAAGTCATCCCTGGTAATTCCCATCTTCTCGAACTTCTCATAAGGAATTTCTTTTTCTGTGAAAAGATTTCTTGCTAACATATTATCGTATTATTATAAAAATGTGTAACTTTGCCGCAAAATTAATAATAATATATTAGAAAATGAATAAGTTTTCGGGATTTCTTTTGTTTTTAACATTTTTAAGTGGAATTCAGCCATGCAAGGCACAGTTCTTTACCATTACCAACGATTCTGCCAAGAACGTTTTGGTGAAAGAACCTGATTCAATGTCAGTGGCTGATTCATTGGAAAGTATGTCAATTCCCTCCAGGAATGTTCCGACAGGATCATTGCCTTCTTTTACTGAAGGGAAAGGTGTGGAGATTTCGTTAGAGAGGGACATTCCTGTCTTTGTCAATATCACAGACAGCCTCCTTGCTGACCTGATTGAAAGAAGGCTGAATGTTTGCCTGCCTTTGGACTTCATTCAGCTGAACTCCAAGTTCGGCTATCGACGGGATCCTGTCTACCACAGCCAACGGTTCCATGATGGCATCGATCTCAAATGCCATTATCAGCATGTGTATTCTATGCTTCCGGGTATAGTGAAGGAAGTGAACTATAGTAACAAGGGATATGGAAACCATGTCATCCTCCAACATGGTAACCTGGAATGTCTGTATGGCCATCTCCATGCCATAGCCGTCAAAGAGGGTGACATTGTTGAAGCCGGAACCATCGTTGCCATTTCTGGAAACACCGGCAAGTCTACAGGACCACACCTGCATATCAGGCTTCGAAAAGGCGGTAAGAGCGTGGATCCTAAAAATCTTGTTGATTATCTTAATGACTACGTGGATGAGCTGCAGGATAAGATTGCTTATCTAAAATTCGGTACGAAGCCGGACTTGGAACTGAATATTTCCAACCTTTTTATGATGCTGGAGAAATACCATGTAAAATTCCCAAAAATTGTAGTAGCACAAGCCTTGGTTGAAACGGGGTATTTTACCTCTCGCGTATGTCTGGAATGCCATAACCTGTTCGGACTGAGAAGGCCGAGCAATGGGGAGTATTATACTTTTGATACCTGGGAAGAATCAGTCAAGGCTTACAGGGACTATGTGCAATACAAGTACAAAGGTGGTGACTATTATGATTTCCTTGATAGAATCGGATATGCCGAAGGCCCTAAGTATACATCTGTTGTCAGGCAGATAGCCAAGGCACTATAACGGTTGATTTAACTTAGACCTTGTGAATTATAATTATCGATCATTATTTACACTGTTTAAATAGTGTTTTTAACACTTTCTACAATTGATAGCGGCTTTGTTTCAGTTAGATTCATGCTGCGCTGTTTACGATCAAGACCCTAACAATCCACAATAATAGCAAATGGCATGGATAAAACAGATATATCAGATATTTTCCCAAGTCACCTTGTATGAATCCTCGACGACCATTATACGCATTGACAACCAGAAAAGCAAGTAATGCCCCGATAAAACCATAAAAAGACATGACTATAATTCCGAATATAGTCTGAAGAAGTGAGTCTTTCTTGAAAAGATAGAATATCATTATCAGTAGCAATCCTCTCCAGTCATAGTCTGTATGAAAATATAAGAGAATTCCTCCTGAAAAAAGACCAAGCATGAGGATGTTGATGTTCGTTGTATGCCAATGGTCAATCAAGTACATAACGAATAGTCCTGCCAACAATGTAAACAAGACATTATGACTGCCGTCATGGTTGATTAGCTGCCAGGGGATTTCGGAAATAACAGCAAAATATAGAAGCCGTTCTGTATACTTGCCAAAATCATGTGTATGAAGATAGCCTTCTACAATCAGAAATGCAAAGACCGGATAGGATATTCTGCCAATTGTCCGCATCTGATCATATAATGTACTGTATTCCGGGTTGTTGCAAAAGAAGATAAGGGCCACATGATCAACAACCATTGCGGCCATAGCAATAAGTTTAAGAGCACTGCCACTGAGTGCTCTCTCCTTTTCCACGAAGTTCATTTAATGTGATGTTGAAATACTTAAAGAAGGTCTTCCGTATCTTTCAACAATTGTTTGATTCTCTCCTGCTCAGCCTCCATACTCATGCGAATCTTGGCAAGTCGTTCCTTAATAATCGTTCCGGCTGCATACTTTTTATTGAAAAGGTTTGAATCATTAATATCGAAATCCCTTTCAAAAAGCTTATCTAAAGAAACGGTCTGGGAATAAAAGACCAGAAGCTTCAGATACACGGGAGACATGATGTTACTGCCACTCTCTATCTTGGAGATAGTGATCTGAAAGGTGCCAATCTCATTAGCCACATCGGTCTGAGACAGACCAAGGTGTTTACGGATGGCAGCAAATCGTCTGCCCATCTCTACAAGATCCAAGTTATTCAAATGTTCATCCATGTCTGTATCCGTATATGTTTTGTAATTTGCAAAAGTAAATAATTTTTAAGAGAAAACCAAAGATTATTGTTGAATTTATAATTATTTAGAGAGTTGCAAGCTGTTATGTCCACATCTTGCATAAGAACTAACTGTCTTTCGGTGCAAGGCCGAGGATTTCGGAAATCATCGCATCCACCTCTTCGTTGACACGTTTGAAGTTCCTGTTCAGCATGATTTCCTTTTCCTTGGAATCCTTGAACTCATAGATTTTCGGCAATTCCTTATAGAAACTTTCTTCCTGCTTAATCTTCGCCATGTCGAAATTGGTCTTGCAGAAATACTTGGTTGTCTTGAACTCCTCGCTTTCCTCCAGGTTGATGCCGCTGAGTGCCTTCATATCTGTTGGAGTGAAGTCACGGGCAGCCTGACCCGCCAACCAGCCAGTTGCCATATCTGCTATCTTGGCTGCCGGTACGAGATAGTCAAGCTTTTCCGAAATCGACGTTGAGATCTTCTGGTCGTTGATAGTAATGGACTTGGAGGTCTGCTTGGCTTTTCCAAAGACATCATTCTGCGCCCATTCCAGCGTTTCCTTGTTTCGTGCTGCACCCATGAAGATGTTTCCACAGGTAGTGATAATCTTCTGCATTCCGTTTTTTCCATAGTCAGCTTCTAGCTGGGGAAGCTCCTGGAATCCCAGTGTTACGGCAACCTTGTTGCTTCGAGCCGTTCCTATCAGTCGGTCGATTTTATGGAAATACAATGTCGGCAACTCATCGACAATGATGCTGACAGGCAGATTCCCCTTGCTGTTCACACGGGTTATCAAACGGTTCAGGATCAAGGCATTCAATGAGCCGATAACCTGTTCCTTCTCTGGGTCATTGGCAATGACCAGATACGAAGGGTGCTTCTTGTCGGAAATCTTCAGGTCAAAGTCATCACCGGTGAAGACCCAGTAGGCTTCAGGGGAAACCAGACGTGCGGCATTGACACGCAGCGTTCCGACCATACCTTCCAACTGATCCATGGCCTTGTTCTGATAAGCGGACTGAAATGGTGCCATGAGTGACATAATCTTCTCATCCTGCATGAGGATGTCGAAGACATGCTCATAGGAATGGCCGAGAAACGAAAGAACATGCGGCATATCGGAATATTCTCCTGATATGGTGTCTGGAACCACCTCATTGCCGTCCTCATCCTCATACCAGGATCTCTCGATGATAATTTCTTCCTTCTTCTCATTCACATAGCGGAAGCCGTCAAGTTCTACGAACATGCCGTCACTGTCTATAGCGACATTCCGTCTCTTGGAGTCAATGAAATCCAAAACGACCTCTCCCTTCGCATCCAAGGCATTGTAGTCAGCCCAGTTCCTGATGACAAGCTGTAGTTTCTTGCCTTTCCAGCGGATAAAGCGTTTGAGCCGCTTTCCGTTCTTATAGCCTGTAGGATGGAAATTGACAAAGAAATAGATGATGGATGCCAGGAAGTTCTCTGCTGCATGGGTGAAGAAATCGTCGGAGCCACCTTTCTTATCGCCACCCTTATTCAGGGAGGCAAGCAAGGTAGCTGCCGTCTCAGATGCTCCGGCAAGGTCTGGTATGTACTTCCGCTGGATTGGATTAATGCGGTTAGAGTATTCCACATCCGTAAAGTTCACGATATGGAATCCACAATTCTCCGGCAAGTGACCGTATTTCTTGTTCTTGCAGTATTGGTAGAAGAGATTCTTACCAAGTGTCGGGAACTTGTAGTCATAGACCATCATGGCAAAACCCTTGGCTGCATGCTGTCTGATAAACGGATCTATGATACCGAATGATTTACCAGAGCCTGGCGTTCCCAAGACAATGGTTCCCCTGAATGGATTGATGATGTTAATCCATCCCTTGTGCATCCTACCACTATAATAGTAAATCATTGGGATGTTTACGGAATATTCATTGTCATTGCGCTCCTCTGACTGCTGGAAGCTCTCATTCTCAAAGTTGAAACGGTCATCGCCGAGCTTGTGATTATAATACTTGGCAATTCCGTCAAGTCCTTGATGAACCAGAACGGTACCGGCAATGGACAACAGGGCATACAGTACCCTGTTGCCAGGAAATCCCATCATCATGCCTCCCCAGAAGCCGTTATGAACGACTATGCAGGTAATCATTAGGGAGAATCCGGCAATGATCGGATAAACGACCATTGTCTTGACATTAAACTTCAGGCTTTTCTTAGCCCTCGTGCCAATACACGTCACTCCTATACAGATCAGTTCAAGGAACTTGCATGACACGACACTATTGAAAATCTTGAATCTGCCCAGCAGTTCCAAAAGGAAACCTGTCACCCTGTCATAGGCAGGTATGGGCAAGTTCATGACCAGCTCCATGATAAGGAATATATAAATGCAGCTTCTGAAAATATTGTACATCTGCTGCTGCTCTCTTGTCTCTTCTGTTGCCATGGTTATGATTTATCTGATTCTTAATACCGGTCGGACGCACCCTTCCGTTGTTTTCAGGACAGAAGTGATGAATCCGTTTTCCAGACTTATGCTATAATAATACATTCTCTCACTGTCCGTGCTGCTTCCGTCCTGCGAAGAACTCAGGTATTGCCTGGTAGTGAAAGCATCGCCACCGATAGCCTTCATTGACACGGAAACGATAGCCAGATTTCGTGAGAGTGCTTTCAACTCTCCTGCTGAGGGCAGCACCCAGCCTGAGACTGGACTGTGAAAGTCCTTCACAGCTTCTACCGCAGGGGAATGAAACGCTGAAGACAGGATGGCAGCGGTATTCTCGGCACCACACAGGGAGACCGCATCGTTCGTCACATTAGACACCGTTCCTATGGAGTCGGTGTAGATGTAACTTCCCAGTTCCTTTGTACCTACGACAAGTGCCGTGTCCTCATTGGTGTAGAAGATAACCCCCACTGCCATGTGGCTGTCTATGTCATAACCATAAGGGGAAACAACAGTGTTGTCGGACAGAAGAATATTGCCGACCTTGATGCTGCTGTCATATATATCCGTATGCTCTTCACAGCTTGCCATCGCCAGGACTGTAAAGACTGCAAAAGTGGACATCAAAACCTGGCATTTGACGAATCTTATCATCTTTCTCATTAGAATGGTATTTTTAGTCCTATTAATAAGCCGTTCCGGAAAGTGTCACCGTGATTGAAGTTCACGTTGTTTTTCTGGATGACCGTAAAATGCACACCGCTGGGGAAGACATAGTTATACTCAAATCCTCCTTCCAGTCCAAAGTAGAAGTCCCCCGTATGTGAACCACACTCTGGGCCGAAACGGAACCTGAGCGTAGAGTTCTTGAAGCGTTTGAGACTTTTCTTGTAGAGGATGCCACCGCCCCAATAATAGTCCTTCCAGAATATCTTGTTGCAGATCTTTCCACATGTGGGGTCTTCATGCCAACGGTCTCCGGCCTCACCGAACAACTCCACAGCATTGCCATAGTCCAATTCACGCTCATAGCCGAATGTGGCATTGACGGTGCTGTTGAACAGGAAGCCGCCATTGAGGGTAAAGAATTCGTCACCATCACCTGCCCTGGCCGTTATCACGGCTATCAGGCATATCGCTATCATGAATGTCTTTTTCATCTGTTCTCTCTTTAAAGGGTGAATGGCAGCCGTTTCAGGAAGCGCTCGTCGAAGCCGTCGGCATGCAGGATGTCCTCATACTCGATGGGGATATAGATGACACGTCCAGAAATCTGATTCTCGGAAATCTCCAGACGGAGGATTTTCTCATCTGGGAAGGTAAGCTTGTTGATGACAATGACATTACGGTAGGCTTTCTTAAAGCTTTTCGCGCTGTTCAGGGAATAGACTGGTGTCAGCTCTATCGTCTGCGAGTTGGTGGACTTGGACTCTTTCTTGTCCGTGAGCTTGATACGCATCTCATCGATGTCATACTTGATCTTGGTCTTGTTATAGAGGGAGAAGTCTATGAAGAAATAGTCGTTGATGGTATAGATATTGTTCACCACCGCCTTGATGCCATAGGCACTTGAATGGATATTATTGAACTTGCGCTGACTGCCGTAGATTGCCCAGGCATAAGCGGCCATCTGGCTCTCAGGCATCAGCACATCCGGATTCTTGTACTGACTCATATCCTTCATGGTTATGTGATAGACGGAGTTGGCCTTGGCCGGGCCCGTGGTATAGACGACATTGAACTGTGCCATGTGCCGCTCACCTATGACGGTTACCGTACCAGCGAGTTCGTTGTTATACATCCTGCCTGCTGGCTTGATGCGGACAATGTTGTCAGCACACTGGTTGCCGACAATCTTTGCCGTGGAAATATCTACCAGCTTGATGTTCTCCGGCATGATGATGTGCGTGGTGACTTCCTCATTGACGAAAATGGTGTTCTTACGCATGTTGCCTTCAAGGATATAGGAATCCTCTGGCTTGGGATTACGGATATACCTGACAGATGCCGTGTCTGGTTTGATGTCCTTGTATTTCTTCTGGGCGATGGCCTCAGGTACGAATGCCGCCATGACAGCAAACGCAATTAAAATCTTTTTCATTTTCATAATGGTTTATGGTTGTTATTGAATGTCTGTATTCACGAGATAAACGATGGTGTTGTACTTGATACGTGCCTTGTTCTTGCGTATGTTGGCAGAAACGGCACTGGATGCCGACTGATACATGTTCTGAAGAGCCTGGAGCGCAATGGCTTCACCGCTGATGCCACTGTTATAGCCTCCGTCAAAAGAGATATTCTGCTGCATGGCCTGTGCCCCGGCATCCTTCATCATGTCACGGAAAGCCGATTCTGGTACATAGAACCCTTCCATACCGTCATTGTCGAAGACGGAAAGGTTCACCTTGATGAACTTGTTCCCGATGAGTATGCTGGTTATCTTGGCTTTGACACGCTGTTGGCCGAATCCCGTCACCGTACCGTAAAGGTAGGTGCCTTTCTTCAGCTTCAAATCCTTGATGGAGACATCATCGAGCAGCTTGAAGCGTAAACGGGTTCCCTCATGGGCTTTCGTGGTCTTGTCAATCATTGCCTTGATGAGAGGCTCGTCAATCCTGTCCTGCTGACCGACAGTGTTGAACTTGTCTGCATTGGGGTCGCTGATCTTATGGACTAGCTCTGCCTTGTTCTTCTCGGCTTCTTCCTTTCTCTTCTGTTCTATAAGCTGCTGCCTTTTCTCCTGTTCGGCCTTTTCCCTGGCTTCTTTCTCTTCAGGGTCTTCTATTCCGAGAGCCGTATTGATAGCTTTCTGCCGCTGTCGGCTTCTGGCCTGAAGGTCTTCAAGCTCCCGGGCATAGTCATCCATCTCTTCCTGACGGTTGCTACCACGGTTATAGCCGCGCCCCGAGGAACCAGAACCTGCCGAACTGCCATAGTCACTTCCTGCATAGGAATTGATATGCTTACGGGACTCTGCAAGGCTACGCTCCATATCCTCGACAGCCTTCTGCCTTGCCTGACGCGCTGCATTTTCTGCATCAATGGCGTTAAGCTCGCTTTCATCATAGCCACTTCGGGTACTGTCAAGCACTTCCTTTTCATCACCTATTCCGCTGATGGCAGTATAGGCTCCGTCTTCACTGAAACGCTTGCTCATCTCACTCATCTTGTCACCCAACCCCTCATTTCGGGCATCCGGGAGTGACATGTTAATGCTGTCGGTGACAACTCCCTCACGGGCTGTATTACCACCGCTGAATGTCTCGGTGACAAAATACGCCAAGGCAATCAAAGGGATGAATATAACCAGTGGAAAGATGTACTTCGGCTGTTTGAAATTGATTTTCTTCATAATGATATATTTAACCGTTCTTTAAGTTCCTGACGATCATCTCCAGCTGCCTGTAGCGGATGATGATTTCCGTTGAGTCCTTCTTTGTCTTGAAAGGGAGGCTGACAAGGGAATCAAGCTCGTGCTTGATGGTCTTTCCCTTTAGTGCCAGCCCTTCCATCTGTGACACTTGGTAGCTTTTGGCATCCTGAATACGCTGCAACCCCCTGAACATGGGATTGACGGGTGCTATCCCGGACATGAAGTTGCTTTCCTGCTTGTCCTCCCCGGCTTCAGAGAAGGTGGAAATGGTACCGATGACAAGAAGAAACGTCAGACAGGCGATGGTGATGGCTGCCGTCTTCTTACGATGACCGTCTGCCCAGGCATTGGCCTTGGCTATACGCTCCCGACATTTGAATCGGGTGAAAAGTCTCCACAGCAGGATTCTTATCTGCCTGACAACAAGGGATTCCTTTCTCTTGGTACCTCGCTTCTGCTTTGATTTCTTTTTCCAGTGTTTCATATCCTAATAATCTAAGTCCTTGTTCTCCAGTGTACGCCAGTTGGTGATCATCAGTCCATGAGGGTTGTTTTCCGTCCTGGGCACATTCTCTATGGCTCCAACGGTGATGATGGAACGCTTCATGTCACGGGAACGACGCTTGATGAGCTGTGTTCCGTAATACTTGAAGACTCGCTGATGCTCATCAAAGTTGATGGAATCACAGATGATGGTGCAAACGGCAGACGAAGAGATGATATCCGAGTAGAAACCATTCTCCTCCATGGCCTGCTTCTGTTTCAATGCCGTTCCGTCAGCCATATACATGGCCTTGCCTAGTGTCCATTTGATATAGTCATCATCAGGGGGCAGATTGAAGAAATACTGGTGGAAGAGCTGGATGTGTGCCCTTGCCTCCATGACAAAATTACTCTCCTGCATACTTCTCTCGGCAAGGAAGGGAATGTCACCGTCAAGGATGTAGATCTGACTTCGCTCGTCAGTGACCAGTTTGGCACAGAAGAAAATACAGATGCCGCAAATCACCGTGCAGCCGACGATGGTGGCTACGACGGTGAAAAGGGCTAACTTCGTTTTTTGTTCTAAGCTTTGTATCAGCATGATTATGTGGTTTATATTTCATTGTTTCCAAACACACGTATTCTTTTATTGACTCATGAGCCTGAAGAACTGCCATAAGAGGGTGACTGTCCTGTCTGTCTCTTCAAGCTGCTGTCATAGATGGACTGCCCGGCTGAGACAGCGGCATTTCCTGCCATACCAGCTGCGGCCATTCCAGCGGAACCGACAACAGGAGCGGCTACGGAGGTCGCGGTCATGGCACCCGATGCAAATCCTGCAACAGCTCCTGCGGCCACGCCTCCCGCCGCACTACCGGCACTGGAACTTACACCGCCTGGGATAAGCCATGAAGCTACTTCAGGAACGAAACGGATGACATAGGCACCGACAAGCATTCCCATAGCATACATGCAGTTGGAACCGATACCCTGCAAGCCGAGGGCACCTATCTGACTCCAGGAATCGACCTGTCCCTGAAGCAACTTGCCGTAAGCGGTCAGGTCTTCCTGCAGATTGTACATCAGAATAAAGTCTATATAGTAGAGACACATATAGACGACAAATCCCCATAGGGACAGCGAAAGGTATTTGGAAACCCACTGTGACCAGGCACTGCTCCACGGAGGTACAATGGAAAGGGCAAACATAATCGGGGCAAAGACGGCCATGATGGTCAGGAAGATACGCTGTGCCACCAACATGCCGTAATAGCTCATCTGGAATATCAGCTCTCCGATGAAGCGGATGACATCATTGATCCACTCCGACACCTTTGTCTCCGCAGCCACGGCAGCCCTCTGTGCGTAGTTGTTGATGGTCTCGCCCAGGTTCTCCATGCTGTAGATGAGCTTGTCCCACCAATGGGCATCTTCGCCAATCTCTTGTACCTGCTTGGCAGTCTCAATACTATCCTGTACTTCCCGGAGACGGTCAAGATAGGCTGATTGCTTCTGGGCAACCTTCAGTTCCAAGGCTGCAACCTGCTTGTTCTTGGCCTTCGCCATCGCCTTTGTCGTATTCTCCAGTGCTTTACCCGGCGAAGCCAACTGCGTGCAAATCCAAGAACTGGATGTAATACAGATGGAAAGTCCTATGATTCTGAGGATTTTCATGATGTCCATGACACGACGGCCAAGCATCATCATCCATGCCTCATAGGAGCCGACACACAGGGCCAGGCACAGGCCGATGACACGGGCGTAACCGACCGTATCTCCTAGAACGGCTGACTTTGGGAAGGTCTCCATGGCGACAAGCAGCTTGTCAAGGCTCTCGTCAATGGCAGGCAATCCCATCGTCAGGAAAATATCCGATATATACATTAACATTCCTGTCAGCATCTTTTCTTTGTTTTAATGGTTAAGGTCTCTGGTTTTCTATACAAACCGGTTGATATTATTCAGTAATGTGTCTGAGCCATTCCAACCAAGTGGGCTACACGGCTGACAAGCTGTTCCATCTCTTTCTTGGCTGCTATATATGCCTTCTCCCTTTTGGTGTTCTCCAGCTCGTAACCCACGCCCTGGCGGTGTATATACTCGATGTTGGAGCAGAGAAGTTCATTCTGTCGGGTAAGCTGCTCTATCTGGTATTGCATCTTGCCCTTGCTCTTCTCCATACAGTAAAGCAGTCCTTCCGATATGCTTTCCTGCATACGGTTGAATTCATCCTTGAAGGAGGAATAGACCAGGTCAACATTCCTGTCCGCTGCCTTAGCAACATCCTCATCATAGAGTTCCTGGATCTTTGCACGTTCGGTCTCGACTTCCTTCATTTTCTGGCGTTGCGTCTCTTCAGAAATGACACGGGTGGGCATGATGCGCTTCACGTTGGAGTCGGATTCACGGAAACGGACATGAAGACCGCTATGGAATCCGCGCCAAGCCCAGTAGGTACTGGCACCACTATAGTCCTTGTGAAACAAGTAATAATACCAATCAGGGGCAAAGTCCCAAGGGCCGTTCTCCATGGAACGCCATTGCTTTTCCTTCTGTTCGTCGTGGACAATGGTCTGTCCATAGGAGCAGACACTGATGCCGGACAGTAACAATACGGTGAAAATTATCTTTCTCATATCTTCTTTTTTTTATGATTCATTCCAAATACTGATGACTCCTTCCGCTATCTCATCCGTGACCTCACTATTGAGGATGTCCCAGATGTAATCATAGTGAAAACCGCCGACAGCAACAATACTGCACCAGACATAAGCCTGGTCAATGATACGGAGCATATTATCTATGTAGCCCTTCAGGGTGTAGATCAGCGTCATCTTCTCGTCCATCGATGCCTTCATCACATTGAGGCCGGTGGCTGACAATGTGAGATACATCTGCCTGATATTCTTCAGTTCCCTGGCACAGGCAAGGTTCGCTTCTGCATAATACCATGCCACCATCGGCTTGCTGAAGGCCGTCCCTGCGGTCGACTGTGTGAATTTTGAATATTCGTTGATGAGTTTATAAAGGCTGTTGGCCGTCCCGCTGAGTGCTGCCGCAAACAATACATAGGAATAGGCGTTGTTCAGCTTACTGTCAAGAGTGGTTCTTGCGTCATTGAAAGCTTTGGCTCCCTTTGTGACAAGGGACTGCTCACCAAAACTGGTGGCTATCCTCGCCATGGCATTGTCCTCCTCACTCTTGATGAGCTTATGAAGACTGATAAGCGCCTCGATGGTTGGCATGTCCCCTGGGAATTCAATGGCAAAGGCCTTGTGCGGAGACACAAGGCACATTGCCATCATGAGAGTAATACAGATTATCTTTTTCATACATCCAAGGAATTCCAGTCATTGATAATACCATCTATCATGTTCTTGGCCGTGAACCATGTTGCCCATGACTCTGGATCAATGGCAAAGAGAACGTCACTCAGCCCACTGGCATACTCACACATATATTTCATTGCCTCCATCTTGTAGTGGATTTCAAGGAGACGCGAGTAGATGCGGTTGGCAAGGGTCAGCCGTTCGTAACGGTCAAGGAAATTATAGCCGTCACCGACATTCTCTTCCGTAGAGACATTATTGTTGGTGTTCCATCCGCATTTCTGACATACATAGACATGTGGGGTGTCCTTGCTTCCGGTCGTGATGGTCTTCAGGTTACCTCCACACCGGGGACATGTCGTGATGACTTTAGCGTTTTTGAACGGATTATGTATTTTCCCGTTGTTGACAATATCTACGAAATCAGCAACCAGTCCTTCTGTTTCCAGAACGACATTGTTCATCTCATTGAGACAGAGGATGTAGTTCTTGACAGGTGACTTGGCTATATACTCCAAGACTGTCGGAACATCGGTCATAATATTGAGAGTCAGCTGGCAGATCTCACCGTAATACTTCGTCTCCTCACCAAAGCCGGTGATATTCTGCATGGAAATCCGATAGAGTTCCTTGATGGTCTCCATGGCAGCGGTGTACTGCATGATTTTCTGCTGTTTGCTGCTGATGGAATCCAGACGGGTATTGTGCTGCTCCTCAATAAGCTTCTGGGAGGCGGTATTTTCCGCCACCTGTGCTGCTGTCCAGGGATCGACGACGACACGCCAGGCAGCATGGGCATCCGTGAGCAAGACGGATGCGAGCATAATGACTAAGAGACGTTTCTTATCCATAACGGCATGATTTTCTGTTGTTTGTTGACCATTCTTGCAAAATCGAGATACTTGCCTATCTTCAGAGACTTTCGGTCTTCCTCAATCTTGGTGATGGCAAGCTTGACATCTCCACCATAATGGGCTTCATAGATTTTAAGGGCTTCCTTCTCGGCACGTTCCGTGGTATATGCCCAATAACACTCCGGAGGTTCTTCCACACCATAGACATCACTGGACTGGCCACGGCAGATCCACACTTCCTTGAAGTAATTCCTGCCCTCGTGGTTATTCAGGTTGTTAATGGTGAAGATTTGCTGGCGTTGTACGGCTGTAAGTCCGAGGATGGATGCTATCTGGTCATACCTGTCCTTGAACTTACTTTGGTCGAGCAGGATCTTCACGTCGGAGTTGTTGATGATAGCCTCCTTCACAATCGGCGAGTCTATGACATCATTGAGTTCCTGAGTGACGACTCCGGCGATGCCGTGGAACTTTCTCACCGTCTTGTACAGATACTTGATGTATTCAGCCATTGTCGGTGATGAAATGGCCTTCCATGCTTCCTCAATGATCAGTGCCTTTCGGCCTTTCTTGATCCTCATCTTCTGAAGGAACACGTCCATGATGATGAGTACGACAATGGGAAACAGCACGGGGTCATCCTTGATCTTGTCTATCTCAAAGACAATGAACTTCTCGTCGAAAAGGGACTGGTCCACATCGTTATTCAGCGTGTGCTCCAGCTCACCACCTTTGTAGAACTGCTCGAGGATGGCAGCGAAATTGTCAATGTCAAACTCGATATTTTTCTCGGAGGTAATCTGGGGAATACGCTCCAGAGCAAACTCATAGTAGGTGTTGAAGGAAAGCTCATGCACCTTGATCTCCTTGCGCTGTTTCTCGATACGGTCGATCTTACGTTCTATCCTCATGAGGTATTTCTTCTCAATGAGTTCAGGCATCAGACGCATCAGCTGATGGTTGGCTGCAATCTTCTCTCCGTCAGTTGCGGCACTGTCATTGACCAGAGAATGCAGTTTCTCGACCTTGCGCCTTACATTGGCGTGATGTTCCTTCTCTTTCTCAGTGAACGTTATCTCCTCCTCGGTAGGTTCCTCCGTATGTCCTTCCAGTTCCTCGATACGGAAGTCTTCGGAATATTTTTCCTCCAATTTCTCCTCATATCGTTCGAACTCTCCGTTCTTCTTGTCTTCAAGTAAAAGTCTTTCCCGCAATTTCTTGCGCTCTTCATCCGTGAACTTGTTGAACGGATGGAAATACTCCTCGAAGTATTCAACGATGGTTTGGTTGATAACTTTGTCCTCAATCTTTGTGGGTGCATCATTTCCTTTATAAATAAGGAAAATGAGCGATTTGAGGAAGTTCTTCTTTTCTCCGAAATTCTTTTCATATTCAATTCTGGTAATCTTAAAGGGGTTCATTGAAATGGGATGCTCCTTGGAATAAGTGATATAGGTGCCCTTGAAATAGGCACAGATACCCTCGTAGGAGTCTCCCGTGTCTACCATCACAACATCGGTGTCTTGCTCCAGCAACTGGCGAACCACACTATTCATATGAAACGACTTTCCGCTTCCACTTGGCCCGATACAGAAGAAATTGGAGTTGTCCGTAAGCTTAACAGCCCCTTCCTTTCCCGTGATGTCTATGGCCACCGGCAGTCCTTGTCTGTCGGTATAATAAGTAGTTAGCGGAGTGTTCTCCGAATGCTTCAGGTGTTCCTTGTAGAAGAGACACAGGGCGGCATCGCTCAGCGTCAGGAACAGATCGTAGTCCGGATTGAACGTGTAAGCACAACCCGGGAAACAGGACATATAAAGCTCAAACTGGTTATACGCCGTCCTTGAAGGAAGTATGCCGCATTCATACAGTTTGGTCTCTATATAGGAACTGACAGGTGTGAGGTTGTCAAAGCTACAGCTTACGATGATGTTGAAGTTAGTGTTCACCAGTAACTTGCTTTCCTGCGCCACGACATTCAGCACGTTCTCTATGTCTGCCTTGGCAATCTTGTTGGACGGATCTGGCATACTGCCATGGCGCTTGGCCTTTCCCTGAAGCTTCCTGAGCAGCTTTCGCTGCTGGGGAATCTGGATGACCTGGTTGTAGATGATGCAGTCTGTTCCTGGTACTTCGGCAAGGAACGCTAAAAGGTCGGTGGCTATCTGATAGCCATTGACTGACATGGGCTGATAGGGCTTGATGATACTCGGCAGGTCTATCTCATCAACATCAACAAGGCTGAATGACTTGATGGCCTGACTGCCCATCTTCAGGTATTCGTCGGAGCACTTGAAATTCTGCATCGCAAAAGGGCCTCGCTTGAACTGCATGGACATATAGCGGTGGAGATATTCGTTGACCTCATCTTTAGTGAGCTTGTGATACCTGATGCCTCTCTCCGAGAGTATATCAGTCACCTTACTGACCTTCACATGAAAGTCAAACCATGATTTTGGATCATATTTGACGAAAGTGCTCTTTACGGCTTCCTGTGTGATGATGAGGTAGGTCTTGATCTCCGTATAAGGTCTTCCCTCAAAATACCTGAAATAACTCTGGGTCAGAAACTCCATGTCTTTCGTTATCTCATGATGGTAGAACTGCTTGCAGAATATATCCTGCTTCTGAAGGGCATAACCTTCGCCCAGTGTCTGCACAATATTGTTGAGAACATCCATGAAATCCATATACAGCTCAGCATCGGTGCTGTACTGCTGCACCGGATTCTCAATCTCAATGATGACGGAACAGTCGCCGCTTTTGGAGAACAAGACTGTGTTCAGGAACTTTCCGTCATCTCCAGTCACATCCTGCAACTGGGAGAAATAGCCGTCGATAACTCTTTTCTTACTGAACATGTCAATGTGTATATAGATTGGTATAAACATAGATTCCCTTGTCCCGGCGCTTGGCATGAAGCCCACTTCTCTGCTTGATGTAAATGGTGATGAGTCCTGTGACTGCCATCACCATCATGGCTATGAAACCTGCGATCTTTCCAATGAGGATTGAAAAGACGATAAAGCCTATGAAGGATGTGCCGATGGCTGCTGCCGCGAATGTCAGGAACCGTCCTCGTATTCCCATGAATTCAAGGGGCTTCTGTATGCCCTTGAAAACAGGATAGCCATTGTAATTGATTTCCATTGTTTACTCATGACCGGGGAAGGTGTCCGGCACTAAGGCCAGACACCATCCCGTCTGCGGTTTCTACTTGAAGAACAATGGCAGGGCCTCCGACATGGCGATAAACGCGACACAGCCACCGATGGTCATCATGATGGTCTTCTTGACGTCCTGGTCACCATTCTGCATCTTGAAGTACACATTGAAGGCACCGACAAGCACAATCACGGCTGCAATGGCCTTCATCAGATTCGAGACGGGAGTCTGATAAGAGCTGATTTCCGTGGTTGCCTTGGTGAATCCTCCAGCTCCTGTGCTGGACGCAAAGATCATCGTGGCGTGGAATAATAACATGCCGACTATAACGGCTGCTCGACGGTAAATTGCCTTGGCTGCTCTAACGAGAGCCTTACAGGCAGGTTGGATGAATTGTAACATAAAATTTTTTCATCTTAATCCAAAACTTATATTACAATTTACTGGTATAAAAGTAATGGGAGCTGGTGATATAGACATGCCAATCACCATCGGTTCTAACACCGTGCCTTGCTCCCAAAGGCTGTAACAAAAATTATCGTATGAACTATTTTAATCATCCCAGATACCAATGATTTCCTTCAGCTGAGAGTTCTCTGGATCTTCGGCATACTCATCAATCATGGGTTTGAGGTTGTTAATCTCGATAGCTCCTGTCATCAACATGGTCTCATGATATTCATCATCATCCCCTTGTTGCGGAGAGTCAGGAAATTCAATTTGTTGAGATTGAAGTTCTTCTTCATGTCTTATGGTATCTGACTCGTTTTCAGGATTTTCACCTGCTTCGGTTGCTTGATTACTTTCAGTATCTTGAACAGCTTCGTCAAAAGAAGTTCCTATAACCAAGCCTTCATTCTCTCCAACTTGTTCCGGGACTTCTTTCTCAGATGTTTCGTCAGAGACCAGTACTGAATCTACCATGGCTTCAACTTCTGCATCCTTTTCTTCGTCATATATGGAATCATCCCATTTGACCGTCGGTGCATCCTTGACAATGCTTACTGGCTGAAAAGTCTCTGCAAGGTCGCTGATGTCAATTTCCTCTTCATCGACCTTTGGCACTATCTCTACATTCTCCTTGCGGAAGAACATATCATAGCCTATATTCGCTAAATAGTAGATAACGTAACAGACAAGTATAAACAGTAGAACGTTGTTGAATGCCATATATAATGATTTTAAATTTCCGTTTTTTAAATCCACAGCCTCCATAGTGGGGGAATGGAGGACTGTGGAGGCGATCGAAGATTGATGAGAGATTAACTTCTATCAGTTCCCAGAAAAGGATAGACGCAAAAAAGTGGCGTAGCAGTCACATATTGCGAAAGCCGGGTTCTGGAATACCCATCGAAGTGCAATACATAACAGCCCACGCCACTATATGATAGCCTCGGGGAAGATACAATCATCCCTAAGGCAACCCGTGTCGCTTGTAACTGGCTATCGTTCTTGTTCTCCTTCGATTCAAATTTTCCAGATTTGGCCTTCTGAGAATATCTAAACGATCCAATATTTTTCTTCTCTTTTCACACCGAAACGCTTCAGGTGCTGGAGAATCGCTGCAAAGTTAATAAAGTTTTTTGGAATGGAGCAAATTTTTATAATAAAAATATATTAAATTTTCATTTTGAACATAATTTTAGTCCTCTTTATTATAAAAACACTATGAAATCAAACAAATAAACATGGCGATTCTCCCGAATGACCATGTTTATCAAAGAGGTGTTATGCCTAAAACAAATCTAAAAACAACTATTTACCTGATATGTTTACCTTTAACTTTTCTATAGGATGGGCTACCTTTGGGAGATTTTGTCTTGGAAGACCTTTCCCCCTCAGAGACCTTTTTCTTCGAGCTGTCTTTCATGACATCATCAATGATGGAGTAAATCTGTTTTATGAGTTCATCCAAAAACTGTTTGTCCTTATAGGTGCCATGCTCTATGTCGCGGAGCTTTTTCTCCCACTGACCTGTCAGCTCAGGACTTTTCAAAAGGGATGTTTGAATGATATCTATCAGATCCTTTCCGGTCTGGGTGGCCACAAGGTTCTTCTTCTCCCTTTTGACGTAGCCTCTTTTCAGCAGGGTTTCAATAATCCCGGCACGTGAAGAAGGACGGCCAATGCCATTCTCCTTCAAGGCTTCACGAAGGATATCATCTTCCACAAGCTTCCCTGCCGTCTCCATGGCCTGTAACAGTGTCGCCTCTGTATAATGCTTGGGAGGCGTGGTCATCTTCTCGACAAGCTCCGGGGTATGTTGGCCGCTTTCTCCATACTTGAAAGAAGGAAGAATCTCCGTCTTCTCATCTTCCTGAATATCGTTGCCATAGACCGTACGCCATCCTGGATCCAGTATCGTCTTTCCCGTAGCCTTGAACTTTAGCCCGGACACATCACCGATTGCCGTAGTCGTCGAATACACACACGCTGGGTAAAACACGGCAATGAAACGCTTTGCTATCAAGTCATATACCTTGTTTTCTGTGTCACTCAGGTCTGAACGATACAAACCTGTCGGTATGATGGCATGATGGTCTGTCACCTTGGAAGTGTTGAACACACGGCTGTTTTTCGCCAGTGGCTTATCTGCCAGTGGCTTGACAAATGATGAGTGGGTTTTAAGACCTGTGAGTATATGGGGACACTGATGATAGATGTCATCGCTTAAGAAACGGGTGTCCACCCTTGGGTAGGTGGTCATCTTCTTCTCATAGAGTCCCTGTATGGTATTGAGCGTCTGCTCAGCGGAAAGCCCGAACTTCTTGTTGCAGTCAACCTGTAGGGCTGTCAAGTCATAAAGCTGAGGGGCTTGTTCTGATGATTTCTTCTCTTCCACATGACAGATGACAAACTGCTTTCCCATGACATAGCAAAGTGCATTCAGGCCCTCTTCCTTGACGGAAAAATTCCCTTCCATATATGTGAAAGTGGCTCCCCCGTATTTTGTCTTCAACACCCAGTAGGGTTCTGGCCTGAACTGGTCAATCTGATTCTGGCGATTGACAATCATGGCAAGTGTCGGGGTCTGGACACGCCCGATGCTGAGAACATTACCATAGCCTCCGTATTTGATGGTGTAAAGCCGTGAGCAGTTCATGCCAAGAAGCCAGTCTCCGACGGCTCTTGCAAGTCCTGCCTGATACAGCGTATCGAAGTCGGCCTGGTCTTTGAGGTGATGGAAACCGTTTCGGATGGCTTCCTCTGTCAGAGAACTGATCCAAAGTCGCTTGATCGGGCATTTGGTGCCTGCAAGCTCCATCACCCAACGCTGGATAAGCTCTCCCTCCTGTCCGGCATCTCCGCAGTTGATGATCTCAGCAGCTTTTTTATAAAGGGACTTGATAGTCTTGAACTGTTTCTTGTATATTGGTGTGTCAATGAGCTTGATCTCAAACTCATCAGGAATCATCGGGAGACTCGAAAGCTGCCATTTCTTCCATATATCCTTGTAGTCCTCAGGGGATTTGAGCATACAAAGATGTCCGAAGGTCCAGGTAACCTGATAACCGTTACCCTCAAAATAGCCGTCCTTTCTCTGGTTTGCACCGAGAATCTTGGCTATCTCCAGCGCGACACTGGGCTTTTCTGCTATACATACTATCATAATGCTGTTGCTTTATATTCCAATATCTTGTTTCGTAGAAGTTTGCCCTTCAAGTATATTCCGTGCTCTGCATAGGCATTCATTACCAATTCCTTGTTGAATATCAACTTCTGTCCACATGTGAAAGTGGCAACGTCAAAAATACCAGTTTTCCTGAGATCATGCGCTTTCCGAATACTGCACCCTAATAATAACGACAGGGCTTTCATACCTATAATGTACTTTTCTGGATGTTCCTGCATCATACGGTAGAAGTTCTCATCGACGCATGCGATTTCTTTTGGAACTACCGGCAGTGACTCTTTAGTATTACCTGAGACGGCATACTGTATGGTGGAAATGAATTCTTCAACCGTCAGTTCTGACACTTTCTTCTGATATAATTGCTTGATGGCTCTTTTCATACGACAGACAGGTATCAACTGATTATCTAAAAATGTATTTTCTTCCCTTAGAGATAAAGATTCCCTTACGGGGATTCTTAACCATCATGCCATTAAGGCCATAATAGCTTTGTTTGGGTAGAGACAGACTATTTCCAGTTATAGATGTTGCTGTTCCGTCGCTTTCCCATCCTTCAAATCCGAACTCCTTGGCATTGCCTGATAATCCAACAGGAATCCTTAGATATGCCTTGTTATAGTTGATATAGCCATCTGAAACATAACGCCGGAATTTGTCATCATACATCCCATACGTTAGCATACGATTACCTCCTTCATCCTCTTCTTCTGTCTCTGCCCATAACTCTTGAAAGGCTCCTTTGAGTAGGTTGGTCTGGCCTTCTGATAATTTTTCCTGGTTCTCTCCCTGAGAGTAATCCCTTTCACCAATTTTATAATAATAGGTGGTATATGGTTTTCCTTCAATGATAACTCCATTATAGGTGTCCATTCCTGTATATCCTTCTTCATTGGCTCGTTCGCGGGAGGGAACATAAGTCATCGGAGTAACGGACACGTTTGTATGAGAGGCATTGATGCCTGAAGCCAGATATACTTTGCAACCATTGGTGACAGTCTCATCTGAGAAATCCATGTCGAAGTCTCTGCATAGCGTCTGGTACTTGTGTGTCAAGGTCACTGGAATCTTGTAAGCAACCCGGTAGCCCTCCCAAGTTCCTGAAGAGTATTTCTCTTCATATACTGACTTTTTCACATAGATCGTCACATAGTTCTTCCTGGAATAGTTCTTTAGTCCTGATGGGATAAAATCCCCCATGATATAGATTGCCTTCAGACCGGTAAGCGTTCCCAGACCATAAGGAAAATCCTCGATTTCTGCAGGAATTGTTACCTCTGAGATGCCAGAGCACATTTCAAGACAACCACCGTCCTTCAAGTCCTTCATGTGTGACGGAAGTGTCAGATGCTTGAAAACACATTCCTCAAATGTATACCATCCAAATTTCGTTACGGAATTTGGCAATTCCAGAGTCCTCAGTTTCTTGCATCTAGTGAATGTTTGCTTGCCGATGCTTGTCACTGTTGGCGGAATGTCCAGATGTTCCAGTTCATAACACTCATAGAAGTCTGCCATGCCCAGGCTTGGAACACCATAAGGGATGTTCACATTCTTCAGCTTATAACAGCGGAAGAAAGTATAGTCCGGGAAACTGACACATGACTCAGGAATGCGGATGGACTCCAGATTCTCACATTCTGCGAACATAAAGTAGCTTAATCTTGTAAGATGCTCAGGCAATCTGACGTAAGTCAGGTTTGTACATCCTTGGCAAACGTACCAGTAACTGAACTTCATATCATCATTCGGAAATACCAGGCTGTCCAGGGATGTACACTCCTTAAATCCAAGGCTCCCCACGTAAGTGATTGACTCCGGAATCTTCACAGAAGTCATCGCAGAGCATTTCCAAAAAGCCTGATCAGCAATCTCCGTCACCGTATATACGATACCATTGTTGCTGACAGACTCCGGGATAATCACCTTACCAGAAATCTCTGTGGAAGTTGCCTTGACAGATACCGTGCCTGAATTGCCATCCTCCGTTAGAACAGTGAAAGTCAGGTCACCAATGCTGAAAGTGTCCTTTACAGCAGCCGACACGTTTGACATTGAGACCAATGCCAACAATAATAAAAAGAACTTTCTCATATTTTTATAGTTTTATTATTACTCATCCCATAGGTCCGGATGCCTGGTGTTCCACAGATCATCTTCTTCATCCGTCCACATTCCTTCTTTTGCTTGGCTTTCTTCTGGAGTCGTAGTTCCAGATACTGGAATCATGATTGAACTTTCACTCTGCATTGTGATAATTTCAATGCGAGGTTTCATGTACTTTCTTTTTTTACTCATTTGCTTGTTCTGTTAATTCATATATACAAAAATGGCTTTTGCCTGACGCGGTGAATTAACAGATACAAATTAGGGATGCGTTTCGGCTCGGCAAAGATAATAAAACAGAATGGATTATATATACTCTAAGATGCAAAAACGACTGATTTTTACAGCTTTAGAATATACAATGGCAGTATTGGGCGTACTTTTTCAATGTCCTAAAGTATCACCTTTTATTAGATATATCAGAGAATGACCTCATTCCTATGCTCTTCCCTCGTCATGTGATTCGGTTTCTTCGTGTTGATGTATTAAGCCTTTTACCTTGCAAAGGTAGAGACATCCGTTCTTTACCAAGTACCACAAGCTATTTTGAATAAAATCTTTGTCAACAGCCTTCCACTTTTAACGGTTTCACTGTCAAAAGGGTATTCCGATAATATTTTATCCAAAATTCCTTGGTTCATTCACTTGTAATGTCTCTTTTCACCTGCAAGTAAAAGCCTATACAGCGACCGATAAACCGATGAAAAAAAAACTCGGGAAGAGGGAATGAGGTATAATAAGTAAAACCTGCCAGCTCACTCAACCCGATAATTCATTCAAGAACATAATATATCCAAAGGTAACGTGAGGTCTAACCAGCTTCACACAAACAATTTATAATATGCTTTATACACACACCATCGGCAGAATTGGTAAGGACTGCCAAGTAATCACAGGGAACAACAACAATAGCTTCATCGCTATGGACATCGCCGTAGATGACTATGCTAAGGGTAAGAACGTGACGACATGGCTTCGTGTTCGCAGTTCCAAAGAGAACCATATCCGTCTCTCTGAATACTTGACCAAAGGACGAATCGTATTAGTGGAAGGTACGCTCTCCGCTACCATATGGGAAGACCATGAGGGAGGCAGCCATGTGCAGCTCGCCATGAACGCAGACAGCATCGCTTTCGTCAATGCCGGCAGGAAGTCCGAGAAAGAGGACAACAAGACCAAGGCTGCAAAGGGTGCAAAGGCAACAAAGAACAAGCCGGAACCCCCGAAGGATGCTCCTAAAGACAAGGCAGAAGACATGCCGTTCTAAAGGTTCTGAGGGTGTGCCAAAATTGAGGAAAGGGACGAAAGTACGTGGCTGGGCTATTTCTCATTTTGACACACCCTCCTTCTGATATTTAGACCTCTCCGAGGTCGGTGGGTCATCATTTATATCATCTCCATTTGAAAAGGGATGATTGATATAAGAGTCAACAATTGATTATCGTTCCAGAACATGCAGTCTTAATGATAGTCAATATTAAATAGTTTCATTATTCTTACAAGTATTCTATAAAAAAGCCTTTCTAACCGAGGATGACCTCCATTGTCACGATCTATCGTGTCAAGAATCCAAAAAAAAGGCTTATATTTGTATTTATGGGGCGACTCAACAGTTAACTCCCTTTCCCGGTCTCCAGATTTCATATAAATATGATAATAGGTCACATCTGTCGACCAAGTACAAATATTTGGGTCGAAGGTAAACATCTCGTCGACTTTGATACTTTTGTGGAAGAATGGCAACTTTACTTTTTTACCCTCTTCATCTACACATTGATTATTTTTCCTTTTTATGTCATGTAAGAAAAAATATATCTTGGATGGTTTTAGTCCCCATGCATACAGAACGCTTACATAAACATACAGATAATTAGGGCTTTCCGCTATGTCGTAAAAGGGGGTCCAGTATTCCTTGTCCTTTGCCATGATTTTGATTTCAAAATACAGAGATAAAGATTATCGAGAACAATAGATAATTTTGAAGCATAAAACAGAATAATCTAAATAATTTCAAAGGTATCTCTATCGTATTCTGGAATAGACAGAGTACCATCTCTATGGTGTTCAATGATGTAAAGATTCTCATAAATATTATCAGGATCTTTTTCCCTGAATTGCTTCAGACAGTGCAAAGCGCCCTGTAATGTATTGCTCCAGGACCAGTTGTAGTCACTGTCATCTCCCCATTCATGACACCTGATTTCGAATCGATTTTCATTAACAACAGTCTGCTTACCTTTCTCAATGAATGGTTCTACAACGCCTCTATTCTTTTCTTGGAAATCATGGGCACGGCACAAATAGGCATTCCAGATTTGTTCAAGCTTAGAAGCTTGACTGTCTGTCAACAATTCTCCAGAATGTCCATCCTGCCAGTTGAAGCCCGGAATAGCACCGGACAGTTCTTCCGTTGTAAGCACGGAAGAACACTTGTCCGGGTGAATAAGATGGGTAAGGCTCATGCGGATATAGTAGACCTTTCTACCTCTTCCGCTCCAGTCTTCGTCGACATATGGCATTCCCGTGAATGTCCCTTTCATGACGATTCCGTTGACACCATTGCCTGTCCTTACCATGAAGAAATTGTCGCCTATATGAACTTTCTTGTAATCCCATATGCTCCAGTCGTAATAAAAACCTTCTTCATAGAAATTTTCTATGGAATCTTCAAGGTCTTCCATTGTATAACCGCTGATGTCTGTGTTCCAACGCATGATGAAAGTCTTGCGATAGTTTTCTATCACTATACCCTCGGCCTTTTCAAATACCTGCTCCCATTGGTCATTTGGTAGGGGATTAAGTAAGGCCTGCTTATAGTCCATCCGAATGAAATTCTCATTGCCTTCCATCTGCTCATAGAAATCTAACAGTCTTACCATTTTGCAGGTGTTGTCTTGCATGAGGCCGATATAGGAGCAATCCTCTATGAAACACTGTTTCGTATTGTCGAGCACACGGATACTGCTTAGCTCTTCCTCTTCTGAGATATGACGATTCTCTTCTGGTAACTCATCAAAGCCCAGCGTCAGCCACTGCAAATGGGTGAACTCATCAAAAGCCTTATACACTTTATCCTCGATACTGGATTCTTTATCATACCTGTCAGGATGGATGTAGAAGTCACGGAACCAGCCTTTTACAGTAAGGCCTTCTCCTTTTTCGATAATCTCTGACATATTATCACAACGGACAAACCATTGCTGCCGGGCTTCTTCATTGGTTATCTTCACGTCTTTCCCATTCTCATCGACAAACCTCGCCGAACGGTGTACTTTCTTAGCTGCCTGGAGATAGGCGAAGCAGTACCTAACATCCATAATAGATGCCAACCAAGGCAGTTCTACCTCAATCAGGCCATCGATACGATAAGAAATCCTAACGCCTTGTGTTGACCATTCATCAATCAAGACAGTTATAGAATCGACTTCCCCATTTTTTCCCGTTTTCCTGCGAGCCAGCAGATTATAGTCTTCATCTTCGCTGAGAAAGAGCGTTTTCGCTTTCTCCGCAACCTTCTCATCGTTGAATTTTCTTACTCCCTTAATAAAATACTTGTATGCCATGACTGATTTATTTTTTAATTAGTTATATCTTACCTTATTTTACTGGAACGAATCGTCTTGCTCCATACTCATCATTGATGAACCTCTCAACTATTTCAGAATGAACTTTGTTATAAAGGATGTCCTTTACTTTGGGGTCATCATGCTCCATTTCTCCCCATTCGCTATTATACGCCTGTTCTATCCAGTCTTTTACAAAACTGTCGTTCTCTCTGGTCTTTTCTGCAAATGACAAAAGAGTCTGATAGATGGTCGTGACAAATGCCTTTGTCTCACATAAGGCATTCGTGACATATTTCCCCTTGCAATCATCATAGATATAGAATAGCCCGCAAAGCTCTGGAGGATTGGGAGTCAACAACTCGTCTGTCAGGAAAGGCAGCGGTTCATAATTTAGAATAACAGAATAACTCTCACAGTCAATGTTAACACCACTGGGAGTATAGTCAAAGATGTGCTGCACGATGTATTCCAGCCAAAGCCTTATGTCCTCAAAGGGATCATTGCACCAGGAAATCTCAAACAGTTCGGTTTCTTCTCCATTAAGAATGATATGGGTATCAATCCACCCCCTGTCCGGATAATCTAGTTTGATACTGATATTATCAAGCCTCGCAGAAATGTTGTCAGCACATTTCCCGTAAAGCCTGGCTCGCTCCAATAGCCATTCCTTCAACATTGATCTTTGGGGAAGTGTTCCATTCTCTTTCATAATTGTATGATTATTGAAATTCTGTGGCAAAATTAAAAAGAGGCTATCCCAATTCATGGGACAACCTCTAACTTTTTTTATTATTCTTAAATCTTCAGCACATGCTATTTTTTCAGTTTAGAGTCATCAGGAATTATTATGGTCATAGCTTGGCGTTTATCTGAGTAGAGATTTTGTGCCCAATAATTACGCCTGGCCTTTCTTTCTTCAAAGGCATTCCTTTCTTCTTCCTCTTTTTTCTTTTTCTCAAGCTCCACTCTTTTCAGCTCGTCCAACAATCTTTTGCAGCCCTGAATCAGCTCGTCATCAATATTATTCTTATTATTGTCAATATCGCTAAAGTCATCAAAGATAACTTCCACGAAATCTTCGTTTGACAAATCAAGTTGTTTTTGGAAATAGGAGGAGAATGTAATATGTTTCGCATTCTTTTTCCATTCCTCTTTTTTATACTCTTCAACCCAATTTGTATCTTTAAGATATTGGAAAGAACGGGCATACTCTTTCAGGTTATCTGCCGAATAATCCATATTATCATATATCAATTCGGTCGGGCCTTGGTCTGAACAGATAATCACCTCTTGGCAACCAAATATCTTTGCTTGATCAAATATTTGCATCCGATAATTGTGTAACCATTTCCGCTTCTCTTGACTTGTTGAGTGGAATGCTTCTTCCCACCTGTTCCATCTTCCATCTATATTAACATCAAAATTTACGTTCTCTTTGAATATCCTGATATCAAGAGTCTCTTCATTATCTTCAATGTCGTATAATTCAAAAGAATCACCACTAACTATTAAGTCTGCAAATTCACCAACAAAAGTTGCTTTACGAAGTTTGTCTATGCCTACTAATTCTTTAATTTGATGTGCCTGATAATCAGAGACTGTCATTTGTAGGCAGTCATTGGAATTATTTACTTCAAACTTCGCAAGTTCGATTAATTCATAATCACTGACTTTACTTACGACATTCTTTTCCTTATCATACTCGTATTCATTTCTATATACGAGCCTGATATTCTTCTTCATTCTTTTTGCAACTTCTTTTGCGGTTGCAAAAGGATCATGGACTGGCAAGTTATGCCTTAATCCTATTTGTACTACATCCCATCCCATAACTATAATTACTCTTTTGTTTCACAATAAAACACTTCCATCCTGGAGCTTCTTTGTATGTTGCTACCGCATCTGGTGGTACTATGGGGGCTAAATATTACCTTTTGAAGTATATATTTTAAACTCCAATTGCTATAGCTGAGATTATGCTTCACTAATCTCTTCCCTTTACAAGGCTTTGCCACATATCATACAAATTATAACCTTTGTAAGTAAAGTACATAAAACCATTCCACTCATTTGTACTCCCTTCCCGTTTGTAGTTCATCTTCATATAGTTCGACAAAGACATTTCATTACCTGTCTCATCATCCCATATTTTGTTATTTTGAACTTGGAAAGATTTCCCGTTTTTAACACATTTGATGGTTTCGCCATCGAGAATTCCTAAGAATTCTAATTCGCAATTAGGTAATCTTAATTCTTTAATTGAATCATTTTCATACTTATATCTTTTACCTTGATAACACATTTCCGTATCAGGAAACTCTTTCAACATATCCTTGAAAATCTCTACGATTGTAGATAGTCTCTCTTGAATCCACTCCTGACCACCTCTTTGACCAGATATCAGTCCGTCTTCCTTGTCACCTAAATGAATCTTTCTAACATTAAACTCTTGCTTTAGACGTTTTTCTATATCCTTATATGATTTAGAAAACATTACAATTCTATCGTAAAAGGGATATGTAGGAGGTGTAGAATTACTCTGCACCCTTTTTCTTTGGAATGGATTGATGGTTATACCATATTTATACATGTTTTCGCGTTCATACAACTCATTGGTGAACAAATATACAATACCGACATTGTCTTTAGTTGTTCTGTTTTTTCTACTCATAATAGTTCTATTTATTTGAATTATTACATATTTTTCCTATCCCTGTACTTTCAAAGCCTTGTTAATTTCACAAAGTATTCCACTTACAGGATAGTAGATGAAACGCTTGATGACCTTTTCGCCAGCTGCTTCCAAGGCATCCGTGTATGCATCCAATTGTCCTGCATACCAGCCAGCATAGTGTTCAGAGTCACTATTCAAGATGTATTCCTGTTCCAATGGGCAGGTCTTGAAATCAATCAGCACATTACCTTCGGTTGTTTTCCATACGAGATCGATGCTGCCCGTAAACACTTGACCATCCTTTGTCTGTGTAAACGGACGCTCATGATAGACATTGGATGCCTGTCCATATTGTTCCATGAGCCAACAGACAAGCTTTTCCCAGGCATTCCTTATTGCTTTATGGTCAACAAGGAAGGTCTTCAAACCATAGCTGTCAATAAGGTCTGTATAGTAAGCATCATTGTCTATGTGCTCCTCAATGCCGCAGAAGATCTGATGGATACAGTTCCCTACGTCTGCCATAGTCTTGCCGACCAAAGTCCCTTTAGGCAAACTGTCACTTATGATATGGTGGGCATGCACAGTTCCCTTTTCATGAAGCGTGCTTGGGGATACGAACTTCTGTTCCTCATTGCAAAGTTTGTCCTGATAAGGTATACGGCGAGCCTTCATTCTCTCGTCATCAGCTGAATAGCGATAGGAAGTCAGTTCCTCTGCCTGTTCTGCTGTCATGGTGTCGTCCTCAAAACG
>OCVV011349579.1_pt1 | contig 32335 bp, 28 predicted proteins | sample 1539721 | NCBI WGS metagenome assembly OCVV01 (sample SAMN02144230, study PRJEB22623) | gut metagenome | biome: sheep rumen | host: Ovis aries | place: New Zealand | reverse complement strand
TGGGAAAAGATATCGCTGTTCCAGGAAACATACCGGAACCCGCGCTTGTTGATGCCCCGCACGGACTCCCCGAGGCCGAAGAGGACATCCTCCGGCTGCAGCTTCCGGGTGAGGATCACCCGGTCCCCCTCCCGGGAAAGATCCAGGTAAGGAACCGGCCCCTTTTCCGCCGGCAGGGAGAGCACCACCGCATCCGTGGGGAACGGCGTTCCGAAGGTGTATTTCCGAATCATTTGGGAAGACCCCTTTTCCAGTCCTTTTTTGCAAGTATATCACAGGGCGGCGGCGGTTGAAAACAGAAAAAAACCGCCGGCATTCCGCCGGCGGGGCTTGGGTTCAGCGTTTCCTGTTCAGGATTTCGCTCATGACAATTCCACGGACCACATCGTTCTCCGTCCATCCCAGGGGGATGCCGGAAGAGGCCGGCTGCGGATGCAGCGGGGGCTCTTCCTGTTCCGCCAGGGTCAGGGAAGCCATCTGCTCGTCATGGCAGGGATCGTATCCCTCCCCGGTGTCGGCGTCCAGGCTTCCCCGGTAAGGGGTTTTATCCTGCCCGGACGGGAAAACGGCGGGAGTGAGAACCTGCGGAGGCTCCTCCTCCTGCAGGGGAGGGAATTCCGGGACCTGGGCCTGCCGGGGCGGGGCGGCAGCATTTTTCTTCTGCCGCTCCGTGGCCTTTTTCGCAACGGAGAGGGGAACCCCGATCATGATCCAGATCATCAGGAGCAGGAAAAGGGGTACGAACGCGTCCATTCTTCCATTCCTCCGATTCGGGATTACTTCTTGGGACGGGGATCAGGATCCTGCTGGGGCTGGCTGGCCTTGGCGATGGATTCGCGCATTTCGGTATCGGCGATGGTGTTCTTCATCTGGTAGTAATCCAGGACGCCCATCTTGCCGTCCCGCAGGGCGGTGGCCATGGCGCGCGGCACTTCTGCTTCGGCTTCCACAACCTTGGCGCGCATTTCCTGCACGGAGGCTTTCATTTCCTGTTCCCGGGCCACAGCCATGGCGCGGCGCTCTTCCGCCTTCGCCTGGGCGATGCGGCGGTCGGCTTCGGCCTGGTCCATCTGGAGCTGGGCGCCTACGTTGCGGCCCACGTCCACATCCGCGATATCGATGGAGAGGATTTCATAGGCGGTTCCGGCATCCAGGCCCTTATCCAGCACGGTGCGGCTGATCAGGTCCGGGTTCTCCAGCACCTGCTTGTGGGTTTCGGCGCTGCCGACGGTGGTGACGATGCCTTCGCCGACGCGGGCGATGACCGTTTCTTCGCCGGCGCCGCCGACCAGGCGCTCGATGTTGGTGCGCACGGTCACCCGGGCCTTGGCCCGCAGCTCAATACCGTCCTTGGCGATGGCGGCGACCACGGGGGTTTCGATGACCTTGGGGGTAACGCTCATCTGCACGGCCTGGAAAACATCGCGGCCGGCCAGGTCGATGGCGCAGGCCTTTTCAAAGGCCATTTCGATATTTGCCCGCTGGGCGGCGATGAGGGCGTTGATGACCCGGTCCACGTTACCGCCGGCCAGGTAATGGGTTTCCAGCTGGGAAATGGTCAGGTTCAGGCCGGCCTTGTTGGCCTTGATCAGGGGGTACACCAGGCGCTGGGGCTGGATCCGGCGGATCCGCATGCCCACCAGGGAACCGATGGAGACGTGCACGCCGCTGGCCAGGGAGGAAATCCACAGGCCCATGGGCACGAAGTGCAGGAAGACGGCCAGCACGATCAGCGCGATGACGATGATGATAATGGTTACAGGATTAAAAGGCATAGAACATTCTCCTCCTTCTTAAATCTTACGGATGACAAGATGATCGCCTTCGGCGCCGACCACACGCACCGGAGTTCCCTTGGACAGGAACTCCCCGGAAGTGGACGCGTTCAGGCGCTTTCCGCCGATTTCAATGAAGCCGGCGGGGCGCAGGGCGGTAACGGTGATTCCTTCCTGATCCAGCCATTCCTGCAGGGAGGACTGGGTGACAGGGGAGGCTTCCGTGTCCTTCAGGACCAGGGTTTTGCTGAGGCGGCCCTTCATGGCGCTCCGGTAGGAGAGGAACACGGCGATCCCGATGACCACGATCACTCCCAGGGTTCCGATCAGGCTCCACGTAACGCCGTAGAACTGATTGGTGAGGACGATGGCGGCAATTTCCAGCACCGCGCCGGAAATGCCGGCAACCCCGAAGCCCGGCATGAACGCCTCCACAATGATCAGCCCGCTGCCGAAGAGATAGCAGAGAATCATTATCAGCGTACCGGTTGAGATATCCAAATGCATGACCTCCTTTCCGCAAAGCGTATTCCTTCTGCGGAATCATCGTAACAAAAACAGGGCGGAGAATACAGGACAATCCGGGAAAGATAAGGGCCTCTATTTCTCCGCGCGGGGAAGGGAACAATCTTATATGTATTATAAGCAGAAAGGAAGCAGATTGCAAATTACGCGGCCCTGCGGAGACGGACCGGGGAACGGCCCCGGCAGGTTTCCTTCATGTCGGGCATCAGCCGCTGGCGCAGGGTACGCATGATCTGGTAATAGCAGGGGAAGAGGAATACGTCCGCCAGCACCCAGGCGGCGGGATTGGCAAAGCAGGCGCCGGTAAAACCGGCGGCAGGCACCACGAACAGCGCCACCGCGGTGCGGGCGATCATTTCAAACAGGCCGGCCACCATGGCCACCCGGGTGAAGCCCATCCCCTGGATGCTCAGCCGGATGATATTGACGAAGAGCAGGGGAATATAGAAGGCGGCGTTGATGGTCAGGTAACGGACACCCATGGCCGTGACTTCCGGCGCGGCCTGGGCGTCGATGAACAGGCCCAGCATGGGACGGGCGAACAGCGCAACCACCCCGAAGGCCGCCAGGCAGTACACGACGCCGAGGACGGAGGAGCAGCGCAGCCCCTGATGGATCCGGTCCAGCTTCCGGGCGCCCATGTTCTGGCCGGCATAGGTGGCCATGGTGGAGGCCAGGGCGTCGAAGAAGCAGGCGAAGAAGGCGCTGAGCTTCGCCGCGCCGCTGATGGCGGCTACGGCGGCAACGCCCAGCCCGTTGACGGACCACTGGACCATCACGGAGCCGATGGCCGTGATGGAGAACTGCAGCCCCATGGGCAGGCCGGTTCCCAGCATCTTCCGGGCGAGGACGGGGTCGAACCGCCGGTCCTCCCGGGAAAGGTGCAGCACGGGGAAGTGCCGGATCATGAACCAGACGCAGCCGATACCGGAAAGGAGCTGGCTGACGGCGGTGGCAACGGCGGCGCCGGCCACATCCATGCCGCAGACGATGATCAGGAACAGGTCCAGGACGATGTTGATGAGGGAAGCGATGACCAGGAAGACCACGGGCGTCCGGCTGTCCCCCAGGGAACGCAGGATGCCGCTGGCCATGTTATAAAGCACGCAGCAGGGAATGGCCGCGAAGATGATGCCGATATAGCTGGCGGAATGATCCAGGATCTCCTCCGGCGTGTTCATGAGCCGGAGCAGGGGCCGGCACAGCAGGAAGGAAGCGACGGCAAAAACCAGGCTCAGCATGCCGCTGAGAATCACCGCGTGCCAGACGCAGCGGCGGATCTCCCCTTCATCCTTGGCCCCGAAGGCCTGGGCGATGGGGATGGAAAAGCCGGAGCACAGGCCGAGGCACAGGCCGATGACCAGGAAGTTTACGGAGCCGGTGGCCCCGACGGCCGCCAGGCGCTCCGCCCCCAGGAAACGGCCGACAACCGCCGTATCCACAAAGCTGTACAGCTGCTGAAACAGCACGCCGAAGAGCAGCGGCAGGGCGAAGGAAACAATCTGCTTCAGGGGGCGGCCTTCCGTCAGGTCGCGGGTAAGATTCCGGGCCATAGAGTACCTCTTTCCGGCGGCGCTTGCCGTCCGGAAGGTTATAACACTTTTTGACCGGGGGTACAAGCCGTTTTTTTCAGCCGGATTTCCGGACAGATCGGCCATTTTTCCGCACAAAAAAAGGGCGGATCCGAACCGGATCCGCCCGGGCAGGGAGGAGATTATCCTTCAATACAGATGGTTTTCTTTTCGGGAACCTTCTGGGCGTCCTTCTTCGGGACGGTCAGGCTGAGGACGCCGTTCTCATACCTGGCTTTGATTTCCTCTTCGGTGACATTCTCGCCGACGTAGAAGCTCCTGGACATGGCGCCGGAATAACGCTCCTGGCGGAGTACCCGGCCCTGCTTTTCCTCCTTGTTCTCCAGGGATTTCTCTGTGGAGATGGTCAGGTAGCCGTTCTCCAGCTCCAGGTGGATCTCTTCCTTCTTAAAGCCGGGCAGGTCCACATCCACTTCATAGCCGGTATCCGTTTCCTTCACGTCCGTCTTCATCATGTTGGCGGCGTTCTTGCCGTAGAGCACATGCTCCGGACGGTTCCATCCGCGGAAGAAATTCCGGTCAAAGTCATCAAACATATCCATCATGTTTTCTCCGAATACTGCAGGCAGGAAACTACTCATCATAAAAGCCTCCAATCATCGGGCACCGCCGGAATCATTTCCCGGGGAGCCCGCACTCTTTTTCATTCCTGTGGTCTTTTGCACCGCCCCGTTCTCCCGAACGCTGATTATAGTATAGTCAAAGATCAAAGATAGTCAAATAATGAAAAGGTCAAAGAAGGTCAAAACAATGCTGAAAAGCGCTGTTTCCTGAATCATTCACGTTTTTTCTTCAAATATCGCAGGTTTTCAAAGAAAAAAAAGCAGCCGGAAGGCTGCGGGTTTCGGGAGGGAGAGCGGCGGGCTTCAACCCTTCTTCATGCGTTTCAGGAGATAAAAGGCATAAAGGAGGAGCAGCGCCGCACCGGCGGCCGCGGGAATCAGCGCAGCAGGGAGAGCACCGCCGAAAAAGCGGATCCGGGCTTCCCCGTCAGCCAGGACGGAAAAGACGTTGAACAGGCCGTGGAAAAGCATCCCGGGAAGGAGGCTTCCGCAGGCGAGGAACAGCACTGCCAGGGTGAAGCCGACGGCGGCGGCGAAGAAAGCCTGGATACAGGTGTACACCGGAGACTGCCCGTTCAGCAGGTTGAAGAAATGCATGAGGCCGAAGAGCAGGGAGGAAAGGACCGCGGCGCGCATCGGGCGGTTTCCCTCCAGCGCCCGGAAGAGGAATCCCCGGTAAAGAAGCTCCTCCAGGAAGCCGGCGCACAGCATGCTGAGGAGCAGGAAGGCAGAAACCGGAAGGGGATCCTGCAGGGAGACGCCGAAGCAAAGCTGGAGGCAGAGCACCGGAAGAAGGGGCAGGAAAAAGCCGGTCCGGGACAAAGGACTGCGGGGAAGGCAGAGGCCGTATTTGGCCGCAAGTCCGTTCCGGCGGATCCACAGGAGGAGGAAAATGGACAGCAGCAGGTGGAAGACAGCGGGAGCCGGCAGGATGCCCGGCTTTTCCCGCAGGGATTCCGCCAGCCCGGAGCCGGCCGCAAGGAAAAGGATCCACAGGAAGGAGAAGAGGAGCTCGTTTTGATGATACAGTTTCTTCATATATACTTCGGGCCGGGTCGGCGCCGGCGGTTCGGGAGGGAAAAAGCTGAAAAAAAGCCGGTACGGTTCCGTACCGGCTTTTGCCAGGAAGCCTTACCGCGCTTCGGCGATTTTGGCGTTGATGGCTTCGAGCACCCGATCCACAGGCATACCGTGCACAGCGCAGGCATCCGCAAGGGATTCCGCGCGGGAGGCGGGGCAGCCCAGGCAGTGCATGCCGATGGACAGCAGCACTTCGATCGCTTCCGGGTACTGGGTGACAATTTCGCCCACCAGCGTTTCGCCGGTGACATACGTTTCAGCCATAAAAAGGTACCTCCTCGTGAATTCGCAGACAGTTTACCATCTTTAACCGCAAAAGACAACAGGAAAAAAGGGGAAGGGAATCACAGGGCGCCGCGGATCAGGGCCAGCAGCTCGTCGTAGGTTTCACAGGCGGGGAGCTCCGGATGGTCCTTCCGGATCTGCTCCGTGCTGCGGAAAAGGAAGCCGGCCTTGCTGGCCTGGATCATCCCCAGGTCGTTGTAGCTGTCCCCGGAGGCAATGGTGTCAAACCCGATGCCCTGGAAGGCCCGGACGGTGGTCAGCTTGCTCTGGGGCACCCGGATGCGGTAGCCGGTGATCATGCCGTCTCCTCCCACCTCCAGCTCGTTGCAGAAGATGGCCGGCCAGCCCAGCTTCTTCATCAGGGGAGAGGCAAACTGGGTGAAGGTATCGGAAAGAATCAGCACCTGGGTTTCCGCCCGCAGGGTGTCGAGGAATTCCTTCGCCCCGGGCAGGGGATCGATGGTGGCGATGGTGCGCTGGATATCCTTCAGCCCCAGGCCGTGCTCCCGCAGGATGTCCAGGCGGAAGCGCATGAGCTTGTCGTAATCCGGCTCATCCCGGGTGGTGCGGCGCAGCTCCGGGATGCCGCTGGCTTCGGAAAAGGCAATCCAGATTTCGGGAACGAGTACTCCCTCCAGGTCCAGGCAGACGATATTCATGGTATCAGAATCCTTTCCAGATCATTCTTCACAGCGTGCGCGAACCGCGCTCCGGAAGAATGTACCACAGGGCCCAAAGGGCGTCAAGCAAAAAAGGCCGCCCTCGGGCGGCGGTCAGGCGGGAAAAAACGAATCAGACGCGGCTGACAAGGGACACGGGAAGGCACAGCTGCTGCTGCGGCAGGGAGGAATCGTGGATCCGCCTGCGGATCATCTCAATGGCGGCGCGGGCTTCTTCCTGCAGGCAGCAGTCTATGGAGGAAATGGGCTTGGGAAACTTGAATACTATTTATACAACATTAACGTTAATGCTCAGATACAGGAAAAATGACCAATGACGGAGGAAGCAGCCCATGAAAAAAGCAACCATGATCCTGGACAGGGATTTTGCCATCGGACAGGTGGATCCGCGGATTTACGGATCCTTTATTGAGCATCTTGGCCGGGCGGTCTACGGGGGAATCTACGAGCCCGGCCATCCCACGGCGGATGAAAACGGATTCCGCCGGGACGTGATCGAGAAGGTGCGGGAGCTGGGAATTCCGGTAGTCCGGTATCCCGGCGGGAACTTTGTTTCCGGCTTCAACTGGGAGGATTCCGTGGGCCCGCGGGACAAGCGCCCGAAGCGGCTGGACCTGGCCTGGATGACCACGGAAACCAACGAGGTCGGCCTGCACGAATTCGCCGAGTGGGCGAAGAAGGCCAACACCGAGGTCATGTACGCGGTCAACCTGGGAACCCGGGGACCGGACGAGGCCCGGAACGTGGTGGAATACGCGAATCACAGGGGCGGCAGCTACTGGTCCGACCTGCGGATCAAAAACGGCGCGAAGGATCCCTTCGGCATCAAGCTCTGGTGCCTGGGAAACGAGATGGACGGCCCCTGGCAGATGGGCCAGAAAACCGCCTATGAATACGGCCGCACCGCCAACGAAGCGGCGAAGATGATGAAATGGGTGGACCCGTCCATCGAGCTGGTGGCCTGCGGCAGCTGCGCCCACGACATGCCCACCTTCGGATCCTGGGAATACGAAGTGCTCAGCGAGTGCTACGAGAACGTGGACTATGTTTCCCTGCACCGGTATTACGGAAATCCTACGGGGGACACCCCCGGGTTCCTGGCCCGGAGCATGGACCTGGACGATTTCATCCGGGAAGTGGCGGCCATCTGCGACGCCGTGAAGGGAAAGAAGCATTCGAAGAAACGGCTGAACCTGTCCTTCGACGAGTGGAACGTCTGGTATCACTCCCACGAGCAGGACAAGGAGATCCAGAAGGCGGACAAATGGGGCCGGGCCCTGCCGCTGCTGGAGGATATCTACAACTTTGAGGACGCGCTGCTGGTGGGGGCGATCCTGATCACCTTCCTGAAAAACGCGGACCGGGTGAAGGTGGCCTGCCTGGCGCAGCTGGTGAACGTAATCGCCCCGATTATGACCCGCAACGGCGGCGGCGTGTGGGCGCAGACGATTTTCTGGCCGATGATGCATGCCTCCCGCTACGGACGCGGTACGGCGCTCCGGCCTGTGATTTCCTCCCCGGTGTACGACTGCAAGGACTATGAAAAGGTTCCGCTGGCGGACGCGGCGGCGACCATGGGCGAGGACGGCAGCGTGACGATTCTCGCCATCAACCGGGACATGAAGGAAGACATCAGCCTGGAATGCGACCTGCGGGCCTTCGGGGACCTGAAAATCCGGGAACACATCGTGCTGCACCACGACGACGTGAAGGCGGTCAACACGGAGGAGCACCCGGACGAGGTGAGCCCCCGGAAGGGACAGGGCGGCAAGGCGGAGGACGGCAGGATTACCGTGCAGCTTCCCGCACTGTCCTGGAACGTGATCCGGCTGGGATAAAGCGGAAGATTTCACCGGAGGGTGGCCTGCGATGAGCGGGAGACGGAGGAAAAGGAAACGCCCCCGCAGCGCGGGGGCGTTTCCTTTTCCTGTGATCAGACCGGGGTGAAGGCATCCTTTCCCAGGCCGCAAACCGGGCAGACCCAGTCTTCGGGAATGTCCTCAAAGGCGGTTCCGGGAGCGATGCCGCTGTCCGGATCACCGACTGCAGGGTCATAGACGTAACCGCAGGGGCACTCGTACTTCATGGATGTTTCCTCCTTGTCATGTTCTCAGCCGTCCGGCTGTTTCCTGGTTCCATCATATCCGACGGAACACCGGGCGTCAAGGAAAAAAGATGCCGGGAATAAGCAAGATTTGCATACTTTCAAGCACAATCAGCATGGAAGCAAATGGATTTTGCATATACAATGAACTTGCAGAATATGGTAACGATATATGGTTTTTTTCACATCAATTTTTTGCGCTGCTGCTTTTTAAGAAAGGAAGATGCTGGTTGAGCCAGGTACAACAGCCTTCTCTGAGCCGGGAAATCCACCGACCCCGCACGAACTGGAACACCTATCTGAAACGGTATTGGACACTGTATCTGCTGCTCCTTCTCCCGATCGCATTTTTTGTCATTTTCCGCTACACGCCGATGTCCTACATTCTGCTGGCGTTCAAGAAAAACAACATTCTGGTTCATCCGGTCTATGTGGACTGGGCCAAGAACAACGGCTTTGACTGGTTCATCAAGGCATTCAAGGATAAAACCTTCATGCTTGCGCTGAAAAACACCGTCTTCCTGAACCTGCTGGATCTGGTCGTCGGCATGCCGATGCCGATCATCATGGCCCTTCTGCTGAACGAACTTGCCTATCCGAAGTTCAAGCGGGTAACCCAGACGGTGCTTTATTTGCCGCACTTCCTGAGCTGGGTCATCATCTCCACGATCTCGCTGCGGCTGTTCGCTACCAACGAGGGCATGATCAACAAGCTGCTGGGAACAACGTACCCGTTCCTGGGAACGGAAGGAAACTGGCGGGCCACTTACATCTTCCTTGGAATCTGGAAGGAATGCGGATGGAACACCATCATTTACCTGGCCGCCCTGACCGGCATCAGCCCGGAACTGTATGAGGCGGCCGAGGTGGACGGCGCCAGCCGCTGGCGCAAGATCTGGCACATTACCCTGCCGGGCATCCGCTCCACGATCATCGTGCTGCTGATCATGAACCTGGGCCACATCCTCGGATCGGATTTCGACAGGCCTTTTACCCTGACCAACAAACTGGTTTCAGGCGCAAGCCGAACCCTGGCTATCTTTGTGTATGAACGCGGTATCAAGAGCACGCAGTACTCACTGAGCACAGCGGTTGGCCTGTTCCAGAGCGTGGTCTGCGTCTTTTTCCTGCTGATGTCGAACACGCTTGCCAAGAAGTTCGGCGAGCGCGGGATCTGGTAAGGGGGGCGGAAAGATGAGCATAATTGAGAATCCCTCCGTGAAAAACAGGCGCCTCAGAGACGGCATGATCAAATCCACCCGGACAAAGGTGGGCGATATCATGATCGCCGTACTGTGCCTGCTGCTGATGCTGCTTTGCCTGATCCCGATGCTGCATGTGCTGGCGTCGAGCCTTTCCTCGGCGGACGCGCTGATCAGGAATGAAGTGTTCCTGGTTCCCAAGGGCTGGAATATTGACGCGTACAAGGTCGTGCTGACCACGGAAAAGTACGTCCGTTCTCTGGGATGGACGGCGTTGCTGACGCTGATCTGCACGCTGCTGTCCATCACGCTGACGATCTGCTGCGCCTATCCGCTGACCTACACAAATCTGCGGGGCGGGAAGTTCATCAACATCTTTATCCTGTTCACGATGTATTTCAGCGCCGGTACGATTCCGCACTACCTTCTGCTGAGCCACCTGGGCATGCTGAACACACCCTACGCGCTGATTATCCCGAACTGTATCAGCGTGTTCAACGTGGTGATCATGCGGAGCTTCTTTTACGGCGTTCCGGAAAGCCTCCGGGAAGCGGCGGAAATCGACGGCGCGGGCCCGATCCGGGTGCTGATCAAAATATACGTTCCCATGAGCCTGCCGGTGATCGCGACCCTGAGCCTGTTCTATGCTGTCGGCCGCTGGAACGGATTCTCAGACGCGCTGATCTACCTGAACTCAACCAAGTCCCAGGTGTACTGGCCGATCCAGCTGCTGCTGTACAACCTGGTCCAGAACTCGATGCAGTCTTCCGAGCAGCTTGCGCAGGAAGGATTTGTGAACGTCGGCGTTTCCAAGACAATCCAAATGGCGACGGTCATGTTTGCCACCGTGCCGATTCTGCTGGTTTATCCCTGGCTCCAGCGGTACTTCGTCTCCGGTGTTACGATAGGTGCGGTTAAAGGATAAGAAATTTTAAGGACCAAGGTCCTTGAAATAAATAAAAGGAGGAGAAACCCATGAAGAAAATCCTGGCTCTGGTTCTGGCCCTGGCGCTGATCGCTACGGCCGGCATCACCTCCGCCTTCGCGGCGGACGACGGTTTCGTGGATGGCAAGTTCACCGAGACCCGTCACATCACGGTGGAAGTTTTTGACCGTCAGAATGAAGGCGGCACCGATCCCACCAACAATGTATGGACCGAGTACATCAAAAAGCAGATGCTCGATCTGTACAACGTCGACGTCGAATTCGTCGCGATTCTCCGTAACGGCGAAGACAAACTGATCGGACCGGCGCTTTCTGACGGCACCGCCCCCGGAATCTGCTACACCTACAACAACGGCGCGATCGAGCAGTACGCAGCGATGATCGACGCCGAAGGCAATCCCGGAATCATCGACCTGGCTCCGCTGGTTGAGGAGTACAAAGACTACCTGGCCGATTTCATCGCGATGGAAGGCGGCATTGACGCCCTGTACACTTCCCAGGATCCCACGACCGGCAACCTCTGGTATTTCGAAGGTATGCGCGCTGAAATCGCCCGTATCACCACCTTCATCCGCAAGGACTGGCTGGATACGCTGGGACTGGCCCTGCCGACCACTGAAGAAGAATTCCATAACTGCCTGATCGCTTTCCGTGACAACGCGGAAAAGCTGCTGGGCGCGGATGCTGACAAGATGATCCCCTACAGCACCTCTACCGACGTCGGTTGGCGGAACGACCTGCTCTGCGCCAGCAAAGTGGCTGACTCCATCAGCGATGAAGCCATGTTCGTATATGGCTTCGACGATCGTCACATGCTCTATCCCGGATATTCCGAGGGACTGCGCGTCCTGAACCAGTGGTATCTCGAAGGCCTGATCTGGAAGGATTTTCCCCTGCATAACGGCGATACCGCCGAGGACGACAACATGAAGGCCGGCTATGTCGGCGCCTTCCAGCACAACTGGGACTATCCTTTCCGCGGTGAGCAGGACAGCATCAACGCGAACCTGATGCGCAAGTACGGTGAGAACGCCATGTTCGTGCCGGTCGACTGCTTCCAGAATGACGCCGGCGTAACCCGCAAGTACCTGGGCGCGGCCATCGGTTCCGACCGGAAGATCTTCATGCCCAGCACCAACAAGGAGCCCCTGGCTTCCCTGCTGTACATCAACTTCATCTCCAAGCCCGAGACCATCAAGTACCTGCAGCTGGGCGACGAAGGAAACACTTACAAACTGCATGACAACGGCGCCTGCGAGATCATCAACGTGACCGGCGACTGGGTCCGTAACTCCGGCAAGAACATCGACTACACCATCACCTGCAACGGCCTGTATGTCGGCGAAGCCAGCGCCCTGTCCCTGTCCCTGCAGTATGCGGACGGAACACCCGGCGAAGTGATTGCCCAGGCGTATGAGTACGGCCAGAACAACGGCCGGTTCCCGAAGAAGTACAGCGTCGGCACCATTCAGGAAGAAAACGACTTCGGCGGATCCCTGAACAACACGCGTGACGATGTGATGACCAACTCGGTTGTCGCTCCGGAAGGCAAGTTTGACGAAGTATACAATGAGTACATGGAAGCCTACCTGAACGCGGGCGGACAGGACATCATCGACGCCCGTATCCAGAAGCTCCAGGAAGTCTACGGCATCACTTTTGAGAAATAATCCCGGTAAATGAACCAAAACGGCGGGCGCCGGATCCTTTCCGGCGCCCGCTTTCTGAAAAAAGCGCTTAATTACAACTTCATATGAACGTCCAGTTCCTTCTTCGAATACTGCCGGAGCTGTTTCCGGTACTGGCTGGGAGACATGCCGACGATTTTGGTGAAGGAACGGAGGAAGTTCGAATAATCATTGAAGCCGCACTGATAGGCGATATCGTTCAGGGACGCCGTGCCCATGATCTGCTGGCGGGCAAGCATCACCCGGCGGTAAAGGACGTAATCGTAAACGCTGCGGTTGGTGAAACGCGCGAATTCGTGGGACAGGTAAGACACGCTGACCCCGAAGGAACGGGCCAGGTTTTCCATGCGGATCGGCTGGGTATAGTGATTGTTGATATAGTCGAGGATCTCCTGGATGATGCTGCTGCCGAAGACTTCGCCCTCCACGGGATCGGTCCAGCGCATGATCCGGCAGACCACGTTCAGCAGGCTGATCATCAGGGAATAGTCCCCGAAACGCTCGAAGGGATCGCCCTTGCGCGACTGGTTTTCCCGGATCCTGTTGACGCAGGAGACAAATGTATCCGCATCTTCGGCGTTGAGCTCGTAGGTGCAGACGTTCCCGCCTGAATGATGGCGGAAGAACTGCTCCGTATCGATCTGGCCGCAGCCCAGCACGCGCAGGACCTCCGGGGCGAGATTCAGGTAAGCCCGCTCGTAGTTCTTCATCTCCCTGGTGCAGGAAAGGCCGTGCATACTGAAGGGCGGAAGGACGAACAGCTGGTTGGGGCGGAGCGGGTACAGGCGGTTGTCCACACCCATGTATTCGCCGCCCTGGATATGGATATAGAACTCGAAATAGTCATGGCAATGGAACTGCGTGACCTCAAATGTTTCGTCGAAATTGTGGTGGGCTTCATAACCCTGGTTTCCGGACTGCCCCATGGGCAGGAACGGCGCCTGCGTCATCTCGGCCTGGATCAGCTCAGCCATTCAAAAGCCTCCTGTAAAGGACCGCGCGGGGAACGCGCTTATGAAATATTAAACAAAAGAGGGTATGAAATATGATTCGGGTCGCCATCGTCGGAACCGGCGGGATTTCCCACGCCCATATCAAGGCATATCTTCAGTTCCCGGACCGGTGCCGGATCGTCGCGCTTGTGGATATTATCCCCGGAAAGGCGCAGAAAGTCAAGGAGCAGTACGGCCTGGACGCAGAAGTGTTCCTGGATCACCGGGAGATCCTGGAGAAGGAAATCGACCTGGTGGACGTGTGCACGCCTCCTTATGTCCACGCGGAAATCAGCATCAACGCCCTGCGGAGCGGCAAGAACGTAGTATGCGAAAAACCCATGGCAGCCTCCCTGGAGGAATGCGACGCCATGCTGAAGGCCCGGGACGAGAGCGGAAAGAAGCTTTCCATCATCGCCCAGAATCGTTTCCGGGAACCGATCCGGAACCTGAAAGCCCTGCTGGACAGCGGGATGGCCGGTGCGGTGCGCCATGCCGAGATCAATTCCTTCTGGTTCCGGGGCCACAGCTATTACGACCTGTGGTGGCGGGGCACCTGGGAAAAGGAGGGGGGCGGATGCACCCTGAACCATGCGGTGCATCATATCGACATGCTGGGATGGATGATGGGCACGCCGGACCGGGTGACCAGTATCCTGGCAAACACGGGGCACGATAACGCGGAGGTGGAGGACCTGTCCGTTTCCATCATGGAATATCCGGGCGCCCTGGCGACGGTAACGGCTTCGGTGGTTCACCACGGGGAGGAGCAGGAGCTGGTTTTCCAGTGTGAGAAGGCGAAGATTGCCGCGCCCTACAGCGTTTTTGCCTCCCTGCTGCAGCCCAACGGGTTCCCGCTGAAGGAAGCGGATCCGGCGTTCCGGGAAAAAGCGGACGCGTTTATCGCCGGATTGCCGCCCATTCCCTGGGAGCTGCATACCGGCCAGCTGGAAAATGTGCTGACGGCCCTGGAAACCGGCGGGGACGTGGCGATTACGGGAGAGGACGGAAGGCGGACCATCGAGCTGATCACCGCGATCTACAAGTCGGGGGCGGAGCGGAAAACGGCGGCGCTGCCGCTGGACAGGGAGGATCCCTTCTACACGGTGGAGGGAATCCGGGCCAATGTTCCCCATTTTTATGAGAAGACGGTTTCCGTGATGGACCAGGCGGGAGAAATATCATTCGGAGCGGATTTCAGGCAGGGAGGAGAAAAAAAGTGAACGTATCGGACGGCATGAACTACGCACCCAAGGGAAAACCGCAGCCGGTGGTAAAGGGCCGGGAATTCGTGTTTTCCGCCGTGCGTCTGGATCACGGGCATATCTACGGCATGTGCAACGGGCTGACGGAAGCCGGCGGGACGCTGAAATATGTCTACGATCCGGACAAGAAAAAGGTGGCGGCTTTCCTCAAGGCCTTCCCCCAGGCCCGGGCGGCCAACAGCGAGGAGGAAGCCCTGGAGGATCCGGAAACCCACATGATCGCCGGGGCGGCGGTGACCAGCGAGCGCTGCGCCCTGGGACTCCGGGCCATGGCCGCCGGGAAGGACTACTTCACGGACAAGGCGCCCTTCACGACCATGGAGCAGCTGGCCTCCGCCCGGGAGGCCGTGAAGCGCACCGGAAAGAAATATATGGTTTATTACGCCGAGCGGCTGCATGACGAGGGCTCCATCCTGGCGGGCTATATCGCCCGATCCGGGGAAATCGGGAAGGTCATCGGCGTGACGGGATTCGGCCCCCACCGGCTGGGAGCGCCGGGACGGCCCGCCTGGTTCTTCGAGCGGGAGAAATACGGGGGAATCCTCTGCGATATCGGCAGCCACCAGTTTGAGCAGTTCCTGTATTATACGGGGGAAGAGGACGCCGTTGTGACCTCCAGCAGGATTGCGAACTTCGCGCATCCGGAATACCCGGAGCTGGAGGATTTCGGGGACGCGCAGCTGACCGGGAAAAACGGATCCGCCGGGTACTTCAAGCTGGACTGGTTTACGCCGGACGGGCTGCGGACCTGGGGGGACGGGCGGATGTTCATCCAGGGAACCGAGGGCTTCATCGAGATCCGGAAATACGTGAACCTGGCCTCCGAAAAGGATGGCGGGGGACATGTGTTCGTGGTGAACGGGCAGGGGGAGAAATACCTGAACGCCGTGGGGGCGACGGGATATCCCTTCTTCGGGCAGCTGATCCTGGACTGCCTGAACCGGACGGAAAACGCCATGACCCAGGAGCACGCCTTCAAGGCGGCGGAGCTGAGCCTGCTGGCGCAGGAGAAGGCAATCCGGATCAGGTAATACGGCCGGAAAGGAACGCATGGAAAACGGGCACCGGAAGCATCCGGTGCCCGTTTTGCACGCCTGCGGGGATTTACTCCGCGGCGGAGAGCACGGCGTCGAAGGCCGGCTTGGCTTGGCGGCCGGCGGAAAAGAGCAGGGGGAAACTGGGCTCCCGGCGGAAGCCGGGAAGCCAGCTGTCCGCGTCGGTGACGCCCCAGAAGGTGACGGCCTCGATGCAGATCCCCTCCCGGGAAAGCTTTTTCATCATGGAGAACCAGCTGCCGTACAGGCCGGCGAGGGCCTCCCGGGCGGCTTCATCATTGGAGGTGCAGTGGATATCCAGCTCGGTGACCTGCAGCTTCAGGCCCAGGGCCGCGTAAGAGCGGGCAGCGATTTCACATTGCGCGATATCCAGGCTGCTGAGCACATAGTGGCCCTGCATCCCCATGGTATCCACCAGGTTTTCCGCCTGCAGGGTTTTCAGCATGGCGATGATGGCGTCCCGCTTGACGGGATCAAAGGCGTTATAGTCGTTGTAGCAAAGGGTCTGCCCCGGGGCGGCGCCCCTGCGGGCGGCGCGGAAGGCAGCCGGGAGGAAGTCCTGTCCGGTGAGGGAAAACCAGGGACTCCGGGTGCGGTAGAGGCCGGGGCCTCCCTGGTCCGGCTCGATGGCTTCATTCACCACATCCCAGGTGTATACCACGCCGGGGAAGGCGGTGTTCACATGATTCATCACATCAAGGATATAGTTTTCCAGGCGGGCGAGCATCACTTCCTTCGAAGCGGGGGGAGCGTCCGTTTCCGCCTCCCAGTTTTCCCGGAAGAACCATACGGGAGTCTGGTTATGCCAGAGAAGGGTATGGAACCGCATGGGAATACCCTTGTCCCGGGCAAAGGACAGCAGGGCGTCCACCCGGGTGAAATCCAGGACGGCATGGCGGGAATCCCCCCGGGCAAGGGTTCCTGCCCGGTCCAGCACGCTCTCCGGCTTCATCTGGTTATCCGCGGTGACGGAATTGAAATGGCGGCAGACAATCTGCGCAATTTCCGGATCCGCCAGGAGCCGGCTGCTGAGGGCGGCGCCGATGCGGAAGTAAGGTTCGTAGGCTTTGAAAAGGGGAGGGGCCTGGAGCGCGCTTATCATGGGTCGGTGTACCTCCTGTTTCTCGTGGATACAGTATAACAGAGAAAAGACCGTGTACGCAAGGATCCGGGACGCTTCCAGGCGGTCCGGCAGGGGGAGGCCGGGGCCGCGGTTGAGGGAAAGGGGGGAGTATGGTATAATTGCCAGGGTATCCTGACTGGAAGAGAGAAGGAGCAATGAGGAAGCAATGGTACCGGCTGGATAACGCGGCGCTGATTTTTCCGGCGGTAATGCGGAAAAACTGGAATAATGTGTTCCGGGTATCGGTAACGCTGCGGGACAAGGTGGATCCGGAGACGCTGAGCCGGGCAGCGGAGGATTTGCTGGCGAGATTTCCAACGATATATGTCCGGCTCAGGACGGGTTTTTTCTGGTACTACCTGGAGACGGTGAACAAGGCGCCGAAGGCGGAGGAGGATTACGCCTGGCCCCTGACCCCCATGAGCCGCCGGAAACTGAAAAAATGCTGCATACGCATTCTTTATTATCAAAACAGAATCGCCGTTGAGTTTTTCCATTCCGTGACGGACGGGCACGGGGGAATGGCTTTCCTGAAAAACCTTACGGCCCGCTACCTGACGCTGAAGGAAGGCATCGCCGTTCCGGCGGAAGGGGAGATTGTGGATCCGGCGGAGGCTCCCCGGCGGGAGGAAACCCGGGACTGCTTCCAGCTGTGCGGAGCGAAGAAAGGCATCTCCCGGGCGGAGGAGAACGCCTACCGGCTGCGGGGCAATCCGGAGGAGGATTCCTTCCGCTACATCGTGACGGGCATCGTTCCTACGGAAAAGCTGGTGGAGAAAGCCCACGAACAGAAGGTGACGGTGACGGCGTGGCTGGCGGCGGTGATGGCGGAGGCCGTGCAGAAGCGCCGGGAAGAGGACCCGCACCCCGGGAGGAGAAGGCATATCAAGATCACGATTCCGGTGGATCTCCGCCGGATCTTCGGGATGAATACCATGCGCAATTTCTCCCTGGCGGTGAACATCGGATTTGATCCCCTGCTGGGAGAATACAGCCACGGGGAAATCTGCCGGCTGATGTACCACCAGCTGGCGGCGGAAACCATTCTCCAGCGGATGGCCGGGCGGGTAGCCACCAACGTGAACCTGCAGCGGAGCCTGCTCCTGCGGCTGGTTCCCCTTCCGCTGAAGACGCAGGCCATGCGGCTGGTCTATTCCCTGAGCGGGGAAAGCAAGGGATGCCTGAATATCTCCAATATGGGGACCGTGACGCTGCCGGAGGCGATGGTTCCCTATGTGGAACGGTTTGATTTTGTGATCGGGGTGCAGTATTCCTATCCCAACAACTGCTCGGTGGTGAGCTGGCAGGGGAAAACCTGCATCAGCATGATCCGGGGGATCCGGGATTCGGAGCTGGAGCGGCTTTTCTTCTCCCTGCTGGTGGAGAAGGGGCTCCCGGTGGAGATTGAAAGCAACAGGCGGTGAGAAACATGTATTGCGTATATTGCGGAGTAAAGCTGCAGGACGGGGCGGAGGAATGCCCCCTGTGCCACACGGCGGTGGCGCTTCCTCTGCGGGACGGCCCGCAGGCGGTGAAACAGGAGGCCTGGCCGGACCGGGTGCCCCGGGCGGAAAAGCAGAGCGGGAAATACCTGGCGGCCGGGCTGGTGACGGTGATTCTTGCGGCGGCAGCGCTGAGCTGCCTGATTTTCTGCCTGAAGAGCCTGGGAGAGGCGGCCTGGTCCGGCTATGTGGCGCTGGGCATGGCCCTGCTGTGGGTATGGCTGGTGCTTCCGGTGCTGTTTCCAAGGTGGAAGCCGATGATCTTCCTGCCGCTGGATTTCGCATGCCTGGCGGGATACCTGCTGTACATCTGCGCGAAGACGGGAGGAAACTGGTTCCTGAGCTTCGCCTTCCCGGTAACGGCGCTGATCGCAATCGTTACCCTGGCAGGGGTGGCCATGATGCGCTACATCGTGCAGGGCCGGCTGCGGCTGATGAGCCTGCTGGTGATTTTCATCGGGCTGAGCTTCATGCTGATTGAGTTTTTCCAGCACATCACCTTCGGGACCCCGATGTTTGTCTGGTCCCTTTACTGCGTGAGCGGTTTCTGTCTGATCGGACTGTTCCTGCTGGTTTCTTCCTTTGTCCCGTCCATGCGGGGATGGCTGAGGCGAAAATTTTTCTTTTGAGGAAGCAGCCTTCCGGTACCGCCGTTCGTATGAATGAGTGGTACCTGATTTTTTTGATCCGGAGGAATGACATGATTCGGAAAGTATTTGGATGGATGGCCGCGCTGGCGCTTCTCCTGGGGATCCTGTGCCCGGGAGCCCTGGCGGACAGCCTTCATACGGAAATCGGGAACGACGCGCTGGAGGTCAGCGTCGCTTTGGGATATGACGGAAAAATGACCTACGGAAAGAGCATGCCCGTGCGGGTGACGGTGCGGAACAACGGAGAGGACCTGGAGGGAACCGTTGCCGTGAATGCATACGCCAGCGGGCTGAAATACGACCGGTACGAGACGGACATTTCCGTGCCGGCGGGCGGGGAGCGGACGGTGCTGCTGGCCGTGAACGCGGGAACCCGCCAGGACATTTTCACGGTGGAGATCCTGCGGGAAAACCGGGTGATCTGCGCCGTGAACACAAAGCCGGAAGGAATCATCAACCCCTCTGCCATGATGATCGGGGTGCTTTCCTCCCGGCCCCGGAACCTGACATACCTGGATATCAACACGGAAAACGACACCCTGAACCGGTATGAGTTCTGGCAGACGGTGCCGCTGACGCCGGAAACCCTGCCGGAGGATCCGCAGCTGCTGAAATCCTTCGGTATGCTGGTGCTGGACGATCCGGACACAGCGCTGTGGACGGACCGGCAGCGGGAGGCGGTGCGGCAGTGGCTGGAAGGCGGAGGCCTCCTGATCTGCGGCGGCGGAGCCGCCGCGCCCGAAAACCTGGCATTCCTGGACTGCGGCCTGCGGGTGTCGGAGTTTACGGTTTCCGACGGGGTGCATGAAGCGCTGGAAAGCTACGCGGGCCGGAAGCACACGGACCGAAAGCCGGAGGTTGCCCTGGCCGTGATCGAAGGCAGGGTGCCGCTGGCGAGGGACGCGGATGGAAACGGGCTGCTCTGGCGGGTGCCCGCGGAGAGCGGAGCGGCCTATGTGCTGGCCTGGGAAGCGGGGGATCCGGCGATGAGCGCGGATCCGATGATGCATGCTTTCTTCCAGCAGGTGTTTGTGCGGGATGAACAGTCGCTTTACAACAACGCCCTGTACGCAATGGGAAGGAACGGAATCCAGAATACCGTCGGGGACAACACCCCGGTTCCGGTCCGCAATTCCCTTCCGCTGGCGGTCTGGATTGTGGCTGGCGCGGCGGCGCTGGGATGCGCGGCCTGGTTCCTGCTGAAACGCAGGGAAATGTCCCGGTGGATGTGGGTTGTGCTGCCGGCACTGGCCGCGGCGGCGGGAACCACGGTGCTGCTGGTTGCCGCTTCCTCCGCCATGAACAGGCCGGTGGCGGGCATGGTGGTGAACACGCTCCAGCTGCAGGACGGACGCACGGACTGCTATACCACGGTGTCCGCGGCGGCTCCGCGGCCCGGCGCCCACAGCTATGAGATCGAAGGGGAAAGCCCGGAGGTCCTGGCCCGGGACGAGTACTACTGGGAGAACGAGGAAGATGAGGATGCCCCGAAGGAGCCGGTGATCCTGCGGATGAGCCGGCGGAACGGGGAGAGGAACAGCGTGACGGTGTATCCGGAAAGCGCCTGGGAGACGGTACAGATGGCCGCCCACCGCCGGGTGCAGGAAACGGGCCGGGTCCGGGCGGAAATCTGGATGGAGGAGGACGGCCTGCACGGGGAAGTGGTCAACGGAACGGAACAGAAGCTGAAGGAGGGAACCGTGTTCACCATATGGGGCTATGTCGGAATTCCGGCGCTGGCTCCGGGGGAGAGCGCTTCCTTTGTCCTGAAAGCGGAGGACGCGCCGGATCCCGCCGCACCGGTATTCCGGGACGGCGTGATGCTCCGGAACACGGGTTCCACCCTGTACAGCGTGATCAGCCAGAAGTTCTACGGAACCGGGATGGTCGACTATGACCGGCCGAACCTGCGGACGGATGTGATTTCCTCCGCGGCGGATGAGGTTACCCGGGCGAGAGCGGCCCGGGGAGGCACCGACCGGGAATCCGCCACCATTATTTACAGCGCGGAGCCGGAGAAAACGGAAGCGGCTCCGGTGTTCGCGGACGGGGAAAGGATCGAAAGCATTTCCGTGACGGAGGTGCGCACAACAGAGGTGGAATACCTGTCCGTGGGACGGACCGGACTGGTTTCCCGGGCGGCAGGCATGGACAAGGCGGTTCGCTGCACCCTGGACGCGGACGGCATGCCCGACGGCGTCATGGAAGCAAGCCAGTCCAAGTACGGATACACCTATTACGACGTATCGGAAAACCCCGCCTTCCGCTTCCGGCCGGAAGGACTGGAAAACACGGAAATTACCATGATCCGGATCAGCATGGATGAATGGTACGTAAACGATGTGCGGCTGTTTGTGCTGAACGCGAAGAAGCAGGAATGGGAGGAGAAACCGGTGAACACGCCCCTGGACCGGCCGGCGGACTACCTGGACGCGGAGGGCAGCCTGTACTGCCAGCTGCGGCCTGCCGCGCCGGACGGCTATACGGAAGTATCCGCGCCGACGATTTCGGTGGAAGGGAGGGTAAAGCATGCTGCGCCTTGACAAGCTGACAAAACAGTACGGAAAATTCACGGCCCTGGACGGGCTGAGCCTGGAGATCGCGGACGGCCAGCTCCACGGCTTCGTGGGGCCCAACGGCGCCGGGAAGACCACCACCATGCGGATCATCTCCACCCTCCTGCAGCCGACCTCCGGAACGGCGGAGATCGACGGGGTGGACGTGGTTCGCTCCGGGAGCAAAGCCCGGAAGCTGATCGGCTATATGCCGGATTTCTTCGGCGTATACGACAGCCTGAAATGCTGGGAATACCTTGATTTCTACGGCCGGTGCTACCGGCTGTCCGCCGGGGAGCGGAAACAGATGGCGGATCAGCTGCTGGACCTGGTTCAGCTGACGGAGAAGCGGGACGCCTATGTGGATTCCCTTTCCCGGGGAATGAAGCAGCGCCTGTGCCTGGCCCGGAGCCTGATTCATGACCCGAAGCTGCTGATCCTGGACGAACCGGCCTCCGGAATGGACCCCCGGGCCCGGGCGGAGATGAAGGGGATCCTGAAAACCCTGCGGGACATGGGAAAGACGGTGATGATCTCCTCCCATATCCTGCCGGAGCTGAGTGAGATGTGCGACAGCCTGACCATCCTGGACCATGGACACCTGGTTTTTTCCGGAAGCGTGGAGGAGCTGTCGGAGAAGATGAACGGAAACGCGCCGCTGGATATCCGTCTGCAGGCGGGCTGCGGGGAGGAAACGGTGGAACGCGCCGTGGCCTGCCTGAAGGAGCTGCCTTTTATCCGGGAAATCCTGCAGGAGGAAACAACCCTGCTGCGGGCCAGGCTGGAGGGCGGGGAAGCGGAGACGCAGCAGATCCTGCGGGAGCTGGTCTCCCGGAATATTCCCGTTTGCGATTTCCACCGGGCACCCATGAATCTGGAGAAGGTCTTCATGGAGGTGACAGTCGATGCTTAATCCGATTCTTTCCTTCTCGGCCACGCGCCGGATGCGGAGCGGGAAGACCCTGGTCATCCTGGGCGCATGGCTGGCGGTGATGCTGGGAACGGCACTGCTGATGATGGGAAGGCTGCTGGGACCTGAGGTGACCGTCAACGGCCTGCGCTCCGGCACCAACTGCTATATCGTGCTGATGATTGTACAGTTTTTCCTGATTGTGCTGATTTCCCCGGCCATGACCTCCGGCACCGTTGCCGGAGAGCGGGAACGGCAGACGCTGGAGCTGCTGCTGGTGACCAATACCCGGTCCCTGCGCATCGTCTGGGGAAAAGCGATGGACAGCTTCGGCATGCTGTGCCTGCTGCTGGTCTGCGGGGCGCCGGTGATGTTCCTTCCGGCGGTGGCCGGCGCGGTGACGCCGCTGCAGGTGCTGGAGGGAGAGCTGTTCCTGCTGGTGACTGCCTTCGCGGCGGTCTGCGTGGGGATGCTGGCATCCGCTGTGGCACGGACCTCCATGGCCGGAGGGATCCTGGCCTACCTGTTTGTTTTCGGGATCGCAGTGGTGACCTCCCTGCCGCTTTTCCTGGATTACCCCCAGGCGGTGACGGACATCGTGTACGATCCCCGGGCCCTGACGCAGCTGTCCCCCGGGGCGGCGACGGCTATGATTTTCCCCGTCCTGTTCCTGAATCCGGGCTACGGGCTCATTGCCCTGCTGCACGGGCAGACGCGGTTCCTGAGCTCCGCGCTGCAATACCAGCAGACGGGCCGCCTGCTCTGCTCCTTCAACCTGATGGACCGGGCCGGAGGCGAAAGGATTGCGCTGATCAGCTCGGGGGCCGTGCTGCTGCTGGGCCTGGCGCTGCTGTTCCTGTCCGCCGCGTTTGTAAGGCGGAGGGGATTCGGGGGAAAACGGAAAGGATAAACGATGACAGAGTTGATAAAAGCCCTGGGACCGGTAAAGCGCAGGCTCCGGCTGGGAAGGCTGCTCAGCGGGGCCGCGGCAGGCTTTGCCGCAGGCGCGGCGGCCGCGCTGGCGCTCCTTACGGTGACGGCCTTTGTTCCGCTGGAGGGGCGGCTGCTGTATGCGGCGGCGCTGGCGGCGGGAGGAACGCTGGCGGGAGCCCTGGGGAACGCGCTGCGGCCGGTGAAAAACGAAGAGGCTGCCCGGGCGGCGGACGGCTGCGGGCTGCGGGAGCGGACGATTACGGCGCTGGAAATGGCGGACGCCCCGGATTCTGAAATGCTGAAAGCCCAGCGGGAAGACGCCGCGGCCTGCCTGAAGGCCCTGGATCCCCGGCAGATCCGCTTTCGCCCTCCGCGGAAGCTCCTGGCCGCGGGAGCGGCGGCGCTGGCCCTGTGCGTGATTCCGGCGCTCCTGCAGGGCCCCGGGGAAAAGCAGGTAAGCCTCCGCAGGGAACTGCGGGACCGGGTGGCGCAGATGGAAAAACAGATTGACGACGCCGAAGCGAAGGAAGAGAAGTCCGGAATTTCCGAAAAGGAAAAGGCGGAGCTCCGGCGGCTGACGGAGGACCTGAAGCGGGAGCTGTCGGAAAGCCGGGATACGGTGGACGCCATGGTTGCCCTGGACAAGGCGGAAACCCGGCTGGAGGAAATCCGGCCGAAGACGGCGGGAGACGCGGAAAAAGCGATGCAGGAGCTGGCGGAGGCCCTGGCCGGCGCGGGAATGGACGCCGCGGCCCAGGCGCTGGAAGCCGCGGACGCCGCGGCCCTGGCCGCCCAGGCAGGGAGCCTGGATGCGGATGCGGTGCGCAGCGCGGCGGAAAACCTGTCCGCCGAAGCCCGGGAGATGGCGGAACAGCTTGCGTCGGCCGCGCAGCAGGGACAGATGTCCGCCTCCGAAGCGCAGCAGATGATGAGCGGCAGCCAGGAGGGCCAGCAGCCCGGCAGCCCGATGCAGCAGGCGCTCTCCGGGATGAAGGCCATGCTGGGAGGACAGGGACAGAACGCGTCCCCTTCAGGCGCCGGTTCCGGCGGGCAGGCAGGGGGATCCGGAAAGCAGCCCGGCGGCGGGGCCGGCAGCGGAACCACCAACGAGGAGCAGAAGGGCAGCGGAAGCAGCCCCTCCTCCGGCGGAAAGGGAAGCCGGGAACCCGAATTCAAGGAAGCTGAGTACGAAACCATTTACGATCCGGAAAAGGTGGAGGCGGCCAGCCGGGATGTTGCCACGGAGCAGCACAGCCTGGGAAAGGATTCGGTGCAGATTGAAACCGGACCGGGCAAGGGAAGCCTGCAAGGGGATGTGCCCTACCGGCAGGTGGTCGGAGAGTACGCCCGGGAAGAGGTACAGGCGGCGGAATCCGCCCGGCTGACCCGGGAGCAGAAGGAATGGGTGGACGAGTATTACCGGAGGATTACGGAGGAGTAGGGGCTGCGGCTTCCGGCCTCCGGGCGTCCGGAAAACAGAGCATATGGGGGAGAATATGAACGCGAAGGATTTTGCTGAGAAGTATGAAAAGGTACGGGGAGAAATCGCGAAGGAAATGATCGGGCAGGAGGATGTGGTGGAGCATCTGCTGCTGGCGGTGATCGCAGGGGGAAACGTCCTGCTGGAAGGCGTTCCCGGCCTGGGGAAGACCCATCTGGTGCGGGTGCTGAGCAAGACGCTGGACCTGCCTTTTTCCCGGATCCAGTTTACGCCGGACCTGATGCCCGCAGACATCACCGGAACGAATATCCTCATCCGCACGGAGGAGGGGAGCAGCTTCCGGTTCCAGCAGGGGCCGCTGTTTGCCTCCATCGTGCTGGCGGATGAAATCAACCGCGCCACGCCCAAGACCCAGGCGGCCCTGCTGGAGGCCATGCAGGAGCACAGCGTTACCGTGGCGGGGGAAACCATGCGCCTGCCGGAACCCTATTTCGTGCTGGCAACCCAGAACCCGGTGGAGCAGGAAGGCACCTATCCGCTGCCGGAAGCCCAGCTGGACCGGTTCCTTTTCAAGGTGCTGGTTCCCTTCCCGAACCTGGAGGAGCTGGGCGGAATCATGAACCTGACCGTGGGTGGACAGACAAGGGACGCCGGAAAGGCTGCGGACGCGCGGGAGCTGCTGGAGATGCGGGAGACCGCCCGGCAGGTTCCGGTGGCGGAAAGCGTACAGCAGAGCGCCCTCCGGCTGATCCTGGCAACGCATCCGGAGCTGGCGGAGGCACCGGAGATCACCCGGAAATACCTGCGCTTCGGCGCCAGTCCCCGGGCGGCCCAGGCCATCCTTTCCACCGCCCGGGTACGGGCGCTGGAGCAGGGACGCTTCAATGTGGCCTATGAGGATATCCGCTATGTGGCTCCGGCCTGCCTGCGCCACCGCCTGGCCCTGAACTTCGCCGCGGTGACGGAGGGGAAGGATATGGAATCCATCGTGGCGGAGCTGGTGGACGCCTATGTTAAGTGACGCTTTTCTTTCCCGGCTGGATACGCTGCAGCTGGCCATGAAGGGCCGGGCTTCCGGCGGAGCCGGCGGCACCCGCCGCTCCCGGCAGACCGGGTCCTCCGCGGAATTTTCCGATTACCGGGAATATATCCCCGGGGACGACATCCGGCGGATCGACTGGAACGCCATGGCGAGATTTGACAAAATTTTCCTGAAGCTTTTCATGGAGGAACAGGAATCCGCCGTCACCGTGCTGCTGGACGGCAGCGCGTCCATGGGGGAGAAGTGGGACAGCGCCCGGAAGGCCGCGGAAGCGGTGAGCTATCTTGCCCTTACCGGCGGCGACCGGCTCCGGCTGATTCTCCTGCAGGAGGAAGGCAACAGGGTATCCCCCCGGCTTTCCGGACGGCAGGCGTTTGCCCGGCTGGAGCAGTTCCTGGATACCTGCGCCCCCCGGGGCGCCGGGAACCTGACGGAAGAGGTGTTCCGGGCGGAGGGCCTGGGAAAGGGCCTGTGCTTCCTGATTTCCGACTGCTACGGGGAGGGGGGCATCGCCACAGCGCTGGACAACCTGCGCTACCGGGGGCAGGAATGCGCTGTGATCCAGCCCCTTTCCGCCTTCGAGCTGCGCCCGGAGCTGGACGGAGCCCTGCGGCTGACGGACAGCGAGACCGGGGAAACCGTGGACCTGCTGGCAGACCGGGAGGCCCTGGAAAGCTACCGACGCGCCCTGGAGGCGTTCCTGCGGGAGGTCCGGGAGACCTGTTTCCGCCGGGAAACCCCCTACGCCCTGATGGATGCCGGGAAGGATTTTGAGGAACAATGGATTCCCATGATTTCCGCAGCGGGGATGATTTAGTATGGAGATGGAAGAATGATTTCGTTTGCTGCTCCGCAGTTTGCCTGGTTCCTGGCGGTGCCCGCCGGCATCGTGGTGCTTTACCTGCTGCGAAGGAAATACCTCCCGCGGCCGGTTCCCAGCACCTTTCTCTGGCGGACGGCCATCCGGGATCACGCTGCCAACAAGCCGCTTCAGAAGCTGCGGAAAAACCTGCTGCTGCCGGTACAGGTACTGGCGGCCCTGGCCCTGGCCCTGGCGCTGATGCAGCCGGTGCTGGCGGGACAGGAGGCGTCCCGGACGGTGATGATTTTTGACCTTTCCGCCGGCATGCAGTCCATGACCGCCGGGAAAACCCGGCTGGAGGAAGCCCGGGAGGAGGCGGAGACGATCCTCAGCGGCCTTCCTTCCGGGGAGGAAGTTACAATCCTTGCCGCCGGGGAGGAAGTGCGCCAGGTGCTGTCCGGCAGCACGGACCGGGAGGATATACGGCAGGCGCTCCGGGGGCTGGACTGCGGCCGGGCCGGCGCGGACCTGAACCGCGCGGTGTCCCTGGCGGAAGCCATCCGCCGGGAGGACCCGGAGCGGGGGGCCCGGATCATTGTGTTTTCAGACAATTACATCCCGCCGGAAGGAATTTCCGCGGTGAACGTCGGGAAGAGCGCGGCGAACCGGGGAATATACGCCCTGACGGCGGAGGACGGGTCCGCGTATGCCCGGATCTGCAATTACGGGGAGGACTGCGTCCTCACGGTGATCTGCGAGGCGGACGGCAGTCTGTGCGAGGCCAAGGAGACGGAGATTCCCGCCGGGGAAACGGCCGGCGTGCTCTTTGCCATTCCCCGGGACGCCTCCGTTGTGGAGGTGAGGATCCGGGAGAAGGACGCCCTGGAGGCGGACAATTCCGCCCGGGCGGCAGTGCGCCGCAGCGCGGCCCGGACCGTGGCGCTGACGGGGGACAGCCTGTTCCTTGAAAGTGCCCTGCAGATCCGGCCGGAGCTGCGGGTGGTACGCATGAAGGAGGACGCTCCGGCGGAAACCGAGGCGGACCTGTATATTTACGGCACCTCTCCCCTGGTTTTCACCACGGATCCCGAAAAAACGGAGATTACCTGGTCGGAGGAGAAAACGCCGGAAGGCAGCATCTCGGCGGAGGATACGCCGCTGACCGGCGGCGTTACCCTGCGCGGCATGACGCTGCGCTCCTGCCGGGAGCTGACCGGCGGCCGGGCGGCAATCCGCGCCGGGGACAGCGTCATCGCGGCCTATACGGACCGGGAGGCGGTCATCGGCTTCAGCCTGCAGGATACGAACCTGCCGCTGAAATATGATTTCCCCATCCTGGTCCAGAACATCCTGAACCTGCTGCTGCCGAGGACGGAGGAAGCGGAAACGGTGACGGAGCTTCCCGTGCCGCGGGAGGAAAGCGACGCGCGCAGCGTCGCGCCGGACCGGGAAGCCGGCGGAAGCGCGGACGCGGGAAGCCGGGGGCAGGACCTGAGCGGAATGCTGCTGGGGCTGTTCCTCGCATTGCTGGTGATTGAGTTTGTGCTGGCCAGGGAACCCTGGACCCGCCGTCGGAAAAAGGAGGCCGCGGGATGAATATTGAGATTGCGCATCCGCTGCGGCTGCTGGCGATTCCGGTCTGCGCCGGAATCATCTTCCTGGCTGCAAGGATACAGAAAAGCAGAAGCCGGAAGGAGCGGGTCTCCCATATCCTCCGGTATGTGCTGATTCTCCTGGTTTCCCTGGCCATCGCCGGGACAAGCCTGCTGACGGCCAGCCCGGACAAGACGGCCTGGCTGGTGCTGGACGTATCCGCTTCCGTGAAGGAGGAGGAAGTGCTTTCCCTGGCCCGGCAGGCCCTGGGGGAATCCGGCGGGGAAAGGAAAACGGGGATCATCGTGTTCGGCCGGGACGCCGCGGTGGAGCGGTCCATCGGCGGAACCGGGGAGCTTACGGAAATTCACGCGGCTGCCGACCGGAGCGGAAGCGACCTGGGAGAGGCCCTGACCCTGGCTTCCGCGCTGCTGCCGACGGACTCCAACGGCGGAATCGCCGTGATCAGCGACGGAGCGGTTACGGGGGCGGAGGAATGGCTGAAGGCAGGAAACCCTGTGGCTGTGAATATCCTGAAGGCAGGGAGGAACTCCGGACCGGACGCCCAGGTAACGGAAATCTCGGTTCCGGATACCCTGTATGAAGGACAGAAATATACCACGCTGGTGACGGTGCATTCCAACACCGCCGGGGAGGCCACGCTGCTGCTGAGCGAAAACCGGGGGACGCCCCGGACCCAGCGGGTTACCCTTCGCAAGGGGGAAAACACCTTTGCCTTCGAATCCACCGCGGGAAGCAGCGGCGTGATCCCCTGCGAGGCCCGGATCCTCCTGGAGGGGGACACGGCGCCGGCCAACAACCTGAACAGCGCCTTTTCCGTGGTCACCGGCGGGATGAATGTGCTGGTGGCGGAAGGTACCGCCGGGGACGGCGGGGAGCTGCAGCGCATGCTGGAGAGCGCCGGAATGAAGGTGCGGACCATCCCGGCGTCCATGCTCAGCGACAAGGCGGCGGAGCTGTGGGCCTACCAGGCGGTTGCCCTGGTGAATGTGGACGCGGACCAGCTCAGCGCGGAGCAGACGAAAGCGCTGGACGAGGCCGTGCGGAATCTCGGCTGCGGGCTGGCGGTTTTCGGCGGGAATTCCAGCTATGCGCTGGGGGGATACCGGGGCAGCGAACTGGAAAAGATGCTTCCGGTGACCATTGACGTCAAAAACAAAATGGACCTTCCCTCCACCGCGCTGGTGATCGCCATCGACAAATCCGGCTCCATGATGGAAAGCTCCTGGGGGACCTCGCGCCTGCAGCTGGCCCGGGAAGCGGCCTGCAGCGCGCTGGAGGTGCTGAACGAAAGGGACAGCGCCGGGGTGATCGCCTTTGACGACGCGGGGAAATGGGTGGTTCCGCTCTCGCCCGTAACGGATGTGCCGGCCATGCAGGACCAGGTGCGAACCATCCGGCTGGGAGGAGGCACCGCCTTCTATTCCCCGCTGAAAATGGCGAAGGAGGCGCTGGAGGGCGCCAGCGCCCAGTACAAGCATGTGATCTTCCTGACGGACGGCGAGGCCGGGGACACCGGCTATGAAGGGCTGGTCCGGGAAATGGCGGAGGAAGGCATCACCGTAACCACCGTGGCGGTGGGGGACGGCGCCGACGCGGCCGGCATGCGGAAGCTGGCGCAGATCGGCGGGGGCCGGATGTACTTTGCAGGCCCCTTTGACAGCCTGCCGAAGATTTTCACCAAGGAAACCATGATGATTTCCGCGTCCTATGTACAGAACCGGGTTTTCACCCCTTCCGTGACGGACGCTTCCATGACGGATTTTGAGGGCTTTCCGCAGCTGTCGGGATATCTGGCGGCCACGGAGAAACCCCTGGCCACCGTATCCCTGTGCAGCGACCGGCAGGATCCGGTGCTGGCCTGGTGGCAGTACGGCGCGGGCAGGGTCGCGGCCTGGACAAGCGACGTGCAGGGAGGCTGGAGCAGCGCGTTCCTGCAGTGGAAGGACGCGCCGGCTTTCTTCGGCGGGATTCTCTCCTTCGTGCTTCCCCACCGGGAAAACAACGGCAGCGCGGCGCTGGCGGACGGGAAACTGGTCTTTACCGCGGAGGCGGAGGAAGAGCTGCTGAGCCGGGCGGTGAAGGCGGAGGCGCAGATCATCCGGCCGGACGGCACGCGGGAAACCGCGGAGCTGGAGCAGACCAGCGCAGGCACCTTTGAGGGCGCGGCCGACACGGAGCAGGCGGGAGCCTACACGGTGCATGTATCCGTACGGGACAGGCTGGGGAATGAGCTGCTGGCGGCGGACTGCGGCGCGTCCGGATCCTGGAGCCGGGAATATGACCTGCGTTACGGGGATGAAGGCGCGCTGGAAAAGATCAGCGCGGAAACCGGCGGCAGGATCGCCCAGGGCCCCGGGGAGCTCCTCTCCTTCCGGGATACCAGCGCAAGGAAGCGCCGGGACCTGACGCCCCTGCTGGCGCTGCTGGCCGGGCTGCTGTTCCTCTTCGATGTGGCGCAGCGCAGGCTGGACTGGCTTCGGGAGCCGGAGGGGAAGGAAGAAACGCCCCCGGAAGAAAAGGAAACGAAAGCGGTAAAGCAGAAGAAAGCGAAGAAAAAGCCGGAGCCGGCGCCGGAGGAGAAAAAAGCGGCGGATGTGCTCTGGCAGCAGATGCAGAAAAAGAAAAGGCTGTAAGGAAAAAAACAACCGGGATCCCATCGGGGATCCCGGTTTTCAGTGACATCGGTTTACTGGGCGGCCATGATCTTCGTCCAGCGGTGATTCAGTTCTCCTGCCAGGTCGGGAAGATCCACATAGATCTCATCCGCCGCATAACCGGCCCGGGGCATATACGCGGAATTGCCTTCATAGGTTCCGCCGGGGCCGTAGAGCTCCTCCAGCACCTGGGCGTTGGGGGAAGCATAGCCGGTGTAATCGGAAATGAGCAGGCTGGATTCATATTCGGTGACGTGGCGGATAAACAGGTTGGCCAGGCGCGGGTTGCCGGCGTTCGCAGGGATGACCATTGCGTCCACGGCAATGTTGGTGCCCTGCCAGGGAGCGCAGAAGGCCATGTCCTCATTTTCGCTGATGATATAGGCGATATCGCCGCTGTAGCCCAGGGAAATCCACTTCAGGCCTTCCGCCATACCATCGATCATTTCATCCGTCACATAGGACGGGTCGATGGTCCGGTGCATGTTCAGCAGCCATTCGTTGGCGGCGTCAATCTCCTCCAGGTTTTCCGAGTTGGCGGAATACCCCAGGGATTTCAGCGCGATCATGAAGGCGTCCCGGGCGGAATCGTACATATAGGCATGCCCCTTGATGGAGGGATCCAGGAAGATCTCCCAGCCTTTTTCCTCTACCAGTGCCGGATCCAGCTTGGTGGTATCATAGACGATGCCGACGCTCTGCCAGAGATAGGGAACGGAATAGGTGTTGTCCGGGTCAAAGGCAAGATTCCGGACCGGCTCCGCCAGGTTGTCCAGGTTGTCGATGATGGACTTGTCCAGGGGCTGGAGGCGCTTTTCCTTGATGAGGCGCTCGATCATGTAATCGCTGGGCACCAGGATGTCCCAGGGATCGTCGCCGCCCAGGAGTTTGGTATACAGCGTTTCGTTGGAATCATAGTTCTTGTAGTTGATCTCGCAGTTGTATTTCTTCTTGAAACTCTCGAGAACCTGTTCATCTTCGTCGATATAGGAGCCCCAGTTGAAAACGTTGAGCACGGCTCCGTGGAAGTCTTCGACGACCTCCTCTGTGTCTGCGAGGACGGGGAACACCAGGGAAACCAGGACGAAGGCCATCAGGGCGGACAGGATTTTTTTCATGCGGTTTATTCCTCCTTTTTGTTTTTCTTATCCTTCAGATACGGGACGAGGTTGGCCAGGATGAGAATGAAGGCCACCGCGACCACGATCAGGGCAGACAGCGCGTTGACGGCGGGGTTGAAGCGTTTCATGGAATACACATACATGGAGATGTTCTGCACATCCATGCCGGCGGTGAAGTAGGAAATCACGAAATCGTCGAAGGACATGCTGAAGGCGATCAGCGCGCCGGAGAA
>OCVV011336832.1_pt1 | contig 32343 bp, 65 predicted proteins | sample 1539721 | NCBI WGS metagenome assembly OCVV01 (sample SAMN02144230, study PRJEB22623) | gut metagenome | biome: sheep rumen | host: Ovis aries | place: New Zealand | reverse complement strand
ATCGGATACTTGTTACTGCGGTCGATGGTAAACTCTTCCACGCTCGCCGCCATCACGTTCGTGTTCTCAATCGCCTGAAGATACACGTCACGGGGGAGGGCGCCCTGTTTCTCATATGCGGCCACTAATTCATCATAGGTCTTATAGGTCAGGTCGAAGGTCTCCTCATCGGGAAACGACTTGCCCTTGGCCAGCATCAGCAGGTCGCGGCACTCGGCCTTATACGGTGTAGAGGAGTGTGTGTCCGTCCCGGCGATGAGCGGCTTGCCTGTCTCCAGCGACAGTTGGTACAGATGTTGGTTGTACGCTATCTGCATTGGGTGGTCATGGTGCTGTATCTCCAGATAATCGTAGCGGTTCAGCAGTCTTTGGTAGTCCGCATCACTGACATGCAGCTTGCTTAGCGGCGAAGCGACACAGGCTGATATAACAATCACGTTTTTTGAAAGCCGAATCAGTTCATCAAATGTCATCCTCGGCTGGTAGTAGAAGTGGTCGTCACGCGAGGCCAGCTTGACCGCGAGGTTGATTTCCTTCATGCCCTCGTGGTTCTTGGCAATCAGCACGGTGTGGTAATTGTCTCTGACCTTTTCACCACTCAACGTCCTGGTCAGATACACCTCAACACCATAGAGGAATTTCAGCCCAGCTTCCTGGCAGGCGATCATCTTGCTGATGTTGCCTCTCGGAAGTCCGTGTTCGCTGGACCCAATCGCCGTCATGCCATCGCGTTTCGCCAGTTCGATGTAATCACTGAACTTTGTACAACTGTCGAGCAGGCTGTAATCGCTATGACAGTGGTACATCACATAGTTTGGCATTCACCCCTCCTTAAATCGGGTCGTCATCATTGAGCTCTCCACGCATCATTGCAACCTGCTCGTCCGTCAGAAACGGCAGCGGGTCCGTGTGCAACTGTGTATCCCATGAGTAGTTCTTCCTGAGTGTTTCCATCGTGTCATAGAAGCGCCGACTGCTCGGGTCATAGTACAGCGGATAGACCCTGCCAAGTGCGCTTGTGAACCGATCCTTGACGATGTGAAGCTGTACAGAGCAGTCCGTGTACGGTCTGCGATTGCCATTCTTGTCCGGCTGTCTGTCCTCTTCTTTGACCCTGTACAGGGAAAACACCCTGTGCGCGAGGTTCGCCGCAGAAACAGAGCCAGACAGGTCATATAGGTCCGGCGCCCGATTGAACTCGACCATCTTCTTCGGGTGAAGCACGATCCACATGATGACATCCAGTCGTTTTGCTGTTGCGATACAGTCCCTGATGAACTTATTCTGTTCATCCCAGTAATGGTCACCGAACGCGCCAAGGTTGACCGACGACAGGTTGTCGATGACTGCCATCCTGACACCGTACTTCCTGACGCATGACTCCAGTGATTGGAACAGCGCATCAGGCGTGGCGTCATATGTGTCCTTGAAGAACAACAGCTTGTCGCGATAGTACTCATCCATCCTCTTGATGGCTTCCGGCACCACCTGATAGGATGTGAATCCATCGCGTACGACCTTCTCCAGCCAGAACTGTCCAGCCCTGCACTTGATAGTCCAGTTCCTTAATGCACTATTGGAAAGTTCGCCAGAGTAGACCCATGTCGGAAACCCCTGGTCTACGCCCTCATTAATGATAGTGGACAGAAACGATGTCTTGCCCGCGCCGGGAACCCCCGTCACAATGGATACAGTTCCGCAATACGAGCGGTTAATGCATGAGTCCAATTCCTTGAACCCCGTCTTCATGCCGTCAATACCATCCATGTCGATATCCTGCACGTCTGAGCAGTCGATAACAGACTCAATCTTCCGCTCCTGCGCGTTGTTGATGGCGTTAATGACAGCCTGTTTGCCACCGTAGAACAAGAGCTCGTTCAAGTCTTTGATATGCTTGACCGAACCATCTTCCAGTTCGATGGTCTCCGGCAGGTCAACCACCTTACACCTGTCCTCACCAAGCCTGCGCGTAATCTCTTTGATGTACTTCCTGCCAGACTCATCGTTATCATATACCAGCACGAACTGCTGACATTTTGTCAGGAAATCCCACTGGTACGATACCCAATTCAGGTTCTGGTCTCCGCCGGGAATGCTGGACGCGTTATGGAACCCACACTCATACGCCGCCATCGCGTCGCCTTCGCCTGTGCAGATAATGACAGGCTGGGAGATGTTCAGCTTGTGCTGGTTGAACAGTATTCCGACATAGGGCTTGAGCGCCGGGTTCTTCTTATCCTTCATCCACCAGCATTTCCGCTCGCCGTGGGGGACAGGGCGAGACGGCCTGAACTTGACTGCCCTCAGGACGTCCGCAGAGTCATAGAACTGGAACAGCGTGTTCCCATCCGGGTCTTCCTGCACATCCATAGCGTCGATTGTTTCCGGCGAGATGCAACGGCGCTGCCAGTACGCGTAGACGCGTTCTTTGTTCTCGGCGTAGGTCGGCTCTGGATAGCAAAACTCTGTCTCGTCGTCTTCTTTGACGCCACGGTACGAGAAGTTGTGAGGCATCTCTGCCTCGGTAAACAACTTCTCGACCGCCTGAAGGAATGTATCTCCCTTCATCATCCATGCGTCAATAATATCGACCGTCCGGTGACAACCAAAGCAGAAGAAACTATTGCTCCGGGGGTTATAGCTGAAGCTCGGCGTCTTGTCGTTATGAAGTGGACAGCAGGCGATACGCCGCTGTTGATTGTACTGTTCAAGGGAGAGGATATCGGCAATCATGTCGGCCTGCCGGTCGCCGAGCTTTTCCTTCGCTTCCCGTATAGCTTCCTGTGATATCTGATCCAACATCATCACCCCTGTTTATTTGTACTCGCAGATGCCCCGGCAATCACATAGATTGCGGCAGTAGAACCAGTCTGGACGCGGATCGAAGACGGTCGCATCCTCTATCTTCCCGATGGTGTTGACCGCCCATTCAACGGCCTCGTCTTCCTTGGCTTTAGAATATCTGTTTTCGATAATCTGAGAACCCCTGAAGCAATTGAACGTAAGGGTGCTGACATTTCCTAACCCCAGCTGATGAACGCCGTGAGCGTACAAATAGAGTTGTTTTAGATAGTCATCCAACTCCCTGTCCGTTGCAGTCGGCTTGACGCGGCCAGACCTTGGTTTTAGGTTATGGGACTTATGATCCAGGATGGTCAGTGAACCGTCCTCATTCCGATACAACAGGTCGATGATTCCAACAAACCTGTAGTTGGCAACTTTGAAGTTGATAACCTTTTCGACACCAATGATTGAGGACGGGACAACCCGTATCCCGCCCTCAAAGTAGTTGAGACCATCAAGGAAGTATTTACTTCTCGCTTCGCCGCTCATACGGCTGTTCACTTCGCTGAAGTGTTCGATGTAATAGGGGACAAGCTCAGACTCTTTCAATTCCTTATTGTAAAACTGCTCGTGTATACTATGGATATAAGAGCCGAACTCTGCATATTGGTTTGACTGTGACGTTTCCCCATACAGGTATTTCAGCGCGAACGCATACGGGCACTGATTGAACAGGCTGAGTCGGCTGTAGGACCACGTCCAGTCGTCGTAAATCAGTGAGCTCATACCGCCATCGCCTCATCCGCCTTTTTGTGTGGGAAGGCTAACCCGTCACTCAAAAGGGAGTTCATCAGGATCTCCCACAACATTCTTCCCACTCTCACGGAGCTTCGCCTCGGCCAGCCTTGCTTCCAGTTCCGCCACACTCATGTTGTCGTCGCCTTTCGCGGTCGCCGGAGCTCGGCCACTCGTCTGCTGGCGCTGTCCACCATTGTCCACGTTGGCGTCGATCTCAAACACGCGGAAGTTCGTATATTCCCGCTGCTTCTCTTTATTGAAGACTCGGGACACATCACACTGCTTGATCTGGAAGCGGCCTTCCTTCGGCACCTTCTGGATGTCCTCAGCCGCCTTTCCGTTGAAGGTCACGAAGCCCTGAAAGTCCGTGACATACTCACCAGTCGTCTTGTCTTTGCGGGAGATGGAAATCTGCCCTTCAGGGTACTTCCTGCTCATGTCCAGTTTCCACAGCTTAGCATACGCATCATTCCTGAAACCCATAATTACTTGGCCTCCTCTTTCTTTTCGGTCTTCTTGGTTTTTGTTCCCGTTCCATCGAAGAACTGCCGCAGTTCCGTGTACAGGGCATTAGCGTCATCCAGCTTCTTGATCAGCAGGTAATTACCTGACGGTTTCCCGCCATCCCTGGCGTACTTCTTGACCAGCTTGATGATGTCTTGCTTGTTCTCTTCGGTGATTCCACCACGGCAGAGCTCGTCGATTTTCTGCACAACCACCTTGGCTGCGGCCTCGTCTTCCGCGTCAGCCGCTTCCATCTTCTTTCGCTTCCACTCGTCGGGGTCGTCCTCGGATGTGGCAATATTGAAGAACTTCAGGTAGAAGTAACGATTGGCATAAGTCAGCGCTGAGCCAAACGCCTGTGCTTTGTCTGACTGCGAACCGCAGATAGGCCACGTCACTTCAAAGCGGTCGTTAGGATCGTCATCGTTGATAACGGAATAAACGACCGTCCCGTCCACCAGCCATTCTGTTTCGGTAGTGGTCACGTTCTTGCCAGCAGCCTTGTCGTACTTCATTTTTTCGTAGTTGCGCGGCTGGCTATTGAAGCATTCCGTGTCCACTCTTGGATAGATAGATACACGATACTTCGTCATGCCAGCTTTGACCTTGGCCAGAATCTCGTCTTCCGACGTGTACTTGTAGCCATAGCCGGACTTGTTCTTTTGCACGACGTCAGCGATATCTCTGACTTTCGCCAGACGTTGATACAGGTTCATCGACATGATATCCTCTTTGTTTTCCATGCGTTCTCCTTTCGATGATACAGGGTGATACAGTATCGGGGATACATAATAATTGGTTAGATCCAATAACAGAGACAAAGGCGGCTTACGCCGCCCCGTCCACGGTGTTCAGACGCCTGGTAATCTTCTCCAGAACGCCGCTCAGTTCGCTGATGGCGCTGCTTGCCCTTGTCGCCATGTCGCCATACAGCGGCGTCGGGTCGTTCGCTACCTCGGACAGACCCTTTGCCACAGACTCCACCAACTGGCAGAGAAGCTTCAGATCCGCGTCGCACTGAGCGGTCTCCGCGCTCTTCATGTACTCGTCGCGTTCCTCAGCGAGCTCGACCAGGTCCTTGGCGTTGCTGGAGGCATTCTCCAGAAGCGATTCCACGTTCTCAATCCTGCGCTCGTAGTCCGCAATCATGGTCCGACGCGCCCGCTTCTCCGCCTGAAGGTCCTCATACGCCTTGCGCTCACGCTCGGTGAGCTCATTGACTTTCTGTCGAAGCTCGAGCTCGTCCTCGTTCTGGTTCCTCTGGGCTTCGACCAGCTTGCTCTGGAGCTCGTCCACCTTCTCCTTGGACGGAAGCTCCTTGATCGCCGCCGCGATCTCGTTCTGAGTGTACTGGCGGACGGGGTCAAGCTGTTTGGCAAGCTCGACCTGCTGTTCTGGCGTCAGCTTCCGCACAAGGCTGAGCGCTGTGCGCGGAGAGATGACGTCCAGTTCGATGAGCTCCTGTACCTCTTCCGGCATGTCGGCGAGGCACTTGGACCTGCTGGCCACGTTGTAGTCGATCTGAAGTTCCTTACGGACTTCGCCCTTGCTCTTGTACTGCTCCATTGCCTTGATGACGCGCCCCATCTTAACGGAGGGGCTATTGATGGTCCCGCGCTGCCTGACGTTGCTCTCGATCAGTGCGATCTCCTGATCTTCCTCGCTCACGTCAAGGATATAGCACTTAATCTCCTTGATGCCGAGCGCCTTGCAAGCCTCGACCCGCATATGCCCACTTATAATCGTCCCGTCCGGCGCGATAACGATAGGGTTGATGACGCCGTGGAGCTTAACCGAGTCAACGAACTCGATCCACTTGTCTCCTTCGATGGGGTCAAAGTAATAGTCGTTCTTCGGGTGGGCTTTCAGGTCGGCGACGTTGCGCAGAACAAACAATTCCTTCATTCTCTCTTCTCCTTCTTTTTCCGTCGTTTGCGATCGCATATTTATGTTAACGGACAAGCCGCGTGTTTGTACAGGACAGGTTTGTCCGGCTATTTTTAGAAAGCCTGCTCACAAATATCGTGTGCTATCAGGCGTTTATGATTCCGACCTGCCATTTTTATGGACGTCCGCAAATTAAGTCTTTTTGCGGACACCAACTTAACAAATCGTTAACATTTAAGAATCGGCCACGGGAAGCCGAAGTCCGAACGTTTGATTTTGCATTCCGGCTTGCCATCCTTCCAAAAGACGATGCCCTCAATGTGATTCCATTGCAGGTATTCCTTGATAGCTTCAAAGCTACGGTCTGGAAGACGGATAACGTCCTCGCCGTGCTTGATAAGGTGTTCAAAATTCAAGTGATACGGGTTGCCTTGAAAGTGTGGACCGACGGCCTCATACGTTCCGTCTGTAAGTTCACGGTCGCGCCCCGTGTTTATGTAAGCCTCAATGAACCATCTGTCTTCCGGTTTCCCCGCGTCTATCTTTACCCAGTGCGGCCAGTGACCGGTCACGGGGTCTGGGTCGCAGCACGGAATAGCTCCCGGCGGGGGAGACTTCTGGATGCCATCCTTGTTCCGTTTCGCGTCATAGCGCTTATAGAACACACCGTCAATGATCGCGCAGCAGGCGCCGTCATACTTGACCGTGGGGATACCGCCGCCAAGCAACACCCATTCCAGCCCAGGCGTGACTTCCGGCAGAATTTTAACAACATGGCGGTCGATAAACTCGCGCTTAAACAAAGTCGGAATTTTTTGCATCGACATGTCCCTCTCTGATGATTGCGTCTTTATACTTGTGATAAAGCTCCATTGCGCTTGTGAAATCGAGGTTGCCAATCACAACTGTGTATCTCGATCCATCACGCTCTTGAAGCTTGAGCACATACTGTGTGACAGCCCCAGCTTTTCCGTCAGAGTACAGGTGGTAATCCCTCTGAAACTCACTGACAGCCGCTCCCGTTTTCTCTCCATATGCACCGTCCACAGCAAGCGTTCCGCCAGCATAGCCAAGCCTTTTCAGTTGCTGCTGGAGCGTCCTGACATCAGCACCACGACTTCCACGCTTCAGCACACCAGCAAACATGACAGATTCATCATTACTGTAAGCTATTTTTTCATCGCTCCCATACAGCTGATAGTACTGTACGCTGAACGAACGCCTGTTGTCCCGCGAGGAGTCAGTTATCGTAGCCGGTTTCTCGTAGTGTTCCAATACCGCATCAGACGCTTCATACGAACTTGACGTTTTTGTCAGGACGTTCCATACGAGTGAGTAATTCTGGAGCTCAAGGATCAGGAAAATGATTTGCATCTCCACACTGTCAATGGCCGCGCCTATCGCTTTCGACAGACCAAGCAGATTTTGTTTCCGGGCACTATTGGTCCACTGCGCCAAGCCGTATCCAGCACCGTCGTTGGCGAATTTCGTATACGTGCCGTTCGTGACGGCGTCTGTATACTCTTCGTCTGTCATACCGAGCTTCTGCTCGAAGCTGTTCTGAAGGTTGTCAGAGCGCAGACCTGATTCCGCGTAGAGGTTGCCCATCAATCCGGCGACCCCATACGGGTTTCCGATGAAGGCCAGAAGACGCTGGTAGATATACTTGGTGATTCCGTTGTGCTTCACTTCCTGCATTTTATCAACCCCCGTTGGCCGGTTTTGCGATCAGCCTATAGTTTTCATCACGCTTCGGTGGAGCATCGTATACATAGTCAGGCTCCATCCTGTCGCCAAAGTAGAATTTTGTTACACGGTCGCTGCCAACGTACCTATTGAATTCATCCCTACAACAATTGTCCTCAATAACATCGTCAGGCACAACAATGATGCACGGCACATCCCTGTTCCGCATATCGTCTTTACAGTACTTTGAATTGCCGCGGTTTTCATAGTCATCCTTTGGCTCCAGAACAACCGAGTCAAAATCGAACGCGATATCTCTGTATCCAGCAAGAAACTCATCGTACACAGTTCCGGCGTTGTACTCGTATGGCCTGTCATTCCAGTCATCGCCGTACCAGTCTTCCAGATTATCCTGACCGAGGTAGAACCTGACGACATTCCCTTTCTTCTCAAAATCGATTATCTTCATAACACACCTCACTTGATTTGCTTGAACGCCTTGACGACGTAATCCGCTGTCTCTCTTACCAGCTTTGGGGTCCACCCAGTCTCATCAACACGGATGTGTTTGGCCAGCATGATCTCTGCCAGGGTCTGTTTATCCGGTATGAATATGTATAGGAAAATCATAACGAGGCAGATGATAGCCATAATGCAGGCAAAGGTCCGACACCATGCCTTTTCTTGTTCGTCATCGATTATCCAACCACATATAAGCGATATCGTGCAAAAAATAGCAGACGATATCATCAGTACCTGTACGATTTCCCGCACATGACACAGCACGTTCATCCAATAAACTGTAGATGGATTGATCACCATTTCTGTCTCCTTTTGAATCAGTCAGACTCGTGCGACCGCAACGTCGTTGATAACCAGAACGCTTCTTCGTCCGTCATAATCAACAGCCAGACGCCAGCAACAACGACAAGAAGAAAACCAATGAGCAGCAGTGGAATCATTATCAGAAACCTTCCTCTTCCGTCACACGCTCAAGCCACGCTTCTGCTTTATCCAAAGCATCGTCGAACGTCTTGCCCTCAAACGTGATGTGCCGTCCGTTTATCAGCAGATAGCAATGCACTTCGATTTCTACAAAGTCGACCTTCTCTACCGGTTCATCTTCAAATATGTTTGGGTAGTGGAACCGTACTTCCATCGCTCCTTCATAGCTCTTATGATATCCATCATCCACCTTCTCGATCAGATCGAATAGCTTGTGTCTGAATCTGTAGAATCGTTCCAACATATCTCGCGAGCTCCTTTCGTTGACTTTGGTTCAATTTAAGTCGCTGGTTGCAATGTTGGTTGGTCTGCATATTCCACAGTTGCATCCAGCGGACAACGAAACCGAATGTAATCCTCGTCGCAATCATCAACCTGCTCTTTCAGCAAATCGCAGTATGATGTCCAGTCGTCCACGGACATATCCCACGTTTTATAGTGTGGGCATTTTTTCGTACAGTCCCTTGGAAAAGTCTTTATCTGTGCCATTTTTACTCCTCTAAGCTCCTAAAGTGTCATAATCACTGCTTTCCGTATCCAGCCTATAGTTCTGGCTTCCACAAGGAACAGTCATAACCGTATGGTATTTTTCTTTTACCTTGTCATGGTGGACATGAAGCGCTTCATGAATCTTCTGCTCTCTTTCTTCGTCAGCCATGGCTCTCCTCCGGCGGTTTGATCGCGGCGTAAATGTCGCAGTAGGTGGAATCAAAGGCATCGTCGATTTTGCAGATGAACCACGGCTGATTCTTTACCTCGTTACAGTAATACGGCCAGTTTCCGCCACCGATTCTTGCGTGGATGTAGAGAACATCAGGCCTGCCGCAATAGCGATTGAATAATTCAAGCTGTTCACGCGTACGCTGATAAGCGGCTTTGATAACGTACTTGAACTTCTTGCGCTTTTTGCCATGGATGTGATCCCATCTAACTCCGACAGGCGTGAATTGATCATCGTCATACTTCAGATATTTTCGCCTGATCCGGCGGGTTCTATTTGAACATTCGAAAATGTGTGCGTTTAGTCGGAAGTCTGACTCGCAGAGAGCTTCACATTCTTGTAGGCCCAATTGATTGGCAGACTCTGAAATTTCGTCTGTAGAAATTGCTTTTTCCTGACTCATCAGCCTGAGTCCGCGCAGTCTTGGAACAGCGATTCCGTTGTCTGTCATGATTTTGCTAATATTTTCAATCTGTGCGTAGGCTCCTAAATCCATAATTTAAGTTTCCTCATCCTCATCAAACATATAGAAATACTTGCATTTTTTACAAGTATCAATCGGCTCATCGCCATCCCAACCAACAGCAATCCGTACACCAGCACATTTATCGCCAACGTACCTATCATGTCCATCGCGGGAATAAACTCTATCAGCAACCGTGCAATTTTGTGGTGTTCGCTTCATTGCTTAAACTCCTATTTGAGTTCTACGTGATACTCGCTTATTTCAACTTGCTCGCAATCGCATTCTTCCGTTAACAGGCTTTTTAGCTGTTTGACCTGTTCATCTTTCGAAACTATCTTGTCTCGAAGTTTGTCATCAATATCACATTCAAGACAGGCGGTAAATTTTATAATTGCTTTCATGCTATAAACTCCGATTTAAATTATTTGACTGCAATGCTCAATACGACCTTCTTGCCGTCTTTTCGTGACCACTCATAACCAAACCAATCTTGATTGCTTTGATTCATTTGATTGATGAGATGATCCCGTACAGCACAGATTGCCGCATCAGTTACAATCGAACGGTTTCTCCATGATTTGCCGTCTTTCGACAACACGCCAGCATAGATTTCTCCAGTTATTTCGCCAGCACCAACGTGATAATCAGCCATTCTAAACTCCTATTTAAATTCCAAGCTGTTGTTTGAATCCTTTTGCGAATCCATCTCTTGAAATCGGTGAAATTCCATATTGCTTCACAAACATATTGACAACTGAATTCCATTTTTGGTTCTGTTCTGAAATGATAGCCATTACCGCATTATCGGTTTTCGCGTTTCTGCGGGTTATAATCTCTTTCATTTCAGATGCGAATTCGATGAACATCTGTGCTATCGGCCCATCAGTATGAACATCGGGCTCGTTGGCTTCTTTCCAGATTGATTCCCCGTATTTTTCAAAATACTGTTTGGCTTTCATCTTACCCACCCATCAATAGTGTTATTTAAGTTGTTTTCTACACTTTGGACATCTTTTAGGAAATCCATTTTTACTCCACCAAAGATGGAAGCAATATGGACAGCTCAAGTGATATATCATACAAACTCCTATTTTAAGCCATGTCCATATAAACATCATCTTCGCTGGTGCTTTCGGGGCATATCGAATAATCCCGGTTTTCTTCTGTGATGGTGCATGTTTTGAGGCATTCTTCTGTGGCCTGAAACCCTAAATACCACGGACAATCCATCGCGCTTATCCTCCTATTTGAGTCCCTTTGTCTGGCGATTTATACTCAACTTCAATACTGCTTATTCTCTGCTTGTCATTTACTGCGAAGTGTGATACTCCACCACATCGCTCGCAAAAATACGTCACGCAATTGAGTTCACCAGATATAACCGTCCCTCTTTCCATTTGCCCGTTACACCAGAAGCATTGAATTTCTAACGGTATAAATGTGTTTCTACGGGTCATGTTCAAAACTCCTATTTAGGTAACTGGCTCATTTTTCTTCCCGCACTCTGGACAATACCGCGGGCTATAGAAAATGTGTTCATAATCGTCGCCATATCCAAATTTCATAATGATATATCCGTTTTTACTTCGACTTGTTTCAAGCCAACACAGGGACGGCGCAATTGGACTTTGAACTGTTTTTTCGCCAATTTTCAACTTACAGATAGGGCAATTATCCATAATATAAACTCCTATTTAAGCTTTTTGGAGGTTCTGGCAGCGGCATCCAATGGGTGATCGGCCCGTGCCAATCTGGGTCCAAATATACTCCGCTGTGTGGTGACCATATACACCAATTCCCGTCTTCGTGCATTGAAGCCGCCCATATGTTTTTATAATGCGGCGTGTACACAAGTACAGCATGACGTGTTTCCGGCAATCTGTCCTTAACGCTGATCCAGCCGCCAACGGTTGGAGCATCGTCAATCATCCCGCAAATATCCATTCGCGTAAAATCCATGTCTAATTGACATCTTCTCGTGTTCTGTGGGCAATCATTACATGATCCAAGGCCCATGCTCCATTCCTTTTTCAGTGCATCCGCATCAATCAGCCTCATGTCATACACCCTCCAAGCCCTGTCTCGCCGATCACATAAGCATTCTGGATCGGGTGCATACAGTCATACGGGGTATTTGCAGCAGTATCACCGCATGAGTACCATACAAACGCGCCGGTCGGCGTGAGGCGCTTGATCTTCCCGATCTCGAATCTATCGCCGTTCTGGTAAATGATATACTGTCCTTCTTTGTACTCATTCATCACACTTCACCATCCTTTTAATACAGAATTGATAAACTTGATTTCTTCGTTCCATTCATTGATTAAATTGGCTTTCGTTTGAGGGTCATCCGTTCTCAGTGCTCTCATGAACAAATCGGCTAATCTGTCAAGCGGCCCTCCTGTGTATTCACTCATCCCACTTCACCGCCTTTCCGCAGTTCGGGCAATAATTATATTGCTCATGGATAAGCACCTGAGGATTCTCATTGTCATCAATAAGTTCTTGACTTTCTAATGTATGACCGCATTCGGAACAAATCCAAGTATCAACGTTGACTGTTGGTTTAACTGGTTCTTGCTCTTTCAGCAGTTCCAACGCGTCCATCATCAGGCTTTCCATGCATTTCATCACGGTTCCGCTGGCGTATTTTGAGCAATCCCGGCAAGCGTCCGGAACGTGGCACGTACATCGTTCAAGATCGTAAATGACCCTTTCCCGGTCAGGCATCCCACTTCACCGCCTTTGCCATTTCCCATTGCACATGCAGTGAGCGTGCTCTTTTACGGTCTTCTTCATCCCAGCCGAATTTCTTAGCCACTTCATCCCAGGCGTCCTCGTACTCCCAGCCGAACACGATGGCATAGATCCATGCACTTCTCCGGTCTTGAGACCAGTCTCTCACGTCAAACGCTATTGCGCGTTCAATGCTTTCAAAGGCGTTATCTGTTACAGGTCTTTGACTTGCCTTTTGGAAAACCATTATCCCGTCTGTATTATATTGGTCACTCATCCCATTTCACGCACCTCGTTATTTCGATGACTGGTTCACGCTTTCCCCAATCGTAAAATGTTCCGCACTGATCACATGCGTTATCGCGCCCATAATAGAATATCCTTCGACCGCACACGGGGCAGCGATATTCGATATAATAACGCCCATCCCGCCCGTCGTTGCCATTGTCCCATTGGATACTCGCTTTCGGTCGGATTTTTTCAATCGAAGAATATGTCATCCCCATTTCACCGCCCTTCCGCATTCCGTGCAGAACTTGTACTTGACCAGTTCCAATCCTGACTGTGCAAATTCCTCCCAACCGATCAACGCACCACATTCACCACAAGTCCATGTGTTTACATCGACAAGTTTTGGTTCAACAGCTTCCTGCTCTTTCAGCATCTCCAGCGCTTCTCGTTTCAACCGCTCGACTTCATGCAAATCAAGACCTATGTTCCGGTGCTTATCAATCCAGCTATCAAAACAAGTTTCAACGGCCCTGATAACCTTCTCCCTGTCAGGCATCCCGTTATCAGTCATCGCGCAATCCTTTCAAATCGACACCGTCGATGTCTTCCTCTGTTGGCTCGTCATACCACAGAATAAAACCATTCTCCTTTGCGTAATTATCGACGACGTCAAATCCATGACCGGGCTCATAGCGTATGATGTTCTTGTTGATATAGGTGATAGTCTCACAATCCGGCTTCTGTTCACAATCACACAGTGTCCACCAGACCTTATCTCCGGGCTTCAACAACGACAACTCATGCTTTTTTATTGGGCGGGCTTTGACAGGTTTATCAGCGCCGTCATCACAAAGCTCTGGAAAATACTTGAAGAGGCTTTGTGTGATAGGCGCCGCGCATCCATCCTCATTACTGGCGAACGGACACCCTGTTTCTAAGCATTTCTTATAATCCCACGAGTCCGACTCTGGGTTGCCGAGGCACTTCAGCGCCGCGATGACCTGTTTCTTTGTCGGGTTTTTTCTCTGTTCGTATTCCTTGACCTTTGTTATCATGGTCATCGGATCTTCACAAAGGACATCATCGAAATCAAAATCGTATGACTCACCCCAACCAAACATCCCGCAAACGGCGGAGGTCGGCATCTCCTGCCAAACCATTTTCAGTGCATGCCATAAATCCATTACTCCTGAATTGTAATTGTTCATCTCAAATCTCTCCTGTAAGCCCGTTCGATTTTTTCCAACACATCTACAGCACACGGAATCGCTATTGCGTTTCCGGACAGCTTATATACCGCTGTATCCGAACGGCCTTTCACATCATCGCACCACCATTTCGGCAAACCATTAAGACTCAGGCTTTCCGTGGGCGTCAGCCGCCGGACGATGTACTTGCGTTCCTGTATTGGTTCTCGTTCCTCGACCACGATATCTGTCACGTCTTTGTAGTCCCGCTGTTTGAGGGTGGACGCCGCATCGCTCTCCTTGAATTCATCGAAGCGCTGCATAGAGAAGTAGTGGGTGCTCGGTTTCGATTCCACAATGACGGCGGTGTAGTCGGTGATCCTGTTGTTGTGGTCGCCTGTGATGGTAGGAGAAGTCTCTCCGTCGCCATTCCCACGGGCATCCCAGACGCTCACAGCCCCGCATCTATCAAACATTGTTTTATCATCAATGTGTATTCTGTATCCCATCCTCTTTTTAAGCTCTTTCTCCATGCTTGCCAGTGTTTTGAGCATAAATGGTGCCCCTTCTGCGGCTCCCCGCAAACAACACATAAAGGTTTCTGTCGGTCGTTTTTGTGCTGGGCGTGATGACACTTGGAACACAATCTCATCAAATTTTCTGGCGTATTGTTCATAGGATTGTGATCTATATGGTGCACTTCTGTCCGTGTTTGCGCCCCGCACATCACACACGTTCCCTGCTCTACAATCTTTCTCGCCCTCTGTCTGCTCGTCTTTGCTGTCTTTGGTGGGCACAGGAGCTTTTCCCTCGATTGCATAGCACTGCAACACTGTATTGAACAGTATTTTCTCTTGTTGAAGTGAAATAATGGCTCTAAGTATCCATTCTTTAAAGGTCTTCTCTCCAACTTCTTCCCACAATTCTCGCAATATTTTTCCGGCGTCTCTAATTTCTTTCTGCCCAAAGCAATCACCACTAATTTTTATGCACTCAACAAGTGCGTTGTTTAACACTTCCGGCAAATTCTTTCCACGTTTCCATGCTCGCCGAAGTATCCCAAGACTCGCACGCGCTGTCAAATAGTATTTCTCCGGCACGTTCACTTCCAAAATCTGCGATAAGGAAGACTCTCTCTCGACGCTGGGGAACGCCCCAACCGACGGCGTTGTAGAGACGCCAGGCAATCGAGAAACCATCTCCCACGATGGTTCCGGCTTTTGCCCACCTTCCTTTGTTGACTTCAGGGAAAGGTACATGAATGTCGGTTCCTGCGACCTGACAGAACGCTTCGAGGACGGCTTGGAAGTCTGCTCCATTGTGGGAGCTAAAGGCGCCGCTAACGTTTTCCCAGACTGCAAACCTTGGATACCGGTTGTTTGTGGCATCGCGCATCTCCTTTATGATTCTGATCGCTTCAAAGAACAGTGAGCTTCTGGTTCCATCATGGATTCCGGCACGGTTACCGGCGATAGAGAGGTCCTGGCTAACACGGCGACCCAAATGTAATCAGGTCAACCGCTTCAACATCACCCCCTTTAATCTTCGTCACGTCGCCTAACTGCTTTGTGTCTGGAAACCAGCGATCCGTTACAGAACGAGGGAAGCCCAAAATCTCGGAATTCCAACTTGGCGTGATGCCACAAAAAAGTCCGGCGAACTCAAAGCCGCCGGACCCGGAGAACAAACTCCCTAACTTCAAATATTCCTTTCACGCGGATGCCCGCTCACTGGCGGTTCTTAATCCGCATCGGATAGCCGCTCGCCGTCGGCGCTTAATCCGATTTACTATTCCTTTACTGTCCGCCAGTCGGGTCAGTGGGGTAGGGGACAGACTCATATTTGAGCGGTGTAGTGGGCTGCTTCTCTGCCCGTCCCATGTAGTAGACGATTTGTTTTCCGTCCGCCATTTTCATCAGCAGGCTGGAGGGATACAGTTCCGGCTGCGCTTTCTTTTTGTAACGGCATTCCAGAATTTCGGTCGCTCCTTTGTGCGTCGCTTCACAGGCGTCCGCCTGCTCCTCTGTATCCCAGAGCCGGTGACAAACTTCACATGAATACTTGATCAGCGCCATTATTTCATCTCCTTGCTCGGCAGGTAGGTGTACAGATACCAGATGATTTCGTCGCGGAACTGCGTTAAAGCGTCTCGCGCAGCATCCCATGAAGCGAAGCCCACCATTCCGACGCGACTCGTGTATCGCTTATAGATGCGCACCTCTTTCAATGATGGCTTGTCCGCCGGTTCCAAACACCATGACAACATCAGGTCGTCTGTGTCTTTGTCGAAGTAACCGCCGTTCTCCATAGCGAACCTACGGAGCTGTCTGAGCAAGATGTCCGCTCTGGCATCATCCTCGCATGTTTTCTTGTTCGCCCAGTAATTGCCAAAATCATACAACCTGTCGTCTGCACTTGATTCAATGTCGTCCGTCGTTTTGACGTCGCCAAGATTATCGAGATAGTAATACGTCTCGCCGTACCCGACACGGGCATATGGCTGACGTCCCGCTGTATCCAGCAGTTGCTGCACCTGCTCTTCGCTCAGGTTGACATTATGTTCCACGCCATCCACAATCATCGTTATCGTCATAATAAAAAAAACACGCACAGTTTTCACCGTGCGTCCGCTATGCGGCTCCTTTCATATTCTGTTATTCTGCGTCTTCTTCTTTTTCCGGATATCGAATGGGGGTTTTGATTCCGAGTGCCTTCCTGTAATCCTCCACGTCGCCAAACATGTCATCGTTCCCGACGATCCAGTCATGGTATTGGCGCAGCCACTGTGCCTGCTTTTTTGTGACCAATTTCGCTTCTTCTACAAAATCGATGACGCCCTCCAGGTAATCGAGCCGCCAGTCTGGGTTCCAGATGTCATCCACATAGAGCTGCATCTCCAGTTCGAGAAAGAACAATTCCAATGCTCTGAGAACATCACTGTTAACATCTGCCCTTAAGTCGAGTGTTTTAACAAGTTTGTCATGGACCAGTTCTTTAACCTTATCAAATGGTATCAGCAGATTTCCGGGGTCTTTAACTTCCATTTCAAACCGACCTCCTTTCGATACACAGTATACATATACTATTTCGGCCTGTCAAATCGCTAAGACGTATCAATCATGGTCTGCCGCCATCAAGCGACACGCATTGGTAGCAGGACGCAAGTGACTTCGCCTTCCGTGTAATGATTCGGTGTAATCAGGATGCTGTCGATCGGTCTTCTGAAGGACATCTTTATAGACTTAAAGTCCTTCAGGCCAGACATTAACTCAATCATGGCTTTCGGATCGACCGAAATCGAAAGAACATCTCGCTCCTCTGGTTTAGGAATCACATTGTCGTAAGCGATAAACTCGCCTTTATCGACCACCTGTACCTCTGTGTAAATGGCGCGGCTGTACATCTGATACTCAACAATGGTCCTTGTTCCATCTGTACCGTCGACCACGACCCTGGTCGCGTCCTTTGGCGTCTTGACCGGCTTAATGAAGACACGTCCCTCTCCGTCAGCCTCACATGCCCCTCTATACTTGGCAAGCTCATGCCCGTTCACACCACACGCAGTAAATGTTCCGTCGTAACCAACATCAATGCAGATGTACTGGAGCATTCTTCGGCCATCGTCCTTCTTGATGACTGCCGACGAACAAACCTTCATCATTCTCTTGAATGTTTCCGCTGAGAATACTATCTTCATAATCAAATCTCCTTCCGTTTCTATCCATTGGATAAAGCATGCATGGGTTTCTTCCTATTATATGTCGTAATCGTCGTCTTCAGGCTCATAGCACGGGTTGTCCACATACCCAGCGCCACAATCAGAGATGACGTCGGCGTCGTGTTCAAGGAACTCCATCAGTCCGCCAGCTGTCCGTCGGTTGTTCAGCATATCCTCTATGACAGCGCAATCGCTGGAGTCAGCATGTTCGCTATCCCCACCATCACCAATCATGTAGGTCGTGATGCTGTCGACATGGATTTCTTCCACGTCGTGGTTATCATATCCGATATCGTAGAAGCGGTCTGTGTCGTACAGGTCATCGGGCGCTCCGATGATCCCCGATCCCACCACATATCCGTCCGTAATGTCGGTCTCGTAGACATGAAAGATGATTGGATGGTCAATGTTCAGCGCATCGAACAGTTCCTTCTTGGCCTCTTCCTTCGTGAGCTTCGTCATGGTGTTGTCTCCTTACCATTTCATTTCGCCGCAGTAATTGCCATTCCGACGGGCTTTCTGATAAGCGCCGCTTCTGGACGTCGACCAGATAGCCACATATTTGATTCCACTGTCGTTCAGTGGCGCCACCCAACGCGTGCCGTCTCTGCCTCTGCTCGGATTGTCGCTACCAATCGAATATGCTTTCCAATCCTTTGTGTCTGCCGCAAAGGCATACCATTTACCGTCAATACACTTGATATAAGTGTCTTCCGTCATCGCTCATCTCTCCTATCCCATTACTTCTTCGAGTGTGCTGGTAATGTCTTCGAGGTTATCACGCGCCTCTTCCATGTTGTAGATGCCTTCTTCCATAGTCTCACCGCGTTCCGAAGACTGGAGCCCCTCCGGCATATTGTCGAAGGCGTTCTGCTCGTCACTCAATATCTCGTCGAGCAGGTCGTGCGCTTCGGAAATCTTGTTGATCACTTCCTGTAACTGCTTCCTGCGCTCCTTATTCATTCCTCATCCCTCCAGTTCATCGTTCATCACTTCGCACATGTCGGCAAACGGACAGTCCACGCAGCCGACTTCGTGCATGCACTCGAGCGCTATATGAATGTCATCCCATCCGCTGTATAAATCATATGATGGATTGACCTCCATTGCAAACCGCTTCATCAGTTCCTGCCCGCCTATTGCCCCGTCTGGGAAGCGGCAGGTTGGGTCGCCCTCGTTGAGAGCAAGCGCGTGTCCGTCATCTGACAGGAACGGCCTGCACCAACTCATGTTCTCTTTCGGATGCTGTTCCATATAGTCGATATACTTCATGTTTAACTCCTCTCAATACGCCTGGATGATGCAGCCCATCTCGCCGCGCCGGTAAATGCGGAGCACGTTATCAAAATCCTTCTGCATCACGATTCCCTCGTGGTCGTCGTAGATTCTGAACCAACCAGCGCCAATCCTGATGATCTCAAGGTTCCATCCCTCAAGCTGGGGCGGGTCGCAGTGCTGGTCCACGATATATGCGCTGTATGCGTGGTCCTGACCAAACTTCAGCGGCGCCGCTTCGAGCGCCCCGTCATATGTCTGAGACAGCACCACCAGTACAGCGCTGTCGGATTCGCCGATGTATTCTTTCTTGTATTCGCGATACTTCATAACGATTCTCCTTTCAGTCTGTCGTCCTGTAGTAGTAGCTGAGCTCATTGCCTTTCAGATTCTCTTCCGCATAGCATGAGCTCTTATCGTAGAAAACGTTGTACAGTTCCACATATGGGTGATCGTGCTTTTTCTCGTACCAGTACCACAGCTTGTGGTTCATCACCATGACCAATTCTGTCAGGTAGATGTAGTTGTTCTTCCACTCACCGAACGCCCTGTTGAAGGTGTCCATCAGAGCATCTTTTCCGAATCGTTCTGCAATCTCGAAGTCGTTCCAGAAAGTCGTCTTGCACTCATATCCACCAAATAACGTCATATCATTTTCTCCTTCCGCCTTAATCTATCGTCACATAATACCAGCCGGTCTGCTGGTCTGTTTCGCCGTTCCGCGCATCCTCTTCTGGGGCGTAGTATCCTGTGTTTGCTACAGGTGTGCCATAGAGCGCATCTATGAAGTCGGCGATGTCTTCAGCAAGCTGTTCAGTCTCACACAGAATTTCGTCTCCGTCATAGCTCCATATGCGGTGCTCATCCTTCGGCAACCATTTAATCAGTTCGGAGACCAGGTCTTCAAGACTCATTGTTTCGGGCTCCGGCCTATCCTGCATACCATCACGCCATCTTTCATATGAAAAGATGGCGTATCCGTTACCATCCATCACAACGCTCCTTAAAACTTATAACTCAGCAGATGAAACAGTTCGTCCATCGCCGTGAGTTCTGAGTCCGCCGAAATATTCACGGCGTACAGGACACTCTCCATGCGGGGCCCTTCGCTGACGATTAGGTATTCATCTCCAGTCAGAATTCCAAGTCTCTTCTGAGTCCAGTCGCTGAAGGTCTTGATGCTTTCCTCGTCCGGCTTAACGTAGTCCACCCAGAGTTCACGGTCTGGATAGATACGATGCATGATCTGGTTTACATGCACCAGCAGTTCGTTCATGCGCTCTCTACGGCTGAGTTCCTTAAACGGTTTCATGTTTATCGCTCCTTCCTTAATACAATCCCAGTGAATACTTGATGCTGTCGCGCATATCATCCCACCACGATTCCGCTCCGTTCCGGCGCTCAATGTAGTTGTCGATGATATCTTCCTTGCATTCCTCAATCTCGTCCTTATGCTCAATGAACTCGCCGCCCTCATACTTATCGTTCGTGAAGTAATTCAAATCATCGGCGGCAGACTCCCGATCCACGTAGCGGTAGATGGCGTCGCACATATTGGCTGTGACGTTGATTCTGGTTCCATCGGACATTTTAATGAACGGACGCTCGTCCGACTCAAGCGGCGGGATGAACAGCACGGGCTGCGTGGGGTCGTTGCTGTCAGACGGCACAACCGTCCATCCCTTCGTGATCAGCATCTGCTCTTCCGTCAGTCCAAACTGAATCTTTTTCACGATTATCGCTCCTTCCTTACTCAACCTCTTCTACATCGATGTAGCTGATGTTCCCGCGTACTTCTTCGTCGGACATACATCCAAAGGTCGACCACGCTTCGTCCTCGTCCTCGGCTTCAATCTCAATCACGCCGTTAAACTCAATCCGATACCTCTTCATTATTCCGTCTCCTCTCCATAATTATTGATGTCGTCCGCTGTCTGGTCCAAATCAAACTCTGGCTCGTCGTCGTAGCTGTTGAACGCATGCACCTTCAGCACTGGTTCCGCTTCTGTCTCGTCGACTTCGACCCAGGCATACAGTATTCTCATTCCGTCGTCACGCACAAGATATATCATGATTCCCGGATAACTGACGTCTCCGTCCGCAGAGGCCATCAGGGTTCCGAGCTTTGTTTTGACTTCCAGTTCCATACTTCTTATCTCCTTTCGTTACAGGTCGACAGTGATTTCAATATAAAACTCTCCGCTTGGATATTTCAGCGGCAAGAGTCCTTCAATCCGCACATTGATAAGGTCGAACGGCAAATCCCCGTGGTCACGGATCGTGTCTGCGAGCGTTATCTTGTCCGCTCCCATAACCACCATGTGTCCCTGATATACGTCCGCCAAATCTCCGATAGTCATTTTCATCCCTCCATCCATTTCTTAATTGCTTCTTCATCGAACTGATACAGCGGGTAAGCGCAGTATCCGCTGAAACCGAATTCGTTTTCAATTCGTGTTCCAATGCCCAATTGTTTGATCATGGCTTCAGCCTCTGGAAAATTGTTCACGTCCACGAAAGCGTAGTTCCTCGGGAACCGCTTGACCTTGTCGAGGTTCACGGTCAGGTCAGCGAACGGTCCTTCCGATTCAGACCAGATGCTGATGGCGATGTGCTTGCCGCGTTCATATTGGCCAACACTCAGGTAACAGTCAGGCGTTACAGCCCAGCGGGTTTTCACTTCAAATGTCATTCCGGTTCTCCCTTCACATTTTCCAGTCGCCGCGCCATTCCGCCCAGTCGGGAGCAGGGGCAACGCATTCCGCTTTAACCCACTGCCAAACGTTGTTCTTCATATACAGCACCCAGTTGTCGTCAATCCCCTCACCGTAGCACATGAGCTTAAAGGTGAAGGTCGGAAATGTCCTGCTGAGAAGCATCATCGTTTCCTCACATGTCGTCCAGTTCTGCTCATCGTAATGTCCCCACTGGTAAATACCATTCTTTGCTTTCCAAGGACCTTCATCGAAGACGTATCCGATAAGGTCGAGCTCTTTGAGCTTGTCCTCAAACGCCTTCAGTTCTTCATCGGTTTTGATTCCGTCGACTTCCATAGAGTAACGAGTGTAATCTGCCATATTAAATCCTTTCCGCCCAGAAGGGCATGTAAGCAAACGCAAGGTCGTACCAGACGGTTCCTGTAATTTGGTCTACAAACCGTTCCACCATTCCGTGGGGGATATCAGCCTCTTTGATGATCCGACTACTGACCGGCGTGGCTTTCACATACAGGTCCGACTCATGATGGTCGATTTCTTCCGACGGCATCGCGGCGACCAGTTCCGCATAGACCTCAGACATCTTTTTCATGATTTTCTGATCCTCCCCTGTTTGATGAGCCCACGGTAAATCCTTACCGCCAGTTTCTGTTCTGTATACTGGTCCGTCAGGTTGCCAATCTTCACGATGCTGGGGTTATCATATTTAGTACAGGCGGCCTGGTTCAGACTGGTCTGCTTGACCAGCCACACCTTACCGGTCCGCATATTGTAGAAGAGTTCGTTGTATCTGAGTCCGCGCCAACCATAATCTTCGGTGGCGGCTGCGGCCTGAGCGAGGCCGTCCATCTTCAGCCCGAATGTGTTTGTTACCATTCCGTCTGTCTCCTTTCGTAATTAAAGAGGACTGCCGTTCCAGACAGTCCTCATACTTCGTAACGATCCATATTCAATTGTGGTTCCGTTAGATTATTCCTTCTTCTTTCAGGAACTTCTTTCGCTGTTTTTTGTCATCGAGTTTCGCTTGGATTTCCGGCGGAAGCGTCATGTATAGTTTTGCATAGTAGGTAGCTTTGTTTCCGAGTTCATAAATCTCTTGTTGATTTAATTCCGTTAAGTACTTCGTGGCTTTTCGCCATGTCATTCCTTCCGGCCAGTACTTCTCAAGCTCGTGCGCCATCCGTCTGGCGATTTGCGGCATAGAATCCTGATAATACATGATGTACATTGCGATATACAGGAACCCGTACCAGCTATAGTACTTTCTCATCGCAGTGTCAATCGATCCGAGCCGCATCATCGGAACACTCTGCGCGACATTTTGCAGGCTGCCGAAGTACACATTGACTCCTGGCTCTGCAAATTTGCTCAGATAATTCTTTATTGTGTGCTGATCAAACACACCGTACTTCGGGAGCAATTGATACTTTATCGCCTGTTCCTTAAACAGATCCTTCTGTGCTTTGTTCATCCTGTAGTAGTATTGGCCAAAGAGGATAACGAGTAAGATTAGTATTCCCCAGTCCGACGCTCTCATTTACTCCACTCCCTTCATAATCCTAATTCGTTTTGGGCTCCGATGTCAAATAAGAGATTCGATTTCATACAAGAAATTCCTGCCGGACCAGTTCGAGATTTCGATTGCGAGCTCTTCTTCGCTGAAGCCGTGATAGTCATCACTCTCCTTTACGGCTCCATCGATCCAGTATTTCACCTTCTTCATCGGCAGGCTGAGGTTCACGAGGAACTCGTGTCCGTTTATCGTTCCGGCCAGAAGAGGGATGTCGTACATGTTGACGAATCTCCAGTCAAATGCTGTTCCGCACAGCCTCAGTAAATACTCATCAAGCGCCCGGAGCTCGACCGCTGCCGTCCGATTGAGCTTCAGGTAATCCTTCGCTCTCATCGTCAGTCCTTCCTGATTCCATATTCCCTTGCCAAATCCAGGACTTCTTCTTCATAGTCCATGTACGACAATTCGTGGTTCCAATATTCGCTTTCGTATTTATCGCAGATGTTCTCAGTGCAGTCTGTGATAAAGTTGGACTTCTCATCGTCGTTGTGAAACTCGATTTCACCTTCCATTTCATCAATAACGTCCATTACGTTCTGTCTGACATCTTCGTCCGTTACGGTCACCTGATAAACGATTTTCATTTCCATAACTCCTTCCACTTAATCCGCTTTGGTTCCGGCCAGGTCAGTACGGCCTTTACCGTTTCAAATTCGCCATTACGATACAGCGTGTACCAGCGATCATCGTCATCATCGCCTGTTCCGATCAGTTTGAACGTCATTTCCGGGAACTGTTTGCTGATCTCAAGCATGTCTTCATCGTGGTCGTACCACTTAACGCATTCGCTGCACCAGAACGAGGATGAGTTATGCTTATCCCAGTCTCCGCCATAGAAGGCATATCCAATAATGTTCTTCTTTCTAAGCGCATCATAAAGCGCATCGTGTTCCGCTTTACTCTTAACGTTGTTTACGTCCATGTTATAACTTGTGTAGTAACCCATACGCTCTCTCCTTTCTGAGTCCGTCAGGCGGCGAAAGTATTCCCTCGACGAATAGAATCAAGACGTTTCAGAACTGTTAACGGGCAAGTGCCGAGTATTTGCGCAATCTTATTTCCAGACAGCCCTGCTTTATGCGCTGCTGCCATATACGGAACGTAAGCATCCAGCACCAAACAACGTTTTGATGTGTACGGTGCCTCTTCGAGTTTTGCCCTGCACTCCCACAGTTTCTGTATATACTCAGGTTCCTGCCCTACGGCCACAGCGACAACAAGCTTTGGATTGCAGTCCGGCTGTGGCTTCTGAGTCATCTCACACTTTGTGGGCTGGGGGAGAGGAGCGCTCATCTTACCGAGCTCCTGTTCCAGATAGGCACGGTGGGCGGCGAGCACTTCCTGCTCAGATAATTTGATTTCGATTACGGTTCCGAGGATGTCGCGCTTAATAGTCATGGTTTTTGTCTCCTTTCTTACCAGTAGCGGTTCCGCATACGATTGATTTGGCCGTACAAGTCTAAACATTTGTTGGCCATGCTGTGATATTCTGCTTCCGTGCAACCCAGTTTCTCGCCGTTGTGTACACGCTCGGCTTTCTTCCGCATGGATGTTTCGCGCTCGGTCAGCGCCCACCAGATGGTGTCCAGTTCATCGCGGGTCAGTTCCCATTTGAAATGCGATTGATTATCCATTCCGTTCTCCTTTCACTGTCCGATAATCTTTCGGACCTTATTTACGAATCCATCCAGCACGGCGGGATGGGTGTTCACGATCAGATAGCAGTTGTTTTCGCTGGGTGTAATTGTGATTCCGTTCGCCCACTCTTTATTGCTCCGGCTGAAGCGGCCATCGTAGCGCAGTTCCTGAAGCGTGTTGGCGAGGACGTAGGACACACGGTCCGCGCCGTACTTAGTGAGCACTTCCTGCTCCGGTCCGTTAGCGAGGCGCATTCCGTCGAAGGCGGCGGCGATGCCCTTCTCGATGTCGCGCTTGCATTCCTGGTTGAGCCGATACGATTCGCGGTACTGGTCGAGCTCATTGTGTTCGCGGGCATAGGCGCCGGTCTGGCGATAGACTTCGGTCATGGTTAGTTCTCCTTTCCTGTTCCGTCCAAGATTTTGTACAGGTTTTCGAGCAAGGCAGGGATGACCACTTTGTTGATCCGCCCGTATTCCGCTGCGTTCTTTATGGTTTCTGCGACAGGGTTTCTGGTGTAATACGATCCGCCATGGTAAAGCATATCCGAGTAATCACGCGCCGTGTACAGGCTCCTCATGATTTCTATCACGGTCCATACTTCTGAATCCGTCAGCGGCGTCTCATGAAAAACGGCACGGAACGCGTCATACCAATTCATTGGTCCGCCAAAGTCGTTTTTTTGGCGTTCCATCATGTACTTAAAATGGCTGTGACTGGCTATATCTGCGCTCCTCCACGGAGCTTTATTATTCGTGAATGTTTCTATGTAGCCGATACTCCAGTACCAGCCACAATCAAACGAAGCCTCCTGGAGCCAATAATAATCTCCGTCCGATCCGGTTCCGAGCAGGAAGTATTTATTTCCATGCCATTCAAACGAGCGTTTCATGATTACACCTCCATAAATCCGATGGAACAGGTTTCAAATTCTGTTCCGGTCACAAGGTTGATTGAAAAGTACCCGCATGACATACCGTCGTGGATTTGCTCCGCGACGCTCATCCAGCGGGTGTCGATCATAAGGTCTGTGTGACGCTCGATGAAGCGCTTCACATTCTTGACGGTGGGTGATAGACCGATGCGATTAACAATGGTTTCCGATTCCGTCACAGGCACAGCAGCCGGATAGTCATAGTGACGATTCATCGTCACCTGATAAAACCTGATTTTCATTCCTGCTCCTCTCTGACCAGATGACAGCCAAGCTGTTCACAAACGTGCTCCAGCATGTCTTCGATGAACTGGTCAGCTTCAGCTTTTGCTTCCCGTTCCGCTTTCGCGGAAGCCCTGGAGACCTCAGTGATGATGTACTTCTTGCCGGTGAAGGCCGTGAAGCCCTCCATGATTCCGTCACGCTGGACCGGCGTGAACATCAGGTAGTAACCACGGGGCTCCCGCTTGTACGTCCAGACGTTCATTCCGCCCTTGTTGTAGACGAAGTCAACGCGCATGAAGTTTATGGTCTGATCCCGGTCCGATGTGATTGGGAAATACTGCTTGCTCATGATTCAATCTCCTTTCTGGTTCCGCCATTAGCGGATAAACTCTTCGCGACGGTTGACGCCGTCCCAGTAGTAGGCAAAGAGGCTGGCGCTGTTGCCGTGTTCGCGCTCCCAGTCCCGCGCTTCGTTGGCGTGTTCTGGATTCGAGTATTCATACTCGTAGGTATCGGGTCCGTCGTAAACCCTGACGATGTATTCAACGGGTTTCTCCATAGTGTGTCTCCTTTCGGGGTGGGTTTTCGTCCACAAGAGCCGCCGCTGAAATCCAAAACGAGATTCATTTCGGGCTCCGCTGACCGTATGGGGTGGGTTTTCAGTCAGGGAACCACGGTCGGGGAATCCGAATTGGATTTCATTTCGGCTCCGATGCCGTTATGCGGCTTTGGCTATCCGGCGGGCTTTCCCGCCCTTCTTCCTGAGCTTCTCGTTTACATACAGGTCCGCCCTGTTCTTCCTGTAGCAACGTCCGCACTTTGCGCAGGACTCAGCCGCGCAGTTGGTTTCGATTCCGTTGGCGGCGATGTAGTCAGCATCGTAGACCGTAAAAACGTGGTCTACATACTGTTCCATCTCGGGCGGAATCAGGTCCTGTACGTTCAATTTGAGCGAGCTCAACACGAACGTGCAATTGTCCGGCTTCCCTTCCATCTGGAAGGCGATGAACCACAGCCGCCAGTTTTTGCTCCAGATGGCAAAGTTGCATTTCTGGTTCCGTTTGATGATGCGGATGTAATTCCGTGCCTGGATTACGTTCCGCACATCGCCGAAGCTCTCGATGCGGGTATACATACCCGGATTTCCTTCCAGCATTTTTGGCGTCCAACGGATGACAATCGAATCGATTTCCTGTTCCGTCAGAAGCCGCTCGGAAAGCAGTTTGGAATTCTGTTCCAGCGCCTCTTCCAGCGACCAGCGAAACGCCAGAAGGGAGTCCGCGAAGCACTCCGCGCAGACGTTCTCGCCGTTCCGCATGCGTGCCTGACAGAATTCGTTGCACCGGCAGGAAGTACTGATAGACGGAACGAACTCCATTTTTCCTTTGTGTTCCGTCTGGTTGATTCTGAAGATGTGTCCGAGCGCGTCGAAGATTTTTCCGATTTTGAATGACATGATTGCTCCTTCCAAACAAAAAGCGGGGTGGTTTTCATCCCCGCTAATTGTTTAACAAAATCAAGATTCAGTTTTGTTTCCGGTTCCGGTTCCATCCCCACCCATATACTTTCGCGATTGTGGGTCCGATCTTGGTCGTAACTCTGGCGATATCAGGCCATTTTGCGATTCCGTTGTAGATTTTCTGTTCCAGTTTGCTCATCTGTTCAGGTGTGGTTCCGTCGCGGAAAACCCTATACAAATAGTGGTTGGTTCCGTCGTGGTGTATGGCGTCGCAGCAGAGATCTCCGACCTCGTCCACGTACCATGTGTCGTAGTCGCAACTGTCATACAGACAATCAGAAATATTTCCCGATCCGATGATTTTATAACCATCTTTCCGTCCGTCCCAGAGTTCCAGATCCGCTATGCAGATGATCGGCATTCCGAGATTAATGTTCAGGTTCATGCGCTCATCGTCCAGATATTCCAGATTCCGCTCGCAGATAATATTCCACTTGTCACTCTCGTCCGTTACGTCTGGATATTCCTCTTCAAGAAAGGGGGCCCAGTCGTCGAGGTTGAGTGCGTGGTTCGTCCAAATCAGGTGATGCCCGTGTTTGACGTCGAACATATTGCTTCTCCTTTCTGGTTCCGGTTGTCAATAAAACTTGCGCTCGCGGCGCATAATGATTTTGTTGCAGCGCTCCGCCTGAAGCCTGTCACCGTCGAAGATGTAGTGGAGCATCCGGCGCTCGCGGCGGTCTTTTACGGAATCAATTATGGTTCCGATTCCGTACGCGATGACCATAGGAACGGCAAGGAAAACCCATGTTGGAATCATCATCCGAACACCTCGGCCAAAAGGCGTTCGAGCCTCTTGTTTTTCCGTTCAGCTTTGCGCTGGATGGTGCGTCCCTTGCTGATAATTTTCATGAGGCGCTTGAACTGCTTCTTGCTGATAATGAATGTCTGCATTTTTGGTCTCCTTTCTGATTCCGTTTTCATTTCTGGTTCCGACTAACCAGTGGTCGCAAAAAAACGCTCGCTCATCAATCCCTCGTGCAGGATTTTTGGGCATAAAAAAACCGCCCGTAGGCGGTTGCTGGTGGTCGGTTCATTGCGTCGTTATGCGGTTTTACTTACAGGCTTGTGATATCAGCTTCATTCGTAACAGTGATAGAAGTATAACAGGATGTTGCCGTTGCTGTCTATGCGGCAGCTTCCGGGCTTGATGTAGTTGTTGTCCCAGTCTTCGATATCGAGCTCGATGTCTGCGCCCTCTCTTAATATCACTTCTACGACCTCGACGCCCATGTTGGCCTCTACAACGTCATCAGTCGCTTTGTAGTGACGCACGGCGCCGTTGTGATGTTCAATCACGTCTTTGCCCGTCGTCGCTCGCCGCATCAAACGCTCCCACTTGCCAGCAATTGGCAGAACGTCTGGAAGCTCGTCGGCATTGTCATCGAGTTCGAGCCGATTGTCTTCGACCCAGTTCAATAAACCGTCGAGATACGCGCAAAGCTCGTCGATTTGCTTAAGCTTCTCTGGAACAGGTTTTGTTGCTGGTGGCAGTAAATCACTCCTTTCGTCTCTGCCCTTGTGCGTAAGTGTGTCTTTCCAGAAGTCAATAACATGCTCGGGCGCACCGGCGAGCCTCAAAGCGCCGATTTTCTGATACAGGTCGTTGGCGGGCTCTGTCTTGAAGTTCTCGCCTTCTGCCCAGATTTGAGCTTGGGCGGGATCGCGCCACAGGTTGTAGAACGCGTACGGGTCGCGTTCATAGAGTTCACGGAGTTGTTGTCGTTGCTCGTCGGTTATCAGTCGCGGGTCAAGGTCATCAAGAAACTTCAGGGTGTATCACTCCTCTCCTGTAAGCTCGCCGGACTCGCGGCGAAGCTGTGTATCAATTGCGCGAAGAATCCAGGCGTTGATGGACATACCATCGTATTCAGCCTGCGCTTTGATGCGCTCTTTATAACGTTGGTCATGTTTGTACATAAACGTAACACGTTCATAGTTTGCGCGGGCATACTCGTTCTTATAGTTCGGATTCTTGTGCCGATCTTTTTCTTTTGCCAATATCACCACCCCTGTATAAATATATCACGTTCTCGCTCAGTTGACAAGGTCTGACTCAATCGGCGTTACCCACCCCGCGCCGCGTGGAGGCTTGAGCCATGCGGGGCAAAGGGGGGAATTACTCCCCCAGAAGAGCGCTGTAGGACTCGCCGGTCACGATGTGGGCGACCATGCAGAAGGCCAACTCGTACGCCTTCGCGTCACTCATCAGGACGGTCTTGTGGGAGCGCTCATCAAACCGATGAGCGTTGTCCACGAGCCAGTGCACGTCCTTCTCGTTGACACGGTACTTGTTGGAGCCGTTCTTGCGGCCAGTCGCGTCGAAGTAGACAGCGTCAACGAGCGCCTGAAGCTCGGCCTTGAGCGCCTTGACGGTGACCTTGTCGTCGAGCGCCTTCTTTTGCTCAGCGGTCAGGTCAGCGACAGCCACGGCCTGCCCGTCAGCGGTGTAGACGATATAGTCATTGGTCACGCCGGAAGGGATGGCGTAGCCGCCCAGCGACAGCGAGCGAGCGATGAACAGCCGCCGGACCTTCTGGACCAGCGAGCCCCACATTGGCGAAGCCATGAGCTCGGCCTTCTGGGTCACGCCTGCGGCAGTCTGGAGCTCGTCCCACTTCGCGGCGATGTCGCGCAGGTGGTAGACCTGCTTTTTCTCGTCGGCGTCATCGTCGGCGACACAGACCAGCGACGTCTTGCCTGTGTCTACACGGTCGGTCTGCTTGTCGCGCTTTATGCTGGCCTTCATCAGGCCGGAGAAGCGATAGCCACGGAAGGCACGCCCCAGCGGGTCAGTGGCCTTCAGGTGTGCGGCTGGATCAGGCAGGGAGCCGACCTCAGCGTCGTCGGCGGTCAGCAGGAACAGGCGCTCGTAGGCGTCGGACACGACGAGCGTGTTGTAATCGGCGACGGCCTTGTCGAGCGCTTCCTTCGCGCCGGTGATTTCGTTGGCCTGCGGCTTGTCAGCGTTGACCTTCTCGATGTAGGCGTCGAGCTTGGCCTGAGCAGCGGACTTCTTCTCGGTGTAATCATTCTGCTTATACATAGGTACCTCTTTCTGCTGGTTTAACCAGCGATTTTATTACCGCGCCAGCTTCATGCGGCCAGCGCTGGCATAAGGCCCACGGGCTTGCACCGTGGGCAAAATCAGCCTTGCGGCTGTTGATTGCTTTGTCAGTCACAGTCTCGGCACCATGCGCTCAGAGATGCAAATGCGGTGGGTGAGCCCAGCACTAAGCAAGCCGACATCGCCGAAGGCTTTGCCGGAAATCCTGAATCGCCGAAGGCTATCAGGCAAGCCGCTGTGCTTTCGCACGTCGCGCTTTCTGCTAAGCAGCGTCGTTTCTGTGTTTGCTCTTCATCCTGCAAATCGAGCTTTTGCGCTGGGACTCAACGTCTGGACTTCCAGCTATCCAGCGGGCAAGCGCCCGTCCAGGTCCGCCGCTCGTACCATCTCGGGCACTTTCGCGCCCGATGAATCCAACGGTTGGCATGGAACAGATACAACTTGTTTGGATACCATCAATCATTATTAAACACTGATTGATGAATCATCATCGATTCATCATCGATGAACGATTACACCCACCATGCACCCGAGAGCGCCCAGGAAATATGTCAAAATTATGGCAATCGAGATTTTTTGCAGGAATTCAGAAATTTTTGTCGAATTCTTACTTTAGTGTCATTCAGTAAGACACACACTACACCGACAGCCCACAGGGCAGAAAGGAACACCACTATGAAAACCACCAACACCACCACCGCCGCCGCCCGTATCGCCGCCGCCGTTAAGGCTATCAGAGACCCCCGCACACCGCATAGCTTCACCGCTCGTATCATCAGGGTGTTAGAGCGCATGAACGCCTACACCATCCCCACCGCCGCCGCCGTCACGACCACCACCGCCGCCGCCACTAATAGGAAGGCCACCACCACAGCCCCCATCAATCACCGAGCAGAGGAAGCCGCCGCAGGACGCGCCGTTTTTTCAGGCCCTGTATATGACCTTGCGCGGCGTGTGGTAGCCGCGAAAATCAAGGGTGCTATCAGGCGCGGCGCGACCGCAGACAAGAACGTCTACATTCGTCATTATGCCGACATGATACAGACCGCCGCTCTCGCTATCAGTGAAGCAGAAGCGGAGGCGGCACAGTACACCGTCATGATACCTGCCGAGCTTGAGGGTGATTATTACGCCGACCATCACAGTGCATTCATCGAAGCGTGTAGGGCTTGCGGCAGGCTTGAGAAGCGGATTGTCACAAGAAGCGCGAAAGAGGGAACGCCTGTCGAGCACGTACACGAGCGAAGCGCCACCAGTGCCGCAGAACGCCGCCTTGCCGAGACAAGCGCCGTCATGGACTGGACCGAGAGAGCGCTGGAAGCCATCGCAGAGCGGGAACGAATGGGGAAGTGCACAGCGAAGCAGGCGCAGGATATGAAAAGGATGGTGGAGGGACACGGGGAAAAAGTGAAAAATCCCTCATCCGTCAAGCCCTACCTTGTAAAAGTCCTTGTAAAGGCTGGGCTGCTGAAAGTAACCAGTGCCGGAAAGCTGGAACTCGTGACCGACTAACCATTGACCACCACCGCAACAGAAGCAGGGACGCGCCGCCGCCCCTGCTCTTTTTATGCCGCGACCGCGACCGCCGCAGAATATCGGTTTTCGACAGAAACCCGACATCCCCCGCCCCGTTTACATCTCAGCCCACCGAGCGACCAGCCTGGCCCGGCCA
>OCVV011169152.1_pt1 | contig 32385 bp, 33 predicted proteins | sample 1539721 | NCBI WGS metagenome assembly OCVV01 (sample SAMN02144230, study PRJEB22623) | gut metagenome | biome: sheep rumen | host: Ovis aries | place: New Zealand | reverse complement strand
TTTTCGTCAACTAAACAATATCATTTTTGGCACTCTCTTTCAATATTTTATTTTCAATGTATGTGTGACATATCTATTTTAAACCTATATTTTTTGTTTTTTCAATAATTTTATTAAAAAATTGATATTTTATTGTTAGAAAGTCAAACTTGTTATATAATAGATAACAAACAGCGAAAAGGAAAGAATGATATGGGAAATATAGTTTTATTAGATGATTTGACAATAAACAAAATAGCAGCAGGAGAAGTAATAGAAAGACCTGCTAATGTTGTAAAAGAATTAGTAGAAAACTCAATAGATGCAGGGGCTAAAAATATTGTTGTTGAAATAAAGAATGGTGGAAAAACTTTTATTAGAATAACAGATGATGGAAAAGGAATCGAATTAGAAGATATGCCAATTGCACTTGAAAGACATGCTACAAGTAAAATTAGAAAAATAGAAGATTTAGAAAAAACATATACAATGGGGTTCAGAGGAGAAGCTCTAGCAAGTATAGTGTCAATTTCAAGATTAACAATAACATCTAAAACTCAAGAAATGCAAACAGGAATTAAGCTTATAGCAGAAGCAGGAGATATTATAAGCACTGAAGAAGTTGGGGCAAAAGTTGGAACTACAATGACAGTAGAAAACTTATTTTTTAATGTTCCTGTAAGATACAAATTTTTAAAAAATGATGCAACAGAATTTAGATATATTAAGGAATTAGTGCAAAAAATAGCACTATCTAATTTAAATGTTTCATTAAAATTAATTAATGATGGTAAAAATATATTTCAATCAAGTGGAAACGGAAAAATAGAAGATATTGTTTATACTTTATACGGAAAAGAAGTAAAGGATAATTTGGTTAAAGTTGATCACAAAGAGGGAGAAGTAAGAATAACAGGTGTAGTTGGAAATACTTTAATGGCAAAAGATTCAAGAAAAAATCAAATATTTTTTCTAAACAAAAGAAATATAAAAAATCAAATGCTTACAAATAGTGCAGATCAAGCATTTAAAGGTGGAACTGGAATTGGAAAATATGGCTTTTTTATATTGAATATTGAAATGCCTGCAACTTATTACGATGTAAATGTTCATCCTACTAAGATGGAAGTAAGATTTAAAGATGAACAAGCTTTATATAAAATAATGTACCATGCAATTAAAGGAACATTATTAAATAAAGAGTTTTTAGGAAATAATGAAGTTGAAAATAATAAAGAAAGTTATATCGAAAATGAATTAGAATTTTTAACCAATCATTACAATAATAATGAAGAAGTAAATAGTATTGTAAATGATAAGGAAATGCTAAATAATCAGAATGATATAGCGTCAAGTAAAAAATATCTGAACACGACTAAACTAGGCATTCCTACAACAGGAATGAACGATTCAAAATATATTAATATGAGTACTAATGGTAATTTAGATTTAATAAATAGAGATAAAATTAGAGAGGTAAATTACAAATATTGTGGAATTGTATTTAGAACATTTATTATGATAGAAATAGATGATGAACTATATCTAGTAGATCAACATGCTGCTCATGAAAGAGTTTTATATGAACAAATTAAAGAAAACTACAAAAATAATATCCAAAACAATAGTCAATTAATGTTATTTCCAGAGGTAGTAACTTTAACACATAAAGAAATGGAGTTTATTCAAAATAATATTGAATTGTTTCAAAATTATGGTTTTGATATTGAAGTGTTTGGAGAAAATAGCATAAAAATTAATGGGATTCCTGATATTGAATACAAAATAAAAATAGACACAAAGAATGTTTTTATGGATATCTTAGATGAAATGTTAACAAAAGAACGAACTACAATAAAAGATATAGAAGAAAGATTTATTGCTACGGTTGCATGTAAAGCTGCAGTTAAGGCTAATATGGATCTAGCTGAAGATGAGGTACATAAACTATTGGATAGATTGTTGAAACTTAAAAATCCGTATACTTGTCCCCATGGAAGACCTACTACTATTAAGTTTGGCAAAATGGAAGATGGAAAATTAAAAAATTTATAAAAATTATATAATTACAACATTAGAAGGAGTGAAAAAAATGAATCAATTTTCAAGAACAGAGTTAATAATAGGAAAGCAAGGAATAGAAAAATTAAATAAAGCAAAAGTAGCAATTTTTGGAATCGGAGGAGTAGGTTCGTATGTTGTAGAAGGGCTTGCCAGAGCCGGAGTACAAAACTTTATATTGGTTGATGATGATAAAGTATGTCTAACTAATTTAAATAGACAAATAATTGCAACAAGAAGTACAATAGGAAAACAAAAAGTAGAAGTGGCAAAGGAAAGAATTTTAGACATAAATCCAAAAGCAAATGTTGAAATACACCAAGAATTTTTTATGCCTGATAGCCCTGAAATATTGGATAAATCAGTTGATTACATTGTTGATAGTGTAGATACAGTAACAGCAAAAATTGAACTTGTAATGAGGGCAAATAGACTAAATATTCCAATAATTTCAAGCATGGGAACTGGAAACAAACTTGACCCAACAAGATTTGAAGTAACAGATGTATTTAAAACCAGTGTATGTCCACTTGCTAAAGTAATGAGGAAAGAATTAAAGCAAAGAGGAATTAAGAAATTGAAAGTAGTTTACTCAAAAGAGGAGCCAATCAAGCCGGAAGAAACAGAAGAAATTAGTTGCAAAAATAATTGTGTGTGCCCTCCAGGAACTAAAAGAAAGTGTACAGCTAAAAATCAAGTTCCAGGAAGTATTTCATTTGTACCATCGGTTGCTGGACTAATTATCGCTGGAGAAGTGGTTAAGGATATAATAAAATCAGATGATAATAATTAAAAACTCTGAAATTAAGTCATTAAAAATATTTGAAATAATCTTGTAATCTAAATATAAATATGGTAAAATTAAATTTACATAACTGTAAAATAAAGAAACAAAAGGAGTAAGTATTATGGTATTTTTTGATAAATTTTATTTGGATAAAGAACATGATATTATAGTGAACTTATACAAAGAAGATGAAGATGGATTAATATATATAATTGAAACACCAAATCATAAAACAGGAAATTTAATAACAAATTTGGCTAAAATATGTAATCTACCAATTTCAAAAAATGAAAAGGATATGAAAATAATACAAGGGTATATTCCTACTAGTATAAATGGAGACAACAGAGAGGTATATATTTTAAGATTAGGAGGAATTAAAGTAGCAAACATCTATAATGATGGTACAATAGAAATAAAGGCTAAAATTCCTGCTATTAATAAAACATTAATGTCACAAACAAAAGAATATAAATTACCAGTAGAGAAAACATTAATAAAATCTTATATATTGAAAAAAGAAAAATTTAGAACGGATTTACATACACATATTCATGCTAATTTGCATTCGGATGAATTAGTGGCATTAGGAATAAAACATCAAATTAAATATTCATTATATTACATAAAAAAATTAGGGTTGAAATTGTCTGATAAGCAAGCAAATGAAATATTTAAAAAGAGATGTGAAGTTGAGAAAATATATGCTTATGAGGATTTACCAGGAAAAAAATTAATCAGAAAAATAGATGATGAAACGTTTATTAATTTTGCAGACTTAATACTAAATAATCCAGATGATATGGAAGAAAACATTTCTAAAATAAGAAATAGTTTGGTTTTGATGAAAGATGGACAAGCTGTTTTTACTAATTTGGAAAAATTGTATTTATATAGATATGCTTTTTCAAAAGGAAAAACAAGCGATGATAAAATTGAAATAACTAAATCTAAAGTAGATACAATAACAAACAAAGACGTAAGAAATGTATTATATAAAATGTTAGAGGATTCTCAAAGTGAGGAATATAAAAATAACACATTGTTGCAAGATAAATTATTGTGGGTAGCGAGAGAATATGCTAACCAAGGAATTTACTATTCAGAAATTTCTGTTACATGGATTGTTAGAAAAGGTGAAGAAGGAGCTAAAATATTACAAGAATTACATGAAGTCCTTCCTAAAATTGAAGCTGAAACAGGAGTAAAACTTAGATTTTTAGGCTCTTTTAGTAGAACATTAATGACAGAAGAACAATTGAAAGAAGGAATTGATGTACTAAAAGTTGCTGCCAAAAGTCCTTATGTAGTTGGAAGCGACATAATAGGTGAAGAAATTAATGACATTTGTAATTTTAAACAAGTTATTAAAGAACTAGTTGAATTTGCCGTTGAGCAAGATGATGGATTCACAATAAGAATACATGCTGGTGAAAATGACAGTTTAAGATCAAATGTAGAAAAATCTATAGAATGTATTATAGATTCTGTTCCAGAAGGAAAGAAAATGCCTAGATGTAGATTAGGTCACGGTTTATATGGCGTTGATTTAGATACAGAGCATGGCCAAAATATAGCGAAGGTTATGAAACAAAACGGGGTTATTTTAGAGTTCCAATTAACATCAAATGTACGTTTAAACAATTTAACAGATTTAAAATCGCATCCTTTAAAAAGATACATAGAAAATGGTGTTAATTGTGTTCAAGGCTCTGATGGTTGTGGATTTTATGGTACAGATTGTATGGAAGAACAAATGGCTTTAACTAACTTATTAAATCTTTCAGAAGAGGACTTAATAAAGATGAAAAACATAGAAGATAAATTAATGGCAGAAAATGATAAGTTTTTCGAAAACAAGAATCAGAAATTTGAAGAATGGTTAAATGGCAGAAATATAAAAGATGCATTTTTAGAGGAAGAACTAAAAAATATCGAAGCAAATAAGGATAGACCATTTGTTATAGGTGTAAATACAAAGCTAGAATCCAACGAATTATTAAAACATAAAATTGCTAAATTACCTATGGACAAATTACCTATAATCATAGCAGGAGGAAGTTTTAATACACAAGGAAGAGAAACAAAAGCAGATAAAAGAGGAACTGAATTATTAAAAAAATTATTACCTAAATTAGATAATGAAAAAGTTTATTTTGTTATAGGTCATACAATGCAAGGATACGAAAAAGCGATTGTAGATATATCAAAGAAACTAAATAAAAAGTTTGATATTTATGCAATAATTCCAAGGAAAGTAACTCAAGAAGTTGCAGATAATTTAATGGATGAAGGGCTAAAGGGAGTATGTATATCTATCGAACAAGAGGAATTAGGAATATATAAAAGCTTTAATTATGAAATTTTTGAAAGAATTCCTTCAATTGTTATAGCCTTTGACGGAAATTCTCCAGTATCTAACTTGGTTCAAGAAGCTAAAAACGGAAAAGCAAAATCTAAAATATTTATAAATGGAGATGTTGACGCACTTAAAAATAAAGCAAATTCTTTAGACGGATATGTTACTAAATTTGATTTAGATAATATAGAGATAGTGGATAAGATAGAACAAGATATGTTAGAGTTTTTATAAAAATTAATATAAAAAAGAATAAATCATAATAATAAAAAACTTTATAAATTTATACTAAGCAAAAAGCTTGAAAAGTATAATATTTATAAGGTTTTTTTGCGTTTTTATGAAAGCTATAGTAAAACAATCTGACCACTTGGTATAGTGACTTTGAAAAAAATTAGTGGTTAAATAATACCGATTGTTTATAAGGAAAGGTATGAATGTATGGATAATGTGTTTAAAATTTCAACTATAAAAGAAATGCTAAATAATGGCTCTGAAAGGTTTGCTAACAGACCCGCGTATAAAATAGATAACCAAGTAATTACATACAAAGAGTTAGAAAATACGGTGAATTATTTAGGAACAGAACTAATAAATATGGGGTTAAAAGGAAAGAGAATAGCTATAATAGGACAAAATAGTTATAATTGGGAAATCTCATATTTAGCTATTGTTTGTGGTGCTGGAATTGTAGTGCCATTAGATAAAATGTTACCAGAAAATGAATTGGAGAGTTTAATAGAGAGATCAAAAGTAGAAGCAATAATTTTTGATGAAAAGTATGAAGAAACAATAAAGAAAATAAGCGTAAAAAACAATAATAATTTAAAAGTATTGATTAATATGAACAAAGCAGCAAATGATGATGTATTCTCTTTAAGTGAATTGATTATTAATGGGAAAAAGTCTATCGAAAGTGGTAATTTAGAATATCTTAGTTGCAAAGTTGATGAAGCTGAAATGAGAATATTACTTTTTACATCAGGAACTACATCAAAATCAAAAGCAGTAATGTTATCAAATAAAAATATATGTTCTAATATTAATGCCATAACAGAAACTCTTGATGTTAACGAAAATGATAGTTTTCTTTCAATATTACCACTTCACCATGTTTTTGAATGCACAGTTGGATTCTTATATCCACTTAGCGTAGGTGCAAAAATCGTTTTTGGAAGAGGATTGCGATATATTGTAGAAGATTTAAAAGACAATAATATATCAGTTTTACTTAGTGTACCTGCAATATATGAGAATATTTATAAAAACATAAGAAAAAAATTCGAAAAAGAAGGGCATCTTAGATTGCTTGAAGAACTAGAAGAAAAAGCTCAAAACTGTACAATGCAAGAAAGAAAAATGATTTTTAATCATATTCATGAAACAATAGATAATAACACAAGAATACTAATAAGTGGAGCAGCAGCTTTAGATCCTATTGTTGAAAAAGGCTTTAGAACATGGGGCTTTAATCTTGTTCAAGGATATGGTTTAACAGAAGCTTCTCCAGTTATCGCAGTTGAATCTGAAAAAGGGTATAAATTATCATCAATAGGAAGACCATTACCAGGAATACAGGCAAGAATAGATAATCCAAATAATGATGGAATAGGAGAATTAATAGTAAAAGGTGACAGCGTTATGTTAGGTTATCTAGAAGATGACGTTGCAACTGAAAAAGCAATAAAAGATGGTTGGTTGCACACTGGAGATTTGGCAACTATAGATGATGAAGGATTCATATATATATGTGGAAGAAAGAAAAGTGTAATAGTATTGAAAAATGGCAAAAATATATTTCCAGAGGAAATGGAAAAATTGGTTAATAAAATAGACGGTGTAAAGGAATCATTTATCTTTGGAAAAAGTACAAATAAATGTAAAGATGATATTAAGTTAAATGTTGAAATTGTATATGATAAAAATGAAGTAAAAGAATTATATAATGTTACAACTGTTGATGAAATATATGAGGCTTTTCATGAAAAAATCAAACAGGTTAATAGCATTATGCCTAGCTATAAAGCAATAAAAGGTATTGTTTTTTCTGAGGAACCATTAATTAAAACAGCTACAAACAAGATTAAAAGGAATGAAAATATTGCAAGAATTAACAACTTATAACAATATGAAGAATTTAAGAGATTTACAAACATTAAGATTGGGGAGAAACTATTATTATTATAATGAGATAGATTCTACACAAAAAGAAATATGGAGAAGAATCGATGAAAATCAAATAGTAGATGGAACTTTAATAAGAGCAGAAAAGCAATCAGCAGGCATAGGAACGCATGGTAGAAAATGGGTAACAATGAAAAACAATATAGCATTTTCTTTTTACATAGAATTAAACTGTAAACTCGAAAAACTAGAAAGAATTACATTCGAGATTGCAGAAATGATTATCAATGTAATTAAAGAGATGTATGGGATACAACTAGAAATTAAATTGCCAAATGACATATATTTTGGTGGTAAAAAGCTAGGAGGAATTCTTACTGAAACAAAGGTAAAGGGAAATATAGCAAAATTTATGGTTGTAGGAATTGGAATTAATAATTCACAAATGATTTTTGATGGAGAATTGAATAATATAGCTTCTTCAATAAAAAAAGAGTTTGGAATAGAACTAGATGTAGAAAAATTTATATCTCATTTATGTAACAGATTTGAAAAAATGATTATTAATAGAATTGAGGATGAAAGAATATGAATATAGGATTTTTATTTCCTGGTCAAGGGGCACAAAGTTCAGGAATGGGCAAGGATTTATATGAGAATTATGAATGTTATAGGAAATTATATAATAGGGTGAAAGAAATAACAAAGGTTGATGTTGCAGAAATATCCTTTAAAGAACAAGACGAAAGATTAAACCAGACTAAATACACTCAATTATGTGTGCTAACTATGAGTTTAGGAATATTAGAAATATTAAAAGAAAATGGAATTAAAGCAGAAATATCAGCTGGATTAAGTTTAGGTGAGTATACTTCATTAATATATAGTAATGTTTTGGATTTTGACGAAGGAATAAATATTGTGAAAAAAAGAGGCGAATACATGCAGGAGTTGGCACCGAAAGGAAATTGGTCAATGGCAGCAATTTTAGGGCTTGATGATAGTAAAGTTGAACTAGCTTGTAAGAAGGTAGATAGTGGGTTTGTTGTACCTGTAAATTACAATTGTGCGGGTCAAGTCGTGGTATCTGGTGAAACTAATGCGGTTGAAGAAGCGGGAATAAATGCCAAAGAATTAGGTGCAAAAAAAGTAAGAGTTTTAAATACTTCAGGACCATTTCACACAGAAAAATTAATTGATAGTGCTAATGCACTGAAAAATGAATTAAAAAATGTTCAATTCAATAAATTCAATTCTAAAGTTGTAAAAAACCTTGATGGAGATTTTTACAAAAATGATGATGATTATTGTGAAATACTTATGAAACACATAATAAGCCCAGTTCTTTTTTCAAAATCACTTCAAACTATGTTAGATAATGGAGTGGATACCTTTATAGAAATTGGACCTGGAAAAACATTGTCAGGCTTTGTTAAAAGAATGCAAACAGATAATGAAATTAACATTTTAAATATAAATGATGTTGATAGTTTAATTAAAACTATTAATTTTGTTAAAGAAGATAAAAGCAATTTTTGAGATATTGTATAGGAGGAAAAATAATGAATAAAGTGGCAGTTATTACTGGTGGAACCAGAGGGATTGGAAAGCAAATTGCTATAAGTCTTGCTAAGAATGGTTATGATATAGCAATAAATTATAGAACCGAAAATGACGATTTAAAAAACTTAGTAAATCAAATTAATGAAATTGGAGTCAAAATTTTCACATATAAATGTGATGTATCTGATTTTAACAGTTCAGAAGAATTCATAAAAAATATAATATCAGAATTTGGAAAAATAGATGTTTTAATTAATAATGCAGGAATTACAAAAGATGGATTAATAATGAGAATGAAAAAAGAGGATTTTGAAAATGTTATAGATGTAAATCTTGTAGGAACATTTAATATAACAAGAAATGTAATTCCATACATGATTAAAGCCAAAGCGGGTCGAATTGTAAATATATCTTCTGTTGTAGGTATTTCAGGAAATGCAGGGCAGACAAATTATTCTGCTTCTAAAGCTGGAATAATAGGATTTACAAAAAGTTTAGCAAAAGAAGTTGCAAGTAGAAATATTACAGTAAATGCTGTTGCACCAGGATTTATCCAAACACAGATGACAGAGGTATTGAAAGATGAGGTCAAGGAAGAAATATTAAAACAAATACCGCTAAAAAGATTTGGAACTACAGAAGATGTAGCCAATGTGGTTAAGTTCTTAGTTTCAGAAGAAAGTACATATATAACAGGTCAAGTAATAAATATTGATGGCGGAATGCTTATGTAGGAGGAAATAAAATGAAAAGAGTAGTAATTACAGGAATTGGTTTAATTTCACCAATTGGCAATACAGCACAAGAGTCATGGGAAGGGATTATTAATAAAAAATGTGGAATTGATAACATAACTTTATTTGATGCAACAGATTTTAAAACTAAAGTTGATGCAGAAATAAAGAATTTCGATTTTGAAAAACATTTTGATGCAAAGACAATTAAAAGAACAGACAGGTCATCACTTCTTGCAATTTGCAGTGCTAGAGAGGCTATGGAAGATAGTAAAATAAATGAAGAAAATACAGATTTTAACAGATTAGGCGTTTTCGTAAGTACTGGTATAGGTGGGTTTAACACAGTTGAAGAACAATGTGAAATTTCTTATGTTAAAGGGAATAAAAGAGTTTCACCATTATTTATACCAATGGGAATTGTAAATATGCCAGCTGGAAATATTGCAATTGATGTTGGAGCAAAAGGCGAATCAACTTCGATAGTTACAGCATGTGCGTCATCAACACATGCAATTGGGGAAGCTTATAAAACAATAAAGCTTGGGTTAGAAGATGCAATATTAGCAGGAGGAACAGAAGCTGCAATATGTAAAACAAGCATGGCTGGATTTGAAAATATGAAAGCATTATCAAGCGAAACAGATAGATCAAGAGCCTCAATTCCGTTTGATAAAGAAAGAAATGGTTTTGTCATGGGAGAAGGAGCAGGTGTGGTAGTTTTAGAAGAATTAGAACATGCTCTAAAAAGAAATGCACATATTTATGCAGAAGTTATTGGTTATGGTGCAACATCAGATGCATATCATATTACATCACCAGACCCAGAAGGTGATGGAGCTAAAAGAGCAATGGAAAGAGCTATTAAAGATGCAGAAATAACTCCAAAAGATATAGATTACATTAATGCTCATGGAACATCAACACATTTAAATGATTTGACAGAAACAAAAGCGATAAAAAATGTTTTTGGAAAAGATTATGAAGATGTTTATGTTAGTTCAACAAAAGGAAATACAGGACATTTATTAGGAGCAGCAGGTGTTGCAGAAGCAATCTTTTGTGTAAAATCAATTGAAAATGGAATAATACCACCAACAATTAATTATAAGGTAGCTGACGAAGAATGTGATTTAAATTTAGTAACAAATGAATGCTTAAAAAAAGATGTAAAAATTGCAATGTCAAATTCATTAGGCTTTGGAGGACATAATGCAAGTATAATCATAAAAAAATATGAAGATTAAGGAGGAGATCATAGTGGATTACGAGAATATTAAAAAATTAATTGATGATATGGGTAGTTCAAAACTGTCTTCACTAGAAATAGATTTTCCAGATGGTACTAAAATTAGCATGAAAAGAGGAAGTAACGAAAATCAAAGAATGCAAGAAAACTATGAGAATACTGATTTTTCTGGATTTAGACAAAACAATTTAACAAATCAATACAGTTGCAAGAATGTGGATGAAACTAATAACGAAAACAATAATACAAAAAGTAACAGTACAGAAGATAATGCTACATACAAATATATAAAATCGCCAATGGTCGGAACATTTTATTCAAAACCATCACCAGACGAAAAAAGCTATATAGAAGTCGGAGAAAGAATAAAAAAAGGTGATACAACATGTATTATAGAAGCAATGAAATTAATGAATGAAATAGAAACAGAGTACGAAGGTGAAGTAGTAGAAATTCTAAAAAAAGATGGAGACCCTGTTGAATACGGTGAAAATCTTATAAAACTAAGATAATTTTGGGGACACCCTTAAAATTTACGTTAGATGAAAATTCAAAGAAAGGATATACGAAAAATGTTAGAAAAAGATGAAATCAAAAATATAATTCCGCAAAGAGAACCTTTTTTGATGATTGATGAAGTTGAAAGCATGGAGCCGGGGAAATATGCAGTTTGTTATAAAAATGTAAATGAAAATGAATATTATTTTCAAGGACATTTTCCGGGAAATCCAATTATGCCAGGCGTTTTGATAACTGAGAGTTTAGCACAAGCAGGTGCAGTTGCCATACTTTCTCTTGATGAAAATAAAAACAAAAATGCTCTTTTTGCTGGTATAGATAAAATGAAATTTAAAAGAATGGTAAAGCCAGGGGATAGATTAAAGCTTGAGGTAAGTATAATAAAACAAAAAGGCCCAATAGGTATTGGAGAAGCTAAAGCTAGTGTTGATGGAGAACTTGTTGCCAAAGGTGAGCTAACATTTGCACTAGTTGATAATAAAATTTAAAAATGAAAAAGCCAAATCTACTGGTAATTTGTCAAAAAAGAAGGGATATATAATGAATAAAATACTAATAGCAAACCGAGGGGAAATTGCAGTTAGAATAATAAGAGCATGTAAAGAAATGAATATAAAAACAGTTGCAGTGTATTCAACAGCTGATAAAGATTCATTACATACAAAACTCGCAGATGAAGCAATTTGCATAGGTGATGCACCGTCGCAGAAAAGTTATTTAAACATTCAAAATATTATAGAAGCAGCAAACATTACTAGAAGCGACAGTATTCATCCAGGATACGGATTTTTATCAGAAAATGCTAAATTTGCAAAAATTTGTGAAGAATCTAATATTAAATTTATAGGACCAAAATCTGAAGTTATAGATGCATTAGGAAATAAATCGCATTCAAAAGAGTTAATGAAAAAGTGCGGAATACCTGTAATACCAGGTTCTGATGGAAGCGTGAAAAACTTAGAAGAAGCAAAAAAAATCTCAAAAAAAATAGGTTATCCTGTAATGCTTAAAGCCTCAAGTGGAGGTGGAGGAAAAGGAATAAGAGTTGTTTTTGAAGAGAAAGATTTAGAAAAAAACTACATACTGGTTAAACAAGAATCAAAAAAATCTTTTAATGATGATGAAATATACTTAGAAAAATACATAGAAAACCCAAGACATGTTGAAATCCAAATATTAGCAGATGAATTTGGTAATGTAATACATTTGGGTGAAAGAGATTGTACAATTCAAAGGAATCATCAAAAAATAATAGAAGAAACACCATCGCCAATTATTGATGAAAAACTTAGAAATAAAATGGGAGAAACAGCAATCAAAGTTGCTAAGGCAGCTAATTATTCAAGCCTAGGAACTGTAGAATTTTTAGTTGATAAAAATAAAAACTATTATTTTATGGAAATGAATACTCGTGTTCAAGTTGAGCACCCAATTACGGAGCTTAGAACAAATATTGATTTGATAAAAGAACAAATAAGGGTTGCAGCAAAAGAAGAATTAAAAATAAAACAAAAAGAAATAAATTTTCAAAACTATGTTATAGAATGTAGAATTAATGCGGAAGATCCTTATAAAAACTTCAGACCATGTCCAGGAAAAATAACAGGACTTAATTTACCAGGAGGCAATGGAATAAGAATAGATACAGGAATATATGAAGGTTATACTATTCCAAGTTACTATGATTCAATGATTGCAAAACTAATTGTTTGTGGAACAAGTAGAAATGAGGCAATTGCAAAGTTAAAAAGAGCGTTAGAAGAATTTGTTATAGAGGGCGTAACTACAAATATAGATTTTGTTTTTGAAATTATTAAAAATCCGGATTTTATTAGAGGAAATTATGACACGTCATTTATTGAAAATAATTTTAAAAATTAAGGAAGGGTAATTGCAAATGATAATAGATAAAATAAAGAGAAGACAAATAGTTCCGACAAATAAAAAGAACAATATAGACATTCCTGTTGGAAAATGGACAAAATGTGAAAAATGTAAAAACATAATATACAAAGATGAATTACATTCTAATTTAAGTATATGTCCACATTGTGGAAATTATTTTACATTGCATATTAATAGAAGATTGGAGCATATATTAGACAAAAACTCTTATGAAAGATTTGATTTTGACATGGAGACAAAAAATCCATTAGAACTAGAAGACTACCCTAAAAAGATAGAAATGCTAAAGCAAAAAACGAATATTTTAGAGGCAGTATCGGCAGGTACAGGCAAAATTAACGGAGAAAAAGTTGTAATATGCGTTATGGATAGTGGCTTTCTAATGGGAAGCATGGGAGTAGTTGTTGGAGAAAAAATTACTTATGCTATGGAACAAGCAATCAAACTAAAACTGCCGATAATCATATTTACAGCATCAGGTGGAGCAAGAATGCAAGAAGGAATATTATCTTTAATGCAGATGGCTAAAACGGTTGAGGCTATTTCAAAATTAAATCAAGAAGGAATATTGTATATATCTGTTTTAACTGACCCAACTTATGGTGGAGTTACAGCATCTTTCGCTAGTTTGGGTGATGTTATTTTAGCAGAGCCAAATGCAAGGATAGGTTTTGCAGGAAGAAAGGTTATTGAGCAAACAATTGGTAAAGAACTACCAGAAAATTTTCAAACATCGGAGTTTTTGTTAGAACACGGATTTATAGATAAAATTGTAGAAAGAAAAGATATGAAAGATACAATTTATAATATAATAAAATTTCATAAAAAGGAGGCTTAAAGATTAATGGAAGAAACACAATTAGCATGGAATAAAGTTGAAATTGCAAGAAATCCAAAAAGGCCTACTAGTCTTGATTATATAAAATATATATTTGATGATTTTATGGAATTGCATGGTGATAGAATTTCAAATGATGATAAAGCAATATGCTGTGGGTTGGGTAATATAGGAAACCGTAATTTTACAATAATAGCAGAGCAAAAAGGTAGAACTACAAAAGAAAACATAGAAAGAAACTTCGGAATGCCAAATCCAGAAAGTTATAGAAAAGCTATAAGATTCATGAAACAAGCTGAAAAATTTGGTAGACCTATAATTACTTTTATAGATACTAAAGGAGCATATCCAGGTGATAAAGCTGAAGAAAAAGGTCAAGGTGAAGCAATTGCAAAATCTATGTTAACAATGGCTGGTCTTAAAGTTCCAATTATTTCTATTGTAATTGGTGAAGGTTCAAGTGGTGGAGCTCTTGCAATTGGAGTAGGAAATAAAGTGTATATGTTAGAAAATGCTATCTATTCAATTTTATCTCCAGAGGGATTTGCAAGTATTTTATGGAAAGATTCAAAAAGAGCTAAGGAGGCAGCTGAAAAGATGAAACTTACTTCGGAAGATTTATTAAAATTTGAAGTAATTGATGGAATAATTTCAGAACCTAAAAAGCAAGATTATACAGATGAATTTACAAAGAAAATTGCTGATAAAATACGAAAAATAATAATAAAAGATATTGAAGAATTCAAAGAAAGTTCTGCTACTGAAATTGTAGAGCAAAGATATGAAAAATTCAGAAAGATGGGGTGTTAAAACAAAATGATATTAAAAGATAAAACAATTTTGATAATGGGAATAAGAAACAAGTGGAGCATTGCGTATGGAATTGCAGAATCTGCATATAAGCAAGGAGCTAAATTAATATTTACATATATGGGTGAAGAAAATAAAGATAAAATTGAAAAACTAACTGAGGAATTTAAGGATAGTAAATCGTATGTGTTAGATGGTGCTTCTGAAGATGAATTAGTTAAAGAAGTTTTCACTAAAATAAAAGAAGAAAATGGAAAGATAGATGGAATTGTTCATGCTATTGCTCATGCGAACACGGAAGATTTGCATAATGATTTTATTAATACAAGTAAAGAAGGTTTTGCACACGCTAACGATGTAAGTAGTTATTCGTTGGTTTTGGTTGCAAGAATGGCAAAAGAGTTAGATATGTTAAATGAAAATGCAAGTATTGTTACTTTAACATATTTAGGCTCTACAAGAGTGTTAGAAGGCTATAATGTTATGGGAATAGCTAAGTCTGCATTGGAGGCTAGTGTTAGGTATTTGGCTTATAATTTAGGAAATGAAGGAATTAGAGTAAATGCTGTTTCTTCTGGTCCTATAAAAACCTTATCTGCTAAAGGAATTAAAGATTTTAATTCTATTTTGGGTGTTGTTGAGGAGAAGGCACCTTTGCATAGAAATGTTACTATTGAGCAGATTGGTGATACTGCAGCGTTTTTATTAAGTGATATGTCTAGTGCGATTACAGGGCAGGTTATTTATGCTGATAGTGGGTATTGTATTATGGGCAATTAATTTTGCCTTTTGCAGTGCGCCGCCGAAAGTATTGAATTATGTAGCCAGTTAGTTATATATTACATTCCGCAAACTTGCTGGCTCGACTTTGCAAAAAAGTAAAAGGAATTTTGGGGTTGGATGATGATGTTGCTTGGAGAATTCCTTTTACGTCTTTTTGCAAATCTTGCCAAACTGCGCGTTTGTGCTTCATTGTAATATATAACTAACTGGCTACATAATTCAATACTTTCGGCTACTCAGAAGACGGAAGTATTGATGTATTGTTTTAAAAATTGTGTTGACAATTTTTTTAAATAATTGTATAAATTTAAAATGAATTTGGGAGGTACTATAAATGAGTGAAAGTGAAGTATTTGAAAAATTAAAAGGAATAATAGTTGAACAATTAGGAGTAGAAGAAAATTTGGTAACAAGGGAGGCAACTTTTGTTGATGATTTGTCTGCTGATTCATTGGATATTGTTGAATTAGTAATGGGAATTGAAGAAAGTTTTGATATGCAAATTCCTGATGAAGCTGCCGAGAAAATTGTCACAGTAGGAGATGTTGTAGATTACCTAATGAATAATTTATAAGATTTGAAGGGATGATAATATTTATGAATAAAACTAAAAGAATTATATTCAAAACAGCAATAAAGTTATTCGCTGAAAAAGGTTATGAAAATACGGGAATTGAGGAGATTACAGCTGTTGCTGGATTTGCAAAAGGGGCGTTATATTATCATTTTGATACAAAAGAAGATTTGTTTGATTTAATGTTGGAGGAAGGTTCTAAACTTTTAAATAATAACATAGAGCTAAAGTTTAGACATTGTAATAATGCGTTAGAAAAAATAAAAGCAATTTTGATGATTGAAATAAAAACAATTATAACTTATGAGGATTTTATTACAGTTGTTATTAACAATACTTTAGGAGAAACTAGTAGGACTAAAAAGTGCCAAAAGGCAGTAAATAATTATGTTGAAAAAATTCAAGAAGTAATTCAAGAAGGAATAGATGAAGGGCTTTTTTACGATAGAGATGCCGAGGCTATTGCTTTTGGGATTTTTGGAGTAACTTTTTCGAGTTTGTTATATCGACTTAAACAAGATAGAAATGTTACTGCTGAACAGATTTATGAAGGCTATGTGGCAACAGTTGTAAGGGGAATCACAAAGTCCTAAATTGACATATTATGAAAAAAATGGTATAATAATTGCATTAATTATATTTTGTTTTAGTTGGGCGGTCAGAATTATTATAATTAATAATTCCAATTTCAACAAATATAAATCTTGAATAAGAACATAAAATAACAAAGGAAAAAAAGGTGATGAAATGGAAAAAATGACGTTACGGGAAATAACCTCGATAAATAAGAATATCATAGATTATGCAACAAACTTAAACAAGATGTTTGCAGAATATGATTTACTTGCGGGGGAAAACATACTTTCAGAAGATGACATTAAAAGCTGTGTTGTAGATGGAAAAGGAAAATCTTCAAGTGTCTCAGTGACATATTTAGAAAAATGTTACGAGATGAAGAAAATGGCGTACTTTAAGTTTCTTGTGAGAAGTATAAAAAAAGCTCCTAAAAGGATTAAACAAATGACTATTAGTAATACATACAATTCGGGTGACGTAGATACTTTTATTCCTTCGAGAGAAGAGATGAAAAAGATAAAAAAAGCAGAGAAAAATCACAAGGTCGAAGTTTTAGGAAATGGCGCAATTGAATATATGACATTTCCAAAGAATGTAAAAGAAGTAAAACTTAAAGCTTTAGCTGAAAGATGGACGCCACATAATCCTAAAGTAACATATTTTTATGAGTAAGTTTCAAAAGACTGTTAGCAGATTAAATGCTGACAGTCTTTTATTAAAAAACAAAAAATTATGATTTATTATGTAATTAAAAAGATTTTTTTATAAAGCACTACACAAATAAGAAAAAGTATGATAAAATATCATGGTAAATAGAAATGAGAAATTAGGAAAACAAAAAAACGAAAGTTTTTCTATATTAATAAAGGAGGAAATATCAATGTCAGGACATTCAAAATGGCACAATATTCAAGCAAAAAAAGGAAAAGCAGATGCTGCAAGAGGTAAAATATTTACAAAACTAGGAAGAGAAATTTTAGTTGCAGTAAAAAATGGTGGACCAGATCCAGCTGGAAATTCAAAATTAAAAGATGTTATAGCAAAATGTAAAGCTGCAAATATGCCAAACGATACAATAAATAATGCTATCAAAAAAGCTTCAGGAGCTGGAAACACAGCAAATTATGAAGAAGTAATATATGAAGGATATGGACCAAATGGTGTAGCTGTAATAGTTGAAGGAAGCACAGATAACAAAAATAGAACAGCTGCAGATGTACGTCATGCATTTGATAAATCAGGAGGAAACCTAGGAACTTCAGGATGTGTATCATACATGTTTAACAAAAAAGGTGTTATTGTAATTGATAAAGAATCTACAGAAATGTCTGAGGATGATTTAATGATGTTAGCATTAGAAAGTGGAGCAGAGGATTTTTCTGCAGAAGATGAAGTTTATGAAATTACAACAGCTCCAGAAGATTTTTCAACAGTGCGTGAAAAATTAGAAGAACAAGGATTAGAATTCTTGGAAGCAGAAGTTCAAATGGTTCCAACCACATATACATCATTAGATGAAAACGGAGCAGCTAAAATGCAAAGATTCTTAGATATGTTAGACGACTTAGATGATGTTACAAACGTATATCATAACTGGGAAGAATAATATTTAGTTCTAAATATTGAAATAAAAGCATACTATTTAATAGTATGCTTTTTTTGATAATTTTTTAGAAAGGTGTCCAAAAAATTATCCCAAATTATAGGAGGTACAAATGAATAAGTTAGAATTATTAAAAATTATGATTATAAAAAGTTTTCCAGAAGGTTTGGTACAAGTTATGGATAACATAAATTTAGAGAAAATAGAAGAGATAAGAATTAGGGTGGACAAGCCTGTTATATTAAAGTGCGGTTTTAATGAAATTGTTCTTAAGTATAAGGTTAATACTGATGAAATATTAAATATCTTACAGAGCTTTTGTAGCAATTCTATATATACATATCAAAATCAAATTTGCGGCGGGTTTATTACTATTCCAGGTGGTCACAGAGTTGGCGTTAGTGGGAGTGTTGTGGTAAAAGATGGAAGAGTTTCAAATATTACTAATTTGTATTCTTTAAATATAAGAGTTGCAAAGGAGATTCAAAATTGCAGTACGCCATTATTACAATATATTTTAGACATTACAAAAAATACAGTTTTTAATACACTAATTGTATCAGCACCAGGAGCTGGTAAAACTACAATGTTAAGAGACATTGTAAATAAAATTAGCGATGGAATGCCTGAAATTAATTTTAAAGGAATAAATGTTTCTGTTATTGATGAAAGAGGAGAAATTGCTGCGATGCATAGAGGTGTACCTCAGAATAATATTGGTATTAGAACAGACGTGTTAGACAATGTTCCTAAAACAATCGGAATAAAGATGGCTGTTAGATCCCTTGCTCCACAGGTTGTTGTTGCTGATGAAATTGGAAACAAAGAAGATGCAGAGACTATAAATTATGCTATTTGTTCAGGTGTTAAGGGTATTTTTACAGCTCATGGAAGTAATTTTCAAGATTTAAAGGTAAATCCAGAAATCAATAAGCTAATTAATTTGAAAATATTTGAAAGAATAATTTTTTTAGATACTATGAAAAAAGGTTGCATAAAAAACGTTATTATGCGGAAAAAATTATTAAAGTATTATTTTACAAATTATCAAAATACATATATAATAATGTCAACTAAATAATAGGATTGTATAAATATTTATAATCCTATTAGATTTAACAGTAATTATTAACGAGGTGTAAAATGAACGAAATGAATTTACCAACAAAAATATGGAAACATTTTTGTTTAGTTACTAAACATAGATGGTATGTTTTTAAATTATCGATTAAAGCAGGCATTCCGTGGAGAGGTCTATTACATGATTTATCAAAATATTCACCAACAGAGTTTTTTGAAAGTGTAAAATATTTTAACGGAAAGAAAAGTCCACTTCATGTATGTAGAGATAACAAAGGTTATAGTTTAGCATGGCTTCACCATAAAGGGAGAAATAAACATCATTTTGAATATTGGGAAGATATGGGAAATAATAAAAGAATCCCTGTATTTTTGCCATACAAATATATAGTTGAAGCAATATGTGACAAGATTGCGGCGGGAATGGCTTATAAAGGAAAAGAATGGAATCAAAAACAGCCTTTTGAGTACTGGACTAATATTGAAAAACCAGGACCTACAATAAAGCATCCTGCATCAATAGAGTTTATGGACACAGTATTAAAGAAAATTTCTGATAATGGGTTAGATTCAGGTTTGAATCCAAAATACTTAAAATCAGTATATTCAACTGTTTCTAAAAAATATTTTTAAATTTAATAAATACAAAAAACTACAAAGTATACAATTAATACTTTGTAGTTTTTTAAATATACAATATTTTGGTTCTAAACATTATTCCTTAAGAATATACTTTATATTGAGGTGAAGACTATGTATGTGCTGAAAGTTTTATTGTTAGTAGCAGTTTTTGGTACAAGCACAATTATAGGTATTTTAATTTCTAAAAAATATTCCAATAGAGTTCTAATATTAAAAGATTTTAAAAATGCATTAAATATGTTTGAGGTAAAAATTAATTTTTCTTGCGAAACAATCTCAGAAATTTTCACGGAAATATCGCAAAAAATGAGTGGTACAGTTAAGAAGCTTTTTGAAGATGCAGTGAATAATATGAGTTTGAAAAATATGATGGCAGGAGAAGCATGGGAAAAGGCTGTTGAGGAGAATGGAGAATCTTTAAAAAAAGATGATATAAATTGCATAAAAACATTAGGAAAATTGCTTGGAAAAACAGATATAGATGGACAAATTAGCCAAATTCAACTGGTAAGCTCTTTTTTAGAAAAGCAGATAAGTGAAGCTTCAGAAGAAAAATCTAAGAATGAAAAGATGTATCAAAAACTAGGAGTAATTGTGGGATTAGTAATTGTTATTGTTCTTTTATGATGAAGACCTGTCCTTAATTTTAAAGATTTGAAAAAAAGAACCGTCCCCAATAAAAAAAGAAAGGAATGAGTACTTGTGAATATAGATTTATTATTTAAAATTGCTGGCGTTGGGATTTTGGTTGCAGTTTTGCATCAAGTTCTTGCAAAAGCAGGACGTGAAGATCAAGCCATGATGACAACTTTGGCAGGGTTAGTTATTGTTTTAACAATGGTTATTAAAGAAATTAGTACATTATTTACAACAGTAAAAACTATGTTCAACTTATAAAAGATAATCTAAAATTCATGAATTATAGAGTATAATTCACTATTTCTTTATATCAAGGAGGAATCACAAAAGATGGATATTATTAAAATCATTGGTATAGGCTTAATTTCGCTAGTGATAATTATAATTGTTAAACAGTACAAGCCAGAGTTTGCAGTGTATGTTTCATTAGCAGCGAGTGTATTAATTTTAATGTTAGTATTTGATAAATTATTTGATGTAATAAACTTATTAAATAATCTTGCAAATAAAACAGCAATTAATACTACATTCATAGCACTTTTAATAAAAATAACAGGAATAGCTATATTAACAGAATTCGCTGTAAGTATTTGCAAAGACTGCCGGAGAAACAGCCATTGCTAATAAAATGGATATTGGTGGAAAAATTATGATTGTTGCAGTATCTGTTCCAATTATTTCAAGTTTACTAGAAACTGTTATCAAAATATTACCATAGCTGAAATATTGCAGAAAAAAGGTGATAAAATGAAAAAAATTATAGTCGCTGTAATTTTTATGGAAATTATAATGTTTATGTTTCCAAATCAATATATAAGTGTTACAAGTTTTGCACTTACATCAAATGTGTCTGAAAAAGAAATAAACAATACAAATGAAATTATAAATAGTCAGAAGGAAAATTTAAACATTTCAGATTTCATTAAGGAAGCAGAAATGTACACAAAAGATTCCATGCCAGGAATAGATTTAAATGATTTATTATCAACTGCTATTTCTGGAAATATAGATAACGCAAGATTATTAAATATATTTTGGAGATTAGTAGGAAACGAAGTTTTAAATTCTTTCAGAGTTTTAGGAAGCATAATAGTCATTGTGGTAATTCATGGTATTTTAAAAAATATAAGTGATGGGCTTGGAAATAAAAGTGTTTCGCAAGTTGCTTATTATGTACAATATATTATGATAGTGGCACTTATAATGTCTAGCTTTGCAGAAATAATTAATATGGTAAAAGAATCGATACAAAATCTCGTGTCGTTTATAAATCTACTAATACCGATTTTAATAACATTAATGGTCACAACAGGAAGCATAACATCTGCAGGTGTTTTAGAACCAATAATATTGTTTATGATAACAATTATAGGAAACTTTATTGTTAACGTTGTAATACCAATAGTGCTGGTTTCAACAGCACTAGGAATTATTTCACAAATTTCTAATAAACTTCAGATTGACAAGCTATCAAAATTCTTTAAGTCAAGCACAGTATGGGTTTTAGGAATTATATTAACGCTCTTTGTTGGAATAACATCACTAGAAGGAAGTTTAAGTAGCAGCATTGACGGAGTAACAGCGAAAACTACCAAAGCTGCTGTTTCAAATTTTATTCCTGTTGTTGGAAAAATATTAGGAGATGCTGTAGATACTGTTATGGGGTGCAGTGTAATATTAAAAAATGCTTTAGGAGTTGTAGGAGTAATAATTATAATAGGAATATGTATAATTCCTGTTCTAAAGCTATCAACATTAACAATAATATATTATCTAGGATCAGCGTTGTGCCAACCAATAGCAGATGAAAAAATAATAAAATTACTAAGTCATATAGGAGATACTTTCAAGCTTTTGCTGGCTATACTTTGTAGTGTTTCGGTTATGCTGATTATTGGGATAACGTTAATCGTTAGAATATCGAATTCTGGAGTTATGTATGGTTAGAATCTGCAAGTGAGATATATGGAGGTGATTGAATTTTGAAATTTGTAACAAGTTGGGCTCAAGGAGTTATTATAGCAGTAATAATAGCCACTATAATAGAAATGCTTCTTCCGGATAACGGAAACAGTAAATACGTTAGAGTGGTAATAGGCGTATTTATACTATTTAGCATTATTTCACCGGTTATAAGTAAAATTAAAGGCAATAATGATTATATGAAAATAGATACATATATGGAAAATAAAACAGCTAAAAATACGGTTTCAGCATCGACTGTCAGTATAGATTCTAAAGCAACTATAAAAAAGATGTATGAGGAAAATTTGAAAATAGATATTAAGTCTAAGCTTACTCAAAAAGGATATGTGATAAGTGATATTAATTTAGAAATATTAGATAATAACGAATATACATTAAATAAGATTGAATTTAAAGTTACAGAGAAAAGTAATGCAAACAATAAAAATCAGAATGCTACCACAATTGTAGAAAACATCGAGAATATTAAAGTAAGTCTTGGTGGGAGTAGTAAAGATGATAAAAAAGAACAACAATCTATTATTAGCGAGAGTGAAAAAAGAAAGTTAAAAGAATATTTAAGCAATGTGTATGAAGTTAATGAAAATAATATAATTATCATTTAATAAGCATTTTACACTAATGAAGGGAGGTTTTAAATTTGGGCAGTTTAAAAGAAAAGTTTTTAACCAAAATAGAAAACAAAGGAAATAAAAAATCAATTGAAAATTTGGTCGTTTTCGTAATAATATTGATAGCTACGATAATATTTATTAATTATATATGGAATGGAAAAGAAAAAAAATCGAACGATGAGCAAAAGTCACCTGTTTTAGCAGAGAGCACGACACAAGCAACTTCTACTGTTACCAATGAATCTAATAATTTAGAAAAGCAGATAGAAGATATGCTCGGAAGATTAGACGGGGTTGAAAATGTTAAAGTACTAATTACATATTCTGAAACTAACAAAGTTATTCCAATGTACAATGAAGATAACCAACAAAGTATAACAAAAGAAGAAGATACACAAGGACGGAATTAGAACTATAAATGAAAATTCAAGTAAAAAAGAAGTAATTTATGAAGATAATAACGGCCAGAGAAGTGTAGTTACAAGCAGCGTATTAACGCCTGAAATAAAAGGGGCTGTAGTTATAGCAAAAGGTGCAAATAATGGGGTTGTAAAAAGTAACATTATACAAGCTGTAGAAGTAGCTACAGGTTTGCCAACTCATAAAATTCAAGTGTTTGAGATGAAGGGAGATTAAAAATTTATGAAAATTTTAAAAAGAAATCAAATTATTATTTCGGTAATGGCATTAATGCTAATAACTGTAGGGTATATGACTTATACATCTAATATGCACAACACTGTTGAAACAGGAGTATTAATGGATGCAGAAAAAATGGCGGGAATAGGTGACGCAAAACTTGTTAATAGTAATAATGCTGTTGAGAATAATGAAAATGATAATACAGAAAATGACAACAAAGCGAATAATAACACAGAAAGTGATGAAGATGAAAGAAAAATTTCCAATGATGAAATAGCAGTTGAAACAGCAGAAAGCGGAATAAACACAACAAGTATCACTAATAGCACATCAGCAACAATATATGATACAGATTATTTTGTTAGTTCCAGACTAGAAAGAGATAAAATGTATTCTCAAATGTTAGATACATATCAGAGCTTAGCCGAAAATAATGGCGTTTCCCCTGAACAAAAAAGCATATCAACGCAAGAAATTACAAACATTAATAATAGAAAAAATTCCATAATGATTGCTGAAAATTTAATCAAAAATTTAGGATTTGAAGATGTTGTGATTTTTGTAAATGATAATAGTACTAGTGTAATTGTAAAAGCTGAAAAACTATCAGAAGCGGATATAGCTCAAATACAAAATATAGTATGTAGAGAAATTGGAGTCAGTGCAGAGGTTATACATATAAGTTTAAAATAAAGGAATAAAAAACTGTTTGAAAATAAACAAACAGTTTTTTAGCTTTTTTCGGTATTTTGATGTGTTTTTTTAGATTGACTAAATCGAAAAAATTTGGTACAATTAATCAAATTGTGAGAGTAAAAAGGGGTTAATAAATGAAGAAAAATATTGAATTTGGAATTGGCTTTTTAGCTGGCAGACCAAATGTTTGTAAAATAATCAATAATTATTATAAGAACATAATTGAACAAGGCAAAAAAACAGGCTACAACGTAAATTTCACTTTTTTTATTTTGTTTGATCTAAATTATCAATTCACACCAAGGAGTGAATTTTATAATATCATACCGGCAGTATATAAAAACATGAATGTAAAATACATAACACCGGAAGATATAGAAGAAGAGAAAAAAATTCTTATATCTAGACATAAAATAAAGAAGGAAGAGGTTAATTTAATATTAGGTAATGGATATGCCAGAGCAAGAAATTCTATCATGTATTTTGCTTTAAAGAGAAATATTGATTATCTGTTATTTTGGGATGATGATGAATATCCAGTAGCTAATCTTAAAGATGGAGATAATATTAAATGGGTACCTCAAAACAATGTGCTAACGCATATACAAAATATTGAAGATGCAGTTGTTACAATGGGACATAGATGCGGATATATGTCACCAATACCACCAATAAAATTAGGAGAAAAAATCAAGGAAGAGGATTTTAAAATATATATAAACGCAGTAAGTAACGAAGCTGTATCATGGGAAAAACTAAAAAAACGTTTGAAAGAAAACAAACATGGTATTACATTTGCTAAAAATAAAATATTAGATAAAAATGAAGTTTCTGAAATTGAAGAATTAGGAGTAAAAAACTGGTTACTAGCATCAGGAATATGTATTAATTTAAATAAAATAGAAGATATACCTCCGTTTTACAATCCTATTGGAGCTAGAGGTGAAGATACTTTCTTTTCAACATGGCTTACAAATAAAAAATGTTTGTCTGTTCCAACGTATCATTTTCATGATGGATTCTTAAAATATACAGGAATTCCTAAAAGAAAATTTCCAGTTAAATTCGATGATATTAATGTTGAAGATGATAATGTTGGAGAGCGTTTTTTCAATGCTTCTATTGGATGGTTAAAATACAAACCATTATTAATTTATATAACTGATAGAGAAAATTATAGAAAAGTGATTGATGCTACTAAAAGAGAATTAGAGATGAGTATGTCTAAAATGAATAAAGTTTTTAACAAATGTGATTTTTCAGTTTTAATAGATGAATTAGATCAATTCGACAAAAGAGTTGAAGAGGATTATGATGAGTACATTAAAACTTATGAAGCATGGGAAAAAATCAAGGAGAAGAAAGTATGGAGAATAAAGAATTAATAAGCGTAATTGTTCCAGTATATAATGTTGAAAATTATTTAAGATATTCGATAAATAGTATATTAAATCAAACATATAAGAATTTAGAAATTATATTGGTAAATGATGGCTCAACAGACAAGTCAGGAGAAATTTGTAATGAATACAAAGAAATAGATGACAGAATTAAAGTTATTCATAAACAAAATGGAGGATTGGCTGATGTAAGAAACACCGGAATTACTAATGCTAATGGGATGTATATAGGTTTTGTAGATAGTGATGATTATATACATCCTTCTTTTTTTGAGGAATTGTATAATATGGTGACGGGTAATAATGCAGATATAGCTGAATGTGATTTTATAAGAATAAATATAGATGACGTTGATAATTCTAAGAACATTATAGAAGCTGAAAATGCAAAAAAAGAAATAGTAACGAATACAGAAACAAATAATGAAGCTTTAGAATTGTTATACGGGCCAAGACTAAAACCTTATATCAAAAAGGTTGTTGTATGGAATAAATTATACAAAAAACAATTGTTTGATAATATAAAATTTCCAGTTGGACGCTTACATGAAGATGAGTTTACAACTTTCAAAGTATTAAATAACGCCAAAACTATAATTTCAACAAACAAGATATTTCATGGGTATATACAAACTAAAAATAGTATCATGAGAAAAGAAATAAAACAAAAAAGAATTACAGATAACCTAGAAGCGTATATAGAATCTTCAGAATACTTTAAAGAGCATAATAACATTAATATTGAAATGAAATCTCGTAGAAGATACTTAGAAAATTGTATAGAGTTATCTGGAAAGGTATTAAAAGAAAATAGTCAAGATAAAGAATCTAAGCTATATAATATAACCAAATCATATAAAACAAACTACGATAAGTTTATAGAGGATATAGTAAACAATAATCAAGATGAAAGAACAAATGAAATAATAGTTTTATTAAAAGAAGCTTATAACTCGTTAGATAAAAAATCTTTTATCGATTCAAAATATTGGGAGGATTTAGAAGAAATAATTAATAAAACTATATAAATGGAGGAGAGTAATGGTACAATTAGAAGCGGAAAAACAATTGTTAGAGAAAATGAAAAATAGCAATATTAAAATATTAGGAATAGAAGAATCACTAAAAAAATTGGCACAACAAAAAAAATCTATATGTAGATTTGGAGATGGAGAATTAGATATTATTTATGGAAAAGATTTAGGATTTCAAAAATCAGAACCTAAACTTGCTAAAATGTTAGAAAACATATTAAAAGAAGAACAAGATTTTTGCTGCGTAGGGGTGCCAGATGCAATTAACAATTTTGATAATATAACAGAAGAAAGTAGAGCGTTTTGGGTAAAAAACATGATAGAAAACAGAGACAAGTGGATTAAATTTTTAAGCCCTAATATGGAGTATTTGACTGCTAATTTAACAAGATTATACATACGTTACGAAGATAAAACTAATTGCGGTAAGTATTTTGAATTGTTGAAAAATATCTGGAAAAATAGAGATGTAGTAATTTGTGAAGGTGAACAAACAAGAATCGGTGTAGGAAATGATTTGTTAAATGAATGTAAATCAATAAAAAGAATAATATGTCCTTCAGAAAATGCTTTTGAGAAATACGATGAAATAATAGACAGATTAAAACAAGAAAACAAAGAAAGCCTGTTCCTTATAGCATTAGGACCAACAGCAACTCTGCTTGCTTATGAACTTGCAAAGAATGGTTTTCAGGCTCTAGATGTTGGACATTTTGATATAGAATATGAATGGTTTCTAAGACATGCAACTAAAAAAGAGAAAATAGAAAACAAGTATACAAATGAAGTTGCTGGAGGTAATGCAACTGAAAATGTAAATGACGAAAAATATTTAAAACAAATAGAAACAATAATAAAATAGGAGAAAGTATGAAAAAAATAATAATTATGGGGATTCCACATCATGGGAATTTAGGCGATAATGCAATAGCTATTGCGGAGGAACAAATGGTCGAAAAATATTTTCAAAACCAATTTGAAATAATAAAGCTACCAGAAAAAAACTTGATTGGATATGCCAAAGACATAAAAGCAGATATAAATGATGATGATATCATTTTACTACATGGTGGAGGAAATATTGGAGATACATATATGGTTCCAGAAGAAGGAAGAAGATTTATTATAGAAAGTTTTCCAAATAATAGAATCATAGTATTTCCACAAACAGCATTTTTTGATAGTGAAGAGGAATTAGAAAAATCAAAGAGGATATATAATGATCATAAAAAACTAGTAATAATGGCTAGGGAAGAAAAATCTTATGAATTAATGAAAAAGATTTTTGATAAATGTCAAATTTACTTAACTCCAGATATAGTTATGTCATTGAAGCAAACATTAAATTTACCAAGAAAAGATATTTTGTTTTTGTTTAGGCAAGATAAAGAACAAACTATGGAAACACAAGAACAAGAAATAATTAAAAAGTTGGTTGAAGAAAAATATGGCAATTATATATTAACAGATATGCATTTAGGTGAAGATGTTACTGATATGGAAGGAGAAAAAAGAATAAATGCGTTAAATGACAAATTTGAAGAATTTAATAAAGCTAAATTGGTAATAACAGATAGATTACATGGTATGATATTTGCGGCAATTACCGAAACACCTTGTGTTGTTTTTGGAAGTTATACTCACAAAATTATCGAATCATATAAATGGTTAAAAGATTTAGATTATATTGAGTTTTGTGATGATGTGATGTTATTGGATGGAAAAATTGAAAAAGTTACTAATTCTAAAAATATTAAATATGATAATTCATTTGCAGAAGATACAATTTCTAAGATATTAACAGAATTTATTAAGTAAATATTGTTATAACTAGGTGGAATAAAATTAGTCATTTTACCTAGTTATTTTTGACATTTTGTCCAAAATATGGTATAATAACACTGTTGTTAAAAAATAAAAAAGGAAGTGTTATATGAAAAACAAAAAAGTATTAATCATAATGATTATAATTACAATATTATTACTAACAACAATATTAGGAATTATAGCAAATGCAACAGGAATAATTAATCTAGAAAATAATAAAATTGCAGAAGAACGTGATATAGAGGAAATTATGAATGAAGAAGATATGGAAAATGAAACAGCATTAGGTGATAGCGGAGATATACAAGAATTAAGGACAGCTTCAGTAAATAATGCAAATATATCAAGTCGTTCAAGTGTAGACAGAAATATATATGTAAATACAAATCTTGAGATGCAACAATCTCCAGAACAATATGATGAATTAGTTCAATATACAAAAATAGAAGATATAAAAATTAGTTTTGATATGGACGTATCTAAAACAACAGGATTATCAAAAGAAGATTTTATAAAATTAGTACAAAATATGAAATATGACAGAACAGGAATATTAGCTAGAAATGCAGGATGCATTTGGGAGCTATGCCACAAATACAATGTTAATGAAATTTTTGTATTAGGAATTTGTGGTATTGAATCAGCATGGTGTTCAGCTCCGCAACATCAAAATACACACAATTATTGTAGTTTGATGGCGGGTGGAAAATTAATAGCATATCCATCTGATGAAGCCGGATTCGAAGCAATGATTTCATTATTAGGACAAAAATATTTAACACCAGGAGCAAGTTTATATCATGGAGCTACAATTACAGGTGTAGGAAGATGTTACTGTAATCCTACATCATGGCCTAAAAAAGTGTATACTTGTATGCAACAGGTGTTTAAATAGAAAATAATATGTAATATAATCATTAAAGGAGCTTTTAAAGCTTCTTTTTTTATTTGTGTTAAAATAATTTGATTATTTCAGATTGTAATCATGAGTAGAATAATTAACTAGCTCATCACAATTCACTATAAGTAAAATTTAAATTTTTTGTAAATAAGTTGTTGTAAATTATATAATTATTGGTATAATAATATGGAATATTAAGGATAAAATGAGGAGGAGTACAAATGGTAAAAAAAGTGGCTATTTTAGCTAATGGTGGAGACGTTTCAGGGTTTAACGCAGTTATTCGTGCTATAGTAAAAACTGCTGAAGAGCATGGAGTACAATGTTATGGCTTCATCGATGGATATAGAGGTTTATTAAAAAATGATTATGTTTCATTAAGCACATCAGATAGTAGAAAAGCTTCAGGCATTCTGCCTAAAGGTGGTTCTATTATTGGGTCATCAACAAATGCAAATGTTTTTAATTATAAAGTTACAGAATTAAATGGAGATGTTGTATATAAAGATTTGTCTGATATTTGCGTGGAAAACATGAAAAACGATGGATTTGATTGCTTATTTACTTTAGGCGGTGACGGAACACAAAAATCAGCAAGAGATTTTTCTTTGAAGGGAATTAATGTTATTGGTGTTCCAAAAACTATTGATAATGATGTTGCGTGTACTGATATAACTTTTGGATACAACACAGCTGTTTCAGTTGCTTCAGATGCTTTAGACAGATTGCACACAACAGGGGAAACACATCACAGAATAATGGTATTAGAGGTTATGGGAAGATATTCTGGATGGATTGCTTTAGAGTCTGCAATCGCGGGAGGAGCAGATGTTGCTTTAATTCCAGAAATACCTTACGATATAAATAAAGCAGTTGAGAAAATAAACAAAAGACGTGAAATGGGTAAAAATTTCAGTATAGTTGTTGTTGCTGAAGGTGCAATGCCAAAGGGAGGAACAATCACAGTTGAAGGAACAAGAGACAATGGAGCTGGAGTTGATAACACAAAATTAGGAGGAATTGGAAATATTGTCGCAAAACAGTTAGAAGAGTTAACTGGATTAGAATCTAGATGTACAGTTTTAGGATATATGCAGAGAGGTGGAACTCCAACTGCATTCGATAGAGTATTATCAACAAAATATGGTTCAAAGGCAATGGAACTAGCATTGGAAGGAAAATTTAATGTCTTAACAGTAATTAAAGATGGCAAATTAGATAGTGTACCACTTGAAGATGTAGTAGGAAATAACAAAATAATTGGTGCAGTATCTGGAAATACAGCAGAGAGCAATATAAGAAAAGTTAATATGGATCATGATTTAGTTAAAACTGCAAGAAATATTGGAATATGTTTAGGAGATTAAATGGTGAAAATGGGGTCACTTACCAAAAGCAATAATGTAAAAAAGGGGACACCCACCGAATTTTTCAAAGGAGAAGGAATTAAAAAATAAAAAAAGGGACACCTACCGATTTTTAAGGAGGAAATAAAAATGGAAGAAAAACAAAGTAGCAATATAATATTAGGAGTTATTGGTGCAGTAATTGGTGCATTTGTCGGAGCAATACCATGGATATTGGTATATATTTTTGGTAATTTGATAGTGGCATTATTATCAATATTAATTGCAGTTGCAAGTTACTATGGATATAAATTAACAAAAGCTAAAATCGACAAGAAATTACCGGTTATTGTTGCAATTTCATCAATTTTTGCCGTAACCGTGTCAACATTTGTAATAATTCCATTAATTTTGATGGCAAGAGAAGGAATAGATGTAAGTTTTGATAATCTTAAATTGATTTACGAATACGATCAGTTTAGAAATGGAATTTTAAGAGATTATGTTATTTCATTAGTATTTACAGTTATAGGAATAAGTGGAATAGTCTCATCACTTCATAAACAGATAAAAGATGGCGTTAATCCAGAAGACATCAAACTTAATGTAACAAATGAACAGCAATTAGTTACACCTGAAGAAACACAGGAAATAAAAGATGTATTTGTGAAAAATAATGCTTTAAGTAAATACGACACAATATCAAAAGAAGATGTTATAGCAGATTTAAGTACAAAAATAACAGAGATAAGAGCTAACCAAGTATTTGAAATTCTTAAAGCTCAAAGAATAATAAAAAAATCAAACGGAAATTATTATTTTTCTGAAAAAGCTCAAAATAGTAGTGCGTCAAGGAATAAAAAAGCACTTATTATTGTCGTAGTAATAGTAACTGTTATTATTCTAATAAGTATTCTATCTGTAATAGCAGGAAGTAGTAATAAAAAATCAACAAATAAATCAAGCAAATCTTCTTCACAAAATAGTTCAAGTAGCATTAGCACGGATAATAGTCAAAACACTTTGACAAAAGACAATGAAGTGGAAGATTCAGAAGATGAAGAACAATATGAATCAGATCATGTTATTACTGGAACAGATTTAAAATTTCAAC
>OCVV011320895.1_pt1 | contig 32386 bp, 37 predicted proteins | sample 1539721 | NCBI WGS metagenome assembly OCVV01 (sample SAMN02144230, study PRJEB22623) | gut metagenome | biome: sheep rumen | host: Ovis aries | place: New Zealand | reverse complement strand
TATTAATGATAGTGTTCTTTGGTAACTCTACCTTTAATCCCTTAGGTACTTCCATTTCTACTGGATGAGAATAACCAGCAGATAATACTAGTTTATTACCTTGCATTTGAGCACGGTAACCAACACCATTGATTTCAATTGTTTTTGAAAATCCTTCAGATACACCAACAACCATGTTATGTAATAATGCACGAGTTGTACCATGCATCATTTTGCTTTGCTTTGTATCGTTTGGACGCTTAACTTCAGCTTGTGTAGCTTCAACTTTAATTTCTAGTTCGCTATTGAATTGAGCAGTTAATTCTCCCTTAGGGCCCTTTACAGTTACAACATTGCCATCAGCAACAGTAACAGTAACGCCTGCAGGGATGCTAATTGCCTTATTACCAATACGAGACATATTTAATACCTCCTTGATTTTTAAGTTCTAAATTTTAATATATTTTTAAGTAAATAATATTACCAAACGTAAGCTAAAACTTCGCCTCCGATGTTTAACTTACGAGCTTTTTTATCAGACATAATACCCTGAGATGTTGAAATAATAGCAACACCTAAGCCACCTAAAACCTTAGGTAAATCTTCAGCTGTACTGTAAACATGTAAGCTTGGCTTAGAGATTCTCTTTAAATCTTTGATAACTCTTTGGTTATCCTCAGTATATTTTAATGTGATTGTTGTTACACTCTTAACATCATTTGTAGCCTTGAAGTCAGCAATATAACCTTCTTCTTTTAAAACTGCTAAAATAGCAGATTTAACTTTAGAAGTTGCAACTTCAACAGTCTCCTTACGCATTGCGTTTGCATTCTTGATGCGAGTTAACATATCAGCAATTGGATCTGTCATCATTTTTTGAGTTCCTCCTATTCTTCTATGGAATAAAATTACCAGCTAGCCTTTTTAACGCCTGGAATTTGTCCTTTGTATGCTAATTCACGGAAACAAATACGGCATAGTTTGAACTTACTGATAACAGCATGTGGACGTCCACATCTTTCACAACGAGTATATTGACGTGCACTAAATTTTGCTTTTCTATGATTTTTTACAACCATTGATGTTTTTGCCATAAATTAATATCCATCCTTACTTTCTGAAAGGCATACCCATTAATGCTAATAATGAACGGCCTTCCTCATCTGTATTTGCTGTGGTTACAATTACGATATCCATACCACGAATCTTCTTAACCTGATCAAAATTAATTTCAGGGAAGATTAACTGCTCTTTAACACCTAAAGTATAGTTACCACGACCATCAAATGCATTTGGATTAACACCACGGAAATCACGTACACGTGGAAGAGCGATTGATACAAGCTTATCTAAGAACTCATACATTCTTTCTCCTCTTAATGTTACTTTACAACCAATTGGCATACCCTCACGTAATTTGAAGTTTGCGATTGACTTCTTTGCTTTAGTTACAACTGGCTTTTGACCAGCGATTTGTGTTAACTCTTCTACTGCATCGTCTAAAACCTTAGAATTAGCAACAGCCTCACCAACACCCATGTTGATAACGATCTTTTCTAATTTAGGAATTTGCATAGAAGACTTATATGCGAATTTGTTCTGTAATTCTGCCTTAACAGAATTTTGATATTTCTCTAGTAAACGATTCACGAAAGTCTACCTCCTCTTACTTAAATTCATAACCAGATTTTTTAGCAACTCTGATCTTATTGCCTTTTTCATCAACCTTAATACCAACACGAGTAGGTTTATTAGTCTTTGGATCTAATAACATAACGTTTGATGCATCGATTGGAGCTTCCATCTCAATAATGCCACCTTGTTGGTTAGCTTGAGTAGGCTTTTGATGCTTCTTAACCTTATTAACACCCTCAACTACAACCTTGTTAGTCTTAGGATAAACCTTTAAAACTTTACCTGTTGTAGGTACTAGGTTGCCCTTTTTATCCTTAGTAAATTTATCTTTACCAGCAATTACAACTACTGTATCTCCAGTTTTAATGTTCATAAACGGCACCTCCTTATAGTACTTCAGGTGCTAAAGATACGATCTTCATAAAATCTTTATCACGTAATTCTCTAGCAACAGGTCCGAAAATACGAGTACCACGTGGAGTTTTATCCTCACGAATTAGTACTGCAGCATTCTCATCAAATTTAATATATGAACCATCATTTCTTCTGATTGGATTCTTTGTTCTTACAATAACGGCCTTAACTACATCACCCTTTTTAACTTGGCCGTTAGGTGATGCTTCTTTAACAGAGCATACAACGATATCACCAACATAAGCATATCTATGTAATGCGCCGCCTAATACTTTAATAATTAATAATTCACGAGCACCGCTGTTATCAGCAACTGCAAGTCTTGTTTCTTGTTGAACCATGATAGTACCTCCTTTCAGGAACCTATATTATAGTGTTTCTTTAACCTTAACTACCTTAACTAATGTATAACATACAGTCTTAGATAGTGGTCTAGTTTCCATGAATTGAACAATGTCTCCTACTTTAGCAGTATTGTTTTCATCATGAACGTGGAACTTTGTAGATTTTTTTACACGCTTTTTATAAATTTTATGTACATCAAAAGTATCAACAGATACTACGATAGTTTTATCCATCTTATCAGAAACTACTGTTCCTGTGAAGAATTTACGACTATTGCGTTCCATATTGTCTCCTCCTAATTAGAAGCCTTGCTAGCATTAGTCTTTTCAGTAAGAATAGTCTTTAATCTAGCAATTGTTCTCTTGATTTCATTCATACGAGCAGGCTTTTCAATATTTCCTAGAGCAGCCTGGAACTTAAGGTTGAATAATTCTTCCTTTAAATCTGCAATTTTCGCATTAATTTGCTCTACAGACATTTTACGAATGTCTTTATTCAAATCTTTTGTTTTCATTATTGCTCGTCACCTACTTTTGTAATAATCTTAGTTGAGCATGGTAACTTATGAGAAGCTAAACGTAAAGCTTCACGAGCGATCTCATCAGATACACCTGCAACTTCAAATAAAATTACGCCTTGTTTTACAACAGCAACCCATACTTCTGGAGAACCCTTACCAGAACCCATACGTACTGCTAAAGGCTTTTTAGTCTTACTTAAGTGTGGGAATACTTTAATCCATACTTGACCTTGACGGTTCATTTTACGTGTAATGGCAACACGGGCAGCCTCTAACTGATTAGTTGTTAACCAACAGCCTTCAGTTGCTACGATACCATAATCACCGAATGCTAATTCTGTACCGCCTTTTGCCTTACCATGGAAATAAACTCTATGAGGACGACGATACTTTGTTCTTTTAGGCATTAACATAATTAATTACCTCCCTTAGTATTTTCCTGAGATTCCTTAGCTGCCTTTGGAGCTGCCTTAGCATCTCTTGGCTTTCTACTTATTGGCTTTCTATTAGCTTTCTTATCTTCAGCATCTCTAGCAGGGATTTCGAATAATTCACCCTTATAGATCCATACTTTAATACCAAGCTTACCATAAGTAGTATTAGCTTCAGCTACAGCATAATCAACATCTGCACGAAGTGTTTGTAGAGGTACTTGACCTTCATTATAACCTTCGCTTCTAGCCATTTCAGCACCACCTAGACGACCAGAGATTAATGTTCTAGCACCCTTAGCACCAGCCTTTAATGCTCTTTGAATAGCAACCTTTTGAACACGTCTGAAAGATGCTCTTGCTTCTAGTTGTTCTGCAATTGATCTAGCAACTAATGTTGCATCAAGCTCAGCTCTCTTGATTTCAATTACATTTAAAATAATGTCTTTCTTAGTTAAATAAGATAATTCTTTAACTACTTTGTTCTTTGTTTCAGCCTCATGACCGATAACGATACCTGGCTTAGCTGTGTATAAAGAAATCTTAATACGATCTTTATTATTATTTCCTTTAACACGCTCGATAATAACACGAGAAACTTGAGCCTTAGCGTATACTTTTTCAATGTATTTTCTGATTCTTAAATCTTCATGTAATAAATCAGCTACTTGATTCTTACCAGCATACCAAGCTGCATCCCAATCACGGTTAATACCAACTCTTAAACCAACTGGACTAACTTTTTGACCCATGTTATTTAGCCTCTCTTTCTGATACTACAACAGTAATGTTGCATGATCTTTTTAAAATTACATCACCACGGCCTTTAGCACGAGGTAACATTCTCTTCATTCTGATACCATCTGTTACATAACAAGATGATACATATAGATTATTAATATCCATATTATTATTGTGTTCTGCGTTTGCTACAGCAGAATTTAAAACCTTTAAAACAACTTCACATGCTTGTTTGTTTGTTAACATTAAGATAGCCTTAGCTTCAGCAACATCCTTGTTACGGATTAGATCTACAACAAGACGAGCCTTGCGTGGAGTTATTCTAACTGTTTTTGCAATTGCTTTTGCTTCCATATTATTATTTCTCCTTTACTATCCTATGATGATCTCTTATCTGCATCTGCTGCAGTATGTCCTTTGAATGTTCTAGTTGGAGCAAATTCTCCAAGCTTATGACCTACCATATCTTCTGTAATGTATACAGGAACATGAGTATGACCATTATAAACAGCTATTGTTAAACCTACAAATGCAGGGAAAATTGTTGATCTACGTGACCAAGTTTGAATAACTTTCTTGTCACCGGCATTTTTCTGTGCTTCAACTTTCTTCATTAAGTGTTCGTCACAGAAAGGACCTTTTTTAATTGAACGAGCCATATTATTCCTCCTTACTCCTACTTATCATTTCTTCTACGAACTATTAGTTTGTTAGAAGCTTTCTTATGCTTACGAGTCTTAAGACCTAGAGCTGGCTTGCCCCATGGAGTCATTGGAGAAGGACGACCAACTGGACACTTACCTTCACCACCACCGTGTGGGTGATCTACTGGGTTCATAACTGAACCACGAACTTCAGGACGTAAGCCCATATGACGAGCTCTACCAGCCTTACCGATTCTTACTAATTCATGAGATTCATTACCAACCTCACCGATTGTAGCCTTACATGTAGCTAAAATCTTTCTAACTTCGCCTGAACCAAGACGTACTAATACGTATCTTCCTTCACGGCCAAGGATTTGAGCTGAAACACCAGCACTACGTGCTAATTGTCCACCCTTACCAGGATGTAACTCAATATTGTGGATTAATGAACCAACAGGAATTGCAACGATTGGTAATGCGTTACCAACCTTAATATCTGCGTCAGCACCAGAAATAAGTTTTGTTCCTACAGTTAATCCCTTAGGAGCAAGAATGTATCTCTTTTCACCATCAGCATATACTAATAATGCAATGTTTGCACTTCTATTTGGATCATATTCGATTGACTTAACAGTTGCAGGGATACCATCCTTGTTTCTCTTGAAGTCAATAATTCTATATTTTTGCTTAACGCCACCGCCTTGATGACGAACAGTGATACGTCCAGTATTATTACGACCTGCTTTTGAATTCTTAGGTGCTAATAATGACTTTTCAGGAGTATCAGTTGTAATTTCATCAAATGTTAAAACTGACATGTTTCTTCTACCATTTGATGTTGGCTTATATTTTCTAACTGCCATAGTTAATAATTCCTCCTATTAGATCTCGAAAGCGTCAATCTTGTTGTCTTTAGCTAATTCAACGATAGCTTTCTTGTATGCTGGCTTGAAACCAACATGTTGACCAACTCTTGCACGCTTAGGTAAAACATTAATTGTATTAACGCTTAATACTTTTACCTTGAAAATTTCTTCTACTGCGTTTTTGATTTCAATTTTGTTTGCTGATTTAGCAACCTTGAAAGTATACTTATTGAAGTTTTCCTTTAAACCCATTGTCTTTTCAGTGATAATTGGGCCTTGAATAATATCAAATGCTTTTGTCATATTAGTTCAACTCCTTCTCAAAGTACTTAACTGCAGCTTCTGTTAATACTAAATTCTTGAATGTAAGAATTTCATAAACAGATGCGTTATCTACAGGTGTAACGAATACACCTTCAATATTTCTAGCTGAAACATTTAAAGTTTCTGTTAATTCTTCAGGTGAAACTAAAACCATTGTCTTACCTTCTACCTTTAGGTTATTTAAAACCTTAACGAATTCTTTTGTCTTGAAGCTATCTAATACGATTGTATCAACAGCTACCATTTTGTTTTCATTTAGTTTGTAAGTTAAAACATTTTTCATTGCTAATGCTCTAACCTTCTTATTTAACTTGAAGGCATAGCTTCTTGGTGTAGGACCAAATACTGTTCCACCACCAACCCATTGAGGTGCACGGATTGATCCTTGACGAGCACGTCCTGTACCTTTTTGTCTCCAAGGCTTACGGCCACCACCACGAACTTCGCTACGACCCTTAGTATCATGAGTACCTTGTCTCATAGCAGCTCTTTGTTGGTTAACCACATCGTATATTACTTGTTGATTAAATTCAACAGCAAAAACTTCTTTGCTTAAGTTTAAATCTTTAATCTTTTCTCCAGATTGATTTAATAATGCGATTGTTGGCATAATTAAACTCCTTTCCTTATACTATATATTACTTTGCAGCCTTAACTGCAGTTTTGATTACAACGAATCCTTTTTTAGGTCCTGGTACATTACCACGAACTAAAATAAGTTGTCTTTCAGAATCTACCTTAGCAATTGTAAGGTTTTGTAAAGTTACTTTTACATTACCCATATGACCAGGCATTTTCTTACCCTTCATATTGCCTTTGATAGCTCCCATTGAACCAACGATACGATGACATGCAGATGTACCATGGCTCATTCTTAATACATGGTGATTGTAACGCTTGATTGTACCAGCGAAACCCTTACCTTTAGAAGTACCAGTAACGTCAACTACGTCACCAGCTGCAAAAATATCTACTTTAATTTCTTGGCCTACATTGTAAGAAGCTAACTCATTTCCTTGTGCCTCTGAGAAACGTAATTCTCTGATGAAGCGCTTAGGAGCAGTGTTTGCCTTTGCAACATGACCCTGTTCAGGTTTGTTAGATAATGCTTCTTTCTTGTTTGAAGCTCCAACTTGAACAGCAACATAACCATCGTTTTCAACTGTCTTTTGTTGTAATACAACGTTATCAGAACAATCAACGATAGTAACTGGAACTAAATTACCAGCTGCATCGAAAATTTGAGTCATACCCAATTTTCTACCTAAGATTCCCTTAGCCATTTGAAATTTCCTCTTTTCTTTTAATTTTTAAATTTAATTACTTCTTTAATTGAATATCTACACCAGAAGGTAGATCAATGTGCATTAAAGCATCAATTGTCGCAGGATTTGGATCTACGATTTCAATTAATCTCTTATGAGTTCTTCTCTCGAATTGCTCACGTGAATCCTTGTTAACGTGAGGTGATCTTAAGATTGTGAAGATTTCCTTCTCTGTAGGTAGTGGAATAGGTCCATTAACTACTGCACCAGCCTTCTTAACTGAATCAACAATTTTCTTTGCTGAAGAGTCAAGTAATCTGTGATCATAAGATTTTAAACGAATTTTGATTTTTTCTTTTGCCATTTTAAATAACTCCTTTCGCCTATAATCGTCGTATAGACTTGCTCCATGGAAAAACCCAACACGTATGACAACGGCAATCCGTGTGTCGGCAACCTTCCACTTCACAGCCACTTCTTGCTCGATATAGAGCCTTTTTAATTATATCTAAAAATATCACAATATGCAAGAATTATTTTAAAATTTTTTTATATCCTATTATATATAAATAAAAAGAGCGCCTTCGCGCCCTTTAAATACTAATTTATTAGAATCTTCTAATTTTACCATCAAGACCATGTAAAATTACATAGCTTCCGTCATCCTTGTTCTTAGCTAAGCTCTTTGCATAATCTAATGCTTCTGCTTGAGTCTTGAATAATTTAATTACCTTATCAGAACCTTGGATGAATACTTTCCATTCTCTACCATCATTATCACGCTTAGATACATGATATGCAGTCTTTCCAGTTGTAGTTGTCTTTGCTGCTGCTTTTGGTGCTTCAGCTTTTTTAGCTGGAGTTTCAACCTTCTTTGCAGGAGCTGCCTTAGGAGCTTCAGCTTTCTTTGCTGGTGCTGCTTTTGCAGGTGCTTCCTTCGCCTTTGGTGCTTCAGCCTTTCTTGCTTTAACATCTGCAGCTGTATTCTTTGTTGGGGCAGATGCCATAACTGGAGTTGGAGCTGGTTTCTTTGGAGCTGCCTTTGCAGGTGCTTCCTTTGCCTTTGGTGTTATAACAACAGGATTATGCTTTTCAGTTTTTGCCTGTGCTGTAGTTTGTTTTGCAGGAGCCTTTTTTGCTGGTGCTGTATTATCTTTTTTTGTTGCCTGTGCAGGCTTTTTAGTAGTTGTAGCCATATTGATTCCTCCACTTTCATCGTTTTTTATATCTATATACAAATTATAACCTTTTATAAAACTAATGTAAAGAAATCAAAACGATTTAATTTTCACTTATTCTGTCAAAATACTCACAAATCATTCGAAGTGACTTTTCTTTATTTTCACTAACGCCAAATAAAGTAATATATATTTCTCTTGCTTTACTGTAGCCTAGCTTTATAGAATTATCCTCTGGTAATGATTCAAAAAGCTTGTTTCCATCAAGTAGCTGAGATTTCTCAGCGCTAAAATAGAATGTTAATATGGATTTATTGCTTCTATCAATTCTCTTTATATCTAATAATTCACAATAATTATCCATTGTTTTTTCGTAAATATATAATAATAGGTCATTAGGTACATCGCCAAATCTATCATTTAATTCTGCAATTAGCTTATTAGCCTCATCATAAGATTTAATTTTATTTATTCTCTTATGAATCTTAATTCTCATATCATCTGTTTCAATATATGTAGAATCAATCGTTCTTGAAACAAGTGGTGCACTAATTGATGAATCTAGCTTCTTAGGTTCTGCAGTATTACCATTATTATTTATTTCTTCATCTAAGATCTTTAGGTACATATCAATACCAACAGATTCAACAAAACCTGATTGCTCTTCACCTAATAAATCACCTGATCCTCTTATTGATAAGTCTCGCATTGCGATTTTAAAGCCAGATCCTAATTCATTAAATTCTTTTATTGTTTCTAGTCTCTTTTCAGCCTCTTTAGTTAATATCTTTCTTGGCTCATACATCAAATATGCATACGCAATCTTATTTGATCTTCCGACTCTACCTCTAATTTGATACATTTGAGATAAGCCTAACCTATCGGCATCATGGATGATTAATGTGTTAGTATCGGGTATATCAATTCCAGTTTCAATGATAGTTGTACAAATTAAAACATCATATTTTTTATCAATAAAATCAGTTATTACATCCTCAAGCTTATCCTTTGATAGCTTACCATGACCTACACAAATTCTAGCCTCAGGTACTAATGATTTAATTTTAGCTGCCTCATCTTCAATTGAATCAGTCCAATTATATAAATAAAATACTTGTCCACCACGTGTCATTTCACGCTTTATCGCATCGGCAATAATTCTATCATTTCTCTCTGTAACATAGGTTTGAATTGGATACCTATTTTTAGGTGGTGTTTCAATCATCGATAAATCCTTAAGGCCCATTACTGACATTTGAAGTGTTCTTGGTATAGGTGTCGCAGATAATGTAATACAATCGACATTAACCTTTAATTCCTTTATCTTTTCCTTATGAGTTACTCCAAATCTTTGTTCCTCATCAACTATCAATAAGCCTAGGTCCTTAAATTTAATTTCATCAGATAATATTCTATGTGTACCAATTAAAACATCAACAGAGCCCTTTAGTGTATCAGCAATAATTTCAGTTTGTTTCTTTCTCGATACGAATCTTGATAAAAGCTCAACTCTTATTCCATATTTATCCATTCTATTTTTAAATGTTAAATAATGCTGTCTTGCAAGAATTGTTGTAGGAGCTAAAACTGATACCTGCTTTCCACCATAAACTGCCTTAAATGCAGCGCGTAGTGCTACTTCAGTTTTACCATATCCAACGTCACCACAAACCAATCTATCCATTGGTCTATTAGATTCCATATCCTTTTTAATCTCTCTAATTGCCCTAGATTGATCTGGAGTTAATTCATATTCAAATTCTTTTTCAAATTGAATTTGTTCTTCTGAATCCTTAGGGAAGGCAAAGCCTACTGATTGCTTTCTCGCTGCATAAAGCTTTATTAATTTATCAGAAATATCGTGTAATCTCTTTTTAACTCTAGCCTTTGTTCTAGCCCAAGCTGTACCACCTATTTCATGAATTTCAACACCTTCAGTATCCTTAGATGCATATTTTGATAAATCATTAATCTTTTCAAGTGGAATATATAAAGCTGAATTATTCTTATAGCTTACATGAATAAAATCTCTTTTTATTCCTGTATTATCTAATGTTACAATACCTGAATAAATACCAATACCATAATCATAATGAACAACATAATCACCTAATTCTAGCTCATCATAATTTGATATCTTTCTTGCGTTCTTATAAATTGATTTATATCTCGCCTTAGTCGCATGATAATCAATATCAAATATATCATGCTCATTTATAATTACTATATCATCTTGCTTCATATTGAAGGATGGTAAGTAATTATCATATGAATATATTATGCCTTCCTTTATATTAGAAAAATCAGTTGTTCTTCTAACAATGATTCCATTTTCATCTAGATAATCAATAAGTCTTTTTAATCTATCCTTATTATTAACAGATATAATGAATTTCTTAAATCTATATGCCGAGAAATCCTTTAATATATTCTTTTGATTAGCATGGTATGGATCAATTTCAGTCGCCATAACGCTTAAATCAGCATCACCGATACCAGTTAAACCTTCAATTAAAATATTTCCCTTCTTAACTATTTCCTTAAAATCTATATAATTATCTAACTTTGTGATTGAATAACCACCAATTCTTCCACAATATTCATCTAAATCTAATTCTAATCTTTGATATACATCATATGATTTCTTTTGATCAATAAAATAAATACGCTTATTATTAGAAAAATCAAAAATGTTAGTTTTTGTTTCATCAAAGAATGGCAAATATCTAGATAATGTATCTAATGATTTATGTAGCATTAAATTAGATAAATCTCTTTTATATATATCCTCTTCAATTTCGCTTAATTCGAAATTGTCCATAAAACCTAATATTTTAGTTCTTGCAAATTTATAATCCTTTTCATCATATAATAATTCGCTAACTGGCAATATTAATACATTAGCTTTCTTTTCGATACTCTTTTGAGTTTCTACATCAAATTCTTTTATTGTTTCAATATAATCATCAAAGAAATCTAATCTAACAGGTGCCTCATATCCTAATGGGAAAATATCAATGATTTCTCCTCTTTTTGAGAATTCACCAGTTTTTGTTACTTGGTATACAGGCTCATATCCAATTTTTATTAGCTTATCTGCAAGCTTTTTAGGTTCAATTACATCATTTGTTGAAACTGTAAAGCAGCTATCCTTCCATATAGTTGGATTCATCTCATATTTTATTGCCGCATGCATATTCATTATGACAAGCTTTTTATTATTTGTTAAAAGCTCATACAATGTTTCAATTCTTTCGTATAAGAAATCACCAGATGCTGAAATCATTTCAGCTGATACTAATTCATCAGCTGGGAAAAATAATACATCATCAAATGGTAAAATACGAGATAATGAATCATAATAGCGCTGTGCTAAATACAATGATGGTAAAACCACAAAAAGAGTGGAATTACCACTCATAAAATCTGATGCTAGAAGCATGATATTAAATCCATCACAGGAATCTGAAACTGTAATCTTATCACTATCAATTATAGTTTTTACCTTAGGATTTGTTTGGAAAAATTCAAATATATTCATACTACCTCCAAAAACACGAAAAGTCCGGATTTTGTCCGGATATTTTCTGTTATTTTAAAGAATCGATTGCTTCTTTAATTAATTTTGGTAATCTTATACAATCCTTTAGAGGTATTGCAGATATTGTTACTCTTAATACCTTACCCATTGGGATAATGTGTATCTTCTTCTTAACTAAATAATCATATGCTGCCTCTGGATTATCACAAGGTATTGTAACGAAGAAGCCACAATCAAATGGTAATGTTTTTAATCCACATTTTTTAGATTCATCTAAGAAAGCATTTGCTCTTTTGATTAATGTTTCTCTTGATTCCTCTAATTCTTTTTCAAATGATTTCTTTAATTCTTCATCAGTAAATACCTTAGTTACTAAATTCATACCTAGGTTTGTTGAATTACTCCATTTAGACCTACTTGAAAATTTATTAGCTTTATTAAAATCATTTATATTATCTTTATTGTTTGATACTGCAACCTGTGCTCCAAGTCTAATACCATATAATGCTAAAGTCTTAGAACCACTAAATGCCATAATAGCCATTGCGTTATCATTTAACTTTTTATATAATGCAATATTCTTTCTTGTAAAATCAAATCCAGCCTTTGAATAATCTATATATGCCATATCATGTAATAATACAACAGGTGTACCATCAGATGAAATATCATTAATTAAATCTATAACCTTAATCCATTCTTCTTCAGTCATCGAATAACCAGTAGGATTATGACAAGGGTCATTAATAACAACTAGGATTCTTCCTTGTGATTCCTTTAGCTTTAGCATACAAGCCTTTAGGTCATCAATATTAAATCCGCCCTTATCATTAAATAATTGATAAGTCATGAAATCTTGATGATTTTCATATAATACTTGTTTGTAATTACCCCACATATAATTTGGAAGTAAAGCTTTATCTCCATCATTCAAATAATTAGCAAATGTATTAGATAACGCTCCTGTTCCACCAGGTGTTGCCATTACTGCAGATATATCTTTAAAATCATTATAATATTGTCTAAATACCCATCTTTTAACTGCATCATGAAATTCTTTTGATCCAGGTGTTGAGCCATATGCGTATTTCTCATCAGTTGTTAATAATGAAAGAGCCTTATCAACAGATTTATATGCGAATAGCTTTTCATTCTCATCATACAACATACCGATTGTTGCGTTAACAACCTCAGGATCTTTCTTTTTCTCTTCTTTCGCAATTGCTCCAAGAGTTATGATATTACTTTTATCTTCTTTTATGATGCTTCTTTTTGCTAATAATGTCATAGTAACACCCCTAATATTTTTTTACTTTTTTATTTTATCACTAAAAGATATATAAATAAAGAATTATTTATAAAAGAAAGTGGGTGGCATTTCTGCCACCCTCCAAGGAGAAGTGTATGTATTTACAATATTTTATATAATATTGTCAAATTAATTCTTGAATAGCTTCTTCTTTAAGTTGTCTATTCAATTGCGATTTTTCTAGCTACAGGCTTTACTTCCTTTAGCTTATTTACAGTAATAGTTAATATACCGTTATCCATTTTAGCAGTTATATTATTTTCATCCATATCATCAAGATAGAATGATCTAGTCAATGCTGATTCACTAATTTCTCTAACAAGATAATTTTTATTTTCATCCTTATTAGTAGCCTTCTTAGATACGCTAATAGTAAGTGTACCATCATTAACATCTATTTTAATATTTTCCTTAGATACCCCTGGGATTTCTGATGTAACTACATAGTTATGATCAGTTTCCTCAATATTTGTTTTCATATCTTTTCCTAGCATATCGCTAAAGAAATCATCAAATTCATCAAATAAACTTAAATAATTGTTATTTTTCTTAGATTCTAAATTATACATAAACAAGCCCTCTTTCTAATTATTATAATTATTGAATCTCAATTGTCTTCTTAGTCTTTTCTTCTTTCTTAACTGTTAGGTTAACCATTAGAAGACCATTTTCATAAGAAGCCTTAATTGTATCCTCATTGATATCACCAAAGTTAATTGTTCTTCTTAGCTTTTGGTTATTTCTTTCATGAATTAGGTATTTAACATTATTATCCTTCTTACCCTTTGAAGCACTAATTGCTAGAATACCATCTTCAAATTCAATTTGGATATCCTCCTTCTTAACGCCTGGGATTTCGGCTACTACTGTATATCCATTTTCTGTTTCAATGACATCTAAAGGGAATCCCTTGTAGCCTCCATCATAAAACATATTGTTAAATTCGTTTACTAAGCTGTATAAATCATTTCTCATTTTTGTTTCCTCTTTTCTATTGGCACTCTTACCTTTCGTCTGCCAATTACACTTATAGTATATCATATTTTTTGGCACTGTCAATAGGCGAGTGCTAATTTTTTTAAAATTTTTTTATTTTTTGTTTTTAAATAAATGAAAAGGACGATTCGAATCGTCCTTCCTTTACATCAATGGAGTTACAATTTTTAATACTGCACAAATAAGCTTTATAAAGAAATTTCGCTTAAAATTGATAGGTACCTCTTCTGATACTGATACCATTTCCTCAAAATCTGCATGGATAGCATTTAAGCATTCATTCTTATATATTACAGCTCCACATTCAAAATGGTGAACTAGGCTTCTGAAATCAAAATTGATTGTTCCAACCATAGCTAGCTTACCATCAGCTAATATTGTTTTCATATGATTGAAGCCAGGTGTATATCTATATATTTTTACTCCGGCCTCCATTAAATATTTAAAATTAGTTTCAGCTACTTTATATACTAATTTCTTATCAGGAATACCAGGAACAATTAAATAAACCTTTACTCCTCTCATTGCTGCATTTCTTAAAGCGTCAATCAATCCATATGTTGGTACTAAATAAGGTGTAGATATATATACCTCATGCTTAGCATAATGCAATATATTAATATATGTTTGTTCACCAATTAAGGCATCATCAATTCCACCTGGGCCATCGCCAAATGGCATTACATATCCTAAGCCATCATATTTTTCATACTCATATTTAATATATTTATCATAATCACTTATCTGTTGAGAAGCTAAATCAAAATTTTGAAGGAATGTGATGATTAAATTATTAATTCCACTTCCCTCAATTTTAATCATTGTATCTTTCCAATAACCAAATCTTTTGATCACATTACCATATTCATCAGCTAAATTCATACCACCAGTGTATGCCATCTTATGATCTATAATAACAATCTTTCTATGGTCACGGTTATTATACATACCTGATAATATAGGTCTAAATGGATGGAACTTATAGCACTTAATTCCATATTTTCTTAATTTTCTTGCTGTATTTGAAGCAATTGTACCACTACAGCCCATATCATCATAAATTAATCTTACTTCAACACCTTCAGTTGCCTTTTGAATTAAGATATCCTTTACGGCAGACCAATATTTACCATCAGCTATAATAAAGAATTCCATAAATATAAATTCTTCTGCCAATTTTAAAGTATCGATTAATTCAGGGAAGAAATCCTCGCCTGTCTTATAATATGTAATTCTATTGTTAGCATGACAGCCTAATTTTGTTGTTGAATTAATATAATAAAATGTTCCACAGGCTGTACCTAAATCTACATTTTCATCAACAATATATTGATGTTCATATGCTGATTTTAAAGCATCAATAATTCTTTTATCCTTTTTTCTTAATCCATGATTACCAAATATAAAGAACATTATAGAAAAGAAAAAAGGTAATAATAGGATTCCAACAAGCCATGGTATTTTAAATTCAGGATTTTCTGCCTTATTTAATACTTTAAAGAAAATAATAAAAGCCATTATATAGCCTATAACTCTAAAAGTTATATAACCTAAAATAACAAGTAGCTGAACCTCAGTACTAGCTTTATCTAAACCAAATATATTAGCCACTATATCATCCATTTTAAATTGGAATAATAAAATTAAAAGTACTTCAATTAATAAAAACAAAATAAATACAATATAGCCAGAAGCTAAATTTCTAAAAAACTTTTTCAATTTAACACCCCATTAATCGATTATCTGTAAATATATTATATCAATAATTTAGGTAATGTATCAAGTTAACATTAGGCACAAAAAAGGACTGATTATTCATCAGTCCATTATTTTTTTTACTTTTTTATGTTCTCTACATAGCCATTAGTAACGGCATATATTGCAAGCTCTGTTCTATTTCTAGTGTTTGTTTTGGAAAATAAATTACCCAAATGAGTTTTTACTGTAGCTTCACTAATAAACATCTTTTCTGCAATTTCGCTTCTAGTTAAGCCTTCACAAACATAGAACAATACTTCTTGTTCCTTGCTTGTTAGATTATTACTATCTGTTTCTTCAGCTTCAGCTTCATTAGGGAATACCTTTTTACCTTCCATTACATTTTTAATGGCAGCTAATATTTCATCCTTTGGTCTATCCTTAGTAATATAGCCGTCAGCCTTAGCTTCCTCGCCACGCTTAATATAGCCCATACCATCAAATCCAGTTATAATTAAAACCTTAGTATTAGGGAATTTTCCTTTAACATCCTTACATGCATCTATTCCAGATGAGTTATTAGCAGTAAGAACATCCATTAAAATTAAATCAGGATTAAATTTTTGACAATATAAAAGTGTAAGCTTAGCATCCTTAACTACGCCAACAACCTCATATTCAGATGTCAGCATACCCTTTAATGATTCAGCTAATATATCATGATCCTCAACTATCAATACTCTAATCATATTTCCTCCCCATATTTTACTATTATTTTAAAATTATCCTCTGGCTTGAAGTAAACGCTCCAACCCTTTTCATGGCATCTTTTTTCCAATATTGTTAAGCCTCTACCCTTTTTAAATTCAGAATCCTGCTTACCATTATTAGTTATTTCAAGCTTATCCTCATAGAATGTAACAACTACCTTGCTGGCATCACCATGATAAATCGCATTTGTTGTTGCTTCTCTAATAATTTCAAATATAAGCTCATCTGTAGTCAATCTAAATGGACACTTACCTATAACCTCTACATTCGCACCAATTGGATTTAAGTCTCCATTTAATTCGTTGATACTATTTTCAATCAATTTATTTGAATCAAAGAAATCGGCATTTAAATCATTTAGCTCCTCATATATCTTTTTATCATAAATTGATTTAGATACTACCTCTTTATTTAATACACTTATTTTATAGCTTAATACGTTATGAATCTTATTTAGCATAAAATTCTTTTGTTTTTCATTTTCTAGCTGCTCAATATTATTTAAATAATCATTTAATACATCCTCTGTATTATTTAATTCGTTTGTTACTTCCTTAAGCTCATCTATTAGCATTACCTCTTCAGTAACATCTGATGAATTAATTTCAATATATGAATCACCAAGATTTTCTCTTGAGAATGCATATATTCTATTATTACATCTAACACAAATTAATGATTTGAATTTTACTGATGTATCTTGTATTTCTAATAATCTCTTAAATAATACCTTATCATTTCTAATTCTAGCTCTAAATAAGTCATATATCAACTTATCGATTGCTTCATTTTGGAATATTACGTGATTTCCTTTGGCAATCATTATGCCCTCATCAAGCTCGTTTAAGCCTTCATATATTGAGAATAATGTTATGCTTCTAAAATGGAACTTACAATAAATTAAATATAATAAATATACACAAGGTAAAATGATAAATATTATTTTATAAATACCTAAATCAGTACCTAAGACAACAAATGAAACATGTAATAAAATAACTACTACATTAAATATTAATAGGAAAACCTCAGTAAAGAATCTATACCATTTAGATTTACTTAAATATTTAGGCAATTCATAGGTACCAAATGCTAACGCAGTTAGGCTTAGTAATGAAATAAAAATATCCATTAGTTAATCACCTTCCTTGCTATTAAAGTACCATCTTCAATGATTTGAGACTCTAATCCTTCAATATAATTTGCATTATTAATTGACATTATAATCTCAATATCATCATTTGTTTTAACAACTCTTATAAATAAATTCATGTAATTATTCTTTCTGGCGATAACTATAAAAGAATATACCTCTACATAAATATTTAATATTGCTTGATTAGATAATTCAGTTTCAGTAAATAAAATATTACAATTCATATCTAGCTTTTTCAAATATTCAATTAATTCGTGAAGAGCTAATGTTAAATCTGCAGTAGATCTTATTTCATCAGAATCGTTGAAAACTGAAAATAAACAAGCTCTTTTTAAATAAATTAAAATAAGACTTATTTGTTTTATTTTTGTTTTATTATCTAAACTAGATTCTTCAATTTGTTTTATATCGTTAGTTACTTCTTTAACCTTTTTATTAAATTTATCAAATATATCATTTCTATATTGTTTTTGAATGATTTGTTCTTTTAATTCTTTTGTTTTTAGCTTTAATTCAATTCTCGATTCGAGATTCTTTTTATTTTCTTCAATTTCTTTTCTTAAATTAATAATTGATTCTAAATCTCTTTCATAATAAATATATCCAGCTTTTATTTTCTTTTTTGTTATAGATATATTTCCCTTTAATAATGAATTTTTATCTTGCATCATTTTAATTGTATCTTCAGTGATATTACTTAAATATTTAGTTTTATCATAGATATGTCCATTTTCATCAGTTATTACTAAAGCTAGATGAGATTTATAGAATATCTTTCTATGTTCTAGGGATACTGGTAAAACACCTGCATATATCATCGTATTATTAAATAACAAAATAAATATTGTAGTTGCTGCAGTTAAATCATCTATTGGATCAATTTCAGTAACTATATCAAGCGCATATAAAACAAAATAAACTAGAATACCTAATGTTTCTAAGCTTAGCCACATAATACCTTTTTTAGTCAATGATTTAACTCTAAAGGCACCAATTACACCCATTATTCCGGCAATAATTGAAATGATTGCACAATATCCAGCTACAATAAAATAACCGAAATTATATGTGTATTTTGATGGGTTTGTTTTATTGATGATAAAAACAAAATTATGATAATTATTAGTTATAACAAAAATACTTAATAATGTACCTATTAATAAAATCGTTGCTATAATAGCACGCTTCTTCTTAGTATGGAAAAATGATAATGATGTAAATAAATATAAATATGATACAGGTATAAATATAATCGGAATATAAAATAAATACCAAAAGAAATTAGATATTTCAGGTCTATAAGTCATATCCCATTTCGTAATTTTAATAATATGCCAAAAGATTAAAAGAATTGAAATTATCATCATACTTCTAATAATTCTTTTATCATTTAATTTTGAATTCAAATAAAACATATAAATTGAAATAAAGCTAATATATGTAATAGATTTCAATCTTTGAACTGATACATAAATACTTGGCAAATCATCTGTTCTTACTTGGGAAATAAAAAATTCAAGAGCAATAAAAAATAAAACTAGTGCAAAAGCTATAACATATAGAATTATTCTTCTTTTGTTAGCCATAAAACTCACCCTTTTTATTTTAATAGTTCTTGAATTTCATTTTCTGAATATATTTTAATTTTATTATCCATCAAAAGCTTTGTTGTTATACCAAAGCCTTTTATTTTTGTTTTAGAGAATGTTCCATCATAAATATAATTAGCCCCACATGATGGTGAACCATCCTTTAATATAGCAATTTTAATATCATTTTCTAGTGCGATATTTAAAGATTTATTTGCACCTAAAAGAAAATTACTAGTTACATCAATTCCCTCTTTTGATATAACCTTATTACCATTTATTTCTGATGGACTTCTTGGAATAGATAGTCCACCAAAAATCTCTGGACATATTGGATATAATATATATTTTTGTTTTAGCTTTTCTATTATATCAATATAATTATTTTTACCATTATATTTACAATTTTTACCTAATAGACAGGCAGAAATTAATATTTTTTCCATATTAGAATATATTTTTTAATCTAATTGTTTGTTTACGATCTGGTCCTACAGAGAAGATTGCAACCTCAGTATGAGTAAGCTCTTCAACTTTTCTAATATAGTTCTTTGCGTTTTCAGGTAATTCATCAAATGATGTTACATGAGTAATATCTTCTTTCCAGCCTGGAAGTGTAACATAAACTGGCTTACATTTTTCTAATTCAGCTAATGTTGCAGGTACAGTTTGAATTTGCTTACCATCCATTTCGTATGCATAGCAAATCTTAACCTCATCTAAGCCTGATAATACATCAAATAGCATTAATGATAAATAATTAATACCTGATACTCTTCTTGCATAATTTAAAGCAACAGCATCTAAATATCCAACTCTTCTTGGACGCTTAGTTACTGTACCATATTCATGACCACGTTCACGAATATAATGTGCTAATTCTCCTTCAATCTCAGTTGGGAATGGTCCTTCACCAACACGAGTTGTATAGGCCTTACAAATACCTAATACATTATTTATATATCTAGGGGCAATACCAGCATTTAGTGGTACTGATGCAGCAGTAGGTGATGAAGATGTTACATAAGGGTATGTACCATGATCAATACAAAGCATTACACCTTGTGCACCTTCAAATAAAACCTTGCTTCCCTTTTCTATTTCATTTTCTAATAATTCAGATGTATCACATACAAATGGTTTAATCTTTTTACCATATTCTACATATTCGTTATAAACTGAATCGAAATCTAATTGAGGTAGACCTAACATGTTTAATTCCATGTTCTTAATTGTTAATGCATCCTTTAAGGCAACCTTGAATAATTCAGGATCAACTAAATCTGCCATACGAATACCAATTCTTGAAGCTTTATCAGCATAGCATGGTCCAATACCACGCTTAGTTGTACCAATCTTTTTGTCTCCCTTGAATTGCTCATATGCACCATCTAGCATTTCATGATAAGGTAATACAATATGTGCTCTATTTGAAACAAATAATTGATAATCCTTAATTCCTCTTTCCTCTAATCCTTTTAATTCCTCTAGCATTTGCTTTGGATTAATAACCATACCATTGGCCATTACGTTTTTGATATGAGGATTAAATATTCCTGAAGGGATACTTCTTAAGGCAAACTTCTCACCATCGAATGTAATTGTATGTCCAGCGTTATTACCACCTTGACTTCTAACAACAACATCAGATTCTTGTGCTATATAATCTGTAATCTTACCTTTTCCCTCGTCGCCCCATTGGCTACCTACTATTACTAATGTACTCATAAGTCCATCTCCATTTCTACAACATAATAATTATACTAAATATAATTAAAAAAAACAAATAAATAATTTATGACAAAAATATAGTTAATAATTTATTATTATTTATTTGTAGAAAACTCCTCATAACATAGATTCAAAAGCTGTATTAAGGAAGGTGAAACTGAAAGATTTCTAATTCCAATTCCGTAAAATTTTAATGCGACATCCTTAACTCCAGCAAGCTCACCACAAACTGATAATTTAATATTATTTCTATCGCAGAATGAAACGACTGGCTTAATCTTTTCAAATAAGTCATCTATATATTCATTTATATTCTTATTCATTTCTTCTCTACTGATATGATACAATTCACTAGTTAAATCGTTTGTACCTAATGATATAAAGTCAGTATTTCTAAAATCTAATATGTTTTTTAATGCTTCTTTTGTTTCTAGCATCATTCCAATTTTTGGTATATTATATTTATTTTCTTTAGCGATTTTTAATACCCAATCCCTTAAATAATTAAACTCATCTTCATTTTCAATCATTGGAAACATAATAGAAACATTTTTGTTTTCATTACAAGCTAATATAGCTTTAACCTGAGTTTCAAAAATTTCTGGATTATTTTTATAATTATCTATACCCTTTTTATTTGTTTGAAGGTATGAAATATTTTTATCATCACCAACATCAAATGTTCTAAAACAAATACTTTTATTTGGCATAGCATTTGTAACAACTGAATAAATATTATATTGTTCATCGAATGATAATGGTCTATCTGTATTCATGAATATAAATTCTGTTCTATACAATCCTATACCATCAAAATCATATTCAATTGCTTTAGCCATCTCAGCTAATGTTGAGATATTTGCTAAAAATAAAAAGCCTGGATGAGATACAGCCTTTTTAATATATTTCTTAGATAAATTTATTTCATCAATGTATCTTTCCATATCCTCTAAGCTAGGATTAACTGCTATTTTATTTTTTCTAGTATCTATACATATTGTATCATTATCATTACAATCAATATCTGCAATAACATATGGTATATCAAAGCTTCTGCATAATATTGCACTATGAGATGTGAAACCACCTCTTTTAGCGATAACACCCAATATTAAATCCTTATTATTAATTAAATATGAAGGTAATAGATTATCTGTACATAAAATATAAGGTTCAGTATTTTTTTTCTTTCTTTTATTACCTAAATTGCTCAATAATCTATGTAATATATCCTCAATATCATTAGTTCTTTCTTTTAAATAATTAGATGATGCGTTTGATAGAGATTCAATAATATCATTCATAACTAATGAAATAGCTTCACTTGCAGTTTTACCATCTTCTATATATTTCAAACCATTATTTTTTAATAATGGATCTGAAATCATTAGCTTTTGAGTAATTAGATATGAATCATCACCCATTTTATTCAATTCATTTATTGATTTTTCAATTGCGTTTAAAAACAATATTTTCTCATCTTCGGATTTGTTTGACTTTGTCTTAAAATTTATACCTTTTTCAACCTTAGCCTTTCCCATAACGAAGCCATGAGCTAATACACTATTAATAGAATATTTCATAATTACACCTATTTATTTATATAATCTACTTTTATTAAAAATACTTCTTTTTCATCATTTTTAATTAATAATATTACATTATTACCATTATCATTTTTATATATTGATAATTTATCATTAATTCTTGATTCAGCTAGATATCTAACATCTATTTTTGTAATATTATATTTTTCAAAAAAATCTAATCCTAAATCATTAACAATATATCTAATATAGCTAACATTATTAGTATGATTTGTAAAATCTATATCTATATATTTAACATTAAATGAATCAGATAATTTCATATTATCAGTTGATATCATTTCAAAATTATCTAGATAATTAGATTCTAATAATATTGGATCAAATTCAATATCAGTTAATCTTAATATTCTTCTTTTTTCCAAATTAATTGGGCACATTTCATCATGAGCAACAAATAATACATCTTTATTCTTATCCTTAGCTATCGTTTCTAGTATAATCTTAGCTGATTTCTTTTGGACTACATATGATTCAACTGTAATATCGCTACCCCATAGTGGTGTTTTATTAATTTTAACCATCGCTTTTGTTATTAACCATGCAGCATTATATTTATTTCTTATCGCAATATTATCGGCAGCATATTGTTTCAAATATTCTGTTAACATAGTTTGTAGAATATTAAAAATACCATCCATTCTTAGATATGCATGGTTATCTACCATTGAAGCATCAATATGACAATTATAAAAATATAAACTACTCATAATATATACCTCTTAGATAATATTATTTTATCATATTTTAGGTATTTATGAGTAGTTTATCTTTATATTTTATTTACCTTTTTCTTTAGCACGTTTATCGTTTATTATTTGTATTTCCTTTGATGTGATCAATTTGCAGTTATTCTCATCAGCCCATTTTACACATCCATTTAAAACTAGCTTTAAGAATGGTCTTGGAACCTTTACTAGCATTTCTAAGGCATCATCTGTAAATTTAACATCTGTTTGTAATCTATCGGCAGCATATCTAACTGATGATATATCTATCTTTCTATCAGGTATACCAACGGCTCTTGGCTTTTTATAGCCTGAGCACCAGAAATTTTTAGAATCCCTATATCCCCAATTGGTTGGTAATGGACAGAAATTAGATCTTGTTACACCATTTACTAATGCTTCATAATATTTTTCCTTAAGTAAAATGTGGTCTACTCTCAAAATAAAGTGAGCGCCAAATTTTGATGTTATACCATTGAAGTTATGGTATGGACCATTATATTCCTCTAAAACCTCATCATTAGATGCATTATCAAGCTCACTAATCCATGTACATTCAAATACTTGTAGTGCTTCATCTAATATTTTAGGATAATTTTCATTCGGATTTAATTCTTTTGATTTGCCATCAACAGGTGTGAATTTTTTCAAATTCTTTATTTTTTCTTCTGGAGTATCACCAGGAAATCCCATATTTACATGTTCAACAAAAATATCATTAGAATATGGCATAAAATTTATTGTACATTTTTTATGTCTTAATAATCCTTTAGCTGTATTAGAGCTATTTCTGCATTCTAATAGCATTGCGTAATAATCTTTTCCTGCAACATAATACGGAAAAATTAAAGAATATGCTCCAAAACTAGTTTTTGTTCCATCCTCATTAAGTGTACCAATTAATGTTAATGGCATAGGAATAAATGCGGATGATTGATAAAAATTATCCATTATTCTTACATCTTTAAAATCTTTATTCATTTTAATCGCCTCTTCGAGTAAATTATACCATATTTCAAGTTAAAAATAAAAACTACTCATGTCAGTCAAATTTTAATATTAATGAGTAGTTTTATATGTTATTAATTATTTATTTTGTAATAAATCAATAAATTTATCTAATCTATTAAAATCATCTTGATTAGGTCTATTTTTATTAATGAATATCCATGATGCGACTGTATGATATTCTTCTTCTAGCATTTTAATACCTAATTCATCACAAACCTTTTTAACTGAATTGTATGTGCTCTTACCACTTGCTGAAGAAGATACATTTACTAATGCTTTAATCTTATCCTTGTTGTTCTTTAAAAATTCCTTTACCTTATTATCAATATCAAATGCGTACATTGCATTTACTAAAATTAATAATTCAGCTTCTTCCTTTAAATCATTTGTTATATCTAATGCTTCTTTATTAATTTTGTTTGAAATAAAGTTAGCTAATTTTAATGTATTACCTTTTTTACTTTTTGTGAAATATCTAATTGTTAATTCCATATATGCCTCCTATTAGATTGTATACAATTAAATTTTATACTATTTAATATATGTTGTCAATTATTATATAAATAAAAAGAACTAGTTTTTAGTATAGTACCCCTAAAGTTGGACTAGAGTAAAATCTAGAAAAACTAAGGGGTATTTTTTATATTTTTTTAAATATCTTGTTCATAATTATCAACCATTACAGTTTTATCTTCTAATTCATATATATTCAATAAAAATTTATCATAATATATCTTTCCTTGATCATAAGCATACATAAATCCTTTAACAAATATGTGATTATCAACTATTTCCCAGTAAGTTTTATCAACATATGAAATTATTTTTTTTATCATTTCAAATGTAATATATTCTCTTGTTAATCTTGAATAAAATGGAAAACCTTCCTTTTCAGCTTCAATTCTGTCATATGACATATTTATTTGGAATGGGCCTGGTAAATATATTTGATGAAAATCTTTGTTATCATCATAATAATCATAAAAAGAACCAATTGACGATTCTATTGTTACATTATTTTTATTATCTATTTCATATAAGAAAAATTCATTATCTTTATAAAAAAAACCAAAAGCGAATAATCCATCAACCTCAAAATCTAAATCATCGACATATAATTCATTTTTTTTAATCACATTATTATAAAAATCATTAGCTGATGATACGCTAAATGTTACGACATCATTATCACCATTTAATTTTGATTTCTTGTAATTTTTAACTTTTTGAACTCCTAAATCCAAAGTGACATTTCCCTTATAAGAATTCAATTTTATTCTTTTTCCTTTTGGAATAATTAAAACAATTAATAATGAAGTTATTATCAACCCAACTATAATAGATATTGAAATTATTATTTTTTTCATATTTTATGATCTCCCCAATAAAATTTAAATTTTATATACTTTTTCTTTTATTATATTCATCTAATAAATAATTATATGTTATATTATCAAACGCATATAAATCAATATTTTCTATAGATGTATTTTTAAAATCATTTATAAATTCATTTATTGAATCAAAGACAACTACTACAGCCTCATTTATTGGATAGCCATATATTCCTGTTGAAATTGAAGGGAATGATATTGATTTTAAATTATATTCATTAGCAAGCTTTAAGCTATTATAATATGAATTTCTTAATAATATTGCATCATTTGGTCCCTTATATATTGGTCCTGCCGTATGGATAATATATTTAGCTTTTAATTTATAACCATTTGTTATTACTGCTTCTCCAGTTTTAATTGGGGCTAATTTATTACATTCCGATTGTAGTGGCTCATAGCCTGCCGCAGCAAATATTGCTCCACAAACGCCAGAACCTGCCAAGAGCCTTGTGTTTGCTGCATTAACTATACAATCTGAATTAGATGTTGTGATATCACCTAAAATTATATTTATTCTCATAATTCCTCCGATTTATTTCTATTTATTTACAAGATGTTAATTATATTATATAATAATTGTGTCGAAAGACAAATGAGCTGAATAAACTGAAAAGGGGATGTGTGGTGGCATCCCCTTTTCGCATTTTTAGATACAAACGAGCTGAATAGCAATATATATTCTAGACTATATATTACCTCAAAGAGATTGGGGCCCAATTTAGTTATTACTATTTATGCTTGTTAAGCATACTTATTGTAACTAATACAATAACTAGAATAACTAAATATTCCATGTCTAACCTCCACTTACACAGCCGTCATACCTAACTTCTGTGAAAGTCTCATTTGATCCTCCATGCAGCACTAATTGTGCCAACAATAATATAATACATATATTTTTTATATGCAAATAGCCTACTTTTAGCATACCTAAAAAGTTGAGAAAACATTTAAATATATTAATTTTTATTTTTAAAATAAGTCATTAAAAATTGATTTTTTTATAAAAAACATATCCTACGATATAAGTAAACATTTTCATAAATTTTAATGATTTATTTCCATTTTTTCTAATATATTTAATCCTATTTCATCAATAAATTTATATATTGCATCTACATGGAATCCTGATAATCTTTCTGGTGCATGTGCATCACAGCCAACTATTATTTTTAAATCCTTGTATTCCTTAGCTATAATCCAAAAATTCTTTACTGGATATTTCCAGCTTGAATTATCTTTTACTTCTTCAATTTTCTTTAAGGCATTACAATTAACCTCTAAATAAATATTATATTTTATTGCTGCCTCAATAATTTCTTTTGATACCTTTACACATTCTTCATCAAAAACATGATTACCATTTTTATCCTTATATCCGTAAAAGAATAAATCAGGGTGAACTAATGTATTAAATAATCCTGTTTCCATTCCTTTAATACATGTATCCTTATATTCTGATACATTTCTATAATTTACATCGCCATAAGTGTTTAGCACATGGCCTTTTTTATTTAGGAAATAATGTACACCTAAATTTAAGAAATCAGTTTTATCTCTTAGCATTTTATAATATGCTTCTTTTCCTGGTAAATATTCAGTTTCAAAGCCAGATAAAACCTTTATTTCATTTTTATGTAATTCTCTTGAATCCTTTATTTCCTTTATATATTTATCAATAAATTCAAGTGGCATAGTATCGCTACACCAATTATGCTTATATTCTTCCTTAGTCATAAACGCAACTGGAATAGGGGCGTGATCAGTTATCGCGATTTCACCAAGCCCTAATCTTATTGCTTCAGTTACATAATCCTCTGTTACCCCAGTAGCGTGATTACAATATTTTAAATGTGTATGATAATTATTTTTAAGCATATTCAACCTCCGGTGCCTTAGCTTTTTTATTAGATTTAGTTATATCCTTAACCTCAGTTTTAACTTCTTCAGTTAGTGCCTTTTCTTCTTCCTCACTTGCAATATCTATATCATCTAATATATCTTGAAGCTTATATTCATTTTTCAAATATTTTTTAGTTTGGAATCCAATCATAACTGTTAGTGTTGAATTAATAATACCTTGAGTTAAGGAATCAACTATAGTTCCAACAAGACCACCAACATATGGCACCTTATCTAATGCTTTACCGCCAAACTTAGCTATAGTATTAGTAATACTTCCAACTGAGCTTCCTAAGCCATACGCGATTAATGCGTCAGCTATTACTGTTTTATATATCTTGACCATTTTAGCATCTGATGGTCTATATCCATATAAGAATATAATATCCTTAATTAAGCTTAAATTAAATGCCACAACAAATAATGTATCTACTCTTTCAGATTGTGATAATGCTGTAGATACGCCAACCTTTAAGGCGTGGTTTCTAATCATTGCGTTAGAAGCCTTTCTAATATCTGTATCATATATCTTAGTCAATGCTTCCTTTAGCATTTTATCATCCTTTTTATCCTTTGCATAAGCTAAATCCTTAATTAAATCATCGCTATATGCATCAGTATCAGAATTGAATTTTAAATCAATAATTTTAGATGCTATATCATTTCTAAGCTTTTTGTTATATTTTTGTGCCGCTCTAGCGTTTTTTGCATCGACATTTGTCATAAAAGGCTTCATTGAGCTTAGCTTAGCTAATGGCACAATATATATTAATATGAATATTATTACCGCAACAGCTATTGAGCCATATCCTGCGTATTGATTAATATCAAAAACCTTTAAAACGATAAAGAAAAGACAAGTAAATATAATAATACCTATTGTAGCTGCGAATAAAAACATAAATGTTTTCGCATGCTTTTCATTTTTATTTTTATTATATTTTCTTTCGTATTCCTCTAAAGTTAATTTCTTATCCTTCATAAAAACACCTCTATTTAATTCTTAATATCATACATTTCAAATATAATTGTTCCTCTGATTGTAATAACGCTGGATGATCAGGTGCTTGGATTCTAAAATCTAGGAATTGAACAGTTCTTCTAGCATCTAATGCTGCCTCATTTACCATCTGCATAAATAAATCAGGTGTCATATGCTGGCTACAGCTGAAGGTTAATAAATAACCACCAGATTTAATAATCTTCATTGCCTGCATATTTATTTCCTTATATCCTCTATATGCCTTTTTAATTGAATCCTTATTTTTAGAGAATGCTGGTGGATCTAATATAATCAAATCATATTTATCCTTTATATCTGAATGTAGGTAATCAAAGACATCTACACATTTAGCTTCTAATTGATCAAAACCATTCATTTTAGCATTAATCATTATCTCATTACATGCTCTTTCTGATATATCACATGCATCTACATGCTTAGCACCATATTTACATGCGTGTAGGGCAAAGCCTCCAACATTTGAGAATGCATCTAATACAACCTTATCCTTTGCATATAATCTCAATATGTCTCTATTTAACTTTTGGTCTAAGAAATAGCCTGTTTTTTGACCATTTTCAATATCTACTATAAATCTTATGCCATCCTCTTCAACCTCGACTCTAGGATCGAAATTACCATATAAGAAGCCTTTTGTTTGTTCCAAGCCTTCCTTTTCTCTTGTTGGCATATCTGATCTTTCGTATATTCCTTTACAGCCAGTTAATTCAACTAAAATATCTACAATGTCTTGTTTAATCATATCCATTCCAAGTGACATGAATTGAACAGATAAATAATCTCCATATTTATCAACAACTAAGCCTGGTAAAAAATCAGCCTCTGAAAATACAAGACGAGTTGCACTCCAGCCTAGATTCTTTCTATGCTCAATTGCGTATTGAATTCTTCTTTTAAAGAATTCCTTATCTATCTTTTCATTTTGATAAAATGATAATATTCTAACCATTATTTTAGAATTTGAATTAAAGAATCCATAACATAAGAATTCATTATTAGATGTATAAACTATACATACCTTACCAGATTCAAATTCACCTTCGAATTTATCTATCTCATTTGAAAATATCCAAGGATAACCATTTAATTTTTCTATTTCTTCATTTTTCTTTAAAGTAATTTTTAGCATATTGTTCCTCTTATTTTTTATTATTATATGTTATTAATAATAAATCTTCAATGAAAAAGATGCTAATAAACGCTTTAGTTTATTAACATCTTAGAATATTAATTACCATTTGTTAGATATTTAAATAATTCATCATATATCTTTTTTAATTCTTTATTATTATCTAAATCAGATTTGATAATATCCATATATTTATAATCATAAATAACGACATCTACACCTGTTTTTAGCTTAAGATTATATTTTTCTTCTGCATAATGTATCAATTCAGATAAAAATATATAATACTGCTTTAAACCATATTCAGATGTAATACATAAATGATATAATTCATCCTTTGTCTTATTAAATTTAACATTGAATAATTTTTTATCCTTATCGTATGAGCATTCTTTAGTTTTTATTTTTTCTGGTTCATCAGCTTCGATTATTAATTTACAGATTCTATCTAATGATTCTTTTGCATAATCCTTACTCATAGGTAGTGCACCTATACTAAGCTCATACGCATTCCATCTTTGATGCTCAATAAATGAGAATACCTCTCTTGCGTTATATGATTCATTATATTCACATAAATTATCATAGAATTCAGTTTTATTTATATTAGAATCCTTTTGGGCAATATCATAATTCTTTATTTCATTTGGAATAATATAATACTTATCCATTAATTTTTGTAATGTATTATCATCATATATATCATTATCTTCCTTCTTTAATAACAATAAGGATAATTTGAAATATAAGCTACATACATTATAATAATTACATTTTGATTCTAATGGGGTAGGAGTTCTTCCATTATTGTTATGTCCAATATAATAATCTTGGAATTTATTTGCTGTATCATATAAATGATTACCAACTATATTATCGTATTTTAAAACATCATTATTTTTACCAAATGTTATAAAATCATTATCTAAATCATATATATCTTCTTCAAATCTAACAAAATAAGTATTAAAGGTATTATTGATATGATCAAAATTATTCTTTATTTTTTTAGCTACATTAGCATTAATAAAATCAGAATCTAATGATATTAAAAAATAATTAACCTGAGGCTTTTTTGCTGATTTATTATTTATATTCTCAAATATTTTATTTAATACATCCTCTTCATATAATGATGAATTAGAATGAAGATTGATATATGAAATATAATCATCATCTAAATCTAAATATCTATCCTTATTATATTTATCCTTACGATATTTAAAAATACCATTGAATAATTCTAAGCACTCAATCTTATAATTTTTATCATATATTTCTACATTTATTCTTTTAGGCTTAAGCTTATATTTGCCGTTAGACTCTTCTTTTGTTACAAACTGGTTAGTTATTAATGTATCCCTTAATATAGCCTGATTAACCTTACCAAATCCAAACACGAATAAATTGATATCTATTTCATTATTTACAGTAAAATCATCATTTATTAAGCCCTTAGGGAAATATTTAGCTAAATTATGATTTTTAATAAATTCAAATGATATTAAATTATGCTTATTAAATATTTTAATTTTACCTAGGCTTTTATCGATTATTCCACTATTTTCATCATAATCATATATGACATCATTTAAGAATTTTTCTTGATTTATATCAGATACAATTATAAATTCAATATTCTTATCCTTGTTGTTATTAATAAAGCTTAATGCTGAATTAATAAATAAGAAATTTTGTTTATCAGAATCAAAAAATGTTATTATTCTTTTATTTCTTATTCCTTTTGCTAAACTATTGATTGTTTTATATATATCTTTCTTTAAAGAATATGGTTTTGTTCTAAAAGGAATCTTATATTTGTGTAAATAGAATTTTTCATCCTCAAAGCTATTTAATGTTGAAGAATCTAATACTACAACTGTTTTATGATTACTGCTTACCCTTGTTTCTTTATTTATATATTCCTCATAATAAGTTTTAATATATTCCTTTGTATTATCAGTGTAGCCTAATATATAATCTACTTCCTTATTTTTAACTGAGAATAAATTGAATATTCTTCTTTTAGTATTCCAAAAGGCAACATTGATTAATGATATAGATATACTAAATAATGCTAAGGCAGATATAACATATTCACCAATATAAATAGACATTACAAATTTAGATGATGCAGTAAAATGCTTAAATAAATTTTTAACTATATCTGTATTAATTGATAATGCGACTATATTGATACTATCTTTTAAAGATGCAGTTATGACACCAGCTCCTGTTTCTTTCAAATAATAATATCTTGCAGCAAGCAATGTTAAAGTAGTTAATAATATAATTATTGGATATATAATTGTATCCTTTAATGTTAATTTGTGATATCTTTTGATTTTTAACAATAAAAATATAATTAAAAATATTTCTATGATAAAAAATAATATACTTAATGATATGAATAAAATATCCATTATATCACTCCCTTTATAATATTGATGGT
>OCVV011182475.1_pt1 | contig 32404 bp, 58 predicted proteins | sample 1539721 | NCBI WGS metagenome assembly OCVV01 (sample SAMN02144230, study PRJEB22623) | gut metagenome | biome: sheep rumen | host: Ovis aries | place: New Zealand | reverse complement strand
GACGTTCCACGGTTCGACATGTATTTTGTGGTGAACAATCTCGCCCGGCACGATCAGACCACGGGCTAGACATCTCTCGCAGAGATAGCCGACGCTCTTAGCGTAAGCTTCTCTTGTTTCCTGCCAGCGTTTAGATTTGTATAGGGTAGTGGCGAAGTCTCTCATGGGCATTAAAAAAGCGGGCAACCCGTGCCCGCTTGTATACTTTCTTTTATTTCACAATAACAGCAAAGGATGTACTGTGTATACCGAATCATATTAACTTAGATAACATATAATAAAACACTCGCCTTATCTTATAATATCTTGCTTTGCCGCACGGAATCCCCGCACGGTCTAGCGCCCAGTAAGTAGCGCCATGGCATACCCCCATGAGTAAGTATTTCTTTTCTGTCTCGTCGTTTGTCGCGAGATCCAGAGCCCGCTCTATCTTCTCTATCTTCTCCCGGATCTCGTCTCTCTTGATCGCCGTCGAGCTGGTAGGGTCATAGGTCCCTGAGCTCTTAACTCTCGGCTTGTCGTATTGGATAGCCTGCGACGTATCCGCACTTGCTACCGTATCAAGCTCAGCTTTAAGATATGGATACCTGAGCGCGTAATGGATTGCAGTCAGGTATTCCTCTTTCGGTAGATAGTATTCGCTACTTTCCGCAGGTGTTCGATAGAATCCCATTTATTTATACCTCCCCGCTTTAGTTTACATAATCTTTATCAACCCCATATTCTTTAGCGATTCCGCACGCTCGCGCCACATATCAACGTGCTCGCCCGGCTTCATGTCCTTTTGTAATTCCATGTCAAAGTATGGCTTAATCACTTCGCATTCTTGCTTTGCTTCCGGCTCATAGGCTTCGACCGCTGCCATCTCGCCCAGGAATCCCTTCCAGTCTATCACCGAATCCTGTACGTTCTGCAATCGTCCGGGATTTAATTTTCTTACATGTAAAAGTTTTCTGACGTCGAAATTCATATCGAACGGCACCGTGTACCCATCTACTCCATCGGTATATCCGATTTCTTCCAGCACTTCGAGCGGCGTTGTGATAACAGGAACACATTGTTCCATTGCTTCAGTGATCGAGTAGCAGTATGCTTCGCTGTCCGAGAGCTGCACAAGATAGTCAGCCATCTGGAGGAAGGGACGTACATCCTGCACCGGATCTATACGGATCATGTCCGGATCCGATGACAGACTTGTCTTGGAAAAATAGAACCACAAGAACGGAATCCCTTCCGCTCTTAGCATCTTCGCGAGCTTTATCATTCTTTCGTTCTGATCTCCCTTATCACTGGCATCTATCCGGCACGTGCTGACAAGAATAAGCCCCTGCTTGATGAGTCCGCCCGGAAGGTTATAGATAACGGTCCCGTCTTTTCCGAATGATTTTTTCGAAGTTTGCGAAACATATATGTAATCATCCCTTACCGGGAGATGCTTGTGGCCATCATTGACCGTATGCACGACCTGCACTATTTTTTCAGCATGAATATTTGCAGGTAGTGCGTCGGCTATGCGCATCATAAGAGCAGTATTGCATGATATGGTACGACCTTTTGCGCTTCTGATGACGCGCACCATCGGTCGAAGTTCCTTTAAATAATTCTCCGGAGCCGATCCATACACGACCGTTATGTCGTAATAGTCGCGCATCCAGCGGCAAAAATTTTTAACCCATGTGCTTATTCCGTCCGCTCCTGGAAGGGTTGAAGAATATATGACTACCTGCGTTTTTATAGGGTGCTCCCTTACCTTGATATAAGGGCAGGGCTCTCCCCTGAGCTCGTCCGCCCATGTTGGATACGGCCGCCGTATCCTGCAATGCTCTGCAAGCTCAGGGATGTCGCAACGCATCGTAAAAAGAAAAACTTCATTGCTTTCGTCTTCCCTTTTTATTTCCTCAATTAGATCCGTCATATCTTCCGTTACGTGCTTGTAATGATAGATGATTCTTTTTGTCTTAGATAAACCCTGTCGGAATCTCATAGAGGTGCTGTTTTCTCGGTCTACCCGGTAGAAGTACATCCATTTTTCAATATATGCGCGCTTTCCCCGTGACAATTTAAGTCGGCGAATAAAATCCTCATCCTCGGCGCTGTCTTTCTTTTCGTTGAATCGAATTTCTCCGATAAACTCACGTTTAAAAACTCTTGTGCACGCGCTAGGATTCGCGAGCTTCGCCGTCGCTGTAGCCTTATTGTGAAAGCGGATATCATCAATATCCAGAGCTCGCCAGCTGAGCTCTATATAATCCGGATTGCCTTCAATGCGCTCAAGCACCTGATCAACGAAATCTTTAGCTACAACGTCGTCGCCGTCGATTATAGAGATATAATCTCCCGCTGCCTCTCGGAGCCCTTCGTTTCGTGCATGACTCACCCCGTGATTTTTTGCCAGCTCTATAACTTTGATCTTTCTGGAATACTTAAGATAGTACGGTGTTCTTATGAAAATTTTTTCTGATCCATCATCTATCAATATGACTTCAACGCCGTCGTGGATCTGAGGCATGAGCACGTCCAAGAGTTCCCCGATATATTTGTCTAAATTGTAATAGGTGATAATTATTGATAGCTTTAAAGAATGCTCTCCCATTGCTTTATCCTTCCCATGTTGTCATATTGATATTTAAATTTCGGGATATCTAAAAGTTTTTTCACATCAAAGTCCATGTCGAACGGCACGATGTGGGCATTCACGCCATCTTTAACGCCGAAATCTCGATAAGCTCGCTGCCATGTGACTATTACGGGAGTATCTACTGTCAAGGCTTCAAGCACAGAGTTGCAAAATGCTTCATAAGTTGAGAGCTGTACAAGATAGTCCGCATTTTTTATATATCCCCTGATATCCTCACGCATACCGACGTTGTAGAAATTCTTTGGCGGGTTCTCCAGCTTTCCGTCTGAAAAGTTAAGCCAGATAAAAGGAATCCCTTCAGCATTGAGCTTGTCGCAGAGGATCCTCATGCGCTTCTCATTGTCTCCCTTGTCCGGTGCCGGAACCCGAGTAGCCGATATAAGCATAAGCGTCGGTTTTACCGCTTCGTCGATCAGATTGTTGATTACTACGGCGTCGTGAAGGTCAAAGTCTTCCCTGACTGCTTCGGATATAGCCACAGTCACGTCTGCATCTCTGGGAACGTCGTTAAGCCCACAGGCTTTCAGGGAATGGATACGCCTTATCACTTTCTTAAAGCTGACCTCTTCCGGAATCGGATCCAGAACACGGCACATGATAAGCGTGTCGCATTCAATATGCTCGCGTGGGCCTGTTATCACTTTTGTGACTGCACGGAGCTTCGAAGCATAGCGCTCGTCGTAGTTATTTTTTAAATACACATAAACGTTGTATTTTTTTGAAAAAATCTTAGAAAAATTGTATATAAACGTCTCAATGCCTCCGATGACGTTTGTGTTCCGGATATATAGAACTATCTTTTTCATTTTTCGATCCCCTGTTAAATAGTTCATCGTTAAATAAATGCTCTTTTATTTTTTCTTTGAATACTTCCGCAACAAGCGGATTGATTTCAGCTATGTTATCGTAAACACTTCTTACGGCTATTATTGTCTCGGCTATTATGTCGCCCAGTCCACCGACTGCACTGCAATCCACTTCGCCCTTATCTACTTTGATCTCAATCATTTATAACCTCAATCATTCCTCTCCATTCTCTTCTACTTCTATCCTCTTATACAGCTTCGAGCCTCTATGTATTGCATGGCTCACGGCCTGCGGTGTTATTCCCAGAATCCTGGCCATTTCATGACAGGAGTCTGCGACTGCTCTAACTGTTCCGTCCTTTTCGTATCTAATTACTACGGTTTTGTTTTTCAAGTATCCTTACGCTTTCGTCTATTGCATCTATCAATATTTTTTCTGCTTCTCTAGCTTTTAATAGTTCCTCGCAGCTGGTTTCGGTCTTCTTAGGGTCTAAAAAATTTTTAAGGAACTCAACCGCTTCTTTTCTGTCCATTGTCCTCCTTCCGATCCATGCTTTGCTCCTCCTCGTACAATCTGCATTCTTCTTTTTCGACGAGACAGTCTAAACAATCTATTTCTGTTTCGCATTTTTCGCCAGAATAAGGACAGGTTACGCCGAATAATAATCGTGTATATCTATCCATTTTATTAATCTTTCCTTTCCAGCTTTCTGGAATATCCCACTGATTCTCTATATCTCTTTAGCTCCATAAGCTACTTGACAAGCTGTTCATACTCTTCCGCTGCGTTTTCGCAGCGTCCTCCGTCTTTTCCGCTGCGTTTTCGCAGCGTTTTCTTGACTAATCTTTGACTTAATTCCTGCTTTCGTTGACTAAATTACTTTGTGTAGGATCTCGCTCCCTGAATCACTTCCAGTATCGCCTCTTCCCATTCCTCGCCCTTAAGATCGCTTTCAATTATTTTTATTAATCTATCCATACCGCTTATGTCTTCTATAGCAATCCCCAGGGCTTCGTTTACTTCCTGCAGATGTTCATATCTGTACGAAATACTTGTACCCGCTTTTGCAATATGCTGCATTGCTTCCGGTCTTTTCACATTTCCCTCCAGTTCCTTTTTACCTTTTGGCATTTCGTGCAAACGAAATATGTTTTCTTGCTGATCCCTACCGCTCGCCAGCGATGGCGGCAAAAAATTCTTTTAAGCCTTTTTAAAATCATTTATTCCCACCTTAATCTCTGACCGCAGTTAGGACAAAATTCACACCCCCAACTTTCAGAATCTTCTTCAAATTCATGCTCGCATGATGGACAATATGCCGTATCTGTAACCGGATTTCCATCAGCGAATCCATCATATTCGAAACGCATCTGTTTAGGTTCATCTTTCTTTTTATAGCGTTTTAGCTCTGTTAACCATTTGGTTAACTGCTCATGTTCTTCCGCTGCCTCTCGGAGTTCCTGATAGTCTTTTTCTTTTCCAAACTTGTTTCGAAAGTATTCTGCAGCTTTTCGCTTGTTTCGGGTGAGCTCTGCGCAGTCGTCTATAGTCTGTTCGAGTGTTCTCATTGCCTTCCTTTCATCATCCAGTAACTACTAACACTATTCCCGTGCCGATCAGAATCGTAGCAACGTACAAGGCAACAAATCCCGTGTCGGATTCATCTGGGATTTTATTGTCTTTTAAGTCGTTGATAATTCTGCTTAAACAAATGCTGAAATGCACAATAAACGGCGCTAGTATTGTCCCTGTGATCAATATCAAGCCTATGATTCTTTTTATGCTCATGCTTCATTCATCCTCGTCGTTCTCGATTTCTTCGATGATGATAGTTATGCTGTAATCCTTTTTCTTAAAAGTCACCTGTTGGAATCCTGCGTTAATTTTTTTCATATTCTCTATCATTTTGTCTAAATCAAGCATTTTTTCATGCATCCTCTTCCCTTTCTATTTCCCAGATATATTTTTCGATTATGGAAATTGTCCCCCTAACTGTAGGAAAATTGTCCACCGCCTTTTTATCTCTTCCTGATTGTTAAATTCATAAATAGCAAAAGCGCTATCAGAACAATACATAGTGCTAGTTTCTTCTCTTCCATATGCTCTTCACTCCGTTACTTGTCCTCTATCCCTAACCACTTACAAAAATGTACTTTTATTTCTTCGATATCCACGTATCCGCCTTCGGCTACGTCCATTATTGACTCATAAGCTTTTTCGATTTCTTCGAGCGGGACACGGCTCTTTATGTCTCGAATCACGTTGTTCATTTCTTCTTCACTTTCGCAGTGAATCGTGATGTCATAAGTATCATCATAGATATCCCAGTATCCATCTTTATTTTGATATAGTTCAATCGGTTTCTTCATTAACTCCTCCGCATCTTGCCCACTTTCGGCGGCTTTGGCAACTTCATCCAGGCAATTCCTTCGACTCCGCTGCATCCGTCAACATGCCATAATCCATTAATTTGCCAGCCTACTCCCATTTCCTTCTTTTTGACGCAATCACCTCTTTTATTCCAAGCGTCTCTTTTGTAGTACAAAAGTACGTAGTCGCCGTCTTCTGGAAGTCTTTCGGTTGCAAAGGTCCACTCCATTCCTATGCCTCCACCCAATTCCTCACAAAATCATCTTTTTTAATTTCTATGGTCGTATTTCTGTTGTTGAGCACGACCTTATTTTTTGACGTGCCTATTACGTTCCAGCGGCTTTGTGGGTAGCATGTAATCATGCATTTATGATCATCTCCCCACGTGTAGAGTACTTCTGTATCTGGTCTTACTACCTTCATGGCTCTCTTTTCCCCATCTGCTCATATACGCGGCTCTGCTCTTCTATGTCTCTCCTCAATGATATGTCATCTGCAATTACTGCGAGACTTCTGGAGATGTCTACTAAGAGCGACACAATCATATTTGCATTCATGATTAGAGATGTGTTGAAGTCGGCTTCTTTTCCGCTCATCCCAAGAATTTCATCCGTTACTTTTCTATTTTCTTCTTCTCTTGTCACTTTATTCTCTCTTTCTCACGCTCTTCGAGCTCTCGATTTATGGCGTTGTAAAAAATTTTGCAGATGTCACAAAAATCTTTTTCTGATAACAATCCCGATAATGTATCAGTCATTTCCATGAGCATCCTTCTCTTCTCCGTGTTTATCATTGTTCTCCTCTTCGAAATCTTTAAACCATTTCGTTTGTTCTTCCAGAGTATCCGCAAGCACTGCGAGACTCTTGGAAATGTCTGATAATAGTATGTTTTTTACTATGTCACCATCTGTACTTCCATAACTTAAATCGTCCAGCCGTTCCATTACTCTCCTGTTCTCTTTAACTCTCGACATTTTAATTCCTCTCTTCTTTCAATATCTTTTCTAATGCTTTCCCGGAGCTCTTCCATGCTTTCGCTTTTCTGGATATCTTCCAGAACAAGAAGAGCTGTACCGCTATGCAATCTAGTGAAATTATTATTGATATTACAGATTTCATTTCTTTCCTTTCTTGGTTCTAAACTTCTTGATTTTAAACTCTAAAAACCAAAATTTAATGTTTTTGGTTCTTCGAAAGGAGCGAGAGCCCGCCAAACAGCTGCAACTGTTTTTTGCCCTGGCTCTCGGAGACTACTGCGCACTTAAACAGGGCGGCGTTCGGGTGCGGTTCTTGTCTCTTTTATTTCATGAGTTATCAAATGGCTTTTAGTCTTTATAATTTTCAGGTAACGGAGCCCATGCGTTGACGAATATGCCATAGCTTGCAAGGCTCTTTTCGCTGTCGCCTTCGTAGAATGATCCGCCGCCGTCTTCGTCCACGTCATATCTTCCGATAGCCGGAAGTGTACAATTCGAGAACGATAGCAAAACAAACTCTCCTTCTGGTGGAAAGCTGTTAGGATCGTCTTCATTTAATGGGTTCCAGATAAAATCTTTGTATTTCATAATTTTCCCTGTTTTATTGCTTTCTTGTTAAGCCGGCACATGGTTTTCGCAGCACCCTCGAAGTATCTCGCAAGAGCTTCCAGGTCATCAAGATCCGGACTATACCCTTCGTTTTTTTGAGCTTTTTGAAACTCCACTTCGAACAGGTGGGCCGCTGCTTCGACACGGTTGATTGCCTTTGTTCGGCGCTTTCGGTCTCTGTCGTCTTTATTCACTTCTGACCCTCCGCATGAGCTTGTCCACTGTCTGTTTTAAAAATTCGTCTGTCATGGCCAATTCCCAGTAGTGGAGCCGTCCGCAATTATTGCAGTGCTCTATGTATTTCCCATGCTCCAGCAATGTCTCCGTTGCAGTCCTTGCAGGTGTCTGCAGCTCTTTGCAATAAGGGCAACGCCACCAGCGGACCATTCCCATGTTTATGAGCCTTGTGCCGTCTTTGTTAATTTTTTCTACTTTCCCCATATTATCTACACCTCCCCGTGTGATTATGAGAACGGCAATTCGTCGTCTATCTCATCCGGTACATTCATAAATCCATCATTATCCGTTTCCGGCTGAGTGTTCGGGTGCGTGTTCGATTCCTCGCCCGCTGCCTTCTTGGATTCAACAAATTCGCAGGTATCCACAGCGACGTCTGTCGTGTATACCTTGGTGCCCTCTTTGTTCGTATAGCTTCCCGTGATAATTCGACCTTCTGCAGCTATCTTTATGCCTTTCTTCAAATATTTCTCGATAAATTCCGCAGTACGTCCCCAGCTCACGCATGATATAAAATCAGCACTCTGCTGGTTAGAGTCCTTTTTTACCTTACGATCTACGGCGAGGGTGTAACGTGCCGTGCATTTCGCATCTTGTCCCTGAGTCCAGCGTATTTCTGGATCCCTGACAAGTCTGCCTATCAATATGACTTTATTCATTTTCTTCTCCTGTTGTATCTCTTGTAATGCAATACATACCGCTGCAGTTTTTTCGGCGGAATTACATCACAGAGATAATCTAAAAGTTCTCTTAAGGTTTTCAGCTCTTCCATGAGCTCAATAAGTTCTTTGAGGTTTTCCGCTGCCGCTTCCTGATGCAAAGCCCGTGCGTTCCTCATTGCTATCTTTTTCAGCCTTATGTGATTATCAATGTCTTCATTTTTCATAAGCACCTCACATATAGCTTTCGCCGTATCTTTCCCGGAATACATTACGAGCAGGATCCTCGTTAGCTTCGCAGAGCTTCCGCCTGTAATATTCTTTTTCAAAAGCTAATTGCCCGCACATCTTACTCAGATACTCCGCTGGCGGGTTGTCGTGGATCTGATCTACCGCGCACTGAGCCATGTTGTGCTCACGGTTTAGCAAGGGAATCCAAAGCCCGTCGGCTTCGGCCAGCTCACGCTTTCCCCTTCCGAAAATCAGATGATGGCGGCACTCTGCAGCATATCCGGATATGATCGAAATTCCTTCATACTTCGTTATTACACTCCCCATGTGTCAATGTTCCCCCATTTCGTCCATAACAGTATCCTCTTTTATCGTGTGGACACAGGTGAGCCGTCCCCTTTTCAGACTGATCTTAACCGTAGTCAGATCGTCTACTTTCATGGTCACGCTCTGAATATATCCCTCCGCTATGGGTTCCAGGCATCCCGTGATAGCGTCTTTGACTTCCTGGTAGATGTTTGTGTTTTTGCCTATGCTATAAGCTACCGCCCTCACGGAATTGCTGAGCTCTCGCATCCTTCTGGCTTCTTCACAATCGCACTCGTGAGTAGCGATGTCGTTAATCTCGTTTGGACTCAGATTCTCATCCACATGTTCAACATAGCGCTGTTGATGGCAGAATCGACAGGTTCCGAGCCTTGTTGTACTTTCTCCATCCATTTTTCTTTTTCCTTTCAAAAATCTTTAGAGCTAGTGCGGGTTTTCGGGTTTTAAACCTCGTCAAGCCGCATAAACTCTAAACTTTTTATTTTTCATTTCTGAAATCTTTAGAGCTGATGCGGTTTTTCAGACTTTTCCACAATCTGCTTTTTCTTCTAGGGGCACATCCCGAGAAAAATAGAGCCGATTTTTGCGTAAAGCCGCAATATCGCTAATTTTTTTCCACATATCCATGTACTTGATAGGGTTCCCTTTTAGGGTTTTGTATCCTCTTTTCTTCCACTCAGAAAGATACTTGGAATATCCGCATATATAGGGATTGCTTACATGGATATATAAATCTGACTCTTTTGCCCGGATCTGACCCAGCGCGAACAGGATCCCCTCAAGAGCTGCTCCGTTTCGGTTATGATCTATCCACGTGATGCGGTCTTTTTTGGTGATGGGCTTATTTTTAAATGTGGATTCCATCCGGTACCACGTAGCTCCACGGTCTCGCCTGTATAGTCCCTTTGTATCTGTATCTATAAAGATGTCTATCCGCATCGTGCCCCCTCTTTTATCAGTGTGTACTCAAAGAAAGCCAACCCTGTGAAAGCTGATAGCCCTTCGAATACTGATTCTTTATCTACGTAATATCCTTTGCGTGCCGCTGCCTCCGGCTTGTATTCATTTGCTTGGATTATCTTTTTTGTTGCCTTTGGCTTTTTTAAATTTCTGGATGCGTTCCAGCGTCTTCCCGGGTGGAGACCTTTCTTTTCCATTTCCTCGCGAGTGTCTTCCGCATTTCGCATAAAATATGATGCCAGCTTTCGGAGATCATCCGAGTAGACCCTTTGCACTCTCACGTGTCCGAGCTTCCACGCTTCTTCTATCTCTTCCGTACTGAGTCCCTGAATCAGAATATGTGCGTGTCTTCTTACGGGTCCCGCTCCGAGCACATAAATATATTTGAGCTCAGATTGTACTTTTTTTGTATTTTTTCTTTTCTTTCCATTTTTGGCATGTTTCCCATTTTGTACTTTTTTTGTACTTTTTTTCTTGTTATTTTTTGCCGAAATATCTCGCAACTTACGGATATATTTTGTTACGGCTTCTTGGAGCTCTTCCAAGGTAGGCGGGCTGTCAAAGGTCACTGTGATATGCCTGGCTGTCTTATCAAAGTTATGATTCATTAGCCGGCGAAGCTCCCTTTCTGCTTTCCGGTAGTTGACTTTCTTCATGGCCTCTTTGGTAGGCTTTAGGTTTTTTAAGCGTTTGCCGCCTTTGACATTGATCCGGGGAGTGTAATACTTCCGGATCTCGATAGTGTTGCCCGCCTTACATTCCTCTAACACGTAAGGCATAATTCTCCCCTAAATTTTTCTTTAAAAATTTATTCTCAGAATTTTTTCTAAATTATGCATTTTAAAAAGTTCGTCGAATAGTTAATATCTTTATCAAGCCTTAAAGGGCGTACTTTCGCCCTTTGTGGTTGACGAACGTCCGAATTTTAAATATACTTATTCAAGGCATTAACTCCTTAAATTTGGGACGTTCGTCCCATATTTAGTTTTAAATGTTCAGATTGTTGCCGTTGGCAGCGACAACAAAAAGGAATTGTTCTAGCATTAAAGTTTTAGCATTATAGTTTTGACATTAAATTTTTAGTTTTTTGGTTTTGATTTTGTAATAGGCAGCATTATCAACCGGAAGGCACTCCTACTTTTGTAGGTGAGTCTTCTTTTTTGTCGCTTTTTAGGCGACACTGTAAATCGCCCTGATCATCCCGATAAAACTCCCAGTTGGGATGTAAGAGCTCTATAAGGTTCAGATCTGCTTTACCGTAAATATCTTCGAGGGTCATGTTAACCATTCCCCCTTAAGATCTGGACCCACACCTGTGAGCCGGTTGAGCCCTCACCCGTAAATGTGAGGAGCATAAAATCTTTACAGGCCCGCTCAGACTTCTGGCGAAAGTCTAGTGTGATACCTGTCTCTACGGTTCCGGGTATTTTATTTTTCAGAATTTCAGACTGATAGCCTGCAGCTCCGTCGATACTATGACCGTATCCGGTGTCGTCTATCGGGTAATAATCAAGAAATTCTCCTATTGAGCCGTCTTCGTTACAAAGATAAACGGCAGCGATGCAACCGATCCATTCTGGCGGCCCCGCCATAATGCCCTCTTGTTTATCTGATCCGGTTGCAGTTTTTCGACCAGGCTCACAGTACGCTGTGACCTGAGCAAGATAAGGATTGCTGACGTTCTCAGCGCCGCAATTCCTTACAGATCCGCTTTCAGCTGCATAGATGGATGCTGTTGCGGATAGTGTGAATAACATTGTTGATATTAATAGTTTTTTCATTTTTCAGATTCCTCCCTGGTAGGAGTTTCTGAAATCTTTTCAAAGTCTTTTCGAAACTGTTCAAAAAATCGTCTGGCAACGTCTTTTTTGATCAGTCTTCTTTCTCTTGCAAAATAGAGTGCTCCGCAATACATGACCGCGTATAAATCGGAGCCCTCTATATTTTCGCTATCTTCATTATTCAATGCGTTTTTCTTCATTCTGTTCAAAACCGCGATCGTGTCGCGATCAATAACCCCTTTAGTAATCACCGATACGCCTCCCTTATCATTTTCCCTATCTTCTCATCCGTAAGTGATGGTAATTCATGCATCAACGTTGCCAGCTCCCCAACCGTGAACGTTGTAATGTCTTTCATTCTTCTCTGTACGGTGCTCCTTTTTATCCCTGTCAGCTCAGAAATATCGCTCATGGAAAATGCTCCGATTTCTGCCGCTGCCGCTCGGATCAGATTGCCCGAATCCTTATTATTTTTATTCATTGATAAACCTCGATATATATCATTCGTGCTGTTCTTCCAGTTCAAAAATAATGCTATCGAGCGGAACGCCTAAAATCTCAGCTATCTTATAAGCGTATTTTATCGGGACCTTGTCCGGGTGCCTTTTCCATCTCATGTATGTTTGAAAATGCACGTCACACTTTTCTGCCATTTCTTTAATGCTGTAGTTTTTAAGCCTTCGCCACTCTTCTAGTTTCAGTGACAATATTTTTTCCTCCTATTCCGTTGATTTATATCGATATATCTGATATATCAATATGTGCCTATATTATTTCACAAAATCGAATATGTCAACATTTTTAAAATATAGTTGATATAATTGATAATCATATATGAACTATATAACCCTATATCGGGTTAAATTACCGTAGGAAGGTGAAAATATGATAGGCGAAAAAATAAAAAAATTTCGACTGGCTAAAGGTTTGAAACAGTCAGAATTAGCTCAAATGGTCCATGTATCACAAAACACAATTTCATACTGGGAGAGCGGTCGAACTGACCCAAATATAGGAGCTGTGGAGCTGTTGTGTAGGGCTTTAGATTGCAAAAAATCCGACTTATTGGACTTTTCTCCTGCGATTGAAAATGCTAGTGGTGATATGTTTATCAAAATATCTTTTGATCAAAACAAAAAGCCGTCAGTAAGTTTTGTTTCCGGGGAATTATCAGAAAATGAAACTGTCTTTCTAGAAAGATATAGAAGCTGTGATGATGAGACTAAAGAATTATTAAACAGGATAATTTCTTATCAAATTGAATTAAAAAAGAAAAAAGACTCTGAATAGCAGATGTGGGAAGCCTTCAAAGTCTTTTTCTCTCAATCCTGAGAATTGAGGGGAGTATTTAGTTAGGTGGTAATGACTTACCGTTGTCCCCTCAATTATACCACTTTTTTGTAGTTATAAGTAGTTAGAAATTGAGGTGTATTTTTTATGGCTACAGCTAAAAAAACATCTTCCGGTATGTGGAGAGTTAGATCATACTCCCATACCGACGAAAATGGCGTCAAGCATTATGCGAGCTTCACGGCTCCGACTAAGGCACAAGCGGAGCAAAGAGCCGCTGCCTTTAATCATAAAAAAAGACTTCGCCGCCGGAACGATTACACATGCGGCGAAGCGATTCAGATTTATATTGATAAACTTCCGGCGGATATATCTCCGGCCACTCTCAGGGGATACAATGCAATCCAGAAAAGGATACTATCCCATGAAATCGCTTCTATTCGAATTAATCATCTTTCCGACGATGAATTACAAGATTTTATAAAAGAAATGGAACTAGAGGGATTTTCTGCGAAGACCATCCAAAGCACCTACTCTTTTCTTATGTCTTCGATCAAAAAATATTGTGACCAGCGTTTTGAGGTTAAGCTTCCAAAGATCCACCGGCCGCCGAAAAATGCGCCCTCTGATACAGATGTGCAATTATTAATTTCTGAAGCTGACGAACAGCTCCGCAATGCGATTTACTTGGCCGCTTTTGGATCTCTCCGGCGCGGAGAGGTTGCAGCGCTTAAATATAAGGATATCAACAAAAGAAAAAATACAATCACTGTACATTCTGATATCGTGCTTTCTCCGGATAAGATCTGGATCCACAAGGACCACCCGAAGACTGACGCATCTTATAGGACTGTTGAACTCCCCAAAGAGATCATCGAAGCTCTGGGTGATGGACAACCTGAAGACTATGTGATAGACTTAAACCCCGGTACGATCTCCGACCGTTTCAGATCATTGAAAAAGCGGCTCGATATCTCGATACGCTTTCATGACTTACGCGGATACTGCGCTAGTATAATGGCAGCTTTAGGTATTTCGGACACCTATGCACAGCGCCGTGGTGGTTGGAGCAGCTCCGGAGTTTTAAAGTCGATCTATCAGAATGTCATAACTGAGCACGAAAAACAATTTTCTGCACAGCTCAACAAGCACTTTAGCAGCCTGTTAAAAAAGTATGACTGAAAATATGACTCGGCTTTTTTATTTTGTCCATTTTATGCGGCTTTCGAAGTATGTCGTGTGGGTTCAAGTCCCACTACCGGCATACAATTTTAATCCCGTGTTTTCAATACTTCCCGAAAACACGGGATTTTTATTTTTTCTTTCTTGACCTATTTTGTTCGAATTTGGGTCAAAAAACCCATAGTATGACTCAAAGTATGACTCAAAGTATGACTCAAACTTTTTTCGAATTTTCTTTATTACTTGCATTTTTTTGTATGTCGTCTCTAAAATCTATTTTTCTTTCTCAACAAATATTATCGATTCCCCACTTTTCAGCCATATGATGATACCGTTCGGAATTATTTCCTTTATCTGATTAATATACATATGTGACGCAGGGCGATAGTCCGATACTTCGGACGGCTCCAGATGCAGTCTGCATAGTGCCGCGTCGTATATTTCTCCGTATGTCATTTTTATTTCTCCTTATTTCTTTCGATGTCCTCTCTGATCAGCTGTTTAATGTACCCATTTTTATTTCCGACTTCTTCCAGGCGCTCAATGATATCCATCTCAGTATTTATATTCATCTTGAGCCGGACGCTGGTCGTATTTGCTGCATCATATTTTGCTGATGCTCTTCTTTGGGACTCAGTTGCCATGCTTATCTCCTCGCAATCCATCTATTCTTACCATGATAGAGTAGTATTTTTTCATATCCGGCTTATCTTCTCCTAAAATCTCCCATGCCTTTCGCTCTAGCTCTGTACGCTTTTCTAGGAGTTTTGTATTTTTATTGATTCTACAAGATAAATCTTTTATCCTATCCGTTTTTATCTCCGCACTGGTCATTTTTTTACCTCACTTTTTCGATTATGCATCCAAAATCACCAGCTCTATATATGTTGGTGGGTCATTTTTATAAAACGTATTCTATTAAATATTCGTGTCCTTTATAGTCGATAAGAGTCACATCTGACGGTTCTCCGTTCCGGATCTGCTCCAGCGTCTGGCCTTCATAACAACCGCAATCCTTAAGACTCTGAATGTATTCCTTCGGATCTTCGTAGACTGTTGTCCCTTTTCTTATAAATTCCTCTGCTTCTTTCTTAGTGCAACGGTCTTCCATCAGTATAGCTATGTCTCTTTCTTTATTCTTATTAATCATAGGTTATTCTTCTCCTTTCCGGAGGGGCTTACGCCCCTCGCCTTCCTCTTACATTGCTGTTGCAAGCTCGATAATCTCTTCCTCAGTGTATGTGATCCATTTGCCTGTGATATTTGTTTCATACAGATACTCACATCCACAAACCTGCTGGATGTCACATCCTTTTTCATAAGCTGCATTTAATATTTTTCTAAACGCCTCTTCAAACCTCATTTTTTATTTCCTTTCGTGTTGGGTTCCTCTCTTGGTATAAGTGTACACCTATTATATTTATACGTCAGCACTTATATTGTACTTATTCAAAAGCATTTAAAATAAAAAATAGCCTCCACCTTTTCAGGCAGAGGCTAAATTTAAGCTTTGACTTCAAAGCGTTTCTCGTATTCTTTTTTGAGCTTGCTACGCGTCAAGGGTCCGCAAATCCCATCAAAAATAAGCCCCTGAGACTTTTGGAACTCCATGAGCGTGGAAATGGTCAAGACTCCCGCTTTCCCGTCGATCTCCAAGCCGACGAACCCGCCGACGTTGTGGAGCATCCATTGTAACCAGCGCACTGAGTCGCCCTTTGAGCCATACTTAACGTAGTTTATGGGTTCTCTGTAAGGGCATATAACTGAGGGATTTCCGATTAATGCTTCCGTATCCCAGTTGTACAATTTATTGGACTCGATTGCTTTTTTGAGGATCTGATCATACTTTGGCTCGGTCGCGTATCCTGCGTTGTAGACTGCGTCTACTGCTTTTCGCCAATCCATGCATCCCCGGACTTTTTCATATCTTTTTAATCGGTTAAACATAGAGCTGTGATCTTCGATGGACTCTAACCAGCTAGGATATTTTCGAAATTTTGCTTTGACCCGCTGAGCAGCGCCGTTATAGTATTCAGTAGTCCACATCATCACATATTTGCCGTTATATGTCCCTTTTATCCCGAAAAGATTGTTAGCTTGCGTCGTAAGCCCGGAATTTCCGCGCTTACTTTCTATTATTGCTTGCGCTGCCGTAAGGCTTGCGAGGATTCCGCTACGGCGCATATCCTCTAAAACGTAGGGCTTAATCTTGCTTAAGAATTGCTCGGTGGTATATGCCATTCGTCGCCCTCCTTATCTTCTACACTTGCATAGTCGATAAGTCCCTCGCCTACTACGTAAGCTATGACGGTAGCCCCGGCAATGATCAGAGCGGACACCTGTGCTGCTTCGGATTCTGTCCGACCGAAGGCGATACAAAGCATAGATACAAAGGAAGCAACTGAGAGCCAGAGCTTTCGGCTTGTCAGCTTCCGGATAATATCCTTCTTACTCATAGAGCACTCCTCCCCTTTATATTTTCCTTCATTTTTCAAACCCCCTTTTTATTTTGAAAAAATATACTCATCGAGCTCATGCTCGACTTCCTGCATCCTTTCCGGGTTGCCGCTGCCGTTTGCATGATTGATGAGTACTAGCAAAGCCTTGCTCATGATCCGGCTGCCATCCTGCAAGACTTTTATCTTATTGTTATCTGCATCTAAGTGATCAGTATGGGCTTTCATGGTTTTTTCGTGATCCTCAAAACGCTGATCGTATTGAATCAACTTTGCTTCGATCTGACGTAATCGTTCATCTGTTGGATGGTCAATCTGCTTCTTAAAAATCAAAACTTTGTCGATCAGGTTAAGCACCGTTAGTATTGCGGCGCATATAACTATAGCTTGGCTAATAGTCGTATTCATAGGCTCACGCACTCACTACGGGCTCAGGCTCTTCTTCGATGTCAGTCCAATATTTCGATTCGATCTTATTCCCGAAGTTATCCAGGATATACCCAACAGACCAGTCAAGCGTTGAATTTTTCATATCTTTTCCAAACTGCTCATAGTATTTCTGATATGCGCTTTTGAGATCATCGAAAGCCAACGGAACGGTACGATTCTCCGCATCGACTTCTTTGTTATGTTGGATAAAAACTACATAGAATCTAGGTTTCATTTTTACCTCCTTTAATAAGTAGATATTTTTATTTTTGTCTTAATTTCTTCGCATGATTCAAATTATGCGATTATGATTCTACTTTAATAATGTATAAAAATTCATTTCAAAGCCGCCATTAGCAGCATCTGAGATAGTCATAGTTACAGCTTGGTTGGCTTTGACATAATACTCACCATCTGAAACACATGCGTCACCGATTCCTCTAAAGTCAGCATTATAACGAGTTATGCCTGCGATTTTACCACTTACGGTTACTCCGTTGCGTGTAAAACTCCACATACGAACAAGGCAATTTATTGTCGGAGTATATGACAAAGTTTTAGAACCACTTCCCGAAAACTGCGACACCGCTGTATGAAACGCAGAATTTCCAACAAATAATCCAGGTATATTCGCATAATTTGAATTATTACTTGATTCCATATATTTTAAGCGAAGGAGCACTTACATTTCTTACAAGGCATACGTGCTGTATCTTCGTGTAATCGCCTTGGTAAACAAACCTTACGGTTGTGATATAACTGTATGTTGCATCTTGATAGTGACCACCAGTGTATACTTGTAGTACATTATCGATGATTGGCTTGACAAGTATAAATTCTGATACACTGTTTTCGCCAGTTCCTCCAACCCAATAAAGAGCTTTAAAATTTTGTATAGATTGACTCAACGTATAAGTAGCATAATTAGCCACTGATGCTGTATAGCTACCTATCAACGTCAAGTCAGTAATATGAAGGCAATTCGCATAATTTGAATTTAGCGAAGCAATCATGTCGCCCAGTGTCTTATCTTCCCAGTATGTTGCATTTAACGGAGTTATCGACGAACTAGACGTATGATCAAGTATGCATATATATGTGTGCCCATTGATATATGTAACTACATTCCCCGCTTTGTACTCTGCTCCGCTCGCCCAGGCATTTGCTACGCTGGTCCATATGCGTTTAACTGTATTTATGAGCTTTCTGGAGTTTAGTGCGATTTTTGAAAGATTCCCGAGGAGTCCCGCATGGGTGGCGCCTGTCACAAGAGCCGGTACGTTCTCTTCGCCGCCGCTTGGGATGATTATCCCGCTTTCTGTTGCGTCGTCGGACGATTCGAAAGTAATTATATCCGCTGCGGAGTCTCCGCCTATTTTATCAAGCTTATTATTAACTACTGCCTGGGCTGCTGCTTCTCCGGCTGTTGCTCCTGCCGTCGCTGCAGTTTCTGCCGATGCTGCCGCATCTTCTGCGGACTGCTGAGCTTCTGCTGCATAATTTCCCGCTGCCGCTACGATGGCCGTTATATCTGTATCGCTTGTACCTGCATCGTTGAGCGGATCCGGATCAATCTGCATGTCAAAAGTCGCAGATCTCACGGAGCCGGTCGCAGTTGTTAGATAGAGTTTACACTGGATCAGTCCGGCGAGAACTGTCGATTGCGGCGTCAAGATGCCCGTTACAAGGTTGTTTTGAGACGTGCATAAAACTGTAAATCCGTTACCGTCGGGCTTCTGTCCACCGAAAAAGATATTCACAACGTCGGTTAAATCTGCAACTTCTGAGCCGTCATAAAGCTCAAATTGCAGGATTCTGTCTTGCGCATCGCCCTGGCTTACTCTCACCTGGGGCATGATTCCGCCCGGTGCTGCACCAGGTACTAAGTTTAATTCTATTTTGATAATACTAGCCATTTCAGTACCTCCCTTTAAGGTAAGAAGTAAGCTCTAGTCTTATGGTCCCGAAAATCAATTTAACAACCCCGCTCGCGACTTCTCGCCCGGATAATACAGAGTTGTAAATCACTCCGTCGTGGATGATCTCCACAATCCTACCCATCTGCATATTAAGCGGATCTATCATTGGATCCGTTGCAAGAGCTGAAAGCTCTATCAAGTTGCAATATTTATTTTTTGCAAATGTCGAGCCGACTTTTACTGTCATGGCGTCGGCTATAGCTTGCGCATAAACGGCAGATATCTCCGCTTCGTATGCTGCAGTCTTTTTGTAACTTGCCAGAGCAGTCCGCGCCATCGAGTTAGAGAAAGGTTTACTATAGTAAAAATAATCATCTACTACGGCCCCGCTAGCCGTCGCTCTGACTGTTACGCGGGCGCGTAAACGGCAATGACCGTGCATCGTTTTATAAATTTCTTCAACGTGATCTAACGACCATTGTGCCCCTGAGCAGTATACTTCATAGTCCTGCCAGTCAGTCTCGTAGTACGTTGAGCTTATGCTCATTACATCCGCGCCCGATACGCTCGGAGCCGTAAGAGGATACTCCGCGCAATATGGCGGACAGATTTTGTCGGCGAAAGCTCTATATCTCGTGTAATTCGCCCAAGGTATGTCTGTTTTTGTCTCATTGAGTGATTCGAAATATTCCAGCTCTTCCGCTAGCTGAGCATCAATAATTGCTTTTGCAATTGCATAACCCTTGATCTGCAGAACCGTATTAACTACGGGCAAAATTCTGTCTGTCGTTGCGTCAGAGTCCCAAGATCCGGAGTTATGTAGATAAAAATCATATCTCGCTGCCGGGCTCGAATCTATGTCGTAGACGTCTATTTTATTGATCTCTCGCGAATATTTCTGAATCGTAAAACTCTGATCGAATATGTTCGGGAGATCCGCCTCTATGACTTTAGTCGCTTCCGCATTTTTTCCGACAGTGATATTTACAGTTTTTTGCTGCGGATCAAAAGTTACCTTTGTAACTATCGCAAAAAGTTCGAAAGCCAGGTAAACAATATCGTCCAAGAAGTCTATTATTACTTCATCGTCATCGGTGGACGTATACGGAAAAGTGCCCACCGTGCTCGACGTAGTCGTTACTGAAGTTAATCCCGGAATGACCTGGTCATCATCATCTGAATCGATAAACTCCCGCGTGATCAAATCCGCTATATATCCTTCTACTGTCGTAAGAGCTAGCGAGCCAGTTAAGACCAACATCTCAAGATTTAAAAGCGTGATCATCTGTGAATAAGTAATTACGCAGCGTTCTTTTTGTACTTCAAACGTCGTGATGATTCCTTGATATTCCTGCTCGCCGTTGGTTACGCGAACATACCACCCACGTGGGGCATTCTCGTCATCCGGATCCAGTTCAGAGGGAACGAAATCACGAGGGATATATAACGTATTTTTCACCGGGTCCATCGCATCTTCACTGTACTGGAAGTTTTCCGGATCTACTAATGTACTGTACATATAATTGATGTGACGGTTAAAAATCTCCACATTATACGGTCGCATGGCATACCCTCCCTATTACTCTCAGGGATGTAGCTCCCGTACAAGAAATTGTATTTTTGCCGTTCTTTAGTACAAAAAACCGCTCTGTACTAAAATTTGACGCTGCGTATAGATCTGTCTTAACCCCGTCAGAATCGACTTTATATATCTGATAGGGATTTGTGTCGGATCTTATGTGCAGCGTTTCCCCGCTCGCTATGCTTCCGGTTATCTGGCCCGTCGCTACCTGGATCTCATTAACTTCATGGATCCAAGTAGGATTTGATAAGATTCCCGTGATCATGATGTGACAAGGACTTTCTATCATGGAATCTGATAAGATATCTGCGGATTCTTCCCCATTGCTTTCCTCTACGTCGTACCAGGTAGAGAGCGCCCGGAATCCGATGGAAATGTTAAGCCCTAAAGGCTTTTCAATCTCCGTTTTTTCTACGATCTCGGGCACTACGTCTATCCGGTGCTCCTTGTCGGAGCGATAATATAGGGTGAGAGGAATCTTTTGCAGAAATCTCGTAAATGCTGCATATTTTGCATAAGCCGACAGACTTTTTTCATCTTTGAAACAGATGTACCCTGTCGGGCTTGCCTGTTCATAGCTGTCGGCAGATATCTCATATCTATCGCCAATTTTTATATAATTCGCATTGCGGACAAATCCCAAGCCATGAGGCTCATGAAAAAAATTTCGTAAGTCGTTAAGCTCGTAGACTTCTCCGGATGCATTTGATATTGCAAATTCTCGCATTTTTGGCACCTCACTTTGACATTGCAGCGCCAAGCGCTTTGTTGATCTTAGCTGTAAAGCCCGACAAATCGAGCGAATCTATAGCATGCTGCAGAGCGCTCTGCATCGCCTGCGAAACTGCCGAGCCTTTGGAGCTTATCCCGGAAGCGAGCGACGTCATCATAGTAGCGCCCATGTTATAAAAGACCTGAGATCTTCCGCCTGACTCTCCAAGTACGGTTTTTGCCGCACTAACCGTATCATTCATAGCTTTTTGCATTTCGCTTTGAAGTTTCGGCGAACCGCTTGTTATGGCGTTTTTCATTCCCGTCATGGTGTCATCGGTTGCAGTTTTAAGCTGATCCCGCTCCATTTCCATCGTTCTAACGTTGAGGTCACGGCTATTTTCCAGCGTGCTCGCCATTTCATCTGTAGCGCTGGTTAATTCAGAGTTGGCGCTACCCATGTTCGTGCTGATCTCTGTCGTTAGATTGCTTATGGCCGACGCTACAGAATTTTCGCCGTCGATGTATTCTTTCATTCCTTCGATAGCGCTTTTATAGGTCTCAGAGCCTTCTTCTGCACCCGCTGCAAAGTCCTTAAGTAGCTGTGTCGCTTCAGGCCCTTGCTCTGCAAGGGTATTAACTATTTCCGTATACGCTTCATCTGTTCCGTACGCTGCGTTAGACGTTGCAGTATTTAGTGAGTCAGCAAATTCTTTTGCTGCTTCTGCGTTGGCTTTAAGATTCTCAGAGACCTGTTTCAAACTGGTCTCTGACTTTGTTGCAAGCTCGTCGAAAAGAGGGTTTACAGTCTCAACGGTGTTTTTAACAGATTCTCTCAACGCTTTATTAGCGTCTTCGATTTCTTTGGCAGCCTCTTCCTCTGCTTTGGTTAGTCCTCCAACCTCTTCCGAGAGAGCTCCCTGAGCTTCTGCGTTGGCGTTGGCCGCTTCTGTATTTTCGTTAAAAATCTCAGTAACGGAGTTAAATTCTTCCTCTAAATCCGAGACATTTTTTTGAGCGTCATTGTACTGCTCGTCCAAATTATCAAAAGCCTCAGATGTATCAGCTATTGCCTGCCTTTGTGATTCCTGCACGCCCAGAGATGATTCTGCTGCTTCGTCATATGCTTTTTGCGCTTCGGTCTGTGATTTTAGAGCTTCCTTTCTGAGCTCTTCTATCTCTGTGAGATTCTTTTCAGCTTCATAAAGCTCTTTGGCTATCTCTTTAAGCTCTTCCTCAGCTGCTTCTGCTTCATAACGTGCCATGAGAGCGTCAGCGTTTTTCAGGTTGGCTTCGCTATTTTCGTCGAGGGCGCCTGTATTCTGGTCTATGACATAGGTGCCTTCTCCCAGGATCGCATTAAGCTCAGCGACTACCTGAGCCATCCGAGCCTTTTCTTTGGCATTTAGATCATCTGACGCTATTCCGTTGGTTACGCGATCTTGATAGCTCTTAAGCTCTGCGGTCAATTTTTTGACCGTAGCCGCTGAGAGTTCCATAGATGCCCGGTCTGCTTCACGGGTTGCCTGGGACTTTTTGATACTGTTGGTAAACTCGTCGTACTTCGCCGTTGCATCCTCAGAGGCAAGAGTTAACCCGACGATTCCGCCTATAGCTGCAGCTGTACCCAGTACGGAGAGTGCTCCGGAGAGATCTCCGAAAGCCGCTTTTAGGATTGCAACCGCCGCAGCGCACGCCGTTGTTGCAGTCGCTACGCCTGTGATTCCTACGACTGCACCCGTAAGAGCTGCGAGGAGAGCAGGATTCTCTTTGATAAAATTCGTGACCGGCTCTAATATCTCTATTCCGGCTTCTTTAAGCCCATCAACGGCGGGCTGCAAGGCTTCGCCGATGGTTATTTTCATATTTTCGATGGCAGCATTTAAACGCGCGTCGGTCATCTCTGCCGTGTCGCTCATAGTCGAGAATGCTGCATCTGCGGAGCCTATGGAGTTTTCTATTTTTTGCATCGATGCATTAAATTCAGACGCCGATGCATTAAAGATGGTAACGGCTCCACGGCCTGCACGGACGTTGCTCCAAAGATTTGCGAATTTTTCGCTGTCGCCATCTACGGTATTTCCAAGGATTTCAATGACATCGCCGAGACTCATTCCATCTTTCATTAACTGGCCGAAGCTCTTGCCTGTCTTCTCTACAAGGATCTGAGCTACATCAGAGCCACCATCTGCGAGCTCGGTCATCATGCCATTGAGGTAGGTCGTAGCATTAGCCGTGTTGATACCCTGCTTTGTGAGCTGTACGTAAGCTGCAGCTATATTATCAAGGTTAACGCCATAAGCTGACGCTGTCGGTATGATCATACCAAGGGACTGCGCCAACTCGTTAACCGTGGTTTTACCAAGATTCTGCGTCTGTATGAGCGCATCCATGATATGTTGTGTGGTGTTAGCTTCCGCGCCGTATGCGTTGGTTACAGTGGTCAGCGCATCGACTGCAGTCGTTATATCAGTAAATCCGCCCTTTGCAAGCTTTACAGCATCACCAACAAAGCCAATTGCGTCGCCAGCATCAACGCTTGCAGATATCGCCTGATAGGTTGCTTCTGCGATCTCGTTAGCGCCTATACCGTACTCCATGGCAAGGCTTCGCATGTCATCGCCCATTGACGTAAGGGTCTCGTCGTTGACCTGTGCAATACTCTGCACTTTGGCCATCGAGGTCTCCCACTTATCTGCAGCCTCAACGCATTCCATGAGGGCTTCCGCTACCTTTTTCGAGCCTTCGGCGATCATAGAAAAAGCTTCGCTTGATGCAAGCATTTCAACCGCATCCGCAGTACTCTGGAGCTCGCTACCGGCTCCTTCTACCTTCTTGCCAAACTGGTCGATACTAGTCGCGCATCCATCGGCTGAGGCTTTTGCTTCATCGAGATAGGCGTCATTCTGTTGAAGTTCAGAATTTAAATTAGCAACCTCAGCTTTTGCGTTATTTCCGGCAGTCTGGAATTTTGTCATCTCAGCGCTTGCTCGGTCGTAAGCCATTTGCGCGGCGCCCAACTTGCCGTTGAGATCGTTGATAACAGTCTGTTGTTGCTTAAGCTCTTCGTCGGTAGCCGTGCCCGATGCCTTCATCTGTTCCAGCTTTGCCTTTGCATCGTTCAGCTGTTGGCTATAGGTCTGTATCGCGTCCCCGGCTCTTTTTTGATTCTGAGCCGCCTGATCGTACATCTTTCCATAGATCTCGACCTTTTTCCCAGCCTGCTCGATCTGCTTGCCGAGGATCTCACTTTTTTGACTCAGCGCTTCCGTCGTATTCATGGCGCTCTGATTCTCAGCGTTGGCCAGTTTCATCTCGCTTCGGAGCTCTGTGAGGTTAGATTTTATCTGTTTAAGATCAGAATTATATTTACTTGCACCCTCCAGGGTGATGCTTCCGCCGATGTTTTTTGTAGCCATCTTTAACCCTCGCTAAATGGAGAAAACTGAGTCAATCTTTCTATGTGCCTGACGATAGGCTTCCACTTCTTTTTCCGCGTCTGTAAAGATCATTTGTTTAGCGCGCATATTATGGATGAATTTATAAGCTTCAAACATATCGACGTACTGGCCATAGGTATAAAAATATATATCTGCGTCAGGTATCAAAAATTCGACGCGCATCATCATAGCCAGATAGTCAAAGTCAATAATGTTATTCAGCTCTTCTTGCTCTTGCTGGTTTTGTTCTCTTTTTTTTTGATAGCGAAACACTTGTTAAATTCTTCGCGCACGATTTCAGCGAGCTCGATGAATGATGTCCTACAGCCTTCCATGATGTCTTCTTTCTGGATCAGCTCGACGTCTTCCCCTGTCTCTCTCTTCTGGATCCGCTGCCCCTCCCGGATCATCACGAAGAGACCGAAAGCAACCGTTTTAATCTTTGGCTCGTGCTGTTCCTGGAGCAGTGCCCCCGTATCATCTCGCATCAATTCGCCGTCTTTATCTCGTAAAGGCACAAGTCCCAAAATGCCCCGCTCGAACTCATTCACGGATTCAAAATTCTCCTGAATGAGATCCAAAACGTTCAGGTCGCAATATATCGGGTACTCGGTGCCGTTGATTTCGATTTTATTTAATTCGATTTCTTTCATACTTCCCTCTTAAAAAAGAGGGCGCAGTTATTATGTTAACTACGCCCTCGGTGTCTCATGCTGATGTTGCCATGTTGAAAGTTGTCTTGATAAATGCCAGGGCTTCCGCTGCCGTGTCAAACGGCTGCTTAATCTGCCACTCGCTGTTTGCATCGCCGATTGCTACGCCTGCAATGCTAGGATTTCCGAAAGTGATAGACTCGCCTTTTGTGGCAAAGGACTCCGCGCCCTCGGAAAACTGAGCGCATGTGATTATCAGAGCAAAATACTGCTTGATGCCATCTACTACTTCGTCGACGATAACGCCGACGCCGACGTAATTAGCTTCGTCGGTGGTCTTCTTTGTAACTTTGTTACTTTCATTGTCTACGGTATGCCCGAATACGGTAGACGCTGCAGCAATGGGAAGCGTTGTAGTTCCCAGAGTTACGGAAGCGTTAGTGAATGCCTTCTCATACTCTGCCTGCTCGTCATCGCCGTAAAGGCTGCCCTCTGCATAGTTAGGAGTTACTTCAAGCGATACGGCTTTGCCGCACACAAAACCATTGGAGTAAACGCCTGTTGCGCGGTTATACTGCGCAATCACAGGGTTTCTCAGTCCGAAGTAAGCCATGTCTTGCCCTCTCTTTCTTCTGATATTGTCACTTCGAAAACAGTCTGTCGAACCGGTATCTGATTTTCTAAATAGACGTAACTCTCACAGTTCGTTACGATTCCGATGCTTTCGAGGTATTCTTTTATCTGTTCTTTTGTCTGTAAGTAGTTGTAATCTGTCGGAGTAAAAAGATTGACTGATATGTAAGCCGTATCCGCCAGCGGGCCATTGTCCCCGAAGTAAATAGGGCGCTCATCCTGATATGTAAATGTTATATATTTATCAGCCCTTTTTTCGCCTGGAACGGTAACATAGAGATCCGGCACGACCAGGAGCCCTGTTATCCTATTAAGTTCCATGATCAAAGGATTGACGTTCATTTATTTGCCCCCGTTATCTCTTCCCATTTCCTCTGTATTATTCCGTATATTTCCGTCTGACATGAGTTAACTGCAGGAGTGAGCCAGCTCCTTGGAGCCTGGTGCACGTTCCCGTAATTTAACCAGATAGCTTTTAAATTGTTATCACGGCCAGAGGGATGCACGTTGGTTATCCAGGCATCCGTTTTTGTTTTCTTGGGTCTCGTGATCCGTATAGAACTCATGAGTTTCCCGCTGCCGTCCTTGATAACACTGCCGAGATTTCTCCTTATTGCCGTGTCGAGTATCGGCACGACTTCGTTAAGGATTTCAGGCGCCATCTTATCAAAATTATTTTCTAACAAATCTTTTAAGTAATCGTCCGGAATCTCAAAGTTAAAGTCAGCCATCTCTTTTGTTCTCCGCAAGAGTCAACTCAACTACTTCTTTGTCTTTCTTCTCATAGGATCTGTATACCGAGTATTCAACTCCCTGGTACTCTACGAATTTCTCGCCCGAGTACTCATAGGAATGAATAACTGCAGTATACAGAGCATTCACGCCGTGCTCAGCGGCGCGGAAAAACTCCGTTTCCTTGACGCTCTGCATGTCACAAAACACGGGCTTTTCTTCCCTTTCTAAGTCTATCGGGAACCCGTCGGAATCCTGTCCGCCGCCGCTGTAGCGTATCAATTTAGCTTCGTCGCTCCACTTATTCACTGGCGGCACCTCCCCAGTCGGTATACCCTGACGCCATGCCTAGTTGAGCTTTTTGCTCATCGTAGGCAAGTTTCAGATGATTCCAATGCTCAGCCGTGGGGGGCTCGCCGAAATAGAGCTTGCAGTAAAGCACGATAGCCCTAGATATAAGCGCATCTGTCGAAGTGTCCCCCGGCTCAAGATCCGAGTTTCTCACTCCGGCAACGCCCAAATCGAGCTTTGCGGCTTCGATAAGATCCGAAAGCTCAGAGTCAAAGGCATCTGTCGATATTCTCAGAGCCAGTTTAACCTTGTCCAACATGCGCTATAACCTCCTCAGGCTGATGTCTTTGCTACGTTGATAACTGCGAAAGCTTCCTCGATAACGGGCTTACCATCACAAAGGGCCATGCCTCTATAAACTCTGGAGCCCTTTCTGAACTCTACGCTATCGTCTGCAGTGATTTCGATATCACGAGCAAAGTTGAATGCGTAGCCGTCTCTGTAGTTACCGAAAAGGATGCTGTCAGCGCTGTTTGTGCTTGCAGACTCTTCAAGGATTACTCTGTGACCTAACAGAGTATAAACCGGTGCCTGGTCTACGCCAGTCATGCCCTGCATAACGAGCGGCCTGTCATTCTTATCCTTCAATGTCATGACCTTATTGAAAAATGTAGCCGCCGACATTGTGAACACTGCATCTCTGTGATACTGAGCCGGCACTGCTGCCATGATAGAGAGAATGCTGTTATATGTTACAGTTGTTGCTTCCGGTGTAAGCTCCGGAATAATACCGGTAGCCTGACCTGATCCGGACCCCTGGAGAACTCCGTAGCAGATAGCTGCTACCATCTTCTGAGCAAGGCGATCAACGAGCCATGCAGAAAAAGCCGGAATTGATGCATGAGCGATGTCGGCAGTGATTTCCACCGTCTTAATGAGCTTGTACATGCTCAGGCTTACGCTATCGACTTCATCGGCGCTATCAGTGGAAGCTGTTCCCATAGCAACCCATGATGCATTATTGACAGTCTTCTCATAAGGCACCTGTACATAGCCCGGGAATCTCATGATATTGAGCTCGTTGTAGAGCGGGTTATCTGCGAGACGTCCATAGATCTCGTTCATCGTCTGAGTAGGGATTACGTCAGCTGCAGATGTGAGAGCTGTACGCTCTTCTGCGCTGAGATCCTTGCCCATGAGCTTCTTCATGTATGCGTCGCGATATTCGACGGTATCCGGTGCGAAACTCTTTTTCTCCATTTCATTTTCCTCCACAACCTTTTTTACAGGCTTGCCTGCCTGAGCTACGCGCTTAGCCATTGCTGCACGCTTTTCAGCTGCTTCTCTCAGTCCGTTGGCACGCTCTTCGAGCGCATCGATTTCAGCGTTGAGCGCTTCGAGGTCTGCATTCTCTGCATTGATCTCCTCGGCGATCTGAGCTTTACGCTCCTGGATTCCTTCCGGGTCCAGAGTCATAATTTCCTCTTTTGTCATAGAGTTAACCTCCTATAAGTCTTAATTTAATTTGCAGTTTTTTCCGCTTCTGTTCAGTCTCAAACTTCTGCAGGGCTTCCTCCTGCTCCTTTGCCAAGATTCCGTTGACGTAGGATCTCGCGCTTATGCTGGTGCCATCATTCGCGGGAATTGATACCGCAGAAACATCAAAGACTCGGTCTATCTGTGTGATAGTCCTCAGATAAACCCTTTTATTGTTCTCCTCGTACCGCTCGACATTGTCCGCCGAAACGGTAAAGGCGAAGCTCATTTTATCGGTGTATCCGCCTCGGATTTCCTCGTAAAGCTGCCGCCCTATCTCAGTGCCTCCAAGATTCGCGGACACAAATAAACCCTTGCTATCCGTACGGAGTGCAAGGGTGTTGTTTCTTATTCTCGCAAAAACTCGGCCTCTATGGTCGTACTGCATTATTACGTCTGACATGTCCGCGCCGTTAAATGCACTAGGATCCACCTGTTCCCTAAATACCATGTCTACGTCCTCGTAGAGCGTATAGGGCTCGTTGAATGTAGTAGCGTAGCCTGTCACTCTCTTTTCGGCCTCATCGTCTATATCAAGCATCATGTCGCGGTACTGGATGCCCTTTTTAACTCTTTCCAGAATCTCCTCCATCGTTTTCTCCTTCCTGTGTCGTGTTCTGGCTGTTGTCTACTTCATTACCGTTCTTGTATTCGCCTCGCATCACTCGAACGTCTCCACCTTCTACCGGTTCGAGATCCATAACGGCACGGGCTTCGTTAACCGAGTAGATACCTCTATCCATGAATCCGCTGATCATGGCGAGCTTGTCTTTATTGCTCATGTACTGGGTTCTGTTAGTGCCCAGTGTCATGTGATTCCCATTCATGCGCTCATTGAGTGAGAAGCACATTTTTGTAAGCTCATCAGAAAATTGCACGGCGAAAGGTTTAATCGCGCCATCATAGAAGGCTTCCCATGCATCGCCGTTAGCTTTGTTCTGTAGGATCTCCTCGTTAACGCCGAAATAATTGAACACGTTGGTGTTGATCAGCTCCCGCTCTTTTGGATCTACCGAGTACGCCTGATAGTCGATCTGTTTAACATCCTCGTAGGTGTTTGGAAATAACAGGAGACCGCCGCCCTGGCTCTCTCCACTAAAGTTTTCACGGTCGAACCGCTGCCGCTCCTTCTTTAGATCCTCAGCAAACGTGAAATTATTCACGCGAGCCATGAATCGGAAGGTGTTGGAATTTTTAACAGCTTCCGCAACTCCCTGATTCTGTAAGCCGATGAGCTCCATAGTCTCTTTTAGTGCCGTGTTGGGTGTTCCAAAGAAATCATCCATATACTGGAAGCGCGTGAGAATTCCCGTTTCTTCGAGTGGAAGCGCTGCGATCTGGCCAGACATAAAACGGTACCGAATCCATGGATTACCTTCTTCATCCTCTACCAACGTCGTGAGACTTGGAAGGATAGGGTAAATGCCTTGTATCTCTCCAAGTTCCCCGAAAATCGGCACGATAAGCGCCGTGCTCTGTACATCGAGGATCGTAGCGACACGGTAAAGAAATTTGAACCACGACATAAACTCGTTCGGCGCTGCCTTAAGCCGACGTTGTAAAGGTTTCCGGGCTGTTCCCTCAGTCTTAAGCGTAAGCATCGCGCAATGTCTCGCCCTTGCGTCTATTGCTGCACGCACTAGATCTGACTCATAGACTTGCCCGTTCCAGCTCGTAAAAATGGGAGTATATGCTGTGAAAGTTTGAAAAAATCCGTCTCCCATCTGTGTTTTAGGTTTTTTGAAAATTTTATCGAAAAGTCCCATTTTTTCACCTTCCAGCATTCGCGAGCTGAGCACCTATAGTTCCGTAATATTTTTGACGCACACAAAATGCATCAGATAAAGCCGCCATCCCATCGATATGAGCTGTCGGCGACATTTTTATTAGCTTTACTTTGTTACTTTCTGCATCCAACTTAAGAGCAGAGTTTAAAAAGTGGATCTTTAACAGGTCATTATTCCCGATATGCAGACGGCCATCTTTGATAATTCCCTCCATTTCACGGAGCACCGGGCTTAAGTTTGTGCCCTGGTAAACATCATCCATATGAAAGCCGTAGCTCTGCATAGTCTGCGTTAGATATTGACTGTTATATCTGTCATATCCAACCTGTAACGGTAGGATCTGCCATTTCTCAACAATCTCAACAAACCACTTATAGCAGTCGTTATAATCCACAAAATTCTCACCTGAGAGAGTTATAAAACCTCTCTGCACATATGCCCGATAGGGGATCTGATCGCGCTCGGTTGCTTCCTCCAGCTTATTCTCAGGCATAAAAAAATGAGCGAATACATATAGCTCGCCCATTTTCTCGATAACTATCACGCAGGCCGTCAAGTCGGTGGTGCGCGATAAATCAATACCGCCCACGCAGTAAGATTTTTTGAAATTCTCCAAGTTTAACTCTTCGCCGACGCACAAGTTAATATCCTCGGCTGAGAGCCACGCCTGTGAGCTGTTTTGTTTTATATTGCAGTACTTTGTCAGAAACTCAACTTTCTTACTGAGCGACTCGTGAGCCGTCGCGATCTCATCTTTGATAAAGTCCACGCTCACGGATTCACCGAGCCCCGGAAGGCTCTTATATAATTCGTCGATGTCGTCCCACTTCTGGACATCGTCGATCATGTAGAAAACAGGTAAAAGTCTTTTCTCGCCACTCTCACCCATTAAAAAACGGGTGCCGCGCTTAAATAACTCATCGTAAGGACCGTCGGACACATATCCACCGGATGAGATAGAGAGAATGATAGGCTGCTCTCTCGCACCGGTTCCGGATTTCATAACTTCATATTGTTTTAGCCCTCGCTCTGCAGGCCATGAGCTCATTTCGTCGCAGATTACCAGCATAGGGTTATATCCGTCTGATTTTTTATCTGCAAAAGCTATTTTTTTGATTATAGAGTTCGACTGGTCGATTATATAATCGTATTTTCTTTTGCGTGTTATCCGGGCAAGCTCCGGAGCTTTGTCTTTGTTGAACTCAAAGGCGCTAAAGGCTAGATCTGCCTGATCGAGCTTAGGCGCCAAGAAATAAATCTCAGAGCCAAACTCGCCATCTATATAGGCTTCGTATGTCGTAATTCCTGCGGCTATGAGGGTTTTCCCCATCTTTCTGCCGATAAATAACGCCACCTCTGTGAATTGCCGCCTTCCGCTGCCGTCCACGATGCCATAGAGGGCACTTATAAAAGCCTTCTCCCAGAGAGAAAGTTTTATCGTGTTAGGAGCGAGCTTGCCTTTATTATGGCGGCAAAATCTTTCGATGAATTTTATAGCCTTGTCGGCTTTTCTTTTATCAAAAATATACTCGCCGGACTCGATCCGAGCCGTGACTAGATCATATAACAGCCGTATCCATTTCCCGACGATAATGGAACCGTCTTTTATTCCCTGGTGGTACTGATCTATATAGTTCAATCTTTAAATTCTGCCAGCGCATCAGCTTCCGCTTCGGTCGGCTTGGCAGATTTCAAGATATTGATCAGTGTCGCAACGGTTCCATTTGCTGCGGTAGACGTCCGATTGAATTCGGTTATGGCAGGATTCGAAACAAGATTCTCTCGACCTTTAACATATTCCTTTGTAACTGTAGCTCCGTACTCCTCAATAGCTTTCTCAAGGTCTTCCAGAATCTTCAACTGGGTTTGGTACCTTTTGAAAGTCGTCTGAAACATGAAATTGTCGCCAAGTCCCAAACGCTCCGCGTCTTTTAAGATCTCGTTAGCCTTACGGCGTAGAGTTGCAGCATCTTTTTTTGTCCTTGCCATAACATCACCCTCCACAGTGGTTTCTCGATGTTTTCCTAGAAATTTTTATTTTTTTCCGAAAATTTTCGGAATTAACAGAAAACGTTTTTAATTAACTATTTTTCAGATTGTTTTAAAATTGTTTTTTGTACTTTGTATTCCAAAAAGCCGTTTAAACCCTTAGAGAGTAAAATCTAAG
>OCVV011270769.1_pt1 | contig 32409 bp, 36 predicted proteins | sample 1539721 | NCBI WGS metagenome assembly OCVV01 (sample SAMN02144230, study PRJEB22623) | gut metagenome | biome: sheep rumen | host: Ovis aries | place: New Zealand | reverse complement strand
TAAAAATAGACTCATTAGAAAAAGCAAAGAATGCTCCATGTGTATTTAATAACTGGGCAAACTTTTATAAAGGAAAATTTGTTTCAAATACAATATTAAATGCAAATGCATTAGAGAAATTAATAAAGTAGTTTATAAAGTTAAATATGTAACTAGATGATATAGGATAAATTATAATATAACCTATATAGAGGTGTTTATTTATGGAAATAGTAGAATATAAAGATAAATATCTAGAAGATGTTAAAGACTTATTAGTTGAACTTGAAGAATATATCGTATCAATAGATAAAGATAATTTAGATCAAGTTCATCCTGAATATAGAGAAAAAATGGCAATTTTAGATTTAGAAGAAGTTAACAAAAATAATGGCAAATGTTATTTGGCATTAGAAAATAATAAAGCAATTGGATTAATTATGGGATGTGTATTTCCATATGATGAATATGACTATCTAGACTATAAGTGCCCAAAAAGAGGAGAAATTACAGAATTAATTGTTACAAACAAAATTAGAAGTAAAGGCATTGGACAAAAACTAATAAACAAGATGGAAGAATATTTTAAATCAGTTGGATGTGAATATGTAATAGTAGATGTATTTGCTTACAATCATATTGGTAAGAACTTTTATACTAAGAAAAATTACCATACTAGAATGGAAACAATGATAAAAAAAATATAAAGTTTAAGAGTAATAAATAATTTCAATAAAAGAAAGCACTAATAATTCTTTAGATTTTAATTATTTATATGACATAGTTGTTGGTGAAGATAAAAAAATACTATCAAATACATTTTATTCAGTATTAGTAAAACAAAATAGTAAAAAATTAAGAAGCTATAAGAAGTAAATTAATCTTCTTTTGTGTTATAATATATATTGGAGGATGATTAAATGAGAAAAAACATTAAGACAACAGAAGGAATTTTTCCAATGCCAGTATTGATGGTTGCTACATATAACGAAGATGGAACAGTTAATGTAATGAATGCAGCATGGGGAACAATGTATGAAAGAGATCAAGTACTTTTAAATTTAACTGAATCTCATAAAACAGTAAAGAATATTAAAGAAAGAAAAGCATTTACAGTAAGTATTGCGGATAGTAATCATGTAAAAGAAGCAGATTATTTTGGAGTAGTATCTGGAAATAATACTCCAAATAAGTTTGAAAAAAGTGGGTTAACTGCTACTAAGTCAGAATATGTTGATGCACCTATAATAAATGAATTTCCATTATGCTTAGAATGTGAATTTATAGAATATAATGATTGTGGAGTTTTAGGAAAAGTAGTTAATACTAGTGCTCTTGAAAGTGTAATGAATGGAGAAAATGTAGACATTACTAAAGTATCTGCAATAGCTTTTGATCCATATACTCATGGATATTATAAAGTTGAAGAAAGAGTAGGAAATGCATTTAAAGATGGATTAGATTTAAAATAATCGTAAAAAAACGGGTAATCCGTTTTTTAATTTTTATAAATATGTAACTTACATGTAATTAAAAATGTGTAATATTGCTATATATAGACAAAATTATGAAGAGTAAGCACATTTTTTCTAACATATGTCAAATTTACAAATTAGATATTATAATTTTATAGGTGAAGAATATGAAAATGGAAATGGAAATAACAGTATTAGTAAAAAGTGATTATAATACTTTAAAAGAAGAATTACATAAAAATAACTTTGTGAAAAAAGAAGAATATGAATTAAATGATTATTATATGATTAGGAATGATATAGATTTATCTAAATTATCAAAGCTAGAAATTTTAAAAAATTGTATTTTAGTTAGAGATATAGTAAATATCAAAAAAGAACTTCTTTATAAGTATAAAAAGTATGCTTCTAATGGTGACATTATTGAACAAGGGAAAATAGAATGTCCAATTACTGATATTAACAAAGCTTTAGAATTTATGGAAGCAATTAATTACAGAAAACTATTTAAAATATATGATAAGTGTATAGTATATGCTAATGACGAAACAGAATTAATAGTTCAATTAGTTAATAATAATCATATTTTTATAGAGATGGAATCTTGTTGTGACTATATAAATAAAAAGTATGAATCAATTCAAGAATTGAAAGAAGACTTACTAAGATATAACCTTCCGATAGATACATCAAACTTTTTTGTAAAAAAAGCAGAAATAGTATTAAGTGAACAGGATAAATTATTTTAAAAATATATTTACATTATTTAAATCATTGTGATACAATTAGTTTGCATACAAATAAACTAAGGAGATGATTTAGTATGAATATATACGATTTAAAAGCTAAAACAAGAAAAGGTGAAGATTTTGATTTAAGTACATTAAAAGGAAAAGTATCATTAGTAGTTAATACTGCAACAGGATGTGGGTTCACTCCACAATATGAAGCAATAGAAAATCTTTACGAAAAATATCATGATAAAGGGTTTGAAGTATTAGATTTTCCATGTGATCAATTTGGACATCAAGCTCCTGGTAGTAATGATGAAATACACGAATTTTGTACTGCAAAATACAAGACTCAATTTGATCAATTTGCAAAAATAGAAGTAAATGGAGAAAATGAAAGTCAAATATTTACAATTCTAAAAGAACAACAACCAAAAGAAGAAGTTAAAGGACTTAAAAATAAAATGGCAATGAAAGCAATTTCAAAAATAAGTAAGACATGCGTTAAAGAAGGAGACATCGCATGGAACTTTACTAAATTTTTAGTAGATAAAGAAGGAAATGTAGTTAAAAGATATAATCCTACTTTCGATCCAAAAGATATAGAAAATGATTTAAAAGAACTTTTATAGGAGTATAAAATGAAAAAAGATATAGATACATTAAAACTAAAAAATCAATTGTGCTTTCCACTATATTTATGTTCTAAAGAAATAATTAGAAAATATACACCATTTTTAGATAAATTAGACTTAACTTATACCCAATACATTGTTATGATGTATTTTTGGGAAAAAGAATATAGTAATGTAAAAGAAATTGGTAATACACTTTTATTAGATTCTAGTACCTTAACACCATTATTAAAAAAATTAGAAAAAAAAGGATATATTACAAGAAAAAGATCAACTTCAGATGAAAGAAACTTAGAAGTTGAATTGACAGAAAAAGGTAAAAATTTAAAAGAAGAAGCTATAAATATTCCTAAAGCAGTAGGAGAATGCATAGGCCTAACAGAAAAAGAAGCAGCTGAATTACATAATATTTTATATAAAATATTAGAAAATATTGAAAGGAGCGATGATTAATGAGTGTTATTGAAGTAAATAAAGATAGTTTTGAAAAAGAAGTTTTAAATAATAATATTAAAGTTCTTGCAGATTTCAATGCTAATTGGTGTGGCCCTTGTAGAATGCTTAAACCAATAATAGAAGAAATAGCAGAAAATAATGACAAAATAAAAATTGTATCCATTAATATAGATGATGAAGAAGAATTAGCAGAAAAATATGAGATATCATCTATTCCTTGTTTGATACTATTTGAAAACGGAAAAGAAATTAAAAGAAATATAGGTTTTATATCTAAAGAAGATATTGAAACATTAATAGGAGAATAAATGCTATACGATATAATAATAATAGGAGCAGGACCTGCTGGATTAACATCAGCTATTTATGCAAGAAGAGCATCAAAAAAAACATTGGTATTAGAAGCTAATAGTTATGGTGGACAAATTATAAATACACTTGATATAGAAAACTATCCAACAGAAGAACACATATCTGGATTTGATTTTGCAACGAGATTATATAATCAAGCTAAAAATTTAGGAACAGAAATAATATTTGAAAAAGTTGTTGATATTAATGATACAGGAAAAATAAAAGAAGTTATAACTACAAAGAATAATTACAAAGCCAAGACAGTAATAATTGCAACAGGATCTAAAAATAGAAAATTAAATTTACCTAATGAAGATGAATTAGTAGGAAAAGGTGTTTCTTATTGTGCAACTTGTGATGGAGCTTTTTATAAAAAGAAAAATGTTGCCGTAGTAGGAGGAGGAAATACTGCGTTAGAGGATGCACTTTATCTTTCTAATATAGCAGCATGTGTATATCTTATTCATAGAAGAGATGAATTTAGAGGACAAGAGTCTACAATAAATTTATTGAAAGAAAAAGATAATGTTAAATTCATTTATAATAGCAATATTACTAAACTAAATGCTAATGATAAATTAGAAAGTATTGAAGTAACAAATAAAGATGGAAGTATTAAAAATATAGAAGTGGATGGTCTATTTGTCGCAGTAGGTAGAATTCCTGAAAATCAAAACTTTGCTAAATTAATAAATATTGATGAAGCTGGATATATTATTGCTAATGAGAACTGCCATACAAATGTAGAAGGAATATACGTTGCAGGAGATAATAGAGTTAAAGAAGTAAGACAATTAGTTACTGCAACAAGTGATGGTGCTATTGCTGCAACTTCGGCAATAAAATATATTAATGAAGTATCAAAAAAGAGATAAATTGAAAATACAAGTTAGATACTATTCAAGAAGTGGTAATACTAAAACTTTAGCAGAAGAAATAGCAAAAAGTTTGAATACAAAAGCAATATCAATTGATAGTGAAGACTCTATTATAAAAGAAGAAACAGATATCTTATTTATTGGAGGAGCACTATATGCATATGGACTTGATAATAAATTAAAAATATATATTAAGGAACTAGATCCAAAGCAAATTAAGAAAGCAGTTGTATTTTCTACTTCATGGATTTCAAAGCATTCCATTACATTAATGAAAAAAATATTAAGAGACAAAGGAATCGAAGTAGTTGAAGATTATATTTATTATAAAAATAAACCAAGTGATAATGAATTAAAAGAAGTAGAAAGAAAAGTAAAAGAAATAATTAAGCTCATTTAAAATTAAAAAAATGAGTTTTTTATTTATGTGTGTTAGAATGATGTAGAAGAGGTATAAAATGAAAAGTAAAAGAGAAAAGACAGTTATTAAGACAAGTATAATAAGTATTATTTCTAATATAGTATTAGCAATATTTAAAGCTTCAGTAGGTTTAATTGCAAATTCTATTGCAATTATATCTGATGCTGTTAACAATTTAAGTGATGCAATATCAAGTATAATAACAATAATTGGAACAAAGTTAGCAGAAAGAGAACCTGATAAAAAGCATCCATATGGTCATGGAAGAATAGAATATATGACTTCATTAATTGTATCTGCAATTGTACTATATGCAGGAATTACTGCATTAATAGAATCAATTAAGAAAATCTTTAATCCAGTAAGTGTAGATTATAGTGTTATTACATTAATCATTTTAATTGCAGGTATATTTGTAAAATTTATTTTAGGTATTTATGTTAAGAAAAAAGGTAAAGAAGTAAACTCTGACTCACTTGTAGCTAGTGGTACAGATGCATTTAATGATGGAGTACTTTCCATATCTGTTTTAGCTTCAGCTGTAATATACATGGTATTTGAAGTAAATATTGAAGCATATATAGGTGTTTTATTATCATTATTCATTGTTAAAGCTGGAATAGAATTAATTAGAGAATCAGTAGATAATATGCTAGGAGTAAGAATTGAAAGTAATCTTGCACGATCAATAAAAAAAGAGATAGCAAAAGAAAAAAATGTACAAGGAGCATATGACTTAATTCTTAATGACTATGGACCAGATAAGTATTTAGGGTCAGTACACATAGAAGTTGCTGATACACTAAATGTATCTGAAATAGACAAAATATCAAGAAATATAACTAAAAGAGTACAAGAAAAATATGGAGTAATATTACATACAATTGGAGTGTATTCAATAAATACAAAAGATAAAGAAGTAATTGATGCAAAAAAAGACATAACAAAAATAGTTTTTTCACATGATGGAATATTACAAATGCATGGATTTTATATCGATAAAAAAGAAAAATATATAAGTTTCGATATAATAATTGATTTTAAAATTAAAAATAAAAAAGAAATATATCAAAAAATATATGACGAAATAGAAAACAAATTTAAAGGTTATAGTCTAAATATTACATTAGATGTTGATATAAGTGATTAAATATTAAGCAAGAAAATAATCTTGCTTTTTAAATGCATAAAAAATCTATAATTAGATATTGACACTCTGTCAGAATAGTGAAATAATGAACATAGATTGACACTGTGTCAATAAATGGAGCTAAATATGGAAAAGAATTTAATAGATACTAGAAGAGAAGAAATAATTGATGCCTGTGAAAAACTTTATAAAGAAGTAGGATTTAAAAAAGTAAGTATTAAATTGATAGGAGACAATATAAGTTGTTCTAGGACGTCAATTTATAATTATTTTGAAAAAAAAGAAGAAATATTTTTGGCATTGGTAGAAAGAGAATACAACAAATGGAATAAAGATTTATCTAATATATATAATGAAGTCAAATTATCGAAAGATGAATTAATAGAAAGAATAACATCTTCTTTATCAAAAAGAAAAGTACTATTGAAATTAATATCAATGAATATGTATGAAATGGAAGAAAATAGTTCATATGAAATGGTAAAAAAGTATAAGATTGCATATACCAATTCTGTTAATTTATTTAGAAATTGTTTAGTTAAATTCTTAAACAAAGATTTTGAAGAAGCTACAACAATAGTATTTACTTTCTTTCCATTTATGATTGGAATTTATCCTTATTCAGCAGTTACACCAAAACAAAAGCAAGCACTTGATGAATTAAAATTTAAATATAATTATTATAATATTGAAGAATTAATAAAAATGGGATTAATAAATATATTAGGAGGTAAAAAATGAAAATAACTGTGTTAGCAGGAAGCCCACATGTCAATGGAACTTCAAATACTCTAGTAAATGAATTTAAAAGAGGAGCTGAAGAATCAGGGAAAGAAGTTGAAATAATTGATTTAGCGCATATCTCTATTCATCCATGTATGGGTTGTGATGCATGTGGAATGAATGGCGATTGTATTCAAAAGGATAAAGGTAATGAAATACTAAATAAAATCATAGAATCTGATACTGTAATTTTTGCTTCTCCGGTTTACTATTACAATGTTAGTGCACAACTTAAAATGATGATAGATAGGTTCTATGCTAAAACCATGAAAATAACGAATAAAAACTTAAAAGCAGGAGTTATTATGACATCTTGGAATAATGATGATTGGACTTATGGAGCAATAGATAAATATTTTGATATATTGTTTGATTATATGCACTTTATTGATTCTGGAAGAATATATGGTAAAGGATGTGGAAGTATTTCTATGATGCCTAATAAATATTATGAAGAAGCATATAATCTTGGTAAAAACATATGAAAAAGAAAAAAATAATAATTGATATATTAATGTATATTTTGTTCATAATTCTAATGGGGCATCACATAACAGAAAATTTAATTCATGAAATACTTGGGACTTTATTATTTGTTTTATTTATTATTCATAACATTTTAAATTATCGTTTTTATAAAACAATTTTTAAAGGAAAATATACAATTAAAAGAACGATAATATTGATTATTGACTTACTTTTATTAATATCAATGATTTGTATGATAATTAGTGCTATTAATATATCAAGTGAAGTTTTTTCATTCTTAAACATAGAATCAAAAATATGGGGAAGAAAACTACACATGTTAAGTACTAGTTGGGGATTTATATTTATGTCAATTCATATTGGATTACACATAAATATATTAATTAATAAGTTAAATAAAAAAATGAAAAATAATACTTTTGAATATGTTTATTATTTAATACTTATATTAATTTTTATTTATGGAATTTATAGTTTTATAAAGTTAAACTTCATAAGTGATATGTTTCTATTAAATGCATTTAAATATTATGACTTTAGTGAATCTCCTATAATTTTTTATCTCAATGTATTATCATCTAGTATATTTATAGGTTTAATAATATATTTAATAAGTTGTATAAAGTTTAAAAGAAAGAAGGAAAATAATGAATAAGAAAATAATAGCTTTAATTATAGCAGTAGTAGTTATGACAATTTTAGGATTTGGAATTTGGACAATAAGTTCAAAATCTAATAATGATGAAAAATCAAATAGTAATAGTAAGAATAACAATTTAAGCAATGATAACAAAATAGCAGTAGTTTATTTTTCAGCAACTGGAACAACAAAAAAAGTTGCAGAAACTATATCAAGTGAAACTGGTGGAGAATTAATTGAAATAATTCCTAAAGAAAAATATACAAGCGCTGACTTAAATTGGAATGATTCAAAGAGTAGAACCTCAATAGAATGTAACGATCAAAAATCAAGACCAGAAATTGAAAATACAATTAATGTAGATGATTTTAATGTTATTTATTTAGGTTATCCAATTTGGTGGGGAGATGTACCACACATCATATTAACATTTATGGATACTTATAGATTAGATGGTAAAACAATAATACCTTTTTGTACATCAGGTGGAACTGGAATTATCCAAAGTATGAAAACATTAAAAAAATACAACTCAAATGTTAATTGGATAGATGGAAAAAGATTAGGATCATCAGAAAATGAAATTAAAAGTTGGGTAAATAATATAAATTATTAGGAGGAAAATAATGAGTAAAATATTAGTAAGTTATTATTCAGCAAGTGGAGTAACAAAAAGAAAGGCACAAGAATTAGCAAATGAAGTAAATGGGGATTTATATGAAATAGTTCCAAAACAATTATATACAAAGGAAGATTTAGATTGGACAAACTCAAATAGTAGATCATCAATAGAAATTAAAAACAAAAGTTTTAGACCAGAAATGGAAGATATTACAATTGATTTAGATTCTTATGACACAATTTATATTGGATTTCCAATATGGTGGGGAATAGCTCCAAATATAGTAAAAACATTTATGGATAAAATAGATTTATCTAATAAAAAAATAATCACATTCTGCACTTCAGGCGGTTCATCTCTTCCACCAGCAACAAAAGATTTACAAGAAACATATCCAAATGCTTTAATTGAAAATGGAAGAAGATTATAATTATGAGCTTAACAATTAATATTTATTATAAAGGTGAAAATAGTAACGCAAGAAAGTTTGCTGAAGAAATGGTTTCTAGTGGAATTGTTGATAGAGTAAGAGCTGAAGAAGGAAATCTAAAATATGAATACTTTTTCCCAATGGATGACTTTGAAACTGTAATGCTAATTGATAGATGGAAAGATGAAAAATCACTTGATTTTCATCACAAATCTCCAATGATGGAAGAAATAGCAAAACTAAGGGAAAAATATAAATTAAGTATGAAAGTAGAAAAATATACAGAGGTTAAATAATGGAAAAAATAGATGTATTTGCTCATGTACTTTTACCAAAATATTATAATAGAATGCTAAGTATAGATCCTACTATTCCAAAATCATATTCTTTTACGAATATAGATTCACTAAAAGATATGACTATAAGAAGAAATTATTGGAATAAAGAAACTAAGCAAATAATAAGCTATGCAAATATAAATGCAGAAGATTATTGTAATCCATCTTTATCAGCACAATTAGTAAGAGAAGCAAATAAAGAGCTTATTGAATGTATAAATAATAATAATGATATGTTTATATATGGAATAGGAATGCTCCCATTTAATAATATTGAAGAGGCATTAAAAATATTAGATGAAATAAACACATCTAAAGAATTAATAGGTATTCAAGTTTTTACAAGGCATTTAGGTAAATCAATTGCAGACCCTCTATTTAGGCCAATATTAAAAAAATGTGAAGAGTTAAACCTATTAGTATTGTTACATCCTGTATTTGATGAAAGAAAACCAGATAATAATATAATATTCAGTTGGGAATATGAATTATCTCAAGCAATGCTTCAATTAGTGGAAACAAACATATTTAAAGACTGTCCTAATATTAAAATAATAGTGCATCATGCAGGAGCAATGATACCATTTTTTGCAGGAAGAATAGACAATATTTTGAAGGAAAAGAAAAATGAATTTAAAAAGTTTTTTGTTGATACTGCTATATTAGGTAATTCAAAAGCATTAGAGTTAGCAATTAGTTATTTTGGAATAAATAATGTACTATATGGAACAGATGCCCCTTTTGGAATAATGCCTAATGGTGCTACTAAAGAAATAGAAGAAGCAATAGATTTACTTCCATTAACAAATATAGAAAAGAAAAGAATATTTAATGATAATATTATTGAACTAATAAATAGTAATAGATAAAAATTCATTATTTAAAGTGATTTAAAATATACTTTTATAAATAAATCATATATAATAATGTTAAGTGGTGATGAAAATGAAAAAATTAATAGTAGGACAATCAGGAGGTCCAACTTCTGTAATCAATGGAAGTCTTGCAGGAGTATATTACGAAGCAAAAAAAAGAGGATATGATAAAGTATATGGTATGGTTAATGGAATAGAAGGACTATTACATGATCATATAGTTGATCTTGACGATTACTTTCAAGATAAGAATAATTTAGAATTATTAAAGAGAACTCCTTCTAGTTTTTTAGGAACATGTCGTTTTAAATTAGGAAGTATTGAAAAAAATGAAGATACCTATAAAAAAGTATTCGAGATACTAGATAAGCATTCAATTGATTCATTTATATATATAGGTGGAAATGATTCAATGGATACAGTTGAATCTTTATCAGATTATGCAAAGGCAAATAATAAGAAACAAAATTTTATTGGAGTACCTAAAACAATAGATAATGATTTACCAATAACTGATCATTGTCCTGGATTTGGAAGTGCATGTAAGTACATCGCAACTACATTAAAAGAAATAATTTTAGATAATAGTTGTTATGGTGATACAAAACAAACAGTAGCAATAGTAGAAATTATGGGAAGACATGCAGGATGGTTAACAGCTGCAAGTGCTCTTGCAAAAGATGATACATGCGAAGGAGTAGATGCCATATATTTACCAGAAGTACCATTTAACTTAGATTCATTTATAGAAGAAACAAGTGAATTGTTAAAGAAAAAATCATCTGTTGTAATTGCTGTTTCAGAAGGAATTAGAAATGAAGAAGGTAAATATCTATGTGAACTTATAGATTCAAATTTAATGGTAGATTCTTTTGGACATAAAGAATTAGTTGGATGTGCTGAATTCTTAAGTAAACTTTTAAGAGATAGATTATTTATAAAAACTAGACCAATAACTTTAGCAACTCTTCAAAGAGCAGCAGCTCATTTAGCATCTAAGACAGACTTAGAAGAAGCCTATAATTGTGGAAGAAAAGGTGCTGAATTAGCATACAATGGTGAATCTGGAAAAATGGTTTATATGGAAAGAGTATCAACTAATCCATATAAAGTTGAATATAAAGTATTTGATGATATGCATAAAATCGCAAATGTTGAAAAGAAAGTCCCTCTTGACTGGATTGATGTAGAAAATAATTATGTAAAAGATGATTTAATAGAATATATAAGGCCATTAATACAAGGAGAAGTAAAACAAATATATAAAGATGGACTTCCACAACATATCGTTTTAAAGAAATAAAATAAAAATCTCATTTATAAAATATAATGAGATTTTTTTTAAAAAACAAAATAATGTTATATAATAAAGTCGGAGAGTGATATTTTGAAAAAAAGAGAAAAAGTTTATTTTATAATTACTATAATTTTTTTACTAATATCAATGTTAATTTTAAGAAAAACGAATTTATCTAACAACGTAATACTAAGTAAATCAATTCAAATTATCATTATTTTATATCTAATAAGAATATCAATTGGATGTACAATGTATATAAAAAAACAATATGAAATGAAAAAATATTCTTATGGAATTATTATGAATTTAGGATTATTAATATTTATTAATGTTAATATTTTAAGACATATAAATTTGTTAATACAAAGTTGGAATGCCGTAAATATTATAGATATATATAACAATACTTTAAAATCATTTTCATATTTCATCATGTTAACTCTTCCATGTATTGTAATTATTTCTCTTTATAGTATTATTACAAATATTGTTTTAATAAAAAAAGAAGGTTTTAGTACTAAAAGATTACTAGGGTTTATAATTGGAATTTTAGCATTAATCGGATTATTTGGAAGTCAGTTAATATATACTTTAATTTCAAATTTACTGGTTGGAACAGATAAACAATTTATAAAATATGCTTTAGATATTTGTATTAATGCAACACTATCTTATTTTTATACTTTATTAATTGCTACTTTATATTGTAATATAAGAGCAGGAAAACATATTCCAAGTTATGATAAAGACTTTATCATAATACTAGGATCCAAAATAAAAAGTGATGGAACTTTAACACCATTGTTAAAAGGTAGAGTAGATAGAGCAATTGCTTTTGCAAATAAACAGTATGAAATATCAAAAAAGAAAATTGTATATGTTGCATCTGGAGGAAAAGGAAAAGATGAAGTAATTGCAGAAGCAGAAGCAATTAAAAAGTATTTATTATCAAAAGGAATAAAAGAAAAACAAATAATTATAGAAAACAAATCAAAAAATACAAATGAAAATATGAAATTTTCAAAAAGTAAAATTGATGAAATAAATAAAGATGGAAAAATAATTTTTTCTACAACAAATTATCATGTATTTAGAAGTGGAGTAATAGCAAATAATCAAGGAATTAATTGTGAAGGAATAGGAAGCAAAACAAAGTGGTATTTTTATTCCAATGCTTTAATTAGAGAGTTCTTTGCAAATATTGTTCAAGAAAAGAAAAGCCATTTAATTTTACTATTAATAATAAATATATCTTTATTACTATTAATTTTTATCGGAAAGTATTATAATTTCTTAAATATTATATAAAGGCTTAAGTAGTAGGAGTAAATGAAATGAATAAAAAAAATAACCAAATCATCATATTAAATTTAATAATTTTTATATTAGTGTTATTAGCAACTCTTTTAATGTTTTTAGGAATACAATTTACTAAAGTAGATATCGCATTGGAAACAAATGGAATATATCTATTAAAGTTTTTCACTGTAGAATCCAATATTCTTATGGGAATTACTTCATTATTAATTGTAATAACTGAATTTAAAAAAGAAAAAAAGAAATGGATTGATAGACTAAATTTAATATCAACGACATCGGTCACACTAACGTTTTTAACAGTAGTATTATATTTAGCCCCATGTTCTAATAGTGGATATTTATCTTTCTTTTATAATAGTAATTTCTTTTTCCATTTAATTGTACCAATATTAAGTATAATAAACTTTATCCTAAATGCAAAATCAGAAAATTTAACTATCAAAGATGCTTTGTATGCTCTAATTCCACTAATACTATATTCAGTTTTTTATATAACCAATGCTGTAATAAATATGGAAAATGGCAAGATTATACCAAAGAATGATTGGTATGGCTTCTTTGCAAATGGTATTGTTGCTGCTATCATCATAATGATAGTTTTGTATTTAATAACTTATTTTGCTTCTAGATTACTTATTTACTCTAATAAAAAATATAATGAGAAAAAGTAAATAATAGAGAAGTGAAAGAAAACTTAAGTCAATTTAGATAGTAAAGACGTGATATAAGTTATAAAAATGTAAAGAATAAAACACTTTTTATAAGTTTACAGTGATAGATAATAATAAAAGCTTTTTACAGTGACTTTTGATTAAAATAAACAGCTGATAAAATAAAAACTGATTAAATAATCAGTTTTTTATTGCAATTATAAAAAAATAATATATAATTGTAATATGAAAATCATTTTCAAATTGGAGGAAGTAATGAATAGAAGTTCACAATATAAAACAAAACAAAAAGAACAAATATTAGAAATGATTAAAACATATAATAATGAATTTACTATTAAAGATGTTTATATTTCCTTAAATAAAGAAATTGGATTAACAACTATTTATCGTTTTATAGATAAATTAGTAAAAGAAGGACAAGTTAATAAAAATATAGGAAAGGATAATATTACGTATTACCAGTATTTAGAATCTTGTTCTAGTGAAAATCATTTCTTTTTAAAATGTGATATATGTGGATATATGGAACATGTAGATTGTAATTGCATTAATGAGCTATCAAACCACATAAATAAAAATCATAAATTTAATTTGAATAAAAAAAATATAATAATAAATGGAATATGTAATAAATGTGGAAAAAAATATGAAAAATAATAAAATAAGAATACTTGTAATACTTTTATGTGTATTACTATTTTCTGGATGTGGAAAAGAAGAAAAAAATGCAAAATATAACATTATAGCTACTAATTTCCCAGGATATGACTTTGCAAGAGCTATAGCAAAAGATACAGACATAAACGTAGAAATGTTATTAAAGCCTGGAAGTGAAATACATCATTTTGAACCAACTCCTAAAGATATAATTAATATTCAAAAAAGTGATATTTTCATTTATGTCGGAGGAGAATCAGATGCATGGATTGATGATGTTTTAAAAGATATTGATACAAGTAAAACTAAAGTAATAAAATTAATGGATTATGTTGAAGTATTAGAAGAAGAGATTGTTGAAGGAATGGAATCAGCTGAACATGAGCATGAAGAATATGATGAACATATTTGGACAAGCCCTAAAAACGCAATTACAATAATAAAAAAATTAACACAAGAAATAAAAAATATAGACAATGATGAAATATCAAAAATAGAAAGTAATTCTAACAAATATATCGAAGAAATAGAAACAATCGATAAAAATATTCAAGATATTGTCTCAAATTCGAAAAGAAAAGAAATAGTTTTTGGAGATAGATTTCCACTAAGATACTTTGTTAAACAATATGGTTTAAAATACTTTGCTGCTTTCCCTGGATGCTCAGAACAAACAGAAGCAAGTGCAAAAACAATCGCTTTCTTAATAAAGAAAGTTAAAGATGATAATATACCAGTAATATTTCATATTGAATTGTCAAACAAAAAAATTGCAGAAACAATATCTAGTGAGACTGGAGCAAAAGTATTAGAATTTCATTCAGTACATAATATAAGCCAAAAAGATTTTGATGATGGGATAACTTATACTGATTTAATGAAGAAAAATATAGATGTATTAAGGGAGGCCCTAAACTAATGAGTTTAATAGAAATTAAAAACCTAACTCTTGGGTATGATAAGCATATTATCTTAAAAAACATAAATATGAATATCGAAGAAAATGATTTTATTTGTATTGTTGGACCAAATGGAAGTGGAAAATCAACACTTGTTAAGGGGATTTTAGGACTTATCAAACCAATAAAAGGCAAAGTTATTTATAATGGATTAAAACAAAATTTTATTGGTTACATGCCACAAGAAACAAAAGTGGATTCAAATTTTCCAGCTTCTGTTATGGAAATAGTATTATCTGGTACATTAAATGGTTCTGGACTTAGACCATTCTATAAAAGTAATGAAAAAGAAAAAGCAAATCAAGCATTAAAATTGTTAGGCATAGAAAAATTAAAAAATAGAAATTTTTGTGATTTATCAGGAGGACAAAGACAAAAAGTATTACTTGCAAGAAGTTTATGTGCAACAAGTAAAATGCTAATATTAGATGAGCCATCAAATAATCTTGATAGTAAATCTAAAAAAGAATTATATAAAACAATAACTGAGTTAAATAAAAATTATGGAATTACTATAATTATGATTACCCATGATTTAGATCATAATAACTTAATTGGTAATAAGATTCTTTCGTTAAGAGAAGATGAAATATATTTTGGAGATGTTGAAGACTTTATAAGGAGGATACATAATGATTAACGAAATAATAGAAATGTTTTCTTATTCATTTATGTTAAGAGCTTTTATAGTAGGAATACTTATTTCATTGTGTTCTTCATTACTTGGAGTATCTCTTGTATTAAGGAAAAACTCTATGATAGGAGATGGCTTATCACACGTTGGATTTGGAGCCTTTTCCATTGCTACAATTCTTGGACTTGCTCCATTAGAATTTTCAATACCAATAGTTGTTATTGTATCATTCTTAATATTAAGATTAAATGAAAATAGTAAAATTCATGGAGATGCAATGATTGCTCTTATTTCTGCATCTTCTCTTGCTATTGGAACATTTGCAATTTCAATGTCTGGAGTGAATATAGATATAAATAATTATTTATTTGGGAGTGTACTTTCAATTAATCAAACTGACTTAATATTAAGTATTATTCTTTCTATAATAATTGTTTTACTATACGTCTTAACATATAACAAAATATTTGCAATAACATTTGATGAAAAATTTGCAAAATCAATAGGAATAAATACTAATTTATATAATGCAATTTTTTCTTGCCTTTGCTCAGTAGTAATTGTTTTAGGAATGAGACTAATGGGAGCATTATTAATATCAAGCCTTATAATATTTCCAACATTAAGTTCAATGGAAATATTTAAGAAATTTAAAAGTGTTATAATTTCGAGTGTTATTATTTCTATTTTATGTTTCGTTGTTGGATTAATTGCTTCGTATTTAAATTCTACTCCTACAGGAGCAACAATAGTAATAATTAATCTAATAGTATTAATTATTCTTAAAACATTTACATATATAAAAAATCATTAATTTTCAGTTAATGATTTTTTAATTGTTTTATAATTATATCTTTATCTTTCTTTACTTTTTCTTCTTCATTTTTATCTTTTATAATACAACTTATTTCAGGAATATTACGATATTTTTCATCTAAATCTAATCCATATCCAATAACAAAATGATTAGAAATTGTGAATCCAACATAATCTGCTTTCATATCATTTTTCCTTTTTTCTAATTTATCTAGTAATACACATAACTTAATAGTTTTTGGATTTTTACTAGCTAAATGTTTCATTAGAAATGATGTCGTAAAACCTGAATCAATTATATCATCAACTATTAAAACGTCTTTCCCCTCTATTGAACAATCAAGATCAAGCTTTACTTTAATCTTTCCAGTAGTGTTTTCTCCTTCATAACTTGAAACACGCATAAATTCAAGTTGAATATTTGAAGTTAATTTTCTTGTTAAATCGGAAAAAAAGTAAAAAGCTCCTTTTAATACACACACTACAATTAAATCTTTTCCTTTATAATCGTTATTTATTTCATCAGCCAATTGATTAATTCTTTTTTGTAATGTTTCATTACTAATTAGATTTTCAATATTATTCATAATAGCCTCCTGTTATATAAATATTATAATAAATTTGATAAAACAATGAAATATAAATCTAATTTTATAAATTTCTATTGAAAAAAAGTAAAAAGAAGATATTATATTACTTGTTCAAAAAATATTAATAAAAAAATAACTAAAAATGTGATATAATGTTAAATAGATTTATTTGCGGAGGATTTTATGATAAAAAATATTGCTCACAATTTCAAAAGATATCAATTTTTAATGCATGAATTAATATCCAGAGATTTTAAAGTTAAATATAAAAGAAGTACTTTAGGAGTTCTTTGGAGCTTACTACACCCTATATTAATGATGCTTGTTATGGCAGTAGTGTTTTCTAAGATGTTTAGAATTAGTGTAACAGGTGTTAATTACTTTGTTTATTTTGAGATTGGATTTATTATTTTCAATTACTTTAGTGAAGCAACTAATACTGGTATGTCATCTATAGTTGCAAACTTTAGTTTACTTAATAAAGTATATATACCTAAATATATTTTTCCATTATCTAAATGTTTGTTTTGTGGAATCAACTTTTTATTAACTTTAATTCCGTTATTTGCAGTAATTATTTTTACCGGAACAATTAAAGATATATCATTTTATTATTTGCTTTTACCAATTATTTTTTTCTTCGGTTTTTTATTTACAACTGGTATAAGTTTCATTCTCTCAACAATATCAGTATTTTTTAGAGATATGTTCTATATTTATGGAATCATATTGACTATATGGAACTATGCTACTCCAGTGTTTTATGACATCGCAATTATTCCAGATTCTTTACAAACAATTTTTAAACTAAATCCTTTATATTGTTATATAAATAGTGCTAGGGATATAATTCTATATGGTAAATGTCCATCTGCAATACAATTATTATTAGTAGTATTATATGGAGTTGTTACATTATTTGTTGGTGCAATAGTATTTAGAAGACACCAAGACAACTTTGTATACTATGCATAAGAGGTGATGTTATGATAAAAATAGAGAATGTTTCTATGAAATTTAATATGGGGATAGAAAAAGGCTTATCATTCAAGCAGTTATTTGTAGACCTTTTAGACCCAAGAAAAAGAAAAAAACATAAACATAAAAAAAGTTATTTCATGGCATTAGAGAATATTTCTTTTGAAATAAAAAAAGGAGAAGTAGTTGGTTTAATTGGAAGTAATGGTGCAGGAAAATCAACATTATTAAAAATAGTTAGCGGAGTAATGAAACCAACCAAAGGAAAAATAACAGTAAATGGTACAGTTGCACCAATGATTGAATTAGGTGCGGGATTTGATTCAGAATTGACTGCTAGAGAAAATATATATCTAAATGGAGCAATACTAGGATATTCAAAGGAGCTTATTGATCAAAAGTTTGATGAGATAGTAGAGTTTTCAGAGTTAAAAGACTTCTTAGATGCACCAATAAAGAATTATTCTTCTGGAATGACTGCAAAACTTGCCTTTTCAATTGCTACTATTGTAGATCCTGAAGTATTAATTGTAGATGAAATTCTATCAGTAGGAGATATAAAGTTTCAAGAAAAAAGTAGAGCAAAAATGATGAGTATGATAAAAGGTGGAACAACGGTTTTATACGTATCTCATTCATTAGATAGTATCAAAGAATTATGCACAAAAGTAGTATGGCTAGAACATGGAAATATAAAAATGATTGGTGATCCAGAAGAAGTATGTGCAGCATATTATTATTTCCAAATGGGTGAAACAATTGAAGATGCAAAAAAAAGAATAGAAGAAGAAAAAAAAGAAGAAGTCAAAGCTTCCTCTAAGGAAAAGAAAAAAACTAAAAAATCATCATAAATTGGAGAACAATATGACTAAAAAAATTGTTGCTATTGGTGGCGGAGAAAATGGAAGAAAATTAAAAGATGGAACATATGCTAAATATGAAACTGGACCAATAGATGAAGAAATAATTAAGTTAACTGGAAAAGAACATCCAAACTTTTTATTCTTAGGACATGCTCAACCAATTGATCATCAAAAACAATACTTCAAATGTATGAGAGATATATATAATAAAAGATATGGATGTGCATACAAAACAATTAGAAGCGATGAATTAGATAATGAAGAAAAAGTAGATAAATTAATAGAATGGGCAGATATAATCTATGAAGGTGGAGGAAATACCCTTGATATGATTGAAATGTGGAAAAGTAGTGGCTTTGATAAAAAGCTAGAAAAAGCATGGAAATCAGGAAAAGTTATGTGTGGTGTATCAGCTGGTGGAAATTGTTGGTTTGAATCTTGCTCATCAGATTCTTTAAAAATTAAATATGGACCAAATCAACCTTTTATTTTAGTAGATTGTTTAGGTTTTGCTAAAGGTGTTTTTGTACCGCATTGTGATGAGAAAGGTAGAGAAGAATCAATTAAAGATCTATTAAAAGGAACAGATAAGATTGGTTTATTATTCTCAAATTGTTCAGCACTAGAAATAGTTGATGATAATTATCGAATTATAACTAGTGATGCAAGTAACCATAACATAGAGGCTTATGCGAAAAAGGTATATTGGAATAACAATAAATATATAGAAAAGTTTTTAGACTTATCGGATAATTTGAAACCTATTAAAGATTTATATAAAAAATAAGAAGACAATTATGACATTGCCTTCTTTTCTTTTATTTTATAGTTAACTATAAAAATTACAAATATTCCCAAAATGATAAATAATGAAATTATTATCACAATAAATAAAGTTTTACTAGATATAGTATTTGGAACAACATTAATGGTATAAGAAATATAACTTCCATCATGAAATATAGTAACAATACTTGTACCATAATTAACTCCAACAATTTTATTATCTTCTATTTTAATACTATTTCCACTTAGATGAACATTATCGGTATTTCCAATTGTTTTTACTAACTCTGTTCTTCCAGAATAATAATTTAATAAATAATTAACTTCAAAGTCATTATTTATTCTCAAGTCAACTTTATTATCAATATTTGAAGTAATTGATTCAACGTAATCCATACTATATATATATTTCCACCAATTATTATAAAATCCTTCATCAGTATAACCACCCACATGTGGAAATAAATACAACCAAAATCTTATATACAACCTATTAGGATCTTTATTCTCGTTATCTCCTAAATTTTTATTTACAGGGAAATTTAACCAACTAGAAGAATTACTCAATTTTGGCTTGCTAGATAAATCTGGATAATCAATCCATGCTTCCCAATTAGACATAACATTTGAATCATTATTATAATCATAATCTTTTGTTGCATTAAATGGGAAATGAACATTTCCTACTCCAGAATAATTTCCAGCACCCTGATAGCTAGATAAAGTAAATTTCTCGAATAATGAAAGTTTATTATATTCTTCGTCAGTTAAGTTATAGTAATTTTTAGAATAGTTAGTATTTTCTCTATTAAAAACAATATTCAATATACTTTCAAAGGAATGGCTTAAAGCATGCAAGTTTGCGTCTCTTCGCGAGATAGAAATATTTAAAATAATAAAATTATCACAATTATATGTAAGAGGAGCACCATTTACCCAATAAGGTTTATATCCAACCATTATTGTTTCATATGTACTTGCAGGATCTATAGTATTTAACCATACCTGATCAAATTCTCCATTATTTTTTCTATTAATTAAATCAAATTTTTCAATAATATAATCATAGTCAAATGTATAATCTGTTGGCTTATTATTAGGATAATATATCATATCAATCCAACTACCTACATCTTTAGATGCTCTAGATCTTGAAATTGCTATATATGTATTTTCGTCATATCTTTTAGATTTATTTCCATCGATAAGTTCAATATCATGCTTATATGTAGGAAATTCATTTAAATACTCTTTTTTCACTATTTCTACATCTAGATAATTATGGGACATTTCTTCTAAATCTTCAACTATTTCATTAATAGAGGCTTCATTGTTCTGATTGAAATATTCACTAACAAAAGGATGCCCATCATTATTTTTATATAATTCATTATTTTTTACACTATAAAGAATAGGATTTATCTCAATTACTAAAACCTTAAGTTTTTGCTTTTCACTAGCACTAACTAATGTATTACTAAATAATAATATAAATAATAAAAAATATTTGAGAATTTTTTTTATATAAATCACTATCCTTTCATTAGTAGTATATCATTATTTTAAAAATTTTAATTGAGAAAAAAATTAAATAAAATTAATTTACGTATTATAATATATATAAGAAAAGAGGATTTTATGGAAATATTTATAGTTTATGGTCTTACAATAATATCTTTATTAATAACATTAGGAGCACAAGCATTTATAAGTAGCAGCTATAGTAAATATTCAAAAATAATGAATAATAATAGAATTTTAGGTAAGGATGCCGCAAGAAAGATTTTAGATACAAATGGATTAGGACATATAAAAGTTGTGGAAACAAATGGATATCTATCAGATCATTATGACCCTAAAAATAAAGTAATTCGTCTTTCTAGCGATAATTATAATAAGAGTTCAATAGCAGCAGTATCAGTTGCATGTCATGAATGTGGACATGCTATACAAGATAAAGATGGTTACACATTTTTAAGAATTAGAAGTAGTTTAGTTCCAATTGTAAATTTTTGTTCAACTGCAGGATATTTAGCAATTATTTTAGGAAGCATATTAAGCGCGATTGGATTAATATGGCTTGGAGTTATAGCAGAAGTAATTATTTTATTTTTTCAAGTTGTAACTTTACCAGTAGAATTTAATGCTTCTAAAAGAGGAATTAATGAATTAAAAAAATCAGAAATGTTTAGTAATTCTGAACTATCCGATGGCAAAATAGTTCTTACAGCAGCGGCACTTACTTATGTTGCAAGTGTTGCAACTACATTGATTCAGATTTTAAGATTAATTTTGATATATGGTAATAGAAAAAGTAAATAAATAATTCGTTGTAATAATTGACATCATAAAATTAGTAAGCTAAAATAGATTTATAAGTAATAATAGGAGTGATTACAAATGTATGATGATAGTGAAGAAATAAGCAGAAAAAGAAGAAGACTATATATAATAATAGGAATTGTCGTATTCTTAATTGTATTAATTATTTTGTTTTTATTAATAAGAATGTGGAACAAAGGATCTTCAGGAAAAAGTAATGATTTGTCTTGTAAAATAACAGTAATGAATGATTCTAAACCAGATGAAAATGGTATCTATAGGGAAGAATTGGAGATCGGATTTGCAGAAATCAATTATGATAATAAAAACTCTTCACTAATTAAGCAGACCATAGGAACCGCTGATTCGCCTAGAAATACAGAAACATTTAAAATTACAAAGTCAGGAAATTACAAAATGCATGGCTATCTTCAAGATTCTAATGGAAATGAAGCTACATGTGACTTAGATTTAATAGTAGAGTTAAATTATCCAACTTGTGAATTAGATGTTACTGAAGGAGTAGCTGGAGAAAACGGATGGTATAAATCAGATGTAGTAGTATCATTTAAAGATAGTAATACAAATAATCCTAATACTACAGTGGTAAAACATTTTATAGAAAAATCAAGTACTGCAATTGACATAAATGCACATGCTGATTCAGATAAATTTGTAGTAAGTGATAATAAAGAAACAAGTTTAACTGGATATATTGTTGATTCAGCAGGCACACAAGGAAGTTGTAATATTGTAATAAAAAAAGATAATACAAAACCATCATGCACACTAAAAGTTATAGAAGGAACAACAGATTCAAATGGACAATATACAGATAATCCAAAAATAGGATTTGTAGATGCTAAAGATGAAATTTCTGGAATTAAAGAAAAAGGAATTGGGACAAGCAAAAATTATACAAATGATTCATTTACTGTAAGTACAGAGGGTACTATAACAGTAAATGGATATGTCAAAGATGAAGCTGGTAATGAAGGAACTTGTAGCATATCAGTAACTAAAGCATCACAAGGAGGACAACCAACACCACCAACACCACCAACACCACCAACTCCACCAACACCAGTAGGTACTCTTAGATGTAATCTTTCAACTCTAAATGAAGCATATTTACTTGATTCAAACACAATTCTTCTACCTCCAAATTCAAAGATAGTATTTACTTTGAGTGTAGAAAATGCAACAGCATATGGTATTGGGGAAACAGAAACATATAATGGACAAAGAGAGTATGTAATAGATAAAGAAGGTACATATAGATTTAGAGGATATGCAAAAAATGCAACCCAAAGATGTATTACAGAACCAGAAACATATTATGTAGTAAAAAAAGGAGAATGGTTATTTAATAAAGTAAATAAAGGCGATTTTGTTGAATATGAAGCTGGTAAAAATACTAAATGGATAGTATATGCAGTAAATGGCAAAAATGTTATATTACTTTCAGCTGAAAGCCCTGAAAAAGTAACACATAAAACAGATGCCACTGCTACAATTAATGATATTAATTCAAAAGCAAATAAGCATTTTAACAAAACATATGCTGATTCTGTAAGATCATTAACTTGTTCAGACTTAGCTAGTTGTGCATATAATTTGTTGCCAAATAACCGACTTCTTGTTCAAAGTGATAATTACTTTGCTGCATCTAAAGCGGATAATAACAAAGTATATGTAATACATCCTGATGGAAATCCAGAGGCAGTAACAAATGTGACTGCAGGAATAAAGATAATTGTAACATTGAATGAAAAAGTTGTTACTACAGGTGGTAATGGAACAAGCAGTAATCCATATAAGATTACAAGATATTAAGAGCGCAAGCTCTTTTTCTATTTTGAATAATTGACATCGTGTTATTGCTAAGATAAAATATAATAAAAGGGATGCTAGGGAAAAGAGTGATTAATATGTATAGTGATGAGGACAATGCCAGAGTAAAAAGAAGATTATTATATATGATAATTGGTGTAGTTGTATTCTTGATTTTATTAATAATACTAATATTATTAGTAAAGATAAGCAATGAGAATAAAGCATCATCAAAAGATAAAAAAATCTCTTGTACTCTCGAAGTTTTAAATAATGCTATTCCAAATAATGAGGGAATATATGAAGAAGAAATAGAAATAGGATTTAAAGAAATTAGTTATGATAAAAACAAAGTATCACTTACTAAACAAACAATAGGTATTGAAGACTCAAGTGCTAATTCTGAAAGCTTTAGAATAACAAAACCAGGAGAATATATAGTATATGGTTTTGTTGAAGATTCAAAAGGAAATGCTGCAACATGTAAATTAGATGTTGAAGTGGAATTAACTCATCCTGTCTGTACATTAAAAGTTGCAAAAGGAGTAGAAAAAGAAAAAGGATGGTATAATTCTGATGTAGTGGTATCATTCGATAACGTAAATGCAAATAATGCAAGTGCAGGAGTAGTTAAATATTTCATTGAAAAATCTGGAGAACAAGTAAATATATCAACTCATAGTAATTCAAATGAATTTATTGTTTCCGAAGATGGTGAAACAAAGTTGACTGGATATATTGTCGACACAAATGGAGAACAAGCAACATGTAATATAACTGTTAAAAAAGATAGTATTCCACCAAAATGTACACTAAGTGTGATTAAAGGGAACTCTGATTCTAGTGGAAAATATATGGATAATCCTGTGGTTGGATTTGAAAAAGAAGAAGATAATTTATCAGGAATATCAAATAAAGGAATCGGCATAACAAATAATTATACAGAAGATTCATATTCGGTAACAACAGTAGGAAAAACAACTGTGTATGGCTATGTAAAAGATAATGCAGGAAATGAAGGAAAGTGTAGCATAGATGTTGTAAAAGCAGAGCCGGGAAGTGCAATGCAAAATAATGGAGAGCTAAGTTGTACGTTACATATTTCTTCAGCATATAAATTAGATAAAGAAAATATAGTGTTAATGCCAACTAATAGTAAAGGAGAAAAGAAAATATCTATAACAATGACTACAAAAAATGCAACAGCATATGGAATGGGAGATAGTGAAAACTATAATGGTAGAAATGAATTTGTAATAACAAATGAAGGAAAGTATAAAATAATTGGATATGCTCAAAATTCTCATGGAGTAAAAGTAAAATGTGAAACTCCTGAATTAATTGTGAAAGAAGGAGACTTACTTTATACACAAGTAAAATTTGGAGACTATGTTGCATATGATGCTGGAAGTGGAAGAAACACAGGACAAATTTGTAACGAGTCTGATACAACTGTTATAGGTGGATGGCGAGTTTTAGATTTTGATTATTTAAATAAGCAAGTCATATTGGTATCAGCAGGAAGCCCAGAATGTGTAGATCACCAAAAATCATCTATGACAACATTGACAGATATTAAATCAAAGGCAAAAAATTATATTAACAAAAACTATGCAGTATCCGCCGATGTTTTATCGTGCAATAGTTTTGGAGTGGAAGGGTGCAAGTTCTCACTAGCAAATAGGCCAATACATATTACTAATGGATATTACATATTAGGAAGTAGAGCTAGTGATACCGAAATGTGGGCAATAAGCCCAACTGGAATACCAGAAAAGGTAGTTAATATGAAAGCAGGAATAAGAATCGTTATAACACTTAATAAAAATGTTATAACCACTGGATTTAAAAATGGAAAGTGGATATTGACAACATATTAAAGAGCGCATGCTCTTTTTCTTTTGAATAATTGACATAGTTTCAATGCTAAGATAAAATATAATATATAATACGAAAACGTTAGAAAAGAGTGATAATTATGTATGACACTGATGACGAAATAAAACAAAAAAGGAAAAGATTAATTATAATAGTAGGAATTTCCACATGCATTTTATTAATATTGCTTATATTTTTAGCATCACGCGTTTTTTCAAAAAAGACAAAAACTGTAGCTACTGGTGAATTATCTTGCGAGTTAGAAGTTAATGGAGGTGTACAGCCTTCAAACGATGGAGTATATTATCAAGCAGTAGAAGTAGTATTTAAATCTGCTAATCCAATATCAAATGATTATCCTATAGTCAAAAAAACAATAGGAACAACAGATAACGCAAGAAATACAGATGTTTTTAGAATATTTAAATCAGGACTTTTTAATTTAAATGGATATGTTCAAGATGCAGCAGGAAACAAAGGGACTTGTTCATTAAATATAGAAGTTAATATAAGTACTCCTGAATGTGAACTAGAAGTATCAAGTGGTAAATTGGGAGATAACGATTGGTATGTTTCGGAGAGTATTGAAGTTGGCTTTAAAGAATATAAAACAAATAGTAGTGAGATAAGTTTTGAGAAAATATATATAGAAGAAGTAAATAATGAAATCATAGACGACGAAATTGTTAGAGCTCCAAGCGGTAATATAGATAAGTATAAGATTTCAGAAAATAAAGAAACTACTTTAATAGGATATGTAATTGATGAAAATGGAACTGAAGGAAAGTGTACTATAACAGTTAAAAAAGATTCTGATAAACCAACATGTTCTTTATCTGTGGAAAAAGGAAGTTTAAATAATTTAGGACAATACACAGATAATCCAGTTGTAGTAATATCTAAAGCAGAAGATGAAACTTCAGGGGTGGCTACAAAAGGAATAGGAACTGAGAATGAAAAGAATTATACTCAAGAAAAATATACAGTAACTGTAGAGGGAAGAACTAAAGTCGTTGGATATGTAAAAGATAAAGCAGGAAATGAGGGAACTTGTAGTTTAATAATTGAAAAAGCTAAAACTCAACAACCAACACAACCAACACAACCAACGCAACCAACACAACCAACACAACCAACGCAACCAACACAACCAACGCAACCAACACAACCAACACAGCCAACACAACCAACACAACCAACGCAACCAACACAACCGACAGTTACTTATTTAAACTCCAAAGTAAAAGTTGGGGATTATGTTTCATATGATGCTGGAACTTGGAATGAAACAATTAAAGAGGATAAATCAAAATCAACAAATTATTTTTGGGGAGCCCAAAATGGTGTTTCAAAAAACAATGGAATAGAGTGTAGAGGTGATGGCACTGGAACTACGAAAAAAGGATGGCGTGTATTATCTGTTACAAATAATAAAGTCGTACTAGTTCATGCTGGAACACCTGAATGCTATTTCCATAGTAGCAATCAAACATCATCAAAAGCTGTTTCAGAGCTAAATAATAGAGCTAAACAATATATTAATGGAAAGTTTGCTGAATCAGCTACAAATATGTCATGCGAGCATATTTCTGGTGGATGCATTAATGGACAAAATGTTAAAGAGATTATACCAAGTGATGGATTATTAAATATAACAACACACTATTATCTAGGATCAGCAAAAAGTACAAATACTATGTGGGCAGTTTCAAAGTACGGTAGAATGACTGGTAATAATAACTTTACAAATGGTATAAGACCAGTAGTAGTTTTAAAAGCAAATGTATATGTAACTGGTGGTAATGGATTAAAAAATAGCCCATGGACAATTGCAATTTAATCAAAAAATTTAAAAGATAAATCATGATTATGATTTATCTTTTTTAATATATTAAAATAATATGAATAATTTATAATATAAGTCGCAAAAAACTTAGTTATAACACTCTTTTTTTATGAAGAGTTTTATGATAAAATTAAATTCAAAGAAGGTGTATTCATGAAAATTTATAACACATTAACAAAACAAATAGAAACATTTACTCCAAATGAAGCAAATACTGTAAGAATGTATACATGTGGACCAACAGTGTACCACTATGCTCATATTGGAAACTTAAGATCATATATTGTTGAAGATGTTTTAGAAAAAGGATTAGAATATCTTGGATATGATGTATTAAGAGTTATGAATATAACAGATGTTGGACATTTAGAGAATGATTCTGATGATGGCGAAGACAAAATGTTAAAAAGTGCAAAAAGAGAACATAAGTCTGCCTATGAAATTGCAGAATTTTATGAAAGAGCATTTTTTGAAGATTGTGCAAAACTAAATATTAGAAAACCTAAAGTAGTGGTTCCTGCAACTAAACATATAGATACATATATTGAAATAATAACAAGATTATTAGATAGAGGATTTGCATATAAATCAAATGGAAATATATATTTTGATATCTCAAAGGCAAATAATTACTATCAATTATCTGGCAGAACACAAGATGAACAGTTAATTGGAGTACGTGAAACGGTTAATGAAGATACAAATAAAAGACATCCTAATGATTTTGGACTATGGTTTACTGACTCAAAATTTGCAAATCAAGAAATGAAATGGAATTCACCATGGGGAGTAGGATATCCAGGATGGCATATTGAATGTTCAGGTTTGTCTTATAAATACTTAGGAGAGTACCTTGATATTCATTGCGGAGGAGTAGATAATATATTTCCTCACCATACCAATGAAATAGCTCAATCTGAGGCATTTCTAGGGCATAAATGGTGTAATTATTGGGTACACGTGGAGCATTTAAATGATAAAAACGGAAAGATGAGTAAGTCTAATGGCGATTTTATAACAGTATCAACTTTAGAATCAAAAGGCTATAATCCAAAAGCATATAGATTGTTATGCTTGCAAAGCCATTATAGAAAACAATTAATTTTTACATATGAATCATTAGATGAAGCTCAAAAACTATATAAAAGAATAAAAAATAAAATAAAAAAGTTGGATAGAACTCCTGATTTACATGATGATAAAGTGGATTTTTATAAAAATAATTTTAAAGATGCTATTTCAAATGATTTAAATACATCATTAATGTTAACAGTTCTATTTGATGTATTAAAAGATGATGAACTATCAGATTTCACAAAGCTATACTTAATCGAAGACTTTGATAAAGTTCTTTCACTTGGATTAATAGATGATGACGAAGAACAAAAAATTGATGAAGCAACAGAATCTATGATTTTAAAGAAAATAGAAGAAAGAAATGAAGCTAAGAAAGCTAAAGACTTTGCAACAGCTGATAAGATTAGACAGGAATTATTTGATGATGGTATTAGATTAATAGATGGTAAAGATGGAACAACATATGAAATGATGTAGGTGAAGTATGGATTTGGTATTAATTTGTATTTTAGTTATATTACCATTTTTAGTTACAATTTTTATTTCAGTTAATCTGAATAAATATGGGAAACTTAAAACAAAAAAAGAAGTTTTCGGTTTTGAAGTAGCTAGAAAAATATTAGATGAAAATGAATTAGAAAACATATATATAACTGAATCAAATGAAATTATAATAAGTAATTATGATAGTAAAAGAAAAGTAGTAAGATTAAAAAAAGAAATATTTAATGGAGATGATTTAAAAAGTTGTGCGATTGCATCTCGAGAAGCAGCTAAGGCTATTATGCATAAAAAAAAGAATCAAACATATTTATTATATCTAAGCTTTTCTCCTTTACTTAATGCTTTATTATATGGAGGCTATATAATTATAAGTTGTGGGGCACTATTTGGGCACATAAAGACAATTTATGTTGGTATTGCATTAGTTTATTCTGTATTATTATTTAATATATTTACTTTAAAAGTCGAAAAAAATGCCAATGACTTATCACTAATAGAATTAAAACAATCAAAGTTGTTATCAAGTTTAGAAATTAAAAACATTAGCAAGATATTTGATTCTATGAAATATATAGGACTAGCTAGCATTACATATCCTATTATAGAATTGATAAAGAGAATAATAAAATTTGGAAATAGTAATTAATGATATTGACAAAAAGATAAAATGTAAGTTATAAAAAAAGTAATTAACTTACATTTTTTAATTTTTAAATATTAAATAAAATGAAAAAAGAATGTATAGTAGTAATATAAAGGTATATTATAGATATATAATTAAAATAATATGCAAAGAGCATATTCAATTAAAGGAGGTAAGTATGCCGAAATTTAGCATAATAGTACCAGTATATAACGTAGAAAAATACATAAAAAAATGCCTTGATAGTATTTTTGATCAAACTTTTAAAGATTTTGAAGTAATAGTAGTTAATGATGGAACAAAGGATAATAGCATGGATATCGTAAAAAAGTATGATGTAAAAATTGTAGAACAAACAAACCAGGGCTTAAGTGAAGCAAGAAACAATGGTGTAAAAAAAGCAACTGGGCAATATTTGATATTCATAGATAGTGATGATTATATAGAAAGAGAGCTTTTAGAAAGAATAAATGGAAGCTTAGATAATAATCCAGATTTAGTTAGATTTCAAGTTAAAAATATAATTGATGGAAAAGAAATAGAACATAAAGAAAAAGAATATACTAATTTATCGGGAGAAGAAGCATTTAAAAAAATTATAGAATGTTATTATGTAGAACCAGCATGGCTTTATGCGATAAAAAGAGATTACTACAATAAAAACAAATTTTCATTTAAGAAAAATGCTTATCATGAAGATTTTGGACTAATGCCACTTGTAATTTTTAAAAGCAATAAAGTGAACATAATAAATTATTGTGGTTATTGTTATGTTAAAAGGGAAAATAGTATTATAACAACTAAAGATTATAAAAAGACTTTAAAGAAAATAGACGACACATTAGCCCATTATGAATATCTAATTGATGGTGCAAAGAAAACTAAAAAAGATACAAGCATATATAATAGTTTTGTTTCAAATTCAATAATATTAAAAATTACTGAGCTTAATGGAAAAGATTATAAAAAGTATTTAAAAGAAATAAAAGAGAAAAAGGTATTTGACTATCTATTGAATGATACTATAAGTAGAAAAATAAAAAATAGATTAATAAAAATATCACCAAAATTTTACTATAAATTAAAAAGGAAATAGAAACATATTAATAAGGAGATAATAAATGGAAGAATACATTATAGGAAAAAAGTATCAAATACACAGCTATAAACATGATGGATCGATTCATAGATCGTGGGATGAGGCTGTTTTAATAGAACAGAATGAAGAGTATTTAGTATTTGGTAATGATAGGACTCTTGTTCAAGAATCAGATGGGAGAACATGGAGGACTAAGGAACCAGCAATTTTATTTTTTTATAAAAATAGATGGTTTAATATAATATCTCAATTCAAAAGTGACGGAATTTATTATTATTGTAATATAGCTTCACCATTTATAATTGAGGATGAAACAATAAAATATATTGACTATGATTTAGATTTAAGAGTATTTGCAGACAATAGTTATAAAATATTAGACAAAATAGAATACAAGCATCATAAAGAAAAAATGGAATATCCTAAAGAAATAGATAATATATTAAACAAAGAATTAAAAAATTTAATAATGTTAGTTAAAGAAAAAAATGGACCTTTTGATAGGGGAAATATAGTTAAAATGAAAGAAAAATATGAAAAAATAAAAAAAAGTAAAAAAAGAGTTGACAATAAAATTACTATTTGATATTCTATTAAACGTTGACAGGAAATTCAATAAAAAAACAAATAAAAAAAATGTAAAAATATGTTGACAAAAAAGAATGAATTTGATATTCTATTAAACGTTGACACAAAAAAAAGAAATGCACAGAGATGTGTATAGAAAGTAAAAAAAGCTGTTGACAAAAATGTATTTAAATGATACATTAATAATCGAACTTTTTCAGTAAAAAAAGTGTAAATCAAATTTTAAAAAAAATAAATCTAAAAAATATGTTGACAAAAAAAATAAAATTTGATATATTACTTATGCACTGCAAAAAGTGTAAATGATCTTTGAAAACTAAGCAAAACGTCAATTACATTAAGTCAGGAAATTAATATGTAAATCAAACTTGATAAATTTTTTTGGAGAGTTTGATCCTGGCTCAGGATGAACGCTGGCGGCATGCCTAAGACATGCAAGTCGTACGAGGCGGCCCTTTGAGTTCTGTGCTTGCATAGGATGATTTGGATTCCCGCCTAGTGGCGAAAGGGTGAGTAACACGTGGGTTATCTACCTCAGAGACTGGGATAACTACTGGAAACGGTAGCTAATACCGGATGATATATAAGATGATACGTTATCTTGTATTAAAAGGAGCCTTTAAAGCTTCACTTTGAGATGAGCCTGCGCTGTATTAGCTAGTTGGTGAGGTAATGGCTTACCAAGGCAACGATGCATAGCCGACCTGAGAGGGTGATCGGCCACACTGGGACTGAGACACGGCCCAGACTCCTACGGGAGACAGCAGTTAGGGATATTCGTCAATG
>OCVV011120464.1_pt1 | contig 32423 bp, 25 predicted proteins | sample 1539721 | NCBI WGS metagenome assembly OCVV01 (sample SAMN02144230, study PRJEB22623) | gut metagenome | biome: sheep rumen | host: Ovis aries | place: New Zealand | reverse complement strand
TCGTACAATGCGGAGTCTTTTGCAACTGAATATTTGAGTCTATGGCAAGGGTCAAGTGAGGATGCCTGGTTCTCATATGATAAGTTGACAAAGTATCGGAAGATAAAAAACCCCGAAACGCACGCAATTAATAGACCCGGGTCTGATCAATTCTACTTAATATCAGTAGACGTGGGTCGAATTTCTGACCAGACCGCGGTTTCTATTTTTAGAGTTAATATAGTGAACAATAAGTTCTATAGTACTCTTGTTAATTTAATAGTCTTAGGCAGGACACCGCAAACCAAACCATTTTCTGTCCAAGCGTCAGATTTAAAGAAACTTATTCTTGCGTTCAATCCGCGCGAGGTCGTTATCGACACGAATGGATTGGGTGTTGGTTTAGCGGATGAAATGATTAAACCCCAATATGATGAAAAGGGAAATGTATTACCTGCCTATGGCTTTATTAATGATGATAACTATAAATTAATACAGCCGAAGGATGCTCCAAAGATTCTCTATGGAATCAAAGCTAATTCGGCTCTTAACTCTAAAATTCATGGAAATTGTTACTCTCGCTTAACCAGCGGCTTGGTTAGATTTTTAATTAAAGAACAAGAAGCAAAAAGTGCTTTGTTAGCAACAAAAACTGGTCAAAAAATGACAACGGAACAACGTGTAAAACGACTCATGCCTCACGAAATGACTACTAAATTATTTGAAGAGATGAGCAACTTACGCTTAAAACGGACTGGCGCGAGCCTAGACATAGTCCTTGAAAGAATTAATAGTCGCTTTCCAAAAGATAAATATTCTTCGTTTTCTTATGGGTTGTGGCGAATTAAGGAACTTGAAGAGGAATACTATTCATCTAGTCATCGACGCAGATCTGGCACTCGTAAGTTAATCTTCTTTACGGGAGGAAGATAGATAGATGAATGAGAATGAAAAAAAAGAACGTCTAGCTTCTTTTTCCAATTCGTATGGTAAAATGATTGCGACAAGTGAAGCTACGTATGCTTATGACTCTTTTAGTCGTTATAGAATTGAAAGAGTTAAGGAGTATACACCAGAAGAGATTGAAAGGATTATTGATTCTGGTTCACTTAGGGCGAAGATTCAATTGTCGCGAAACTATTATACCAAAGGGGGATTCTATCAGAGAATTCTATTGCATTATGCTACTTTACTTAAATATACTGGTTTATTAATTCCTAATCCGGTATTTGGTAAATCTCTCTCCGAATCGTATATTGCGAAAAAGTATAATAATGCGATGAATTTTATTGACAGTGCGAATTTGCCAAAACTCTTTACGGAGATTGCCATTAAGGCACTTCGTGATGGAACTTATTACGGTATAATTCAATCTGTTAATAGTACCTCAATTTCGATTATTGACTTGCCTGTATTTTATTGCCGTTCTCGTTTTAAGGACGAAGCCGGTAATGACTTAATTGAGTTTGACGTTACTTATTTTGATACCATTTTGGATTTAGATGATAGACGTAAAGCTCTACAGGTATACCCAAAGAAAATTACGGATTGGTATAGGAAGTATAAACAAGGAAAAGTCGAAAAGAGATGGGTATTTGTGCCCGTAGAGATTGGTATTTGTATACCTTTCTTAGACGGCGCGCCGGCGTTTTTGAATATAATTCCTGCCGAACTAGAATATGACCAAGCGAGAGATATTAATAAAGAAAGAGACTTAGAAGAAATTCGCAAGATTATTGTTCAGAAGATACCTCATTTAAGTGATGGCGGCCTTCTGTTCGAGCCTGACGAAGCAGAGATTATGCATAAGGGTGCGGCCCAGATGATGGGTGGCAATCCAAATGTATCTGTTTTAACAACCTATGCGGATGTAGATTCTATCGTTTCTAAAACTTCTAATGATAATGCGGTCAATAGCGTTGAAAAATCACTTTTAAATATTTATTCTAAATCTGGCTCCAGCCCACTATTATTTGGAACAGAATCTAATTTATCGTTAGAAACGTCCATTAATAATGATATGGCGCTCATGATGACTTTTGCTCGTAAGTTAGAACGAATTATTACATTTATTGTTAATGATAGTTATAGTAATTCAAATGTTACTTTTAAGTATACAATTTTACCAATTACTTTCTACAACGAGTTTAAGTATGCTGATGAAGCATTGAAGATGGCGAACTCTGGCTATAGTTTCTTAATGCCGGCGCTTGCTATGGGATTATCACAGAAGGAACTTTCTAACATAAAAGATTTAGAGAACGAAGTATTAGACTTAAAGGAAAAATTAATTCCATTAAGTACTTCTTTCACCGAATCTGGAAATGGACCTGGGCGTCCAGAGAAAGACTTAGAAGATAAAAGTGAAAAGACAGTAGCTAACCAAGAATCGTTAGATCGCGGAGGTTCAAATGGATAAAAAAGATTTAACAAAATTTTCTCTTTCCGTTTATGGCAACATCTCTGCTTATAATGATGTACTTTCAAAGGCTAGAGTACGAATTTTTTATAAATATGGGAACAGAAATGGGACTTATATAACCGACGAGTTTGCGGAAAAGCTCATTTCTTCTCTTCCATATGTTCCAGTAAAAGGAATTTATGACTCAATGGAAGAAGATTATACCGATCATGGTCATGAGAGGTATGAGGGTCGTATTTACGGTATTGTTCCGGAGAATCCAAATTTCGCATGGGAAAAACATCTTGATGAAGATGGTGTAGAAAGAGAGTATGCATGCGCAGACATCTTTTTGTTTACTGGTATATATAAAAAAGAAGCTTTAGAAATAGTTCAAAAGTCTCAATCTATGGAACTGTATGCTGATTCTATTAAGGGTAGCTGGGAATTTATTGATGGGAAAAAATACTATGTATTTACCGAAGGTAGTTTCTTAGGATTACAAGCCCTGGGAGATAGATATGAGCCTTGTTTTGAAGGCGCCGCTTTCTACTCCTTATATGAATCAGTTCAAAAGTTGGTTCAACAAATTGAAGACTATGAATTGCAAATTAAGCAAAACACAGGAGGAGAAAATCAGATGAATTTAGAATTTAAACTCTCTGATAATCAGAAATACAACATGATTTGGTCTCTCCTTAATCCTAACTTTAATGAAGAAAACGGCTGGGTAATGAATTACGCAGTTTGTGACGTTTATGATGAATATGCGGTCATTTTCAATATGCAAGAAAGTGGATACGAGAGGGCATATTATACAAAGAATGATGAAACAGATTCTCTTTCGATTGACAGAAAAGAAGCTGCTTATATCATCGATGTAAATGAAGAAGAGAAGCGTGCTTTAGAAGTTCTCCATGCTATGAATGGCGGAACTTATGAGAAGATTGACGAAAAAGCTACTTCTTTAATCGAAGAAAAGGAGACTTTCAGTCAGAAATTTGAAGAGCAGGCCGATCAGATTTCGACTTTAGAGCAGGAAAAAATTGAAGTTCAGATTGATCTAGAAGAAGCTACAGAGAATTATACAAACGCTCAGTCAAAGATTGATACTTTAACTGAAGAGAATGAGAAGCTTGCAGCCTTTAAGGCTAACGTTATTTTAAAGGAGAAGGAGGCCGTTATTGACCACTATACTGCTTTACTTAACGAGGAAGTTATCGATTCCTTCAAAGAAAGAATTGATGAAATGACTAAGGAAGAGTTAGATAAGGAACTTGCTTACACATTAGTTCAGTCAAATCCTGCAATTTTCTCAAAAGAAGAAGATAATTCCGGATATACTCCAAAGGAGGATGCTCCAATTGGTGGTATTGAAGGTATTCTTAGTAAATATAAGAAGTAATAATACGCGGAGGAATTATTATGGCAAAGAGATTCGTAATTGACGGCTATGGTCAGTTAGAGTTAAATAATGTAGCCTTCCGCAGAGATGGACGTGTTGAAGCTCAGTGTGCGCTTGACGCCACTGATTTTGCTACCGTTCCTGCTGAGAATGGAATGTTACTTGCTGTCGACAGAGTTAACAGAACTGTTAAGTTTGCCACAGATGACTCTTTACCAATTGCCTTAAATTATACTGCAGAACATATGTATGATGAAAGAGCCAATGGTTTAAAGGATTTCAAACTTGAAAGGGGTTCCTTCCTTCCAAGATTAGGTTATCTTTCTGTTGGTGACTTATTTACAACAAACTGCATTAGCTATGACACTGGTGACTATGCCAATGACGCGGCTGTTAAGACTGCTACTACCAAGACTGCTTTAGCTGCTACCCCAATGTATGGTGGTATTAGCGCGGATGGTTCCATTCTTATTGCAGATGCTGCTCCATCTGATGGTCCAGTTTTATTAGCTGTTGAGGGTACAACAATGCCCGACGGTCAGTTTGGAATTAAGTTCCAGGTATTAAGTGCGTAATTAAGGAGGATAGATAGCGATGACTTTAAACGAATTAAAAGAATTAGCTGTTTATGCGGCTAAGAACGAAGCTCCAGCTAACTATGCCGTTGAAAATGTTAATGATGCACTTGTCGATGGTCTTAAGGAATTAGCTGGTTCCGTCAATCAGTTCATGAAGAACAGATATGACATTTATGATATTATTATCCAGGCGGCTGATGAAGTCGTTCCTAACAAGGTTATTGATGCCGTTGGCATCTTTGCTGATGTTCAGCAGGTTGGACAGGGCCAGAAAGCTATGTTCAAGACTAAGTTAGGTAGAACAAGAGCTAAGAAGTTCTTAACTCAGGTTGGCCTTTCTGGTGTTTATGAGACATTCCGTCTCGATACTGGTATTTTCGAAGTTTCCGCTCATGCAATCGGCGGGGCTTGCACAATCGACTTCGAGAGAATGTTAGATGGTGCTGAAGATATGGCTGAGATGGTCTCCCTCTTAACAGAGGCCCAGACAGACGCCGTTTACCAGGAAGTTCAGAGAGCCCTTCGTGGCGCTATGACAGCTATGGATGTTCCAGGTCCAAACAGAGTTCAGGGTACTTGGGATCCAGATGAAATGATGAAGTTAATCAGCACTGCTCGTGCTTACGGTGCTGGCGCAGTTATTTTTGCACCACCTGAATTCATTGCAGCTATGGGTGCTGATGCCATCGTTCCAATTCCACAGAGTGGTAATTATGGTGGTGTTTACCATCCACAGGATATTGATGCTATCCACAATACTGGTTACATCAACATCTTTAGAGGTACTCCAATTGTTCAGATTCCTCAGTCATTCACTGACGAGAGTAATACAACAACTTGGATCGATCCTCAGCTTGCTTATGTCTTACCAACAGGCGGAGAAAAGGTTGTTAAGGTTGTCTTTGAAGGACAAACTCAGATGTATGATTTCGTTAACAGAGATCAGTCAATGGAATTCCATACATATCGTAAGCTAGGTACTGCTATTCTTGCATATCACAATTGGTGCATCTACAAGAATACTGGTATTGCTCAGACATATCAGGAAATGTATCCAAACGCTTAGTAATTAAAGGGGAGGGGTAAGGTTTTTCCCCTCCCCATTTTATATTTAGGAGTTAAAAGGAGTAAAATTATGGAAGATAAAGTTAAGATTACAAATTTAGTTTCAAGTAGGGTAGTTCTTTCTGTTCCAGATATGAGATTAAAGAGAGTTTGGGAAAAGAAAGGCGCGGTTAAGATTATTCCATTCGATCAGTTAGAGGAAGCTTTCTATACACCCGGCGTTGAGCCACTTTTCCGGGAGGGTGTTCTTGGAATTGAAGATATGGATGTAAAGAAGAGATTAGGTTTAGAGCCAGAAGATGCGTCTGAGCCAGTTAATATTATTACCTTAACTGACGATCAGAGAAAGCGTTATTTAACCGTACTGCCTATTAGTGAGTTTAGAGCTAAGGTTAAAGAGTTACCTCATGAGCAAGTTGTAGAATTAACAAAATATGCTATTGAGCATGAGTTGGTTGACTTTGAGAAGGATACAATTCTTAAGGAAATGACTGGCAAAGATGTTATTGCTGCAATTAAGCTCAATAAGGACGACGAGGCAGGTAAGGAGATGTAAGATGACTCCAGTTCAAAGAGTTTATGATGCTTTTTTATCGAAGATGTTGGAAGAAGAATGGCTTAATTGGACAGATGAAGAAATCCAACACGATTGGCGTATGTTACTAGACGGCGCGATCCCAAACTTTAAATTTCCAAGAGTTGATTTAACGATTGATGATGATGGGAACTTCTTAGGCGATTTAGGTAATGAGGAAATTCAAATTCTTGCAACTTTTATGAAGTGTGAATGGTTGAATCGAGAGATTTTGACTTGGGAGAATATTAAACCGCTTTATGTAGAAAGAGATTTTTCACAGGCGAATTTAATTGATAAACTTCAGAAACTGCAAGAACGTGAAGAGTACAAAGCGCGCAAGCTAGAACGGATTTATTATCGTTCAATTAATAGTAAGCCATTTGATTATACTAAATTAGCGGGGGAATAAAATGGATTATACTCCAAATTTGAAAGAGGGGTATAATAATAAACTTAAGAGTAAGTTATTCGGACTGCTTTGTGAATATGAGCGCGGACGTGAATGGGAGAAGTTTCTTGACTCGATTTTGATTGAGTTGATGGGCTTTGATGAAGAAGAGAAAACGATTAATTATTATATTTTGTTTCATAATATTTCTTCCTTAAGATATTTAAGTTATGAATATTTTAGGAAGACAATTTTTGATTGTATGTCTTTGCTTTCGAGGGAGGGAGCCTAATGGGATACTATGAGGATGTATATTTAAAAAGACTCAATAGATATGGAATAGACTTTCAATCTCGTATGCAGCGGCAGCGCGAAGAAAATTTTGCACGGGAGCTGAAGCGTTCTGTTTATTATATTAACTTTGATTGGGAAAATGAAGAAAGAGAAGGTGAATTAACACCATATAAACAGGATGAAACGAAGACCGTGCGTTATCTTTTAACAGATGTACATTTGGATATGCCGAATGGGACACTTTTAATGTTGCCTGATAAGGATCAGATTTTAGAGCCTTGGATGATTTATTGGTTAGAAGATTATGTGGCTAGTGGATATAATAGATATATTGTATTGAAGATGACACATTATTTAACTTGGACTAATAGAGAGGGTGAAGAGTGTTCTACTTGGGCATATTTCTATGGACAAGAAGATAATATGTTAAAAGATGAATTAAAATCACGAAGCAGAAATAAAACACTTTATACAGAAAACTTAAAATTAAGTTTCTTTATTACACCACTTAATGAAAATATTAGAAAAGATGATTATTTAGAAGTAGGAGAGGGAAAGCTGAAAGAAGCTTATGTAGTTACTGGTTATGATATTCAATCAACACCAGGCGTTGAGTTCGTATCAGTTGATCCTCAATATATTAGAGATTTGACTCCGCCTCCTACTCCAGAGCCAGGAGAAGATATTGATGACTTCTATTGGTTTAATCAAGGAGGTAACTAATGGCAGTAAGGAATTGTGCAGATTTGGGTGTTAATGCTCAATATATAATGAAAAGACTTCTGGCTAATCAAAACCTACTGAAACTTTTATATTATACAGATAAAGATCCATTGTCGCATGAGGATTTAACAGCGGAACAGATACAGGATGAAGTTTTTGAAAAACTTGTAAAAATTATACCGAGAGTTGGGCCAAAAGAAACGGCCCACTCACTCGTTGTTATTCGGATTGCGCGCGGTCGTGGTCTCGCATCAAATAGCGAGTTTAAAAATGTTACGATAGGTATTGAGGTTTTTGTACCGATGACGCAGTGGATAATTAAAGATACGAACTTGCGGCCGTTTGCTATAATGGGTGAGGTTCAGAAGTCTTTAAATGGAAAGAAAATTGAAGGTTTGGGCAAGATGGACGGTGGAGATTTTGACCTGAACTTCTTAACAGAGGAAGTTTCAGCTTATGAGCAAATATTTACGATAACTTCTTATGATTAATGAAAAGGTTCTGCTTGGCCTTCCGATTGATTTTGAGGATATATGCCAAGTATATCCACCGACTGTAAATGATGTAATTGGGAACAAGGACTTTTTAATATATCAGTCTTTATTCACCATTACACAAGAGGAATTATCTGATGCCTATACAAAAGAGAATATAGATATGATTCCTACGCCATTTCAATATTTGTTAATGAATTATTATCAAGATGAAGAAATGGCAAAGAAAATAGAAGCTGGTTTTATGAAATATACTCATGAACCAGTAACGATTGTTCCAGAAATTGAAATGTTGTTAATTGGAAAGAGTGAAGATGAGCTTGATCCAGATGTGGATTTAGAAAATCCAAGGTTGTTGACTGAGGAAAACTTTTTTGAGTTTCAGCAGTGTATACGTGATGTAATGGGAGAAAAACCTGCGGAAAAACCAAAAGAGGAAGATTTAAGTTTGGACCCGCGTATTAGACGTTACCAACAAAAGCTTCGGGAACATGATAAATTAATTGCAAAAAAGAAAAGTAAACAAGCTCCATCTATAGGAACTCTACTTGCCGCAATTTGTTGTATGGGAATTGGATTAACTCCACTTAATATAGGAGAGATTAGCTATGCGTGTGTTCATTGGCTAACTGCCATGGAGCAGCAGAAGGAAGAGTATGATATTGATATTCGGGCACTTCTTGCTGGAGCGGATAGCAAAAAAGTAAAACCAAAATATTGGATTAAGAATATAGATTAAGAAAATAGGAGGCTATTTAATATGGCAATTGTTCTTGATAAATATGCTATTAAAGAAGTCATGGACGTTATGTTCTATGAAATCGACAAGAACGGCGCTCCTTCTGCTCCAGTTCTTTATCTAGACACCTTAAAGACTTCTACATTAAATCAGAGTTCTGAAGTTGTAGATGCTCGTGGTGGTAAGGGTAATGTTAAGCTTCTTTCTTGGGATACCAATAAAGAATTAACAATCGAAATGGAAGATGCCGTATTCAGTGCCAAGTCACTTCAGATTATGTTCGGTGGTGACATGGTTGTTACTGATAATAAACAAGAAGTTTTAAAGACTTTAAAAGCTAAGGACGTTAAAGTTGCTACCGGTGGAGAGTATTTAACTTTTAATCTTAATGGTCAACCATATTATATTGCTACATCTTTAGTTACTTCCTTTAGCTATAATAGTTCTAGTGTAGAAGGAAAAACCATTGATAATGTGAAGTATGGAGCAGAAGTTAAAGACCCTGTCGCTGTTGCAGTTCCAGATTTTGAACATATGACTGGTAAAGCATCTGCTTCTTCTACAATTATTCAAAACATTGAGTTTATTACTTTTGATTTACTTGATTGCACTGCTACAGCTACTGCTCGCACCACTGGTGATAATGATAATGGTGTTATTGGTAGCGGAATGACAATTAATATTGGTGCTGAATTTAATTCTAACACCTATTATATTGCTGGCGACACATATGCTCGTAATGTTGCTTCTGGTAAGGATGAATTTTTGCAGATTATCATTCCAAAGGGCAAGGTTTCTGCAGAAGATGTTAGCTTAACAATGGAAGCCGATGGTGATCCAGCTACATTCTCTATGACGGTTCAGTGCTTAAAGTCAGAGAGTGGTGATCTTGTTAGATTCGTTAAGTACTCGCTTGCTAGTACTGCTGCTGCTGCTGATAATCTTAATAAGGGTGTTGCTTCAGTTCTTGATGAATATGATAACTACACAAGTGCTGATTATACAACTCCAAATTCAAAGATTACTGGTAGCCAAGGCGACAATATTAAACGCAAGTAGTAATTTAAATAAAACGAACATTAATGGTGGAGGGGCGGCAACGTCCCTCCATTCTACTTAAGGAGAATCCTAATGGATAAAGAATTTGGTATGCAAGAGCTGTACTTTGTGCAGTTAAAATCTACTTATCCTATAGAGGTAAAAGGACAATTAATTGCGGCCGGTGAAGTGGTCGCAGCATTTGATAGAATCCAAATTGCTAACTTCAAAGATATAAGTCGTGAAGTCGCGGCGCAAGGTGGATACCAGAACCGTAAATTAGTAATTTGGGATAGGGTTGAAGGAGTAGATTTAGTCTTCGCGCAAGGTATTTTTTCTAAAACACAATTAGCTTTAATGAATAATGCGCGATTGGTATCGTTAGGACAAGACTCGACCATACCAATTGCAGAGCGAGAAGAACTAGAAACAAATGAGAATGGAATTATCACATTAACTCACGTACCTTTAAGTTCGTGGATTTTTGTTTATAATAAAGAGACAGGAGAGAAGTTAACTGGACTCCATAGAATAGATTCTGATAAACTTCAAACCGATCCTCCTTTAGCCTATACAGATGTTATTGTCGATTATGAATATGGGTATAATGGCGGAGCGGACGTAAATTTAATCGGTGAAGAAATTTTTGATGGGTATTTGAGTTTAGAAGGCCGGTCAAGATTTAAGGATGATGTTACGGGAGATACTCATACTGCGATTATACGTATACCGAAATTAAAAATAACGTCAGACTTTAATCTTACGCTTGGAAAGAACGCACAACCGATTGTACCAAAGTTCACTGGAATCGCGTTGTCGGAAGGACCGAGAAAAGAATCAAAAGCGATTGAGATTTACTTTTTAGAGGATGATATAGATGAGGACTCTGAATGGCGTTAATTTTTAATTAACGCTATTTTTATTTGGAGAAAAGGAGGCTAGAAAATGGCACAGCAAGTTGATATTCTTTTTAATGCCAGAATGAATGTAGACAATGCAATGAAAGGCATAAAAGAGATTCAGCAGACTCTTGGAAAAATTCAAATGCCTAAAGGTCTTGAGAGTAGTTTTGAAAAGAGCTTTGGTAATTTAGATGGGTTAATTAAGAAATTTAATGATCAATTAAATAAGGGTGTCAAAACTAAAGGTGATGTTACTGGTCTTGAAAGGCTTACTAAACAAATTGATTCTGAATTAACTAAAATTGGACTAGATTTTAAAAAATTAACTGGACAAGAAGTAAAGTTCAAATTTGATACCAAAGAAGTTAAACAAGCTCGTGAAGAATTTACCAAACTAATTGAAGAGCGAAATAAATTCGCTGCATCACAAGCTAATCAAAAATTGCGTGGGTCGGGAGGTAAATCAGCTAATTCTTTATTGGATGATGTAGCTGCCGCAGCCGGTAACAATAAGACCAAAACAGGACAAGCTGCAATTGCTGCAAAAGCAGCTTTAAATGCTGGTGATATTGATGAGTATAATAAGCAATTAGCAATTGTTGAAAGATATTTTGGTAGAATAAAAGAAGGAGCAGCAAAATTAGGAATTGAGCCTGAAAAAGCTTTTAGATTATTGCGCGGTGCTGTGACAGATTCCACAACAGAGATGGAAAAATATAATGCCGCAGTAGAAAAAGCTAAAGGAAAATATGATTTAACAACCGCTAAAGCAGTAGAAGAAGCTGGTAGACAGGCCGCACTTGCTGCGCAAAATTTTGAAAAACAAGCAGGGTCTATTAAGAAAGTAGAAGAAGAGCAAAAACAATTAGCTAATCAATCTCAAAGTTTAAATCAAAATATTAGTCAATTAGAAAGTCATGTTGCTATGTACTTCAGCTTTGCAGCTATATTACGTAAAGTAACACAGGTTGCTAGAAAAGCTTTTCAAACTGTTAAAGAGTTAGATAAAGCTATGGTAGAAACTGCTGTAGTTACTCATTTTGATGTTAGTGATATGTGGGATATGCTACCTACATATACTAAAAATGCTAACGAGCTTGGTTCCACAATTAAAGACGTATATGAAGCTGCAACCTTGTATTATCAACAGGGTTTAAATACTACCCAAGCCATGGGTCTTGCTAATGAGACATTAAAAATGGCTCGAATTGGTGGATTACAAGCGGCTGAAGCTACTGATATGATGACCGCAGCTTTACGTGGATTCAATATGCAGATTAATGAGATGTCTGCACAAAGAATCAATGACGTCTATTCAAAATTGGCTGCTATTACCGCTTCTGACACAAGAGAACTTGGTTCTGCTATGGAACGCACTGCTTCAATTGCTAATTCAGCTGGAATGGCTTTTGAAACTACTTCTGCGTTCTTAGCTCAGATGATTGAAACAACTCGAGAAGCACCAGAAAACTTGGGTACTGCGATGAAGACTATTGTCGCTCGTTTTCAAGAAATGAAAAATGACCCAACCAAACTTATTGATGCAGAAGGGGAAATGCTGGATGCTAATAGGGTTGATAAAGCTTTAAAAACTATTGGTGTTAACCTAATGGACACTAATGGTCAATTTAGACAATTAGATGATGTTTTCCTTGAAATTTCTCAAAAGTGGGATGGTTTATCACAGGCTCAACAACGTTATATAGCTACTATTGCGGCTGGTTCTAGACAGCAATCTCGTTTTATTGCTATGGTACAGAATTATGACCGTGTCATGGAACTTACTCAAGCCGCAAATAATGCGACAGGAGCTTCACAAGAACAGTTTAATAAGACGCTTGAAGGATTAGATGCTAAACTTAATAAGTTAAAAAATGCTTGGGATCAGTTTGCTATGGGTTTAGCTAATAATAAAATTATTAAGGTAGCTGTTGATGGAATGACTTCTTTCTTCACTATTATTAATAAAATATTAGGTGTTTTTGACCATTTCCCAGATCCTTTTGGCGGTTTAACAAAATCTATTGTAACTCTTTTAGCTGTTGTAAAAGGAATGAATTTCGCCGGAACCATTCTTACTGGTGGTGTAAGAGGTTTAGGCGGATGGGCTAGGGGAGATGCAGAATATGCTGCCCCAACACCTCTTGGAGGAATGAAAAAGGGTGTAGATAAGCAATTTGAAGAAACCAGAACAGCTAAACAAAATGCTGCTATAAAAAGACAGGCTGCAATTGACGCAAATACGTATAAAGCTAATGTAATTCGTGGATTACAAGGGTTTAATTTTGGTGAATTAGCAATTTTATCAAGGCAAGCCTCCAAAAATGGTGCGGCAAGCCTTATTAATAAGATATATCCTCCTGGAGAAATATCTGCTGCCTCTAGAAAAGTAGCCTTTCAAATTGCAAATGAAATTCAAACTTCAGTACAAAAGGGAATTTATAGTAAACAAAGTGCTTTAGCCGCATTAAAGTCTAGATTATCTGGTGCTGGGTTTAATGTTAGTGGAATTGATACAACTTCTAGAGAATTACAAAATATTGTTGGACTTGCTAATAGAGGTCAAAGCGCTTTTCAAAATTTTGGTAAAGGAGTGACTGCGGCTGGTGGCTCTTTACAAACTCTAAGTATGCTTTTGTCAACAACACCGCTTGCTCCATTTACTGGAATACTTTTGTCGGCTAGCATGATTATGCAGAGTTTGGGTACTACGATAGGAGCCCTTTATAAAAAAGTTCTGTTATCGACGGTAGCGTATGCTTTAGAAACAAAAGCAATTAAGGCCAATACAGCTGCATTATATCAAAATAAAATAGCTAATGGTACTTTAACTTCAAAACAAGCTGGGGCATTAATAGGTCGAGTTAATGGTTTTGGTGGAGTATTAAAAGGCATAGGCAGTAATATTCTTAAGTTCTTTACGAGTACTGCAGGAAAAGTAACTTTAATTGCAGCAGGAATTGCAGTTGCAACAGCACTTGTTTATCGCGCAGCAACAAAGAGTTCTAGAGAATTAGCTAAAGCCGGTAAAGCCGCGGGTGAAGCCGCAGATGCATATGCCTCTACAACACAATCTTTGTCTGAATTAAGAGATAACCTTGATAAAATTCGTGAAGCAGATGCTGGATTTGATGGATTAGTTGAAGGAACCGCCGCTTTTAATGAGCAATTAGTCAAATCTAATGAGTTAATTCTTCAACTACTTAATAAGTATCCGATGTTGTATGATTATTTATCAACCGATTCCAGTGGTCGCATGAAAATTAGCGATGAAGGAATGGAAGAGGTTTTAAAATATCAGCAACAAATTACTTCGCAAGCGGCGGCTTTAAATAGTATTAAAAACGGAGAGTACCAGGCTCTAAAAACTGAACAAGAAGAAAAACAAGTAAGAAAAGATAGAAGAGAAGAAATTTTTAGTTCAGATGTTGATAAAGAACGTTTAGAATATTATGATAAAGAATTAGAAAACTTACAAAGACAACAAGATACTTATCGTCAAACATCTAAACTAACTGCGATTTCTACAAAACTTTCTGGAAAAGAATTAGCTAATCAAGAAGCTATTTCACAACTTTATGCTGATCAATATGATACAAGAAAAGCTGGAGTCAAATTAAGTAAAAAAGAAGCTTATCAAGCCTATGCTGATTTTTATGATTATAGATATGAAGGTGGAAAGCTCCTTGACCAAGAAGGCAATAAAGTTGATATAAAGAAAAAAGAAGTAATGGATGCTGCAGAAGACATAACGGTATTAGCCGATATAGAGTTAGATGCAGATTCGTTAAATAAAACAATTAGTGATGCTAATAAAATTTTTAGTAAAAACTTTGATTTTGGAGATAATAAGCAGGGAGCTAGCACTTTTATTAGTGATTTACTTTCAAAAAATTTCGAAGCTAATGAAGATGCAATTATAAAAGTATTAAAAGATGATAGCTCTTTAAAAGAAACCGCTGCGCAATTATCAGCTGAACAAGTTGCAAGTATTCTAGGAGTAAGTGTAAATGAAGTAGAAGAAAACTTAGAAAAATATCAGCAGCAAGTTGTAACATTATTAAAAGATAATGCTGCAGCAATAGCAAAGACACAGGGTCAAAATTATTCTGATTTAGGAATAATGTTAGGTAAATCCCGTGGAACCACTAACACAAAAGCGATAACAAGTGAATTACAAAAAATGAGTCAAGCTCAGCGGCAATCAATTCTTCAAGCTGGCCAAGCATTAGAAAAATCAGCTGGAGAAGAGTCAATGAAAGCTATGGTTGCTGGCATGACCGATATTTATGAAGGCACTAATTTAGCAGAAAAAACAAATTTAGACAAACTATTAGATGGTGTTAATTGGGATAGTGCAATTGAAAGGTATGCTGCTTTTAACCGTTTAACAGAGGAGGGAATTGGAAAAGTAAGAGATCTTGGAAATGAGATGCTCAATTTAGAAGAGTCTAGCGATTTAGTCGCGGAGGCTTTTGAAGAAGCTTATGATAGCGCTGATTTCCAAGAAGCTATTAAAGATTTAAGCGATATGGCTGATGAGGCCGGTCATTTGGATGCTAGTGATATTAAAGAATTATCTAAAGAGTCTAGTACTTTAAATAAATTACTAGATTCTGGGATAATTTCTACTGGCGGCATGGCTCGCGCAATGAATTTACTTCATGATAATGGTGATATGACTCTAATGGATTTAAATTCTGATTTATTGATGTTTTTAGATACATTAGGTCAAGTAGATACTGCAATTGGTGATGCCCATAATCTTATTGAAAATTTTGATCCTGGAATAGATACTGGCGAATCGGAAGACTTTATTATTGATTCAGTAAAAAAGTATAACGAGCTTTTTGAAGCTGGTGAGTGGGGAAACCCACAAATGCGGGCATATGCTGAATTAATAGTTGGCGCACAGGCTTTTAATGATGCTTTACGAGATAATAATGGAAATTTAAAAGAAACTTATAAACAGTTTAATGATATTATTAATCAATTTAGTAATGGTGCTTATGGAGCCTGGTCAAAATTGGCTAATAGCACTAGTAAAGCAGCATCAATTTTCTCTTGGGGACAAAATGGTGAAATTAGAATTGATTTAAGTAATATTAAATCTATAGAAGATTTAACCAATGTACTTGAAGAGAATGGTTATTCTAAAGAAGCCGCTCAGATAATGATTGAAGAATATATTAATTATTCCCCAGATTTTCAGAAGGCAATGGAGGCCATTGCTTTTACAGAGGCCTTTAATAAAAATTCGGGAGAAATGATTAAAAATAGATTAAGTGCTAAAGGAGATAAATCTATTTTTCTTCAATCTGAATTAGAAAAATTTGCTATAGCTTCTGGTGCAGATCCAAAAAACCAAAAAGAAATAAAAGAAAAAACAAAAGAGATAGCAGATAAGATTTCTGAAAGTTCTGGCGTTCCAGTTAGTGTAGTAGATGACACCAAAAAAGATATGACTCTTGAAGAAAAGGGGCAATTATTAAGTCAAGAATACACTGGAAAGAAAAATGCTGGGGCCTATGATCTTCTTACAAAGAATGATAAAGTAGAATCTGATAAATATAAGGGCGCTCTTGATGTTGGGAAAATGATAAAAATTGCTCAACAATATGGTATGACTGAAACAGAAGCAAGAGAATACGCTTTTGGAGCTGCCCAAAATACAAATAAAGATGTATATTATGACGATGAAAAGTTAGATAAAAAAGAAATAGATACTTTAGGTGAATGGGATGAATGGCTAAGTCAAATCTTTGATTCTGAAAAATGGGAAAAAGTTGGCCAAGATATTGCTGCTGGTTGGTTTTCATATTTAGCAGACCATGATACAAATGGAGATGGAGTAATTAATGATAAAGATGTACAAACTACTACTACTCCAGATGATAATGGAAATGGCAATGGTGGAGGATATACAGCTTCTAGCGTTGAAGATAAATATGGTTATCGTGGAGGACGAGCCTTTGGAGAAACTCCCGATTATACAAATTTACAAGGAGACTGGTTAGCAGATAACTACGACTATAATACAGAAGGCTATCGAAAAGGTTTTGACTCTGGAATAGAATTTGATACCAAAGCTGTTGATGACTATTTTACAGCAATAGGTGAAGCTACAACGGCTACAGAAGAATATACAGCAGTTACAAAGGAAGCTAATGCCGAGGCTGATCCAGAAAAGAAACCAAAAGTTGTTCCAGATACACCAGATAGTAAAGCTGAAGCTAATAAATATTTTCAAGAATATAGAAAAAATGCACAACAAGAATTTGATAAACATCCTGTAACTTTAACTTTTACAGAAGACCAAAGAAATGAAGCTGTAATTAATCATGCTAATAAATTATTAGAAGATCAAGAGAAAGATGTTAATAAACATTTTAATGAAACCTTAGGAAATATAAGAACACAAACTTTTCAATGGATAGATGAATTTGGTAAAAAACATACTGTTGAAGTTAATGTAGATGCTAAAACGGAACAGGCATTAGCTAAAGCTAAAACTGTTGAGGATTATGTTAATGCAATGCGACCAGCAATGGTTGTTGATGGTCAAACAGCAAGCGCGCAACAACGATTTAATATTCTTTTTAATAATAATAATGGTAGAGTTTTAACTTGGATTCTTAATATTAAGAAAGTTGTTACTGAAGTTTTAGGTAAAGGTAAAAGTAAAGAAAAAAACAACGACAGTAAAAATAGCGGAAATGAAGAGCCAACCATTAAGATTGATGGCGGAGACACCTCTGTTGGAAGTTACGGAGACTATACAGGACCCGGAGGCGGTAATAACTCTGGTGGCGGTGGAGGAGGCGGAGGTAATAATACTAAGCCAACCATCAATAATTTTTCCATTCAAGAAATTATCCGCTATGATGCCGAAAAACGTTTAGCATCTTATCAGTCTTCACTTGATAAACTTGAAAAAACACTTGAAAAGAATTTAGAAAAAATTGGGGTTACAACTTCTGATATATCTAAAAATATAAATAAGCAACGCTCTTATTTAAATAAAGAAATTAAAGATCAAAACAAAATTACTGGAACTTATAATAAACAATTAAAAAAATTAGATAAGGGTGGTTATTATGAATATCTTTCTTGGACAGATAGTACTGGACAGTCACATGATGGCAGTAAGTATAATTTATCCAACTATATTAAGAAAAACAAGAGGGGCGTTTATCAAGTTGATACCAATGCGATTAACGCTACTGCCGCTAAAGTAGGTAAATCAAATGCTAATGATAGGCGAGCCGTTCGAGAAATGCTTTATAAAGCTGCGCAAGGCGCACTCGATCCATTAGTTTCTGGACTAGAAGATTCTAAAAAGAAAACTCAAGAATATAAAGAAAGACTTAAAGAGCTTGATAAACAAGTTTATGAAGCTTTCTATGCTTGGGAAAATGAATTAACTCGTATTTATAATATCAATCAAAAAATTGAACAAGTTACTAAACGAATTGAACGAGTTGGCTCATACGTTGATTTAGAGCTTGCCAGAGTTGGCGCAGGTGCAATGGGTACTACGAAAGCTATTAATAATTCTGTTCAGGCTTTAAAACGAGAAAACAGCTCAAGAAAAACTCAAATAAATTTACAAAAACAATTAATTAATGGTGAACAAGAGAGATTAATGACTGCTTTATCTGATGAAGATGAAAGAGCAGAACTTAAACGGGCCCAAAAGGAAGGTAATACCGCAAGAATACAAGCTGCAAAGGATGCGGTTACTGCGGCGAACTTAGCTGATAAATATACCGTAGTTACTCTTAATAATGATAGCACTGCCGATATTAATGTTAATTGGGAGAAACTTGAAAAAGATAGACGATCTGGGAAAATAACGGAAAAAACTTATCAAGCTATTAAAGAACGAATTGAAGAAATGATTAGCGCCAATGCTGATTTAGAAGATGCTATTAAAGGTCTTAATGATGCTTATGCAGAATTATATAATGAGTTAATAGAATATCGTCAAACAATTGAAGATATGGAAGATACTCTTCTAAAACAGCTTGAAGCAGAAACTAAAAAACGTATTGATAATGCAAAGAAATTAAGTACAGCAATTACAAAAGCTTTAAAAGATATCCTTGATACAGTAAGGAAAAGACTTCAAGAGCGACGCCAAAAAGAAGATAATGCAAAGACGGAGCAGGATATAGCTAATAAACAACAACGGTTAAATCTTCTTCGTGCAAATACTTCTGGTGGAAATAAAACTGAAATTGCTCAACTTGAAAAAGAAATTGCAGATGCTCAGCAATCTTATGGAAGAACTTTAGAAGATCAACTTTTACAGAAACTTCAAGACCAAGCCGATGAAGCAGCTAAACAGCGCGAACGTCAAATTCAAATTGCAGAAGATCAATTAGAGATTCAAAAAGATATTAATAAACAAATAGTTTATGAATACCTGCTGGCATTAAGAAATACTGGAACTATGCCTGCAGAGGCTATGGAACTCCTTAAAGCTGCAAATAATTACGATGAAAAAGGAATATTTGGAAGTAAGTTCTCATTAGATAAGTTAGAGCAAGATGTTACCAAAACAGGTATAGCACTAAGAGAAATACAAGCATCAAGAACTGGATCTACCGCGTGGACTGCAGAACAAGCTGGAAATGTTATAAAAGGTATTAATGAAATAAATAAAGCTCTTGGTAACAATGATTCATCAACACAAGCACTTAAGTCTTATAATAGAAAAGATACACCTGCTGCAGCGAGAAAACTAATTGAAAAAGCTGGCTCGAAAAGTAATGTAGAAACAATTAAAGCCATGAGTAAAGCTGGCTATTCACATAACGAAATTCGACAAGCTAATTTTTCTTTAAAGAGTCAAATGGCTGCTGGTACAATTAGTTCTGCTAAGGGTGCTAAAAGTGCAGGTTATGGTTTAGCTACAGTTGTAAACAATGGTTTAGTTGATTCTATTAAAGAAGCACAAGCAGCTGGATATAACATGACTCAAGTTTATAGAAGTAGAAAGTTTAGCTGGGCAGATATTGAAAAATATTATGGCAAAAATGCGGATAGAATTTTAACTGATACAAGAGCAAAACGTGTTGCTGGCTCAATTAAGAATGATAAAGATCATGGTGGTTGGGGTAAAACAAAGACCAAACAGTATGAGAACTTAAAGAAAGTTTTCGGACCAAATAATGCTAGTTTTATATGGGCTTATGTAAAAAATAATGACGTATTGTTTACTAAAGGCGCATACACATATGCAAAGATGGCAAAACGTAATTGGCAAAAATTTGCAACCGGTGGTTTTGCAGATTTTACTGGCCCCGCTTGGCTTGATGGCACTCCATCAAAACCAGAGGCCGTTCTCAATGCTGCGGATACGAAAAACTTCGTGCAACTTCGTGATATTCTATCTTCCTTAATGAAGGGCGGTGCGTTTGATGGCCCTGCTTATGCAGCGGCCGGCGACACAAACTTCGAAATTAATATTAACGTTGACCATATTGCTAACGACTACGATGTCGACCGCATCGCAGACAGAGTTAAGAAACAAATTGTTGAAAGCTCACAATATAGAAATGTTAATCAAGTTAGAAGATTAAGGTAATAAAAAAAGAGAGGTTTAAAACCTCTCTTTTTTTAGTCTATAAAAGGCATTAACACATCGAGCTGATCGGGAGTACACTCTAAATCTTCGCCCAAGTCTTCCAGAGATAGATTGTAATTATCAATCTCAATTGTTAACTGCTGCAAGTCTTCGAGCGCCTGATTACATTCGACAATCTTATCATCTTGAATCAGAATCTGGCCGCCATCTTCAGAGAAAATAACGTTCCCATCTTCATCCTTCTTTGCATAAGTATTAACAATTTCCTGGAACTTTTCGCTATAAAACTCACTTTCCTTTTCAACTGCTTTTCTAATCTTATTCAGTTTATATGCTCCCTTCAACGGAAGATTTGCATTAGCAAAGAAATCTCCGTTGGCTCTAAAGTTAATCAGTTGCTCCATTGTTACTGTGGCCATCAGTAAACCTCCTTATTCCCAACTAAATATTTCTAAACTTTTCTTATGTTTATCTGCTGTATATTTACCGATTCCAATAGCGTCTGCAACGTCATCGGAAACAGTTATATCAAACCACTCTTTAACTCTCGACTGCATTGACTTTTTCTTATCAGTTCTTGTCCTACCCTTTACTTCGCAGTGAGCGCGCCAGGTAGCCGGAGCGCAGACAACATAGTCTACCTTTTCGTCTACGCATAAGGCCATTAAAATACCCTGAAGGCGCGCGAGTGTGCGATAGGTTGTAACTCCAACCATTTTATTATTAAATGATTGGAGTTGTATATCTTCCATTCCGATTATATCTGGTTGCCAGTTTTGAATTATCTGATGCAGCCAGTTGCGTATTTCTATATCACGCTCTATTTCGTCGTCGGCGCCGGCTTCAAAAGTTCCAGCATAGACTAGTTCTTTATTATCGAAAATAGAATAACCAGTTATATGAGTAGCTTGGTCTAAACCAAGAGTACGTTGTACTCCTTTTTTCTTTGGAATTATTTTTTCTTCAAAATTATTATATTTGTTTTTCTTACAGATTGGACATTCCCATCTATCTCTAATTTTCTTATAGGGTGCAAATACTTGATGCCCCTCATTACAGATAAACTCCATTTCTGTATCAAGATTTTTATACGATTCTGATACAACTGTCCAACCTTGTTCTATCGCCGCCTTTCGTATCTCATCGAGTTTAATTTTACTCACTCAAATCTGTTGATCCGAAGCCACCGCCGCGGTCTTCTCCTATTTCACCCACATTTTGTACCTGCATAAAACTTACTTTAGGCACTTGTACAAGTCTCATCTGGGCGAATTTCTGACCCTCCACAATCGTATATGGGGTTCCATGAAGAATTGATTTAATATGAATCTCTCCATTATCATCAAAGTCATATTCAATATCTTTGAAAGGCGGTTCTATATTTTCAATAATAACCCCTATATCGTCGCGGTATCCAGAGTCGATTAGTCCAGGAGTATTGGCAACACGCAGTTTTGTATTAGCTGATATACCACTGCGCGGCTGGATAAGTAGGGCATATCCATCTGGAATAGCCACTTTAATTCCAGTCGAAATAATCTTTGTTTCTCCTGGGTTGATTGTAATTTCTTCTCTTGCAAATATATCGAGACCCGCATCACCTTCTCTTGCATAGACTGGGAGCTGGACTCCTTCTTCTAATTCGCAAGGAATTTGAATGAAACGGATTTGCTTATTAGCCAATGTCTGCATCATGTTAGTGGACATGGAGACAATTTTCTTGAGAAAATCCTGCTTTGGCTGTGATAAGAAATCCATTGTTTCGATTACTGCGGTAATCTCATTAAATTCTTTTTGGATTTCAATTGGATCGTATTCTTGCGTTCCAAGCATTGTTAGAATTTCATTTGCAGTTTCCTTTTCTTGTAACATTTCTGCGAAAGTTGCAAGGAAGGCCGGTTCGATTAGCTCGAACTGGTCATCTGGAGTTTCCAAAAGAGCTTCTAACATATCCAGGCCGCCCATTAAGTCAATTGGGAGCTTATTCTCTTCGTAGAACTGTTCAATTTCTTCGTCGGTAAGCTCAGTTGTGACTGTGGGCTCTTCTACGGGTTCTACTAGTTCGGCGGCCGGAGCATCGTCTTTTACGATCCGAAGTTCTGGTTTCTCACTCATTATTCCCAAATACCTCCAATAGCCTTAGTAATAGTAACGACCCAGCACTCATCAACGATTTCACCCTTAGCCTTCTTGGTCTTATAGGTGTAACCGCTCTTGCTGAGTACGTAACCCTTTTCGGCTGCATTATCTCTGAAGTGTGCAATTAAGCCAATCGCTGCTTCTTCTGAATCTACTACATACTTATCCGTCTGGTCAATTAATCTTGCATCCATTTTACTTTGCCTCCAACATTATTAATTCTTCTGCATACGGTAATGACTCAATCCAATTACGTACTTCTTCCCATTCTGTTAATTTGTGCCCGGCGCGCTGGTGATACATCGAGCGAAGAATCGAGTAGTTTCCAGTCCACGTGCGAGTCTGATTCCATCCATTAGGAAGAATCTGAACAAGCAGGCGCCAATAATGGGCATCGCCGGTTTCTAAATATTTTAAGCGTAACTGCTCACAATAGGCAATAATTCCAGTAGTGTAGTCTCTAGTGGTTAAATTTTTCCCAACCGGTAAATCGGTAAAGTCGATGGTGAAGTTTTTGCGAGTAATCGGCTCAGAAGTGAGTTTGTGCATCGTGGACATCGAGTTCGTAGTCGTGCCAACCTTGTACTGATCCATTTCCTTCCACCAATACAGCGGCCCAGTGATGTCACAGGACACGAAAATCTGCCGCATAAACTTCATATGCTCCGGTCCAGCAAGAATTAACCGTTGCGCCAGATTGAGGTCTTTCGGCCCAATGGTAGTTTCCGTGGAGTCGAAGTTATGCCACGAGTTAAGCGGGTTACGCATACCATAGAGTGCGTTCTTGAAATTATAAACTGATGTGTTTGTAAACTCCATAGCTATTTCTCCTTTTATTCTATTTTTATCTCTAATTATATTATATCATAAAAAAAATTTTTTGTCAAAATTTAAAAGACGGGAATTTCTTCCCGCCTTTTAGTTTACTCGTCCTTTGGCTCTTCTTTTATTTCTTCTTTTTCATCTTCTTCGAGATTATTCGTAAACTCGTCAATGTAGAAGTCTTCAAGCGCATCCCAATCAATGTCTTCGGCTTTCTTTGTGCCTTTGGTTAACCGAGAGATTAAATCGCTAAAGTAGTTTGAACCTCTACTGAATAGAATACCAGTTAGAATAATGTCGATAGTATGATTGATGGCTAATCCTTCATAGAACTCGCTCATGGCATTGTTGAAAAGCTGAAGATTGAATACAAAAGCTAAACCAATACCTAAAATAATAGTTATCCCTTGGGTAATCGCAGTTTTATACTCCTTAGAAGCAATCATCTTTTCTATGGTCTTACCATATTCGACGAGGGCTTCTAATAGAATCGCCACCATAATTATTAAAGAAATTGTTTTCATTGAGCTTCCCTCCATTGAACATATTAATTCTTCTTCTCATTCGGTATAGTTTCTTTTCCTTGCCCAGCAATATACCCCATTGTAAATTGCCGTCGCATTTCTTCTTGAACATTATTAAAAATATCGGGGAAACAACTTCCGACTACGAATTCGAAAGTCAGTTCTTTTAACCCCTTTCTTTTGGCAATTTTATAAAGTGCCTCAAATTTCTCAAAATCTACTGTTATATGATCCATTTATTCCACCATCTTCCATAATCCGTCATAGTTAATTCTTATATGTTGGTTTTTACTGCCGCGCAGTCTTAAACTTAAGTCTTTCTCGGCTTCTATGAACGGACCATCAATCAGTATATCAATCTTACTCATAATATTAGTGAAGTAAGGGTCGTCCCATCCTAATAATTCTTCGTAAGTATATCCGGTCCAAAGATAGATTGTAACATCTGGATAGACTTCGCACACTTTATCTACAACTTCTGAAACCATTTGAAGATTCTGTGGAGCAAGTGGTTCACCACCTAAAATGGCGAAATCTCGAACGATTCCATTAGCTCCAATTGCTTCAACGATTGAATCTCCCACGTCAGAAGTATACTCAATACCAGAATTGAAATCCCAAGTTTCTTCATTAAAACACCCCGGGCATCTGTGAGGACAGCCTTGAACGAAGAAGCTTACGCAAACTCCGCTCTCGCTGTTCACCACATCATTTTTTAAAATTGCATTATATCTACTCATTACAGTTTCCTACTATGCTTATATCTATCTTCAACTTCCTTTTGCTTTCCATAATTGAAAGCGGTTTTATAATCACCAGTCAGATAACCAGTTACACGGCGCAAGCGCTGGATGTTTGTTGACCCACACTCTGGGCACTCGTTCTGAATTTCTCCTGTCCAACCGCAATCGTTACAAGTATCATTTGGCACGTTAATTGCGAAGTATGGAATATCTTTGTCCATCGCATAGCTTACGATTTGTTCAAGAGCTTTAAGGTTTTTAAGAACCGCACCTTCAAGTTCAACGTAAGTAATGCAGCCAGCGCTGGAATATCCAGTGAGTTGTGATTCGATATCGATTTTATCAAAGGGAGAAATTTCTTTCCAAACTGGAACGTGCATTGAGTTTGTAAAGTAATCTCTATCACTGATGTTGGGAATTTCTCCGTAGTCTTCTTTGAACTTCTTCATAGCTGTATAACAGAGGTTTTCAGCTGGAGTATAATATACACCGAAGTTAAGCTTATACTCGTTTTTGAACTCTGCGCAGCGGTCTTTGAAGAGCTGTTCAATGCGCTTTGCTAATTCCATTCCCTCTGGATCGGTATGGTCGCAACCGATAAGAATTTGCAGAGCCTCCGCGAGACCTAACTGGCCAATAACGATCGTTCCATGTTTGAGGGCAGAACGAATTCCTTCCTCTGGAACATAGCCGGCCATTGTACCATTCTCATACATGAACTTAGCTGATGCGGCATCCTGGGAGCAGATATAATTGAAACGTTCAATTAACATATCTTTTGCTTCGTGGATTTTCTCGTCGAGTAATTCCATGAAATCTTCGACATTACCAGCCTCCATCGCTAAAGTTGGAAGGATTATAGTGACGGGACAGATGTTGCCACGTCCATCCTTAAGTTGGCCTAAGCCATTGATATCATAACCATTGGCTGTGCGGCAACCCATTGTTGAGAAGTAGGTACGAGGATCGTCACGGTCGTAGCCAGCATTACCTGACCAATCTACGTTCGCATAGTTTGGATATAGACGGCGCGCGGTCGACTCTAATGCTCGTTGGAATAGGTCGTAGTTTGGTGTGCCTGGCTTATCATTGACTCCTTTCATATACTGGAAAATTCCGCAAGGAAAAATTGGAGTTTTATGAAGTTTGCCGACACCCTTAATTGATCCATCAAGTAAGGCTTTAATAACCATGCGCCCCTCTGGAAGAGTGCAGGTACCATAGTTAATGGATGTGAAAGGAAGTTGATTTCCACTTCTTGATTGAAGTGTATTTAAGTTGTGGTACATGCCCTCCACGGCTTGATTGAGTTCGCGCAGGGTCATGTCCACAGCATAATTGTAAGCTCTTTCATATCTTTGATATGCGAGATCGTTAATTAATGTGTCTTCTGGGATGGACTCGAGAATTGCATCGTAGTCTCCCCGGTTAGCAACGTACATCAATCCATCTCTGTAGTGCTTACGAAAACTTTTTCTAACATAAGGAACCATTGTCCAATCAAGGTGTGATGCGCTAACCCCTCCAAACTGCTGAAGAGATTGGAGTTGAAACAGAACGGCTACCAACTGAAAAGCCGTATTAATTGAGTTAGCTGGACGTACATCGGTTTGACGAGTGTTAAAGCCTTTTGCAAGCAAATCATCAAACGGAATAGTTAAACAGTTATGCATACCTAAGGTATATCTGTCTAAGTCATGAATATAGATTTCATTGTTTAAATGATTGTTGCGGGCCATTTCAGAGATTATATTATCTAATGCATACTGCTTTAAGATAACTCCATCTGCTTCGCCCATGCGGCCGCCAAATGAGTACTCGTCGATATTGGCGTTTTGATTTTGAACGTCAGAGGCCGCAAGTTTAATAGAAACCTTATCCATCATCTGTGAGTTCCAGTTTCTAATTCTTGCTCTCTCTTCACGATAAGTGATGTAGGCTCGTGCCACATCTTTTCTTTTGGTAGACATGAGTCCACGTTCTACCATGTCTTGTACTTCTTCTACAGTTAAGATTTTAGATTTGTCTTGCTCCTCAACATATTTTGCGATTTTATTAGCCTTTTCAAGCGCATAGGGAGTAACCTCACCATCGATCTGTTGAAAGGCTTTTAAAATGGCATTAACAATTTTTTTTGAGTTGAATTCTACAAGACGGCCATCTCTCTTTTTAATATACTGCATACCCTTCCTCCTAAGTAGTTAATTATATTAAGGATTATTCGGTCTTTCCGCAAATAGTACATACTCCATTTACAAATTCATGTGGACAAATTGTTTTAAGATACTCGTTGTCTTCCATCAATTGCTGGACCTCAGGCTGTAAGATAAACACTGATGGATCAAGCAATTCTGCGATTTTATTATTGTTATATAAAATCTTCTCTCTGATTTGTTCTTTAGTCATCGTTTCTCTCCATAATACTCATAGAAATCTACGAATAGGTCGTAGTTGTTTTCTCTGACAAACTGAAATAACTCTTGAACTTTTGTTTTAGAAAGCGCTGATCCAAATAAGATATGCTCTTTCGTGCGCCCTTTCATAAAGTCATAGAATGACTCATACGGCGCGACCCTTTTGTAATAGTCGTTATATAGGATACTATTTCCTATATAATTATTAAAAAGCTTTATCAGTTGTAATACTTCTGCCCATCGGCTATCTACGAAAAAAGCCTTATCAAATATAAGTGGAAAATTAATGCGATCTCTCCGCAAATCTAAAATATGTTCAAAAAGCTCGACTATTCCAGTTTTTATAAAGGTTTCATAAGTTTGGTTTCCAGTTGCATTTATTGTAGTTTGTTTAAGCGCGCTCGTTCCTCGACTAAGCTCTCTTAATCTTTCAATGTTTTTTAAAGTCGGAATACCATTGAGTTGAAGATAGAAATAACTGCCCATTGGAGGCAAAGATGCCCATTCCACGAGTTCTTCTTCTGAATTGAGTTGTACTGGATACTTCATTCCAACTCTGCGGGGTGATGGAGTCGGAAAGACTTCCAATAACAAATCTTTAACGATGTTTAATGCATCATCTAATTCATTTAAATTGTAGTCGTGAAAAATTATTCCATATCTTCGGCTCTCATAGCGTAATTGCTTTTCAAAGTCATTCCAAATTGTCTTTCCATCGAGAGAAAGACGCAAATGTTCGGCCCGCCGCATTGTACTTAAGGAACTTTTCTTTAGTGCTGTATGGCTGGCTTCAATTCTATTATAAAGTTCTATATCTGGCCGCATTACCTCTATTTCGAGTGATAATGGCTTATACTTTTCTCCGTCGAAGGCGCGACCGCCATAGGAAACATTGCTAACGCTTTTAATATCTGAGTTTGGGAAAAGTGAGTCCTGGCGCACAATAAAGTGGGTATATAAGTTAGGGTTGAAGGAGGGAGAAAGGCTAACCATCTCCCTTCTTCTCTTATAATAAGATGATAACTTCATTAGCTCTAGATTGAAGAATGGGATTTCACCATAAAATCTCATATCTCCATCATACAATCCATAACTCATACTTCAGTTCTCTCAAGTTTTGTTTCTATAAACCCATTATCATCAATAGAAGTTATCAATTCTACTAAATGATGTGGCGTGTTCTTATACTTTTTCGCTATAAAGTTATCTTCCCTTTTGATACCCGTTACAATTATCTTATTCCCTCTTGTGAACCAACCTTTTTCCACAACATGCTTCTTTCCATCCGCACCTTTTTCAGAAATCTGTCTATCATAATGTGTAAAAGCGTCACCAAAAATTTTTACAGAAACCACGCTATCTTTCGTCAACAACGTCACAGTTTTTTTCGCCTTATCCTTATCTAAAACTGTTCCTGCTATACGGACTATTTTATACAACGGAATCTTTTGACCCGTTTGCTTTGAAGTAAACTCATAATTTACTTCAGGATTTTTCGGCAGCGCGCTGTATTCGGTCAACCCGTACAAACTATTTTTGAGATTTTTCAACTCATGGTCATGAATATAACAAGATATAGAGTCCATTTCCCATTTACTAATGCTGCCTATACAATATTTATCCCACAAATCTTGTCTTAATCTATTATTAACCGCTTCTAACAATTCTTCATTGTTATCTTTAATAAACGGTCTAATAATATCCATTTGTTTCTTATAAATCTTATCCCAATCAGTTTGTTTAATTTTAAAACCACTTTCTGTTAAATCATCTAAAATTAACAAATCTAAATCGAAATTATTTTCATAAAATCTAAAAGCATTATTATCCATATTATAATAATCTTCTTCTTTGAATTTCTTCAAATATTTATTGAAGTTATAAACTTTACATTGAAATTCATACTCCTTCGGAATCAGTCCAAAGTCAATCAACATCTTCATATTCTGAAGCGTCATTCTCTTCTTCTTATCACTAATCAAATCAATATAGTGATTCATCGCCTCATTCCGATCACCTTTATACAAACTATCAAATGCGCCCGACTTAATCAAATTCACCATCTGCGGCTTATTAATCTTAACCTTATTTAAAAAGTCTTCAATATCTTCATACGGACGATTTTCGATAATTTGCTTTACAATATCATCACCAACTCTGGTAATGCCGCTGAGTCCATAGATAATTCTCTCATTGTCAATATCTGGCGAGAAAGTATAACGTGACTTATTAATATCTGTTGCAACAATATTAATTCCACTACTCTTCATCTTACCAATCGCTGTAGAAATCTTACCATAGTTAACCGTCTTATTAACTTTCTTTTTAACTACCTTCTCTTCCTCATCCTCTTCGTCTTCTTCATCCTCTTCCGATTCGTCAAATACTCCGATCGACGAGTCATAAGTTTCTTCCATAATGACTTGGTCATCTTCAACGTCATCTTCTTCTACTCTTTCAGCGCCACCGCTATCCGTTATTAAACAAGCACAATCCCAAAGTATAATTGGATAATGATATGCGAGGTTGAGTTCTTGAAGTCCAATCAATGAATATGCGAGCGTATGAGACAAGTTAAATCCATAACCTTTACTCATAGCAATTAATACATTCCATACATATTCACAGAACTTCTCATCACAACCTTTTTCTTTGATTGTCTTAAAATAATCTTCCGTTAACTTCTCATATTCCGCCGGATTCTTTTTCGCAATTGACTTTCTTAACTTATCTGCCCAAGTCAGATTAAAACCACCTAACTCTGGAAGTTGAACCAACTGCATAAACTGCTCTTGTGCAATACATAATCCATAAGATACGCCTAAAACCGGCTCTAATATTTCTTTTTCTTTATCTCCTAATCCATATTTGCTCAGCTCATAATCCCAATCTGTCGGGTGCGCTTTAAACCTTGCCAGCTTATTTACTGGCATTTCGCCGCCCTTTTCAGTTGCCATTAATCTAATTGCTGAATTTAAAATTGCCAGGTCATCTACAGACGTCGGCTTCATAACTGCGATACCTTGGATACCACTTTGCTTTTCCATCTGGAACAAGCTCATTACTTCGTGGTTCCAACACATCTTCCACATTTCAAGATTATCACGCTCTAAATTGTAGATACCCACAATTTTTTCGTATGTTTCTCTTAACGTAGCTTCTTTTTCTTCATATCCATATTCACAGATTAAATCAATACAGTTATGAATCTTATCTAATGCTTCAATTGACAGAATGTCATACTTAATAAGTCCCGTGTCCTCGGCGTCGTGGAGGTCAAACTGAGTCATAATCTCATTGTTCGGCGCTCTCATTAATGCCGTGGTCTCGGTAAATGGTTCATCAACAAATATGACACCACCAGCATGAATACCACATCCATTTATTAACCCCTCAATTCCTTGTGCTACTGCCCACAATTCAGGATAGTTTTCTTCCATTTCATAACGGAACTGTTTACTTGCACTAATTCCATTATCTGGATCGCCATAGAAAGTTTGATGGAGAGTTCTAAGTTGTCCTCTATCTGCTTCAATAAACGATGAAAGATACTGCGCCGTGTCGACATCAATACCCAAACCTCTGGCCGCCGTCAAAATTGCTGACTTTGACTTTTCAGTTTTTAATGTTAATACGTTCGCTACTCTATCCTCACCATAAATTTCTCTAAATCTTTTCAATACATCTGCTCGCCGGCCGCCTTCTATGTCGATATCTACGTCCAGAACAGATACACGCTCTGGATTAAGGAATCTCCAACGCTTGGTCTGGCTCTTTTCTCTTAATGGATTGATTTGAGTTATACCCAAAATGTATAACAAGATAAAACCAACGCCCGATCCTCGACCTGCGCCAACTAAAGTTCCCGCATCCCAACACGCGTCAATAATGTTTTGAAGATTGAGAAAGTATGCGCTCCATCTACTTCCATTTACTTCAGAAGATATCCATGTATCCTCTAAACACGCTCCAATTTCTTTTAAAGTTGCCTCATCCTGGAGAGTTTCATCGTTTCTTATTCTATCAATTATCGCATATACCAAGTGACGGTCTTCCGAATAATCAGAAGATAAGAATCTATCAAGATACGGAATACGCTCTTTCCAGTACTCTTTCTCTGCATCGGTTATATTGTACTCCTTCCAATTCAAACGAGGAATTTTCAATGGTTTCGCCAAAGAGAAATCTTCACATTTATTTTTTATTTCAAGAATTGTCTCATATGCTTTTTGCAGAACTTCTTCTCCCATTTCATCAAGCATATATTCTTCAATTTCTTCTGAACTCATAAGATAAGTTGTCGCATAGAAATCGTCAACCTCTCTATCACCTTGCTGCGAGTTCAGAAATGCCTTATGAACTGGACGATCGCTTTTCTTTAAATAATGTGCGTCGTTAGTTATTACATATTTAATTCCGAGTTCTTTACTAAGTTCGACTAACTTGTGGTTTACATAAATCTGGTCTTTATTAAACGATGGCTGCATCTCAAAATAGAAGTCTTCCTTACCGAAGATTCCTTGCATTTGCCCTATCCATCTTTTAATTAAATCCATTGACGGCGCGCCATTATCACGATTCCTTAATAGTTGAACCGGTAAACAACCACCAAGACACGCCGTACAACCAATTACATGACCTGGATTTTTCCCAATTATATCAATTAAGTCTTGATAATAAGTTGGAACTCTTCTCATGCGCCGTGCGATGTAACTTCTATTCCATGCACGCGAAGAAATCTCTCGAATTTGCCGATGTCCCTCAGCATCCTTCGCGAGAAGTATAAAGTGGAAATATCTGTCTACTTCTTTATTATAGTTTTGTCCATTTAAGCCATTACGAACAAGATAGATTTCATTTCCTAATAGTAGTTTAAAGTCTGGATTCTTTTCTTTAATTTTGTTATAATACTTTTCTGCTCTAATTGAACTTGCTATCGTGTCGTGTTCAGTAATCGCTACTACTTCATGACCAAGTTCTAATGCATAATCGATCAATCCCTCGACTGTGTTGATGGCGTCGCGCAATCTGAAGTTTGAGAAATCGGTATGATTATGAATTGAACCTGGATACTTGAATTCACTCATTCACGTTACCTCCCTTTTATTCCATTCTAATTATATTATATCATAATTTTTGGAATTTGTCAAATTAGAAACCGAGACTATTATCGCTGATTTGATAGCTATTGATAAAGATTTGAGGAGTAAAACGTCCATAATACTCATTAAGGTTTGCTTTACCGACAACTTCTAATTTGAGTTCGTTATAGTTCTTGAGTTCTTCAATCATATCCTTTGCTCTAAATTTCATATAGGTAATTCCAAACTTTTCAATTTTTACTGTGTCTGCATTTTTTCCAATTATTTGGATATCATTTTTAGTTAAGTTGATATCTTTGATATGGATAAGTGGTTCAGGATTTCCCTGACCGAATATATCTTCGTGCTTGGCGATGTCGAGAATTAAATCTTCAATGTCTTGGTCTGCTGCGATGCGTTCGAAATTAACTTCATACCAGTTTTCTCCGAAGTCTACATCAGCAAGCGCTTCGTTAGCGTATTTGTGAAAATCATCAAGATTCTTATCAAGAATTGAAATACCAC
>OCVV012828474.1_pt1 | contig 32431 bp, 35 predicted proteins | sample 1539721 | NCBI WGS metagenome assembly OCVV01 (sample SAMN02144230, study PRJEB22623) | gut metagenome | biome: sheep rumen | host: Ovis aries | place: New Zealand | reverse complement strand
TGGAGCACTACAACCGTTCATTCCATTTCCCCGGAGGACATACTCCCACCGCTGATGAAGTCCGCACATGGTATGTACCGTTGGCAGAGAGGATGTTAATTGAACTATCATACACAAACGAGGTGTGAGGCGTTTGTCGTTTACTATCTAATTCACTTTGACGGTTCCCTTTTCGTCGCTACCGCGCTTTTCGTGATGAAACGTGCGGTAGTTTTGTTTATAGAAGACCTCAAAGGCGCGCGAGCGCAAGCGGACTTGTGAGATGCGCGGAGCGGTTGAAGACTCGCGAGGTTGGCGAGCAAATGGAGACTTTTGAGGTCGCAAAAAGAGAAGACTTTCGGCGCTCAAAAATGGAAGACTATTACGCGCGAAAAATGAGGTGACTTTTGAGGTTATTTTGGAATAGTGGAGACCTATCAATTTTGTACGCAAAATACGACTTATGATGTATGAAATAGAGTGAGACTTTCGTCCTAAAGATTTGAGCGGACTTCGGCAATAAGTTGAAAGTGTTGACTGCATATTCCGCTCAAAAAGAGCCGATTTTGGGCAAATTAAGCAGGGCGGTTGGGGCTCTCCAGAGGGAAAAGACGAAAGATTTTGCTATCTTTCGTCGCTATCTGGCTTATTTACAGCGATTTATGATTTTATAGACCGGGAAAACGGAATAAAATGAAAATCTTTTAGCACGAACACGCCAAATTTTTTAGCAAGTGTTCGTGTATTTACAGGGGCGCACGAATTTTCTCCCTACGCGCGCGTTCCTAACTTAATACGAATATACAAAAAAAGAAGCAGTATTCATGTCCTTGAACGCTGCTTCTTTTCGACCGGAAAAAAGCTCTTATTTTACCGGACGGAAACTGGTGCCGCACGAACGTATTTTCTCTATCATGTTCGGGTCAATTTTACGAGCATATTTCATGGTCGTTGTGACATCTTGGTGACCAGCTGCCTGTTGTACCAGATGGATGTTCATATTATGGTCATCAATCATCTCGGTTATACCGTCATCCTTGAACGAATAGAGTTGCATTTCTTGCGGCAGGTGGAGTGCTTCACGTATCTTCATCCAGTCTTTCTTATACTTGCCGTGATAAGCCGGAGCCTCAGACGGAACATACTCGGTGCCTAACAGGTAATAATCCTGCGGATACTTCTCCAAATGCATAGCTTTGAGACGTTCAATCAGTTCAGGTGATAGGGGCGCAGCACGCTCAATATGCGTCTTCGCTTTCTCTACCGGAATAAGGATGTAACCTTCGTCCAGATGGATGTCGCGCAGTTGAATAAGCGCAATCTCTTTCGGACGGATGAGTGAGTAGTAAATGAGCATGCAGACGAGAATGTAATTCGGCATGTTTTCTTCGCAGTAATCGAAGATCTGGCCACGAACTTCTGCTGGTATCAATCCACGGCGTTTCTCTTCTTTCTGTTTGGTCTTAATACGCTCAAACGGATTCTCTTTGCAGTAGCAATGTTCCTCGAACCAACTGAAGATGGCGCGATACTTCTTGAGGTAGGTGTTCCAAGCGTTAGCAGACAATGCTTTGCGTGGCTGTTTCTTTTGCGCTTTTGCCTTTCGGATTTCTTCCTCGGTAGGTTCTGTAAAGAGGAAATCCATGAAGCGAACCGCCAAAGCATGGTTGAACATCGAAGCCGGACAGTCGGGAGAATGCAGTTCTTCGACGATCCAGTTGTTAAGGATGCTGAGAACCGATTTGTACGCTACCATCGTCGATTGACGTAACTCGCGTTTCTTAATACTGATGAACTCTTCGGTAGCTAAGTTCATCGGCTTAAAGAGGGAAGCATTCTGCTGCTCGATAAGCGGAGTCCAACCACCGGCTAACTTAAGATTGATGTCTTGCACCATCTTATCCGCATAAGAGCGGAAGTCATTAAGGCGTTTAAAGTTCTCGCGTACACCATTTAATTTGGTGCGGACGCGCTCTAACTTGTTTGTGACTGGAGAATACACGTAGTACAGAATGTACCAACCATTAGAATCGTGTTTCAGTGTCGCGGGTTTGTAACCCAAAATTTCTAAACGATTTTTCATGTTTTTTAAAAAGCGCTGGCACCATTACTGATGTCAGCACTTTTTAAGTCATGAAAATTTTTTTGACCCGATTTTGACACGGCCTTTTAGCGTCAATACCTCGCGAGGCCAGTATTTATCGGACTTTGTTGCTCAACCAGGACTCGAACCCAGACAGACAGAACCAGAATCTGTAGTGCTACCATTACACCATTGAGCAATGCCTTTTTTCTTAGCCACAAGGGCACGATTAACTTCGTTTCTCAAAAGCGAGTGCAAAGGTACTACATTTTTTTGACATGAGCAAATATTTTTGCAAGTTTTTTACAAAAAAATGCACTTTTGCTACTTTTTTAGCTTCTCATGGCATTGTTGGAGGTACATTTCGTTCGCTTCACGCACCCAACAATACTTCCATTGAGGTCCTTTGAAAAACTTATCTGCTTTCTCAAACCACACCAAAGCTTCCGCCTTGCTGCCAAAAGGTTTGGGCGCATAAAAGAGGCTCGTGCCGTAGTACGAGAGTACCAACGGATCGTTGGGCGCGAGTTTAGTAGCTTCTTTCGCCAGACTCATCGCCTTGATTGGTCGCATGGATTCGTGCAGCCTCAGTTCATAGACCAAGACGGCAGACATGTACATCTCGTAATGGCCGGTCGGAAGTTGGTTTTTCGCCGCCTCCACATGTTTGCGGAACTGCGCCACATAAGATTTAGCCGCCGGCATCAGGGACTCTTTGCCCTCTTTCTTCGCTTCCGCTACAATATACCCGCAGTACCCGTACTCGTAGAGCAAATCCTTTGTACTTTGTACATTGTCCCTTTGTACATCAATTTGCTCCTTCCAAACGGACATATCCTCCTTTTGGTACGCAGCAAACAAGTCCCTATCCGCCGAAAAATCTTGGGCGGATAGGGATAAACTCATTGCTATCAGGAGCAACAGCAAGGCTCTCCTTTGTACTTGGTACTTGGTCACTTGGTACTTGAATTTATTTGCCTCTCTCGAGCAATAAAGTGTGTGTCGGTTGATCGCATACTTCGGTCGGACCGTAATACTGAATCGGACCCGGGTAGATATAGCTGGTGATAGGATCTGCCCAAGCTGCACGATGTGCCTCCAGATACTGGAACGGCTTGCCGTTGAGGTCCACGAGGGCTTTCTGGATAACGGGTTTCATCTTACCGTTACGCTTCTCCATATTCATCATCATCGTGATAGGTACACCACCTGCGATCCACTCTGCAGCGGGTTTGGTGAGGTTGCGCACAAGCGACATGTAACCGGTCTTGCCGGCTGCGATGAGGTGTGTAGCCGTCACGCCGATAGAGTAGCAGTAGTCGGCATCGAAGTTCGACGGGATAGCGCAACGACCTTCGTAACCGAAGAAGTGGTTGAGGGCGGAGAACTTACCTTTGTACTCGCCGTTTGCCTTGAGGACAGCCAGACGTTTCTGAACCATCTCGATGAGCAGTTTCTCGGTCTCGATCTGCGAAACCATGACGTTTCCGTGCGGGTCGCGGTCGAGCGTGAGCTGCTTAGCGATACCCTTCGGCAGCGAACGGAAGAGCTCGCAGGAAGCCGGAGTAAGTTTGGATTTGACGTACTCGCGTTTCGCATCGTCGCCGTCCAGGCCGGTGAACTCCTCGTTGTTAGCGAGCATGTCGTTCAGCTCCTGAATCAGGATACGCATAGCCGGGATGAACTCAATCAGACCTTCCGGGATGAGTACGGTACCGAAGTTCAGACCTGCGTTAGCGCGAGCGACAATCACTTTGACGATATCCTCAACGATGTCATTGAGGGTCATGTTCTTCGCTTCTACTTCCTCGGAGATGAGGCAGATGTTCGGTTGGCTCTGCAGCGCGCACTCCAATGCGATATGGCTTGCAGAACGGCCCATGAGGCGGATGAAGTGCCAGTATTTCTTCGCAGAGTTAGCATCGCGCTGGATGTTACCGATCAACTCGCTATATACCTTACAAGCGGTATCGAAACCGAACGAAGTCTCAATCATCTCGTTCTTCAAATCACCGTCAATGGTCTTCGGACAACCGATAACCTGGATGCCGCATTTCTTCTGCAGATAGTACTCAGCCAGCACACACGCGTTGGTGTTCGAGTCGTCGCCACCGATGATGACGATAGCCTTGATTCCCAACTGCTTGCAGATCTCGATACCGTTGTCGAACTGCCATGTCTCCTCCAGTTTGGTACGACCGGAACCGATGATGTCGAATCCGCCGGTGTTGCGGTACTCGTCGATGATAGCACCCGTCAACTCCTGATATTTGCCGTCGATCAGACCCGAAGGACCGCCGAGGAAACCGTACAGTTTGTTATTCGGATTGAGAGCTTTGAGGCCGTCGTACAGACCGCTGATGACGTTGTGACCACCGGGAGCCTGACCGCCGGAGAGGATCACGCCGACATTGAACGGCTCCGCACATTTGTTCTCGCCTGTTGTGGGCTCCATCGTGATAACCGGCATACCGTACGTGTTCGGGAAGAGTTTTTGAATCTCCTCCTGATCCGCAACGGAATGCGTCTTCTCGCCTTCTACGAGGCGTACTGCGCCCTGCAATGCTACCGGCATTTTCGGCTGATAGCTCTGACGCGCAATTTGTAATGGACTTTTCTGCATAAGATTAGTATTTTTTATTTTAACGATTTAACGATGATATATAAATTCGGGTGTTGCATGTGCTTCAAACCAAATTTGCCTGCAAATTTACTGCTTTTTTTTGACATATGCAAGAGCCGCAGATTTTTTGTTGCTTTTTTGCATCATTTTAGCAGGTATTAAGCGTGTATTTAGCATGTAATTAGCAGTCATTCCCGTTCGCATGTCGTTCGCATTACGGACGTGTACGTACGGTTTGGGGTGTGTCGGAGAGGTGTTTGAATCGGTTTCCGGTCGCGTGGCAGGTCCTTTCCGGGTACGTAATAAGTCCGAGAAAGGTTAACGAATGACTAAGAATAAATAAGAATGACTAACGATCAATTTTTGAACATAGCGTTCGAAAAAATGCACTGCACTATTTGCACTATTTGCACTTTGGAGGGGGAAAGTGCAGAAAGTGCAAATTTTTATAGAACCGGCGTAAATTCTTCGTCTGTCATGATTCGGGAGGTTAGATTAGTCAACAATTATCAACAATCAGAGACAATTATTTTCTTTTTTCTGCATGTCTTTTCTACGGTACGCCGGGAACAGGCAAGACCGAGACCGTTCTGCAAATAGCACGCAAAACAGGGCGCGATATCATGCAGGTAGATATGTCCAAGATGCGCGATAATTATGCCAATCCTATTCCTGTTAGTTTACAGAAGATAATAGCGGCTCCGCTTACGATTAGCCCAAAGATAACGAGCACCACTATTTCGCCTACTGACGATTGAAAAAAACGATACCAGGCATCGCCTCGAGTGCCATAATCCGGGTGGATAATATCGGCAATCAATCCCCATATATAGGTGAACGGGAAGAATATACGGTACGCGTCCGGATGAAAGAGCTTTAGCCCCGAACGATTCAACGCACGATCATATTTATCGTTGAACGGATTCTTAGCCAACCATACATGCTCCAGGGCATTCTTTTTGTCCAACCACCAGCCTTGCGAGAACACTCCGGGTTCCTTATCACAGCCATACAATACCGAACCATCCGGTTCTACTTTGTGGTTTTCGGGTTGCTCCAATAACTCATCCAGCCAGTACTCGTTTTCTTGGTTTTGGGTTTTCTTGTTCGTTTTCATACTTATACGCGTTTAAAAATTTTTTCAGCAAAGGTAATACTTTATTTTGGGATTAAAAAATAGAAGTTCCTATTAGCCCTAATTAGCCTTATAAACATATTTTTTTCATTTTTTATTAACTTCTATTTTTTAATTTAAAACCTTTTTATTACTTTTGCGGCGAAAATTCAGTTTAACAATTTAAAATCAGGAGGTAGAAATGGAAAAGAAATTCAGTGAATGGTTAGCAGAAAACTACGGTAAGACGGCCACCAAATCTTTAAAAAGTTCTCAAAAGTGCTATGAGTCCTTGTCCGCCGATGAGGATCTGAATGACATGTGTCTCATGGAGCTGATGGAGCATATGGCGAACATGGCGGAAGACCAAGGCTCTCCAAAACAACAAATCAAGCGCCCTATCATGGCATTCTACGCGACCGAATTAGGTAATCGGTTGGACATCACTCCGTTGCAGGCATTCTTGCTCGCGGAGTTTGTAGACCAGTATCCCGACGATAGCATCGAGACGAAGCAACTGGCAAAGAGCCTCGGTTGCAGCAATCTTTCCATCATGTCTTGTTATCAGGATATTGCCGTCCTGCGCGATAAGAAGTATCTCTCCGAGCGCAGATATAATAAAAACAAAGTGGTGTGTTACCAGATTCCTATCCGTGTCATTACTGCGTTTCAGGCAAACCAAAATGTAGAGCCACTGGACTATAGCAATATGAACGGAGATCAGCTGATGGACGAGCTTTTCCAAGTGATATCCTCCTATCGGAGTGATGACATTGATATACGCGAAGCCTACGAAACCACTTCTGCTATGATTGCAGCCAATATGCAGCTTGGTTTCTGCCGCCAAATAAACGAATACTCCCTTTCTAAAGAGAGTTGGATAATTCTTGTCTATGTCTGCACGGGATTTTATTACAGCCCTAAATTTACGATGGAGGCTGATGAGTTCCGGGAGTTTTTTGATATGCGTTGCGGTCTTTCGCAGCTGCGACTTTTCCGCAGTAACAAGCACGAACTGCTCACAAAATCGATTCTCGAACCCGCCGGAGGAGAATTGGCCAATGCGAATGAGTGGTGTCTTTCACGCCGCGCAGCTAACGATCTGATGAGTGAACTGTGTCCTGTTACGGTGAAAAGCACCAAACAAGGCGTGATTGATGCGGAAAGTATCGGCAAGAAGGCTTTGTTCTACCCGACAAAAACCACCAGACAGGTTTCTGAGCTGGAGAGTTTGCTCTCGCCGGAGAAGTTCCGGCAAGTGCAGGAGAGCCTGGAGGCGCATGGTATGCGCAAAGGTTTCGCGTGCCTTTTCTATGGTACGCCCGGAACCGGCAAGACGGAGACCGTTCTGCAAATAGCACGCAAAACAGGGCGCGATATCATGCAGGTAGATATGTCCCAGATGCGCGATAAGTTTGTCGGCGAGAGCGAGAAGAACGTGAAGCAGATCTTCACGCGTTACCGCCGGATTTGCAAAGAGAGTGATCAGACACCTATTCTCCTCCTCAATGAAGCGGACGCTTTGCTTGGCGTGCGTATGACGAATGTGGAGCACTCGGTGGATCAGATGGAGAACACGATGCAGAATATCCTCTTGCAGGAGATGGAGAACTTCGACGGCATCCTGATTGCGACCACCAACCTTACGCAGAATCTGGATGGAGCGTTCGACCGTCGGTTCCTTTATAAAGTAGAGTTTCTCAAACCGACACCGGAGGAGAGCCGGCATATCTGGCAAGCTATGTTGCCGGAAATCAGCGAAGAGGATGCCTGGACACTCGCGAAGCAGTATGCTTTTTCGGGAGGTCAGATTGAAAACATCGCCCGTAAACAGATTGTGAATTCCATTCTGTTTCCTGAGGAAGGCAGAGATCTGGATAAAATCCGTCAGGCTTGCGACAGCGAGTATCTGAATAAAAAACAAGCCCGCCCCATCGGCTTTTGCTGATGCGGCGGGAGTTGGTGACGATTACGCCAAGAGCGTTTCTGCATCGATTGTCTCACAATGGATGATGCCGTACAGATAGGTTTCCATCTTGGCTCGAGTAGTCTCATCCATGTGTATTTCCGGCAGGAGAGATAGAATCTCTTCTGCTGTTTTTTTTGCAGAGGTATCATCTACACTATCCGATAGACAGTCATTCACCCCGCGTAGCAGATACCATAAAAGACCGTTGTTATAAACGACTTGAAGAAGTTCTTTTGTCATAAGTTTCCAGATAGAATATTTTTCCATATCATTTTTCTTTGATAAATTTTGTAGTTCTTTTTGCTTCTCGCCATAACTGCCAATCCGGTTTCAAGATGTCGAATTGATCCAAGCCATACCGATAAGGAAGGGGTTGAATCTCGATGAATTCTCTCACATCTCCATATTTTACCACTCCCGGCCTTCCTAATTTCGCAAAGAATTGAAGAGTAATCATATTGGCTAATGATTCCTCCATTAGTACTTCTCTTTCCGAGAACCCATTCTGAGTAGTAATGATTGGCTGGTATGCATAACTTTTTTCTTCTGTTTTTGAGGGATCCATAAGGGCATGAGCTAACGCATGAACCAATACAACCACATACAGCTCCCGGGAAGTAATGTGAAGATGATGTTTCTTCAGCTTCGCCGGAGCGTTACTGATTCTTTCCGGGCATAGTACGATTTCGGAGTTATAAGAATCATAGTAGCCGTAATATTCCATCGAAAAATCAGCCTTATTAAATGGATTAATCATAATATCTTCGGAGACCACTCGCAGCTTGATCGACTTTAAGCCCATCTGATTCTTAGCCCCTTTAATGTTTCTCACAAAACGTGCAATAAGTTTATCCAACGCATTTTCGTGTAATATACCTTCATGGGACAATAGTATTTTACCGCTATTGATTAGTTCCTTTTCCTCTTTTGCAGACAATGTTCCTTCGCAAACTCGTTTTGACAATATTCCCTTATAGCGGATGTATTTATGAGTGTAGTCCGGGTGATCGGTTAGTGTGGGTTTTATATGCACAACTTGCGTACTATCATCTTCAAAATCATCCAATGATAAGCATACAGGATAAAGGCTTTCTGTCGGTAAGAATGATAATTTATTAAACATGGTGATATGATTTTATATGTTTTTGCCTCCACTTTATAATTAGGCAGGAGACATTCTCTTGATTTCCGCTGCAAAGATAATACTTTGTTTTAGTGCTCAATATTTTGCAAGGCATTGTCAATCTTCTCTATAGAAGATGCCAACTTTTGTATGATTTCCTTGTACAGATCCACGCGGACCTCTTTATAGTTAAAATCTTTACCCTGTATATCAAATGTCTCTTGATAAACGACTCTGAATATGCGATTGTGCGCATCCCATACATTCGAATTGGCATAATCTTCCTTGGATGCTAATTGAGCAACCAACCGATCAGCCGTATTGCGTATATCAGCTTTTTGCTTGGACTGGAAGAATGCCGGCGAAAGATGCGTGATTGCCAGCGAGACCTTGAGGTTCTTAGCCTTGTTGCTCAACCGATGGAAAGGAGTATGAATAACGATTTGAATAGTAGGGCAAGCGTATTTATTATTGTCCATACTGGTCCAATCACGTTTGTACAAGAGGCAGAAAGAGGGTGTATAATGAATACCCCAATCGTTTAGAACGTGCTCCAGATCGTGCGCAAAGATATCTTCTCGCGCAAACTCCAACGCCTTGATAAGGCTATCGGTAACTTGATTTTTTGACTGCTTTTGATAATATGCTATACCATCCGATATGAGTTTATAGTTAGGAATATCCGGGGCTTTTAAATTTAAGGTATTAGTGATCCATTGTTGTTGCCAACTGGCCGCCGGTGCCAATAGATATTCCAGATAAGCGATATACTGCTGCATAGCGCTATACAACAAATCGCTTTGTGGAATCAGTGGCATAACCATGCTATTGAGCCATTGATATAGGTCGTTTTCGTAAGATATTTTACGGAAGTGACCGAGAGTTTCCAATTGTGTTTTAATACTTCCTGAGAAACTGGAATGGCTCGGGTTCTCATCAATCTCGTGTTTTGTAAGATAATAGACATATAGATTCTGCAGTTTTCTATCTATTATTCTTTTCTTGTTGTCCTCCAGCGCATCATACCAATCGGTGTCAAATTGTCCGGCTGCATTATACGGGGAAGTAACGCGCACGAAGAGCATGGAAGCTACGTAACGCGATAATTGGTTTTTTACATCAACCGCTCCGTTAATCTTATTCTCGATGATAATATCCGTATCTCCGATACCGATTACCAAATCTACAAGTCCCCACGTGTCTTTTTTGTTTCCCAACGCTTTTAATTGCGTTGTGACATAGACATCTCCGGACTCTATGAACTCTTTCGTTGGCAGATCATCTATATCCAGCACTTCTTCCACAAATGATGGTAGGAGCATGTAATTGTTAAATGTCAGCAGTTGCTCTAACAGATTCGTGTGCATGTTCTCCTTCATGGCGAAGATATCGCACAAGAGAAATGGCTTACTTTGTGAATTAAATTCACGTTGATACTGCTCCAATAGGATATCCCAATTGAGGCCACCATCAGTTGATGTTGTGAGGAGATTATTGATTTTCATAGGTATATTATTTATTTGTTCATATTTATTACGCACAATATTATTTGGCTGCAAATATAATACTTTATTTTCAAATAAAAAAATAGAAGTTAATCTTTTTTGCAATTAGCACTAATTAGCCATAAAGGCATTAGGAGGATACTATTTCAATAGTTTCTCATACTTGCTGATTGTATCATCGAAATACCACAACTTGCCATTGAGTGCTTCGTCATCGGATTTTTGCAGCATCTCCCGTATCGCGAGTGTAACGTCATATGCGGATTGAAGTTCATCCTTAGGAGTGCTGGCATCGCAATAGCAATCCAAGCCGTTCGCGAGAATCCATAACAAGTCTATATCATCATCGGGAAAGCGAATAGAAGCCAATCGTTTTAGCAATTCCGGAGTGATTATTCCCGAATCTTCTTTTTCTTCTCCATTTGAGAAAGAAAGGAATCTCTCTCTGTAGGAATAGTATGGGCTTAATGACTCCCCGGACATAGCTAAATCTGTTCCGAAGTAATCCTGAATTTTCTCCAAACGTCTGGCTAACTGCAGGCGGGTTGCTTCGTCAATAGAGGTGTATGGTAGTACTTGCAGGAAATCATTAATCATTTCTATGGCCTCGAGTTCATTCTCATAGGTGATAATCATATCCGCGTCAAAACCTTCCACCATATACCATAGCAACTTGCGCTGATACAAATTGTCTATGAACTCTTTTTTTTTCTGCTCAAACTCTGTCATGGGTTTATTTGTACTCTATTGTTAGATTACAATGCAAAGCCAATGCCAGCGACAATATTTGTAAGCGGATCCATCACATTAAAGTATTCACTACTTAACATAGTATTATACCCGGCCGTGATTGTAAAGCCTTTGCCGGATTTTCCGTGAATATTCACAATTACTCCTGCTTCAACATTAGCCCCTTTCAGGTATGGGGATGCTAGAAATTTAGTACCTGCACTCTCATAAGTGCAATACCCAGCACCGGCATACAGGTACAACTCTTGACAGACACGGAACATCAAGCCGGCATCAATCGACCAACTGTTAATACCGAACGCATTATCTGCTGCATGAGGCGTTATATCCTTCTTTAATATAGGTGGTCCGATATTGAGCCTACCTGATACGTATCCGCCAAATTTACCACAAACACCAAGCATCAAACCGATGTTGGATTTAGGAGAATATTGATATGAAAAGAAGGTCCAAGGTCGAGCCGGGTACAAGTTCGGAGCTTCAACGGTAGTCGTTTGAGCGGCTTCTATATGTACATTTTTCGACCGAGACCAATATCCGGGACGAGTAAATGTCACTTTGTAATCACCTAACAAACTATTCGTCGTTTCGCTGAATATGGTACGTGATTCCATGTCATTTTTTTTACGAGGTGTTAAGTAGTCATATCCCGATTTAAAGTTCTGATTTGATTTTTCATAAGACTCTCTCAAGCATCCTAATATTTCTTTCTGATATGTCGCTCCGGCAGCGGTCACATTAATCACTTGTTCTTCGTAATGAGAACCATGTTGTACTTTGACCTTGTGCATGCCAATAGACACCATTGCATCATATTTATGCTGGCCGACCTTTATTCCATCCACATAAATATCGGACAATTCGTCCGTTACGATTGAGAGCTTAGCTTGAGATTGCGACAGATGGATTGTTCGTTCTATGGTTGTATCACGAGTTACATCTATAACTTCATTATACGAACTATATCCTCCGCTTTTATCTACGCGGATTGCGTATCTACCTACCTCCAAAAGTTGATCGTAAGTATTACCACCGTTGAATATTTTATCATTAACCCGCATGATTGCACCTTGTGGACCATAGTTAATAATTAGTCGCCCATAGTACTTGATATCTTTGCCGGATATAATCATCTTGTAGCAATTTTTGCGCTTCAACCGTTTGATTCCTGCATCGGCAAATTTAATTGTTACTGGCAGGATTGTCCCGTCTTTCTTTCTCACTTCCAATGTTCGGGCACCTTCAGCCATAAAGAATACATACTGCCCCTGATTGTATCGCTGATTACCGATAATGTAATCAGAAACGAACAACAAATCATTCATCGTACATTGCACCTTGACAATAGCCGTTTCTACACCATTGGCATCTTTGGGGTTGCCCGCATCCGACCCACTAGCATCATTGATGTCGCAATAGAAAGGTTTGTCTATTACAAACTCCTCTGCCGATATACATGGAACAAATACGGACAAAATCAATAGTAATATAATCAATTTTTTCATAATTAGCATCTCATTATTTCGTATTCAAGTCAAAGAAAGATGTATCAAATATCTCATCTTCTTCCAATTCCCGCTGTTGGTATTCATCCAAATATTTCGGCTGCCATGTTCTCACTCGGATTTTTGGCTCATTTTCATTCGCAAAGTCCCAAAGCATAAACACATATCCCACATCAGAATAAGTAGAAGAACTCCAATGTTGAGTCACTAATACTCCATAAACATTCGGATACTTTTGCGCATTAGGATGCCGGTATATTTTGACATCATCAAAACGCACATTGATATAATTGTTCCGCTTGAAAACCATCCCCAAACGACTCACGTATTCTGATTTTGTTTCTTTCCGATAGATTATATCCTCATTTGGTCGAATTTCTGAATTGGGAAGGCGGCGAATTACTTTACCTGTGATAATCAGGGCGTCATCGCTGAACACATCCTCTATGAACGGCAAATCTTTTTTGTTATACGCCGTTCTATATTGCTCAACAAAGTCCAATATTTGTAATCGTCTGGTCAAATCATTCAGTTCTGCTCCTTTCTGCAGCACATCGGCTCCAACATGTGCATCATCTGCAAAATTAAAGTATTTAATCCTGCCGTCGGATGTAAAATTGATGATTCCTTCTTTTACGGATGATTGTTCGTCCAAAGTTGTTCCATCAAGCGGAATCATGTGTATGACAAAGTTTCTGATCTGATAACCATTCTTGGTTTGGATTCCGGCTACGGAGATTTGCTCGTCTTCACATGTGAAATGAACATTTTCCCACAACATATTTATGTCATCTTCAAAATCATTATCACACGTTATGCCGGAAATGTTTAACGCCCTATTACCTCTACCGGCCGCATCTATTTCGGTCAGAAGCCTTGACGCATTTCGCTCCATAACGGAAACTACGTACGAAGATTGTACTCCGGAACTGATTGTTACCTCAATAGCATGAATAGGGCTAAACAGACATAATGCTATTATAGTAAGAGTTGTTTTTTTCATTGTATTTCAAATTGTTAATATTTAATATATTGAATGTTTTGTATCATAAAACAAATCCGTGACATTCGACATCCGCACATAGGAGTGAAGTGAGCAACGGACGATATTGTCTTTCCCCCATAATGTTCGGATTGGAAATTCCACAAACAGCACGTGCAGGTATCCTAATGGTTCATTCACCCAAATGTACGAGCCGCTAATTGTTTCTGCGTTGTACTTTTCGACGCCCCAATACGGGGTGCAGCCATCTTCGTATGCCAAGTTAATCCACACATTAAGAGGTATAGTATCCACCACCCTATTATACCCATATCTATGATGTTCCACACATAGATTAATAGGGGTATCACAACCATAGAGCATTATGTTCTGCAATGTCTGTTTGGGGCACAAATATGGTGAGTATAGCAAAGTATATTCCCCATTTTTCTTCTGAACATATACATTGTTGGTTAGTTGGTCCGACAAATAATAACTACCAGAAATAACATCAAACGGAGCCAATCGAATATGCTGTATGGCATTAGTATCAATGGCATATTGATACCTGGAGGTATTCCATTTGGCTTTGCTGAATAATGACTGATCTATTTCTGTTTTATCCAATCCGCGAATCAATTGTACATCTTTCGGAAACACAAATTGCGCGATTGTGTCTTTATTTTTAGCAACAGTAAACGCATATCCTTTTTCAAGGTCAGTCAATGATACCACCTGAAGGGAATCACTCCAATCTATTTTGAGGACATCACTATATGAACCAGCATTAAACGTTACGCCATCATCCTTCATTTGTTGTACATGAGGGATTCCATTCGGATTAGGCAACGCAAGTAGCAACATGTAGCGCTCTATAAAACGTTCTATCTCTACTGGAAATAGAGATACTGAGTCTTGAAACACTTCATATCCTACATGAGTTATGACATGACTCGTATCAACAACTATCCGAACAGGATATTTCTTATGCGTAATCACCAATGTGGTATCCCGCATCGTTGATTTACATACCGCATCCAAATGCAACTGAGTACCAATCTGCTGAAGTATAGCAGATTCATACATCTGACTGTATCCTAACAAGGGACATAGGCACAATATCAATTCAATCCACTTTCTCATTCTGATGACCCTCCCAAATAGTCTTTTTTATTTCCGTTTTTATCATACCAATTTGCGTTCACCGGCTTTCCGTTCTCAAAGCGCCCTTCGACATAATCTCCGGGTTGAGCTACCTTTCCCTGCCACCCTTTTATTGGAGTGGATTTGGTATATGTCAATTTACCCCTTCCGTTGATTTTGTTGGGACTTTTATTGCTTTCCCATACTCCGTAATCCAACTTAATATCGTTATTCTGGGCTTTTGGCGCTTGAGTCTTTCGCTCAACTTTAGGTTTCTCTACGACCTTTTCAACAGGAACTTCAACGATTTTTTCCGTCACTTTAGGATTCGTCGTGGGTGAAGTTGGATTTACAGAAGGCTTTGTCATCAGATATATTATGAGAGAGACACACACTAATAGTACGGCTACCGCCACAACTATCTGTTTTATCTTCTTTTTACGAGCCTCTTCCGCAGCTGCAATTCTTAAATTCTCATATCTATTCTCAGCGGTTGTAATAACATCAGCATTTGCAACGCGCAATTTCTGTTCTCGGGTTAACCGATTATATGCCTGTTTTGCAGCCTCTATCTTCTGTAAACAGGCATCCGTATATTCTACGACACCGATAGCCTTTATCTTTTTAGCCACAGCATCTGCCGCCTTCTCGTTTGCTACTTTTTCTTGGGCTTCTGCTGCAATTTTTTTCGTCTCATCTGCCATTCGTTGTAGTGCATCTCCTACTTGCAAATCAACAAGAACTTGTTGAGAAGAGTTTAACATTTTATAAGCAAGCAGTGCTGCACTAACTTTATCTCTGCATTCTTTAGTAGATTCGATAACACCAATATTTTTAATCATGGATATTACGAGATTTGCAGCCTGTTTGTCCGCCCTTTCTTTTGCAATTTTCTCGGCTTCTTTCGCTTTTCTTTCCGCTTCAGCCGCTTGGCGTTCTGCTTCTAATGCACGCTTCTCCGCAATTTCTGCCTTTTTACGTGCTGCTTCCTCCGCATTTTTACGACTAACTTCCTCATTCCTCTTCTGAGCAGTTTCTACCTCTTTTGCTTTTTTTTGCGCCTCTTGTTGCCTTTTCTTTTTTACCTCAGCAGGTATTTGTGGAGTTATTTTAAGCCACCCCAAGCCATAAGCTAAACATGAAAAAACGTATATAATTTCATCTTCTTGCAATTTATTACGTTGCGCAAATGTTCGTGCCAGAGTCTCTGCTTCTGCATTCCATGCTCCTATTTCAACCAGTTTATGAGTATAATCCTCTGCAACAATAGTCTTCAATATCTTTTTATAAGGACGCATCTCTATGTCATCGAATGCGCCTTCATCGTCCATGCAATTGATAAGAATCTTTGAATAAAGAATATCAATTCCTCGCTGCTTGACTATTTCATTAATTATATTGTGCATACTTGATTATTTTATTTTTACAGTCCTCTTTGCTTCCTTCCGGATATTTTCTGTCTCAATGGCTTTTTTCTCAGCTTCCTTTGCCCGATGCTCTGCTTCTAAAGCACGCTTTTCTAATGCCTCTATTCTCCTGCGAGCATTCTCTGCCTCGACTACTTTCTGTCTTGCTTCTATTTCTCTACGTTCTGCCTCTAATGCTCGTTTCTCTGCCAATTCAATCCTCTTACGAATACTTTCTTCTTCTCTTGTGAGAATCCTTTCAGTTATTTGCGCACTTTTCGGTCTTCTTGAGTCTCTTGGACACATTTTTCGGAAGGCCATTTTCTTTCCTTTTGGTACTATTATCTTTTTTAAGTTTCTACAGAGATAGAATGCTTCATTTTCTACCTTTTTTAAACTATCCGGTATATCAATGGAAACAAGATTACTACAACAATAGAATGCTCTGTTTCCTATACTTTCAACTCCTTCCGGAATTACGATGTTGGTTAGATTTTTACAATGGTAAAATGCACAAGCACCTATACATTTTACCGTTGAAGGTATTTGAACAGAGGTTAACTTATCGCATTCATAGAATGCATTTTTACCGATTCGCGTCGTTCCTTCAGGTATTATAAAATCTCCTTCCGGTTTGATTCCCGAGCGATTCAAATCTCCTTTCTCTATATGCTTTCGCAGTTCTTGGTCTACACTTGGCGTAGCTTTGCGTGATACTTTTGCGCTCTTTTCTGTGCTTGGATTTGCTGAAGCATGAGATTCATTTTTTGGCGATTTCGGTTGGTTTGGGTTATTCTTCCCCGATAAAAACTTTGGCGCTTTTGATAGCCAACCCAATCCATATGCTAAACAAGCAAACACATACAAAACTCCTTCTTCTTGTATCAGACTACGTTGAGCACAAGTACGCACAAGCATTTCTGCTTCTGCATTCCATGCTCCTATTTCTAATAGTTTGCGTGAATAATTTTCATCAATGATAAGTTTTAGGATTTTCTTATACGGACGCATCTCTACATCAGAGAAACCTCCTTCATCATCGATGCAGTTAACCAAGATCTTGGACGTAATCACGTCTTGACCTTGCTTCTTAATTATTTTCTTGATAATTGTATGCATATTTATTATCTAAAGGATTTCATATAAGCAATAACAGCAGGCAAACCATTCTGCTCATACATTGTTCTCATTGTGCGGAAACCTTCTCCGTAGATGGGATCCGTATCTCCGTTTAATAATTCAATTTGCCCCATTGCCGTAGGAGTGTGAATGGATTGCATAATCAAATATGATCCTAAATTGCAGAAACCTTCACAAATAGCAGCAGGTGGATAGATATGATGTTCATATTGCCATACATGCAGTAATTCATGCGACAAAACCATCGCAAGTACTGCCCTTGCCAAATATCTCCGCACGATTATATGATATCCGTCTGAACTCGGTGGTAACTCCACATATCCTCTAACATCGGAGGAATAAAGCCGAGCCATTTGTGCTGCAGTAACTCCTTTTAGAACCACATGCGATTGAACTTCTAATCCGTGTTGCTTATAGAAAGTCCGTATATAGGAAACTGTCTTTTCCACTCCGGCTTTGTCCGGCAGATTGTTTTTACAATTCTCGCAAAGCCATTCTCCCGATACTATCTCTGTTGCCTTTGCGCCATAATAGCGCCCACAACTGGAGCAGAAACATTTGTTATGCTCTTTACATACCCTGTTTCCACTCCAGTCTTGGTAAGCTATTCCGAGTAATATCTTTCCACAGACATTACACGAATGATTGGTTAGCAACGACCGCAGATTCATCGGCTTTCAGCTTCTGTCGGCTTCTCTCCTTTAATGTTTTGCAGCGACTTCAGAGTTTTCTCATAATCCGCTTTTACACGTTGATATTCACGCTCCATAGCCGGTTTGCGAGACTCCAAGTCTTTGAGTTCCTTGTTGGATTTTTCGATTCGTTGATTTAGTTCCTCTATTTTACATTCCCATTCAGCCAACTCTTTTTTCAATGATTCCAGATCTTGAGAAAGAGCCACGGTCAATCGACTTTCTATTGCATCAGACATGACATCAATTTTGCTTTCGTCATAAACAAATGCAATTGACATATCGTCTTTACTGCCAATTTCGCTGAGCCGCGGAAGACTCGTTTGGATTTCAGAGGTAACGGCCTCTAATCCGTTTTTCTTAATCATACGGATCAGATTACCATAGAAATTATACAACTTATCGCCATCTCCAAACGTATCATCCAAACCATCGGAGCCTAAGAATATTGCTGCGGGGAAATGTCCGTCTCCTTCTGCGCAATAGCGGAATTCTTCTACCGGCTCATTATCGCATAATGAAGTCGTTTTATTCAGAAAACAGCGTTCGTCCCAAGGAATCGGTTGAGAGAATTGCATATTTTTATCCAGCATTACGCATTTCCCGTCTCCTAAATGGAAAGCAAACCAATAGTCCGGGGTCTGAACATATACCATCAATGTACAACCATATACTTTAACTACCTTATCTAGATTTTGTAATAGTTGCAAATGTTCCGGCTTTACATTCTCCGTTTCCCATAGTGTAATCGGGCGTTTGGCATCTTCATAAATTGCATTTCTCCATTGAATCCATATTTTGGCGAACAAACGCCTCATGCTGGTATCCAGTAGGTCTTGCTCATTAATGGTTGCCAATGTGCCAACTTGTTTAAACGGCATGCCTTTGAGAAGTGTTTTACCTTCTTCACGAACAAATTCCTCCACATTTAATACAGTTATTTCTGCTGCGGTCTTGGCGCCAACTGCACTACGGAAGTAAGTATCTCCTCCATGACCATCGCAGACAACCGCAATGTAGATACCATTATCCTCGTCCTTTACCGTAAGAGAATAGTCCTGACATTCCTTGTTGGTCGCTTTATGGCTCTCTCCCTGACACGAATAATTGTAGCATCTTGTTTTGGGCGAAGCGATGGGCGAACCCTGTGGTTCAGCAGACTTTTCTATTTGTTGAGCCTCAGGTTGTGGCGGCGATGTTGTAGGAACAGAAAGAGTCTCCTGCTTTCTACTTCCGAAAATAGATTTGATAGAATTAACAATGCCCATAACTTTATTACCAATTATCGTCCATGGTTACATTTGCTGCTTCTTGACCGATCTGCACATTCGATTCGCCTTGCAATTGCTGTGCGATGGCTTGTCCGACTTCCTCTTGTTTCGTTTCAGGAGCACCCGCGCCGGCAGAAGAACTTGAACTCTTAGAACCTACTTGTGAAGATGTAACGACAACACACTTGATTACTTTCTTCAGCGATTCAACATCGTGAACTTGAATAACCATCTCAATATTGCCGGTAAACTTGGCAAGCACTTCCAAATCAGCATCATCACCGATAGCAATAGCAATCTTGATAGCTGCTTTGTACCAATTGTTTTGTTTCAGGTTAGCAAGACCGTGTTCAAAATCATCTGTTGGTCCGCCATCAGATAGAAGAATCAAAACCGGAGCGAATGATCCACTACCGCTTTTCATAAATCCATGCGACTGCGACAACTTGCTTGCCAACTCAGAGCATGCAGCTCCCAAATCGGTACCGCCGGTCGCTGTTTGATCAACCCATTCGAAATCAGCAGCAATCTTAGGTTCGGAGTTTACCCAACTGCATCCATTTGAGAAGGTCAAAGCAGCAATTTTGATTTCAGCATCAGCATTTGAATCGTTGATGTCATTTACTATGGGCAGCACATTACGAATGGCATCGTTTACTGCTCCGATTTTACTACCTCTCATACTGCCGGAAACATCGGCAAGGAGGAACAAAGTCATTGTGCGGCGTGGAACCGCTTCTACGTCAAGTAATCCCATATTTGTAAAATTTAAAGTTATTGTATTTTAGCTATATATTGATATCCATTTATTTTAAGTTTCAGTTGCAATCCGGCCTTTACAGGGAAGTATTCATTGGATTTAACAATACGAACTTGCCCTGTTGTTGTTTGCACCTCAATATCTTCCGACATCAAGTTTTGGACTACGAGTTTTGTCGGGTCTTGCGCAGTATGCACAACGCGCATATCCGGATTATCATCTCGATCGATAAAAAGCATATTACCATCTGTCAATGGCAGATTGCGTTTTTCGATGGATAATACATTATTTACCTGTATCGTCCTCCCGCATTCCGTACATTTAGAAAGACTCGCAAAGGTTTCTTTGCCACAATAAGGGCAACGAATAACTTCATCTCGGACGGCAGTCAATATATCCAACCATTGCATTTCCGTTAAACGTTTGTTCGGACTACGGAGAATAGGAGCTGTAAATTCGCGGGTAAATGTATCACGCAGTAATTTTGGGAATAAAGGCCAACGAATAATCACATTGTTATGCAAGCCCTTAATCGGAGCATTGGACTTGTCGTTAGGGTCAGCGATAAACAATATCTCGCTTCCGTAGCATTTGCGATCCAGTTCTTCTGTCATGCAAGGATGCGACAACACTTTCATTCCTTCGAACGGGTGGTTCATATAAATGATATAGAATAGAATCACAGCCAAAGAGAATTTGTCAGTATAAGCATCCGGCATGCGATCTCCGGTTACTACTTCAGGGGCCATATAGCGCGCTTTACCCAAAATTCCGGATTTCTCTCCATTAGGGAAGGCATTATCGTTATCACAAATCATCACATGACCTGTGGATGGTTGAATAAAAAAGTTGCCATCATTCAAATCTTGGTAACTCAATCCCTTTGCGTGCAATGCTTTAAATGCTTCGCATATTTCTATCGCAGCAGTAAAGATGGCATGCAGACTTGCAAAGCGCTGCTTGTTAATAAGGAATTGACCAAACTCATAGTACCCTTCCGGGCGAAGTTTCATTACATAGCCGAAGCTGCCCTGCTCATGTTGGGTTACATACTCTGGCCAAATAAACATCGGAGCTGGAGCACCTGATTCTGCATTTTGCCGCAAGTTTTTGTAGAACTTCTCAGGAGATGAAGATGGCGGGTTTTTATACCATTTTAATGCCATGTCTTTCCCGTTAACCGATGCAAGGTACACATAGCCTTGCCCTCCTTCGCCAAGTAGTTTCTTTACTGTGGCTGTCGCTCCGTTCGTCAAATGAACGGTAGCACCGATTTGTAATTCTGACATATTATATAAATATAAGGATTAAGATTATTGCTAATTATGGGTTAAGAAATCCTTTCTACATCCCAATGAGCCGTACTCAAAAAACTGTATGGAATCTCTACATGGAGATCTCGCTCTAATGCCTCTTTAACATCTGTCCAATTCCAAGAATTCCAGTCTTTGGTTATTACGCGAACACTATATCCTTTGGGGATAAAAACCGTTGTAGGAATGTCGCATTTACTTGTTGCCATGTACATCATATTGCGTTAGAATATAATTTTGCCTACTCTTCTTCGGATTTTCGGCATTCTCCACTTCGTTCTGAACGTCGCCAGTCTTGGCTTCGGCGAGTTGCGTAAGCGAAACTTACACTCGCTCTTGCACAAGACTTCTTATCTCGTTTTACTTGAACGATTATTTCGGCATTCTCCGTTTATAATATAAGCATTCCTTAATAACAATACTTAACGCTCCACCAGATAGCGACGAACTCAACTATTGTCACATCGCCATCTATTCTAAATTCCACATCACTGGAATAAGATGACGTACCTCTCAGTACTCTACCGGCATTGATATTAGCTATCACATCGCTACTATAGCTGGATGTGCCGCGGTAAATCTTGCCATCACGAATGTTCAATAGTATATCGCTCGAATAACTTGAGTTACCCCTATAGACATTATTGTTATCTATCGTTACTACCACGTCGCTTGAGTATGACGAGTTGCCTCGATAAATCTTATTGCCAATGATGGTAAATAACACATCGCTCGAATACGATGATTCGCGCTTGTACACTTTATCTCCAGAGAGATTGCAAATCACATCACTCGAATAGGTCGAGTTGCCTTTGTAAACTTTAATAGCCATAATTTTATAATTAGCCGTTTATAGGTTATTCTATTCAAATTCGTAGTTACGCATGCCAAACTTTTATTACTGTCAGGTTTGAATACATTTTCCGGCATTTCTCCCATGCTTCTTCTTCCGATGCTGCATAGATACCTACTTCACTACCACCTTCGAAATCAAAATAATAAGTTTTCATAATTTATGATAATTGTATTTTTGCCTACTCTTCTTCGGATTTTCGGCATCTTCCGTTTATATAAATATAAGGATTAATATTGTTGCTATAATGAATGGGAAAGACATAAAACGTACTCCCCATGATAAAACGCTATACCATTGTGCATCAAAGGCATCCATCTGGCTCATAAATGCAAAACCAATTGGAGGGATGTGCATGTTCCATACTTTGTAGCCAAATATCCAACCGGGTACTACCATTATGCATGACACAATAAATAGCGGAAGCAACCACGCTTCTGTTCTTGAATCGTAACTGATCAAGTATGCACAAATCACCCCTAACAGAGTAAATGTCGGTCCTATTTTACACAAGAGGTATTTCATGTCATGATAGTATTAATTCTGTTTTCCAGCCATGCATATCACAATATAGCGCATCCAATGGGCGATATGTACCACATATACACATTGTGCCTACATACAAAACGGATCCCTTTTGCTGCAAAAACACATGATACTCACCATCCATCTTTGGCGCTTTTTCTTGCGAAACACCATAAAAGTGCAAGTCCCCACCAAGATGATTAACTCCAGTTACCTCTTGCAATAGATATCCTTTCCCTTGCAACAAAGGTTCAATCTCTTCCCACGATGCTTGTATTGACTCGCCATAACTGATTTTTCCAATGGAAATATAGTCTGACAATAAGTGTGGTTCACCTTTTTGCCATCTAGATACGAATTGTTTGAGTGTTTCTTTCATTGTATCAATCAAAAAGGTTATACAGTTTCTCAAAATTTATATGTGATACTTTCTCCCATTGCTCGTCTGTCATCACCTTCCATATATCGTGGATTGTATTCTTATAATCTTCCAACAAATCTTTCTCCGGCGCATGGATTTTCTGCAAAGGATAATCTGTTCCGAATAATATTCGGTCTTCTAACCCAGTTTCGATAAGTTTCGCGACTTCAGGAAATGGCGTATAAGCGGTATCTCCCCAGCAATTCGGGCATTCTTGCATCACCTCAATTGCCTGTTCTACAGGCCTGCAGTGGGCCAGAACGAACGACACGCTGGGATGAGACTTCACGATCTCTTTATACACACCCGCCTCGCAATGCGGGAAATCGCCTGTATGAATTATCAGCGGCAAAGATAACTCATCCGCTATTAGAGCACATTCATTCACCCCATTAAGCGACCACGGATGATTTCCGTGTACTTTGAGTGCATACCATTTGATACCGCTCTCAAGCATCATATTTAGTTTGCCCTTTAACAGCATTTGCGGAGTGAGCCAAAGAACCGGCAATGCACTATGTGGAGCAAGTGTAACCAGTTCGCGCATCTCATGCAGGACTTTTTCATAATCATCTGCCCAAATAGTAGTGGACATAACGACATACTTCTCCACTCCGGCTTGCTGCATGAAAGCAACTACTTCTTGCGGAGAAGTATAGATGTCGTTGAATTGTCCTACATGGATATGCGCGTCACTTAGTTTCGCCATAGTTCTTTTTCAGTTGCTCGGCAAAATATTCCTCTGCAAGTCGCTTGGTTAAGAATGCCACATCGCAGAAATGGCGATTGATTTTCAGCATATCGCCATTGCTCTCATTATAGTTGCGAACCAAACAACGAGCGCAGAAATCGCGAGCCTCACAGGTCAAACATTCAGGAAAACTCTCTTGCGTGATACGCCGTAACTCGCGCAGTTTCGGGCTATCTTCCCAAATCTCCGCCAATGATTGTTTATATACATTTCCTAAAACCATGGATTGCCATCCGGCGCATGGATACACATCGCCATTAGCCGTAATGCAGCAGTTATCATAGCCTACACCGCAAACACGCTGTTTTTTATAGCGCTCTAAATCGAACTTTATTTCTTCGCTCACAGGGCGCTTGGTAATAACATCTTGCTTATATACCGGATCATATTGCATGATATCGCGAAGCAACTCTTCGGTTTCCTCTATCGAGATACGATTAGCAAGATTAGAGGTATCAAAGTTCGCCTCAGCCATCATAATAAAGTCCGTTTGCGCTTTTATCTTCAATGAATTAGCATACTCTAACACAGCCCGATAGCCTTTACGGTTGGCTTTCATAATCGGGCATGAGATTTGTACCGGTACATCTGCTGCAACGAGTTTCTCTATTGCCGCTTTGGTCTTTGCAAACGAACCTTTAACGGTGGTAATGAAATCGTGAATTTCCGGGTCCATGCTATAGAGCGACACTTGGATAAGCGAGATATTCAGGTCTTTGAGTTGCTGCACTTGTTCATCTTTCAGTGCGATTAGATTACTAAGAATAGTAACTATCATATCTTTCTCGCGCGCATAACGCGTAAGTTCAATAAGGTCTTTGTGCATGAATGCCTCTCCGCCGGAGAACGTGACATGAATACCCCCCATTGCTGCTAATTGGTCGATGATGTCTTTCACTTTAGCTGTAGGCATATCAAAGCCTGCATTCTTTTTCTCGTTGGGAATATAGCAGTGGATACAACGCTCATTGCAACGGGAAGACAGCTCAAACTGGATATTGGAGATTAGCGGTTTGCCTTGTACTTCCTCCAAGAAGAAATCCTGCGTGTTCTCGCTAATCGGTTTTTCAGTATCTTGATAAAAATCTGTTGCGAGTGTCTTAGGATTGCCCATAGAATAGGAGAAAGTCAAATCCTTGGCATCCAATTCTTCTGGCGTCTCGCCCAGCATGATAAAATGGTCTTTTGCCAAACTCTCTGCAAACTCCATAAAATCGGCTTTGAGCGTAGCAAAATCCACTCCTTCATAGATTGTCAGCAGACGATTGATAATATCATCCACTTCTTGTGGTTCACGTGAAATCTCGCGCAACAGGTCTGCGCCAAACGAATCATAACTGCGGTCATGACGAGTCAGTTGATTCGTTATATATCCATAACGCTCTGTCGTTCGGATAAAAGAATTTTTACTTTGCTTAATCAGCAAATTATGAGAGGTCGGCTCACTTTCTGGAATATTCAAAGGAACTGGATGTCTAATCAGTTCGTTTATTTTAGGAATAGTTTCTTTGACCGAATAATGTACCATGTCTCCATTCTCATCTATAAATCTAACATCTGCCGGCTCCCATTCTGCATTGGGCCCTAAATTAGCAGTAATTGGGACGTTGATTGCCGTTCCATCTTTTAAATGAAGAGTGATGGTTTTCATTTTAATTTTGCATCGACTATAAGTTCTACTATCTGTTGACTTATCTTCTTAAAACCCTCTAAATAGGTGTTATTAAGTGCATTCGACATTTCCAATTCTTTTTCTAATTGATTTACTTTTTCTTCCAATAATGAAATTCGTTTTTCTAAAGTTTCCATACTGATATATTCTTTATAAAGATTTAACAAAAAAGGGGAGCGGGCGGTATTGCCCGCTCCTTGTAGTAAAACAAAATAAATTATTGTGCTACCTCGCAGTTTCTACAACCGTCAGCTCCATAATAAGTTGTAGTTTCTCCTTCTTTACGCCATCCTGAACCAGAAGCATAACCTGTTGGACAACCGGCAGCATACGAACCTGTCGGAAGGTTCTTTGCAATCAATTCTGCTTTTTGATACGTTTTCATAATTCAAATATATTTAATTAGTTGAATCATTTTGGAGCGGGCGGGATTGCCCGCTCCGATAAAGTGATTACTGAGCAATCTCACATGGAGCGCACGATACAGTTGCGGCTTGTCCCGGAGTAAAACAACCAGGACCTGCTCCGTTATTGACGCGTGTATGCGTTGGACAACCAGCGGCATATGAACCTGTCGGCAAGTTCTTTGCAATCAATTCTGCTTTTTGATACGTTTTCATATAGCATTATGATTTTACGATTAGTGTCTTTCTCCTTTCAAGCGCATGGACTTGTTCTTCTCTTGAATTTCTGTTCCGCCAAGAGTTTCGGAAATATTATTTTGATAATATAACATACACCCGGTTAAATTATCCGAGCAATGCTGCGTGTCACGATAAGCACAACCTGCACTCATCGAACATTTATGCGTATGTAGATAGGTGTTCTGCATCATAATTATTCATCTTCTATATCGACAGGTTTGTCACTAACGAAGAAACGGACAATAGGGGCAACAATAAGGGCTATGATAGTCAATGGATTTGGTAGCACACATGTGATGAGAGCGACCACTCCCCATATCACCCAGAACATCTTTTTGTGCTTATTATATACTTCTAAGCGTTGTTTTTGTCTTTCTTTTTGTGCTCGTCTTTCTGCTTCTTTTTCTGCCTTTTGCTGAGCTTCAATTTCTGCTTTTCTTTTTTGTTCAGCCTCTTCATCTACCAATAATTGCATAAATGCAGGGTCGTCAGCGCAATGAATTTTGCCGTATTCTATCAGCAATTGATATCGAGCCATCCACGCATCGCTAATCAGTTTTGCGTTTTTACCTTTCTCGGTTTCATTTACGTTCTTTGCATAGAGCTTGCACTCTTGAATCTTTACTGCAATTTCTGTTGGCTCAGGCATCGGCAGACTCTCAATCTCGGATACCTTCGCTCGCGCGCGTTCCTCTGCTTCCTTTCTGGTTTGTGCTGCTTTTCGGGCACCGGCAGATCTTCTTTCTTTAGTCGCCTCGTCTTCTTCAAAAAGATTAGTAAAATCTGAATCAAATGATGAAGAACTCATGCCCCCACCTAATGCTCCGGTCGTTTCCTTCATTACATATATCGTAGGCGGAAGAAGAGGACCTGCGTCACTTTCGGTCTTAAAATAAAAATTAACATCTGCCAATTCAACACAATAATTGCCATTCTTCTTCGGCAAATATTTGATACTCTTTGCGAGTTCTCCCAAATCTGCATTAGGCATAGTGAACATCTGCCAATAGCCCTCAGATCCTATTGAATCTTTGTTATCGCGGCAGTAACTGAATAATTGCGATGCAAGTTCTTTGTGTGCTGTCCCTGCTCTTAAAGCACCTTCTAATTGATTTGAAATAAATCCCATTATTTGTTGTTTTTTAGAAATTTATAAATAATTCCAGATTTGTTATCCGCACATTATTGCGTGTTGCGATGAGCGCATCGTGCGCTCATGTGACAGTTGTGGGTATGGTTGCGTTTTTTTACAGGTAGTTATATCATTTGTTTTCAGAACCTATACCGATTTCATTTAAAATCTTATGTAAACATTCTATTGCAGCTTCTTTAATACTTTTTTCCTCCAATCCTACTTTTTCTCGAATAAACTTCCATACTTTTGGCCAGAAAACAAGTGCTACTATAGAAATAATTACGCCCACAATATGCCCTTCGATTTCATAATCAAATGCTTCTAAGCATAGCAGATAACTTATTGCTACGACTCCAAAATATGCTGCGTTACACAAAACATTTTTTGTTTGTTTTGCCTCTTCTGCCTTCTTCGCAGCCCTCCTTTCTCTGGCTTCTTTCCTCTTTTGAGCTGCCTCTGCTTTTTTGCGTTTCGCCTCTTCCTCTTCTTGTCGTCTAAGTTCTTCCTGGCGAAGCCTTTCTTCTTCTGCCTTGCGTCTTTCTTCTTCTTTTTTCTTATCAATTTCTTGCTGCCATTGTTCCGCCTGCTTGCGAATTTTTTCTACTTGCGAGCCTGCACCCGTGAGTCCATAATCACGATATGCCTCGAGAATCTCGTCTATCTTCTCCATAAGAAGTTTATACGGGGCACGCGGGTCTTTGTGCTTATACCCATGACCTAATGAGTTATATCGATCCAAAAATTTATTGTATTCTACAATTACATTATCATCATAAGGCTTTACTTGCTTGCTCGCCTGCTGCCATATGAAATAGGAGTACCCATATTGAGCTTCTCCGACATCAGAAGATGGTACTCGGCTAATATTATATTGCCCAGCTATATTATCCAACTGAGCATCTACGCGTTCAAGAGCCGCCTCGGCTTTCGCTTGCTCTTCCCCAATCCATCTATCAAATTCTTTTTGCCGACGCTGTCTTTCTTCTTCCGCACGTTTTGCCAACATTTGATTTTGACGATCTTCTACATTTGCGTATGCTTCCAGCATACCATAATGCGGGCATCCTTCCTTATTGGGAGCCGTTACATAACTACGCATGAGATTATCCTCATCGCATTGGTTGTAAAATTTACATTGTTTACAAATACTGTTTGCCATAATATTAGTTTTTTAGTTTTAACTTCAAAACGCAACAAAAAAAGTACTACTCTCGTTGTATCTTCACAGAGGCTCTCGCATTGCCCGAATCGTAAATACAGCAAAAGTAGTACACCAAACGTGTACTAACATCCGCCAATTATATACGATTCGATGGAAACTTGCGAGATTTCTGTGAATCCAATTGGTGTGTTAGATTTTTCACATATGTAGTCCGTGTCCGCTGACACGGGGCGTCTTTCTCAAAGACGCTACAAAGATACAACAAAAGTTTGAAATACACAAATAATTCAGCATTTTTTTGTATTTTTGCTACCTGTCGCACGTTTGGTGTACCACTGCGTTAGCGCCCATCGGGGACCCCAATATGACAAAGAACAACTTTGTACGGTTTGCGTGTGCAAAGGTACCATAAAAAATCAAAAGGCGCAAAGGTTTGACCCTTTGCGCCCTAATTAGCCCTAAAAGAAGTCTGCGTTTTTTTACATTTCATTACCGAAGAATAACCGGATAATCCCTGTAGATATCTGCCAAACGTTTGGAATCGCGGTCATAGATAAACAAATATTGGTCATATAGTTGTTCGGCATATTGAGGATAAGACGTAGCCGCTTGATTATACACTTTCCACACTTTGCTGGCGTAACGACCGTTCATCAAGATACCTTCGTCCAGGCGTTTTGCCGGCATATTCCTGAGCGAATCGGCATAAGTGCGGTACAATGCGCTATACTGCTGTTCTGTCTTACTCTTTACATCCAACCATACGGAGTCAACAGCAGGTTCTGCAGGAACAATAACCACCACTGTGTCGGTCTGTATCTCTATTGGTTGCACCGTTTCCTTCGGGCTTGGCTGGAAGACTATGACAAATGCGATAATAGTAACTAACGCAAGAAACAAAGGCAGCAACCATCGCATCCGCCAATAACGATGGAGCGCAGCACGGACTTGACGAACAGAAATGTAGCGGCTTCTATCTGATGCAAGGCAACGACGGATAACGGGCTTGGCGGAATGCGGAAAAAGAAGTGCCAACATCTTACCTAAGGCATAGATGTCCCTCTCTGGAAGCAAGACATCTGTCGGCAGTTGTTCCTCTGTACTGATAGACGGAGACGTACCGATATTCTTGGCGATATAAGCCTCATTATCCGCAAAGCCGAAATCAATCAGTCGGACATGGTTGCCGAAGTCGGTAATCAGGATATTGGAGGGCTTCAGATCACCGTGGACGATTTGGCGGTCATGGAGGAAAATCAAGGCCTCCATCAGTTCTTCCGCTACGCGCCGACGCTCGGTAGAGGTGGGGTTTTCCGCTACGAATTTGTCCAAAGGACGGCCATGGACGTACTCCATGAGAATTGCTCGTCCTAACTGCGGATTGTTCACCATGGATATTGTCTGAACCACATAAATCGAGTCCAAACGGTGCATGATCTCAAACTCACGCTCCAACAGGAGTTGATTGCGGGTTCGTTCGCCTTCGGTGGGTTTGGCTGCCTTTAGAACGACCCATTTGCCGCCCATCTGCGCACGGTACACCAAGTTGTGCCCAGAATCAGACAGTAACTCATAATCCGTAAGGTGATTTACACCTAATTCTTGCGAACTAAGCGGACGAATAGGACCCGATGTGAACGAATTAGTATCCATTGAGAGTGCAAAAGTACAAAAAAATTTGTGTATGTGCAAATAATTTTATAATTTTGCACAAATTTTCAGATTATGGAGACTTCTTTTCAAACAAATAGTATCGCCATCTGCCAACTGAAAAAGGCAGTTGAAGTACGTTTCGGACATGTTCCGGCAACACCAGCCGACTTCGGAGAGTTGAGTTTTGCCGTATTTAGAAACACCGGCGAACGGCTCAGTCCTGACACCTTGAGTCGTATTTGGGGCTACAAGAAAGGCTATCCTTCCGTTCGACAAAGCACGGTGCGCGTGTTAGAGCACTATGCGAAAGCGAACGAAGAATCGGACTTCATCTATACAGCCGCTATTCATGCCGACGAATGTCAGAAAGGCGATCGCGTGCGTATTGCATGGCTGCCGGATCGTATCTGTGTACTGAGCTATTTGGGCGATTACCGATGGCGCGTAGAGGAAACTATCAACGGCAAACTGCAAGTCGGCAACACGTTCTCCTGCCGCACGATAGCGCAAGATCAAGCGTTGATAGTGGATCATTTGCATACGAGAGATGCCGACTACGAAGGCTATGCCATCGGTGGTAAGAACGGCCTCACATTAGTAGCCAAGATATGAGATATCTGCCTCGATGAGGGCGAGGAGTTGAGAGACGGCTTCTTCCTGCGGGATATTCTTCAGCACACACTCTTTGCCGCGGTAGAGACTCACACGGTCACGACCTGCGCCCACATAACCGTAATCGGCGTCCGCCATCTCACCCGGTCCGTTCACAATACAGCCCATCACAGCGATCTTCAGACCTTGACTGACTGCTGATGGCTGATGGCTGACAGCTTCTTTAACTTCCGCAACCGTCTTTTGCAGGTCAAACATCGTTCGCCCGCAGCCCGGGCAGGAGATATACTCCGTTTTATATATACGCACGCGCGCGGCTTGCAAGATGTCCTTGCTCAGGAAATTGAGTCGGCTCTCGGAGAAATGCGGATTGACGAGCGTCAGCTCCTGCGCGTTGTAATCCCACAGCAACCGTCCACATTCCGCTGCGGCTTGCAGGCAGAAGAGTTCCCAGTCTTCCTCCATCGACGAATAGCGCACCTCGGCATAACCGCCGATATTATCCAGCACTTCCGCTCGCACCGAACCATCGTAGCGCACCGACTCTTCATCCGCAAAATAATCTACTAACTGGCGCGCTACAGGGATCTCATTTTCCGGCGCTTCGCTGAGGCTCACGCGGATCGTATCGCCGATCCCGTCAGCCAGCAGCGCACCGATTCCCACAGCCGATTTAATACGTCCGTCTTCGCCTTCGCCGGCTTCCGTCACGCCCAGATGCAGCGGAAAAGCCATTCCTTCTTTGTCCATCTGCTTCACCAGTAGCCGCACGGTGTCCACCATGACGCGCGTGTTGGATGCCTTGACGGAAATGACAATCTCATGGAATGCTTCGCGCATGGCGATTCGCAGGAACTCCATGACGCTCTCCACCATTCCTCGCGGCGTGTCGCCGTACTGATCCATCATCCGTTCGCTCAGCGAACCATGATTGACACCGATACGGATAGCCGTTCCGTGTGCCTTGCATATCTGCAGCAGGTGAACAAAACGCTCCTCCAATTTGGTCGGATCCTTACTGTAATTGCCCGGATTAACCCGCACTGCTTCTACCACCTCCGCTGCGGCGTCTGCCACTTCGGAATTAAAATGTACATCCGCCACCAGCGGAACCGCCGTCAGCACTTGCGCGTGAATCTCTTTGAGAGACTCCACTTCGCGCAGACCTTGCGTGGTGAATCGCAGCAACTCTGCTCCGGCTTCAATACAACGTCTTGCTTGCTCCACGGAACCGTCAATATCGTTGGTTGAAGTGTTCGCCATCGTCTGAATACGAATAGGGTAGTCGGACCCGATAAAAATGTTGCCGACTTGGACGTTTGACGTCTCTCTGCGCTTATTTAATAGTTGAATTTCCATATTTTATTGGCAAAAATGCCTGAAAATGTCGTTTTTTGTAAAAAAAATCAAAAAATATTTGGTCATGTCAAAAAAAAGCAGTACCTTTGTCGTCGATTTCGCCAATAAACGACTTCGTTGCCCTGCAACTCGTGTGGTTTTTGGGAAATCTCCTCTCCGATTAAAATGGCATTTTAATCGGTTTAATTTGAAAGGAGAATCAGTAGCTCAGCAGGTAGAGCACATCCCTTTTAAGGATGGGGTCCTGGGTTCGAGCCCCAGCTGGTTCACAGAAAGAGAGTTTCGG